>Ga0247727_10005621_pt1 | contig 25263 bp, 24 predicted proteins | sample WisWelCaveWW1625_FD_202498 | JGI IMG/M metagenome (GOLD analysis project Ga0247727, IMG submission 202498) | Biofilm microbial communities from Wishing Well Cave, Virginia, United States - WW16-25 | ecosystem: Environmental > Aquatic > Deep subsurface > Groundwater > Cave microbial mat | place...
TGTGGTAATTTGTTCTGGGCGACTCATCGTATCCATCCTGCCTCCTCGTTGTCTTGGCAGGCAGGTGATACGACTTTTTGAGACTTTTGGTAAGGTTCAGGTATACGACTTTATGAGACTCGACACTATACTGAAAAATCAGAAGCTATAACCATATGACCGCCACGATAAAAACCGCCATCTCCATTCAAAAAACGCTTTTCGATCAGGCTGACGACTTGGCACAACAACTCAACATCTCCCGCAGCCATTTATTCGGGATAGCCATCGAAAGCTTCATCAAGAATTATCATGGCCAAACCCTGCTTGATGAAATCAATAAAGCGTATGAGGATCAGCCCGATCCCAATGAGCAGGTTCGCCTTGCCAAAATGCAAAAACAACACCGCAAATTGGTGGAGGGCGAGTGGTAATCAATCAGGGCGATATTTACTGGATTGAACTCGAAGAACCGAGCGGCTCGGAACCAGGTTACAGCCATCCCCACGTCGTCATCCAGAATAATGTCTTTAACCACAGCCGCATCAATACGGTCGTTGTTTGTGCATTGACATCGAATCTAAATCGAGCAAACGCGCCGGGGAATGTACTCCTTGAGATCAGTGAAACAAACTTGCCCAGGCAGAGTGTTGTCGTTGTTTCCCAGATATTTACGGTGGATAAAACACAATTGAGCGAATATATCGGGTCAGTGACTAGGCGGCGGATCAATCAGATATTGGCCGGTATTCAGCTATTGACTGAACCTCGCGATATTGAGTAAAGCTCCAGCGGTTCATCACCAAAAAATCCCGTCCGAGCCATCCGGACGGGATTTTTAATTCCGCCCGGTTCCCATGAGTTCCTACGAGCACCAACCAAATCACCCCTCGTCAAAGCTCCCCTCCCTCCCCTACACCCCCCTCTCCCCCCTTACATACGCCACCCCCAGCGCCGCCGGTGCGCCCAGCCGCTTGCGCGTCGCCGCCCGTGAGCCCCAGACCAGCGCCAAAATCGTCAGTACAAACGGCATCATCTGCAAAAAGAACCCCAGGTTGGAGTTGAGGAACAACGGGTTCTGCAACCCAAACAGGGTGCGCGGCCCCTGGAGGTCCAGGATGCCCCGCCGCAGCGCCCCAAACAGGTAGCCGCCCAGCGCCGCCTGGATCGGGTTCCACTGCGCAAAAATCACCAGCCCCACCGCAATCCACCCCTGCCCCGAAGTCGTCTGCACGCTGTACCACCCCGGCGACACCGACAGGCTGATCGTCGCCCCCGCCAGCCCGGCCAGCATCCCGCCCACAAACACATAAAAATAGCGCACGCGGTACACGTTGATCCCCAGCACGTCCGCCGCCGCCGGCTTCTCCCCTACCGCCCGCAGGTGCAGGCCGGGGCGCGTCTTGTGGATGTAATACCAGCAGGCCGGGGCAAAGAGATAGCCGATATAGACCAGCAGGCTGTGATTGGCAAAAAACACCGGGCCGATAAACGGAATGTTTGCAAGTAACGGGACGGAAAAATCCGGGACCAGCGGGGGATTTTGCCCCGTCAAGCCTTCCCCGAGCACCAGGGCGAGACCCGTACCCAAAAACGTCAACGACAGCCCGCTCACCACCTGATCCGCCTGGAAATTGATCGTCACCAGCCCGTGCGCCAGGCTTAGGATGCCCGCCGCCAGCATGGCGACCAGCAAACCCAGCCACGGGTTCCCCGTCACCAGTGCGGTCTTGAACCCGGCCATCGCCCCGATCAGCATCATGCCCTCCACCCCCAGGTTCAGCACGCCCGCCCGCTCGGAGAACACCTCGCCAATGGCGGCAAACAGCAGCACCGTCCCTGTTGCCAGCCCGGCGTGCAGGATAAACTCAATATTCACGCTTCCACCTCCGCCGCGGGCCGGATCACCCGGATTCTGTAGCGCAGCAAAACGTCACTGCTGATGATAAAAAACAGGATGATCCCCTGAAGCAGGTTCGACAACCCCGAGGGCTGTATCTCCCGCCCGGCCACGATCAGCGCCCCAAAGAGAATGCTCACCACGATCACGGCAAAGGGGTTGAGCTTTGCCAGCCAGGCCACGATAATCCCGGTGAACCCGTACCCCGGCGAAATCCGCTCCTGGAGCCGGTGCACCACCCCAGAGATTTCGCTCATCCCCGCCAGCCCGGCCAGCGCCCCGGAGAACATCATCACCAGGATCATGTTGCGGGCGATATTCAGCCCGGCATATTCGGCGGCGCGCGGGTTGTCGCCAATCAATTTGATCTCGTACCCCCAGCGGCTCCGTTCCAATACCCACCAGACCAGGATGGCAGCCAGGAGGCCAAATACCACCCCCAGGTGCAGGGTAATCCCGGAGAATGCTTTGATCTCCTTGGCGTAGTCCGCCAGCCGGGGCAGCCACGCCGTTTTTTCGAACGCGGGAGTCATCTGGAACCCGGCATCGCTCCATTTATCAAATATCCAGAAATTGTTCCAAAAGATGGCAATGTAGTTGAGCATCAGCGTGGTGATGATCTCATTCACGTTATAGCGGGCTTTGAGGAAACCGGGGATAAAGCCCCAGACCGCCCCGCCAATCATCCCCATGATCACCATCGTCAGGAGTACGAGCCACCTCGGGCTTTCCGGCGGGAGGATGGGCACCAGCACGACGAGGCTCGCAAAAAACGCGCCGAGGTAAAACTGTCCCTCCGCGCCGATATTCCACAGTTTCATCTTGAAAGCCACCGAGCACGCCAGCCCGACCATGATCAGGGGCGTAGCCTTCACCAGCGTATCCGAGAAAACCGGCCAGCTTCCAAATGTCGCGTTCCAGAAGAACGTGGCCGTTTTCAATGGGTCGCCGCCGATCACCTGCAACACGATCCCGCTGACCACGAAGGCCAGCAATACCGAGCCGATGGACGTCGCCACTGGCAGCCAGCGCGGTACGTCCTCCGTCCGCCTCTCCAACGTGATCATCGGCAGCCGCATCGTCTTCATTCCCGGAACCCCACGCCCGCCGTTGCCCCCATCATCATCAGGCCAATGTCGTTGATGTTCGCATCGACGGCGTCAATCATCCCCATAATCCGCCCATCATACATCACGGCGATCCGGTCGCTCAGCGAGAGCAATTCCTCCAACTCCTCGGAAATCAACAGGATGGCCGCGCCTGTCTCGCGTTGTTCCAGCAGGAGCGTCTGGATCGCTTCAATCGCGCCGACATCCAGCCCGCGCGTCGGCTGGACGGCGACCATGAGTTTGGGGTGCGCGGAAATCTCCCGCGCCAGGATCACCTTCTGGAGATTGCCCCCGGAGAGTTTGCGCGCCAGCGTCCGCACACTTGGGGCCAGGATTTGGTAGGCGTCCTTCAATTTCACGGCCTCTTCCCGCGCGCTCAAAAAGTTGATGCTCCAGCCGTGCGAAATCGGCTCGGAGCGATAATTCTTCATAATCGTATTTTCCGTGATCGACATATTCGGCGCGCTGCCCACGCCCGTCCGGTCTTCCGGGATGTGCGCCACGCCGCTGCGGATGGCCTTGATGGGCGGGCTGTTGGCGACCTCGGCCCCGTTGATCTTCACGCTCCCCTTGCAGGGCCGCAGCCCGGTGATGACCTGTGCCAATTCGGATTGCCCATTCCCGGCGACCCCGGCGATCCCGAGGATTTCGCCCGAACGCACCTCAAGGCTGAGTTCCCGGAGGGCCGTGACCCCTTTATTGTTCTCCGCCCACACATTTTCCACCGCCAAAACCACCGGGCCGGGTTGGCGCGGCTTCTTCTCCACCCGGAAAATCACGTTGCGCCCCACCATCAACTCGGCCAGCTTTTCGCGCGTCACGCCATCCATGCTGATCCCTTCAGCGGTGGCGATGCCCTTGCGCAAGACCGTCACCCGGTCGGCCACGGCGGTCACTTCCTGTAATTTATGGCTGATAAAAATAATGGACTTGCCCTGGCTGGTCATGGCCCCCATCGTTTCCATCAAGTCGAGCGTTTCCTGCGGGGCGAGCACGGCGGTGGGTTCATCAAAGATCAGGATTTTTGCGCCGCGGTACAACACCTTCAAAATTTCCACCCGTTGCTGTTCCCCCACTGATAACTGCCAAATTTTCGCTTTCGGGTCCACCTTCAAACCGAATTGATCCTGCAACTCGGAAATCTTTCGATCATATTTCGCCAGGTTGAGCACAAATCGGGGTTCATCCAGCCCCAGCAGGATGTTCTCCGTAACCGTTTGGGTGGGCACCAGCATAAAGTGCTGGTGCACCATGCCAATCCCGGCGGCAATGGCATCTCGCGGCGAATTGAAACTGACCTGTTCCCCAAAAATTTTGATGACACCTGAGGTTTGTTTGTACAACCCGGACAGCACGTTCATCAACGTGCTTTTGCCCGCCCCGTTTTCCCCCAGCAGGGCGTGAATTTCGCCATCCCGCAGGCTCAGGTTGACCCGGTCATTCGCCAGCACCCCCGTAAACCGGACGACAATGTTTTGCAGTTCAACGGCGGGGACGGGGCGGGAGGGATCGTCGGGCATGGGGGCGTTATTGCGTATTCCGTATTGCGTATTCCGTACTTGTCTTTTACGAAATACGCAATACGTAATATTGACAGAGAGGCGACCCTCGCGGGCCGCCTCTCTGGTTTCAAGACACTAGTCGAGCGGGGGCAATTCGGCGGTGATGTTCTCGTTCCACCAGTACATACAGGTCGTACACGGGCTGCCAAACTGGGCAAAGCCGTCGAGGTCCAACTGTTCCAGGCTCACGCCATCCGCGAGGACGACGTTCCCCTGGTTGTCCGTGATCGGCCCCTTGAACACATCAAACCGGGTGAATTCCCCGGCGAGCATGGCGGCGAGGGTATCGCGCACCAGTTGGAGGTCGGCTTCCGGCAGGCTGGCGACACCGGGCTGGAGGGTCTCGCCTTCCATAAACCCGAACAGGCCGAGCGCGCCGCTGTCGGCGTCAAAGTATTCCCAGCCGCCCACCCACGTGCCAGCGCGGGACTGCTCAACAATATTCGCATACACCGGCCCCCAGTTGTAATACATGGAGGTCAGGCAGGCGTCCACCGTGCAGTTTCCGCTGTAATCGTAGGTGATGCCCCATTTGCCTTCGGGGGCCGCCTCAGCGGGAGCCGGGGTGTCCGCGCCGGTCATCACGACTTGCACACCGCTCTCGAACAGGGAAGCCGCAGCTTCCTTCTCAAGGATGGGATCATGCCAGGTATAAATCCAGCGGACATCCACCGTACATTCCAGGCAGGTCTTCGCCGCACCGAGGGCAAACGCGTTGCCGAGGCGCAGTTCTTCCGGGATCGGGAAGGTGGCGATGTAACCCAGGCGCGGGTTGCCATCGGCCTTGGCCCGCGAACCGGCCAGCATCCCGGCCAGGTACTTGATGTCTTCCATTGCGCCAAACAGGTTGCCAAAGTTATCCTCATTCGATTTAAAGCCGCTAATGTGGATAAAGTCGGCATCCGGGAATTCGCTGGCGACCAGTTCCGTGGCATCCATATAGCCAAAGGACGTGGTGAAAATGGCATCGAAGCCTTTGCGGGCGAGCGAGCGGATGACCTGCTCGGCGTCGGCGCCTTCGGCCACGATTTCAACATAAGCGGTATGCACGCCTTCGAGGTTTTCCTCAACGTACAAGCGGCCCACGTCGTGCGCCTGCGTCCAGCCGCCGTCATCGTGCGGCCCAACGTAGACAAACGCCACGTTGAAACAGCCTTCGATGATAGCCGGGATCTGGTAATTGCCTTCCGCTTCCGCGGCGGAGGCCGCACGACAGTCTACAGCGGGGGCAACTTCTTCGGTGGCGGCGGCGGGTTCTTCCGTGGCGGTATCGCCGGAGGCGGGCGTACAAGCGCCCAGCACGAAGGCGAACAAGAGTACTGCAACAAGGTAAAGGAAATTCTTTTTCATTTGGGGTTCTCTCCTCTTGGGAAACGATTTGGGGTGGGTCAAACAGGGGTAAAGACGCGTAGTATAGCGAATAACATCACCTCCTTTATAGAAAATGACCCTGTGAGAATACTTTAGGTGGAAATTTTCTCGCAGGGTCATTTTACCTGATTTTCCGGGGACGCTGTTCCTAGAGGGTCGGTCACTCCCTAGGGGACAATCCGCGTCCCGGTTTCCATTTTCAGCGCGCGGGTGATATTCGCCGGGGACGTGATCAGCCCGGTCTTCCCCGTGCGTTCCACAAACTGGACGATGGCTTCCACCTTGGGACCCATGCTCCCCTTCGCAAAGTGGCCTTCGGCAATGTACTGCTTCGCTTCAGCCACGGTCATCTGATCCAGCCAGCGTTCATCCGGTTTCTTGAAATGGATGGCAACCTGATCCACGGCGGTCGCAATCAGGAACAAGTCAGCATTTACGGATTCAGCCAGCAGGCCGGAGGCATAATCCTTGTCAATCACCGCTTCCACGCCGCGCAGGTCGCCATCCTCCTTGTAGAAAACTGGGATGCCGCCGCCCCCGCAGGCGATGACGGTGTAGCCGCGGGCGATGAGATCATTGATGGGGTCTGCCTCCAGGATTTGTTGGGGGATCGGGGAGGGCACCACCCTGCGGTAGCCGCGGCCCGCGTCCTCAACCACGATCCAGCCGAGTTCCCAGGCCCGCTTCTCGGCGGTCTTCGCATCCATAAATGAGCCGATGGGCTTGGATGGGTTGGCGAAGGCGGGATCATTTTTATCCACGAGCACCTGTGTGACCACGGTAACGGCCTGTTTGTTCATCCCCCGCCGTGCAAACTCATTGCGGAGCGCACGCTGGAACATATACCCAATCGCCCCTTGCGTATCGGCCACTGCATAATCCATCCCGACCGGGTGAAGCTCGTGCAGGGCCAGCTCGCTCCGCCGCAGGATAAAGCCGACCTGCGGCCCGTTGCCGTGCGAGATGATCACGTTCCAACCGCTCTCGATCATGTCGGCGATGTGGTGCATGGACTCTTCGGCGGCATCATATTGATCGTCAATCGTCTTGCGGTTTTCGTGGGCGATCAAGGAATTGCCGCCCACGGCGACAACGGCGATTTTAGATTCGGGCATGTTTACTCCAACGTTTCAACGTATGAACGTTTCAACGTTTGAACGTTCAGCTCATCGTCAGCGCCATCACCGCTTTCTGCGCGTGCATCCGGTTTTCGGCTTCGTCGTAGACCACGGAATGCCGCCCGTCAATGACGCCATCGGTCACTTCAAGACCGCGGTCGGCGGGGAGGCAGTGCATGTAGATCGAGTCTTCCTTTGTCAACGCCATGCGCCGTTCATCCGTAATCCAGGATTTGTATTTATCAATCAGGGCTTTCCCTTCGGCGGGTTCGCTCGTGGTGAGCAGGGGCCCCCAGGATTTCGGGTAAACGATGTCCGCATCCTTGAAGGCCTCGTCCATATCATGGACGATCTCAAAGCCCACGTTGAATTTTTTGGCGTTATCCTGCGCCTGGGCAATGATGTCCTCCTGCAGCTTGAACTCCGGCGGATGCGCCAGCACCACATCACAGCCAAAACGCGTCATCTGCAAAATCAGCGATTGCGGGACGGAGATGGGCTTGCTGTACGAAGCGGCATAGGCCCAACTGACCACCATTTTCTTGCGGCGCAGGTCGCGCCCCTTTTTCTCGATGATCGTCATCAGATCGGCCAGGATTTGGAATGGATGATAGACATCATCCTGCATGTTCAGCACGGGGACGCGGCTGGCTTTGGCGACCTCGTTGATATAGCCGTTCCCAAAACACCAATCACACTGGCGAATTGCCAGCCCGTCAAAATACCGCCCGAAAATTTCACCGATTTCCTTGGCGGTATCGCCATGTGAAATCTGCGTGGTCTCGGAATCGATAAAGGCGGCATGCCCGCCCAACTGGGCCATCCCGGCTTCAAACGAGCCGCGTGTGCGCGTGCTCGTGAAGAAAAAAAGCATGGCGAGCACTTTGTCCCGCAGGTAGGGGTGCGGTTCGCCCAGGGCGCGTTTGCGCTTGAGGTCCCAAGCCACGTCCAAAACAGTTTCCACTTCCTCTTTCGAGAAGTCCAGGTCGCTGATGAAATCGCGGCCGCGGAGGTTGGTTTGCATCGTCGGTTTCTCCTGATCGTGAAATATGGATTATTGGCAACTGCCCAAGCTGCACCCTGAAAAGTTGCCGGAAGGGAAATTTAACACGGATGGCCCGATCACGGATAAAGATAATATCCGTTTCCGGGTTCATGGGGGGCCGTGACCCCACAGGGAATGCCGCACCCCCCGGCGGGTCCCTATCAGCCCATGACCGCCGGGAACAGCGCGTAAAACTCCGCCGCCTTCACCACGTCATCGAGGATGACGGAGTCGTTCACCGTGTGGGCGGTCTCTTCTTCACCAGGTCCAAAGCCGATGCTGGGGATGCCCGCCTTGCCCGCCCAGTAAATGCCGTTAGTGCTGAAGTTCCATTTGCTGGTGGCCGCCGGGGGGTAGCCGATCAATTCACGGGTACGCGTCCCCGCTTGCACCACGGGGTGGGCATCGTCAAACGCCCAGGCGGGAAAGTACTTTTCCACCTCATAGACAAAGCCGGTATAGGAGGGGTCGTCATAATGGAGCATCTCCACCGAGATGGTATCCCGTTGATCCGGCGGGATGAGGGCGCGCACTTGCTCAATGACGGCGTCCACGGTCTCGCCAAAGGTGACGCGGCGATCCACATAGATGAAAGCCTCGTTCGGGACGGCGTTGATGCTGGGTGTGTTGACGTGCATGTCGCTAACCGTAATTTTGCCGTGCCCCAAAAATTCGTGGTCGCCCAGTTCCGACTCCATATCCCGAATCCCGGCGATGATCGGCAGGAGTTTGTAGATGGCGTTGTCGCCCAGGTGGTTGCTGGCGGCGTGGCAGCTTTTCCCTTTGGCGATGACCTGCATTTCGACCCGGCCCTTGTGCCCGCGATAAATGAGCATTTTGGTTGGTTCACCGATGACGACAAAATCCGGGCGCACACCGGGGTCCACTTCGACAAAGGTGTTCGGTGCGATGCCATCGCACCACTCCTCCATGTTCCCGAAGTAATACGCGGTATACCCGTCGAGCAACCCGAGGTCGCGGGCAATGGCGAGGCCGTAGATCATGCCGGGAGTGCTGCCTTTTTCATCGCAGGCGCCGCGGGCGTAGAAGCGGCCATCCTCGATCTTGCCCTCGAAGGGGTCCCACTGCCACTCGGCGGGGTCGCCGATCCCGACGGTGTCAATGTGCGAGTCGTAGACGAACGATTTCGGGCCGTTCCCGATCCGGCCAATGGTGTTGCCCATTTTGTCGAAGCGGACTTCGTCAAAGCCGAGTTTGCGCATTTCGGTTTGGATGCGTTCGCCCACGGGGCCGATTTTCGAGTCCATGCTGGGGATGGCGCAGATTTCGCGCAGGAAGGTGATGATGTCGTCGCGGTGGGCGGCGACACGGGTATTGATTTGAGCAGCTAGATTATTGTTCATGTTTCACCTTTTCATCGCAAAGAACACCAAGATTTCGCGAAGAGCGCAAAGATTTTTTTGGTTTTCTTTGCGCGCTTTGCGAATCCGTTCACTTTGCGCACCTTGCGATGGATAATTTAATCGAACACCGGGATGATTTCAAATTTATTCACATCCACCAGGCCCAAATCCGAGATGCGCAATTCCGGGATCACGGCGAGGGCGAGGAGGGAGAGCTGCATGTTCGGGTTGTTGAGCGTACAGCCACACGCCGCGAAACCGCGCAGGATTGTATCCGCTTTTTGGGCAACGATCTCGGCGCGTTCGGCGGACATTAGCCCGCCAATGGGAAGCTCAACGAGGCCGATGACTTGCCCATCCTTGACGACCACCTGACCCCCCTGCACCTCGCCCAGCGTGTTGGCCGCGAGGGCCATATCGCGCTCATCCGTCCCGGCGACGAGCATATGATGGCAGTCGTGGGCAACCGTGCTGGCGACGGCGCAGCGCCCGGTGAACCCGAAGCCGTGGACAAGGCCGACTGTGACGCCGCCTGTCCCCTTATGTCGCTCGACGAGGGCGAGCTTGGCGAGGTCACGGGCGGGGTCGGGACGTACTTCCCCATCTTTGGGGAAAACTTCGAGGGTCAGGTGGCGTGTGGGGGCCTGGTTTTCGATCACGCCGATGACGTGGGCGGTTACCGGTGCGGAGTGCGGCCCTTCGACTGCGGACGCTGCGCGCCCTCCGCTCAGGGCGGGCGTGCGAAGTGCGAAGTCCAAAGCGACCAGTTGTTTTCCCAGATGGATTGAATTCGTCGCCCAATTAGGATAAATGTAGGAGGGGAGGTCAATGAGCAGTTTCCCGTCTTCGGCTATCCATTTCCCTTTTGCTAAAACTTTGGCTATGCGCATCCCGGTCAGGTCGGGGACGAGGAGGAGGTCGGCGTAGCGGCCCGGCGCGATCTGCCCCAGGTCGCGGGCGAGGCCGAAATGTTCGGCGGTGTTGAGTGTTGCCATCTGAATGGCGGTAATCGGCTTGAGGCCCTGCGCAATGGCGTGGCGGACGACGCGGTCCATGTGACCGTCGTGGATGAGGGTGCCGGCGTGGGAGTCATCGGTGCAGAGGATGATGTGGCGGGGGTCGAGGCCGAGTTCGGTGACGGCTTTGATTTGTTCGGCCACATCGTGCCAGGCGGAACCAAGCCGGAGCATGGCCTTCATCCCCTGCCGGACGCGGGCGACGGCGTCCACGGCGCGGGTGCCTTCGTGATCGTCCTCCGGACCGCCTGCCGCGTAACCGTGGAACGGCGTACCCAGATCAAGCGAGGCGTAATGCCCGCCGATAACTTTGCCCGCCGCGCGGGTGGCGGCCATTTCTGCATGCATTTTTTCATCGGACAGGTAAACGCCGGGGAAATTCATCATCTCGCCCAGCCCGATGATACCGGGCCACGCCATCGCTTCGGCAACTTCGGCGGGGCCGAGCGACGCGCCGGGGGTTTCCAAGCCGGGGGCGGAGGGGACACAGGAGGGCACCTGCACCCAAACATGGATGGGTTGGAGGGCGGCTTCGTCCACCATCAGCTTCACGCCGGGCAGGCCGAAGATGTTGGCGATCTCATGCGGGTCAATGAACATCCCGGTGGTGCCGCGTGGGGCGACGGCGCGGACAAATTCCGTGACCGTGACCTGCCCGGATTCGACGTGCATATGGGCATCGAGCAGACCGGGGACAAGGTACTGCCCGCGGGCATCCACGACCTTTGTGGTTGGGCCAATCGTGTGGCTGGCATCGGGACCGACGTAAGCGATGCGCTCGCCCTTCACCGCGATGTCCGTGTGCGGGATGATCTCGCCGGACTGGACGCAGACCCACTGGCCGTGACGGATGACGAGGTCGGCAGGGGTGCGGCCCATGGCGGTGTCGGAGAGGAGGCGGGTGAGGGAGGAGCTGGAAGAGGTGGTCGACATGGAGTTTGGTGGGTAAAAAGTTGAAGGTTTATCGCGTTTGTTCGCCCTGCCAGTTCGTCACTTGTTCCCGCGTCCACGCACCATCCGCTGGGCGCAAACGGGGCAGGGGAACGGGTTTATCATAATCCAGCTTGGCCGCATAAAATCCATCCTGATAGGTTTCCGCGAAAACCAACTGTAAATTCAACGGCACATCTTCGAACGGCGGGCGGAGAGGGAGAGCAATGACAGGGAGGACATCACGCAAATCGAAATACCAGATTTCCAAACGATCTGTCGTACCGGCACGTTTGAGGAGGGCGTAATAATCACTGGGCCGGCGCACATCTGCCGGGCGTTTGCCCCCACGAAGGAGGTCAATTTCGAGCCAGTGAGTCCCCGAATCCATCACAGCAGCGCGTTTCTCCAAATAGGCAGTTTGTTGGTGTGCGCCAGGGGTTTTGTTGCCGGGGGACAATATTTCGATGATCGCGACAACTTCCCTTGAACGGGCATCCCGAATTTCCAAAAACCGGTAGTGAAATTCCGTTTCCGGGAGTGGCTCTTCGATAACCGGGATCGTTATTGCTTCCACAGCCATCGTCGTATTGGAAAATACAGGTTGCCCTATGGTCACAAAAACATCCGGGGCTATCCGCCGATGGGGTGCCTCGTCCGGTTCGGCAATATAGACCTGCTCTTGAATATCCACATGAAAATTTGGCGAGACCAAGCGCGAAAGAATCCGGCGCATCGTTACGATAAACGTCGGGTGGAAGTCACTCCAGCGAGCAACGTCTTCCAAAAACGGGTCCATTCCGGGAAAGGGTGAGGCCATCAGATACTCCTGTTGGTGGCAGGTTACAGGTTCAACTTTTAACCTTCAAAGCGTCAAACTTTCAACACATCTTTCATCGCCGCCAGCAAAAGCGTAACATTCTCCCGCCGTGCGCTGTGCCCCATCAACCCGATGCGCCAAACCTGCCCGGCGAGGGGGCCAAAGCCGCCGGAGATTTCGACGTTGTACTCGTTGAGGAGGCGCTGGCGGACAGCCAGATCATCCACACCTGCGGGAATGACGGCGGTGGTGAGGGTGGGGGAACGGAGGGCCAACGGGGCGCGGGGCGCAGCCCCCAGGGATTCCAGCCCCTCCCAAAGTTGCGCCGCTGCCGCCCGGTGACGGGCATGCACGTGTTCCAGCCCTTCCTCCTGGACAAGGAGGAGGGCTTCCCGCATGGCATAGTTCATATTGACCGGGGCGGTATGGTGATAAACACGCTTCCCGCCGCCCCAGTAGGCGTCGAGGGCTTGCAGGTCGAGGTACCAGTTCGCCACTTTGGTTTTGCGGGTGCGGAGGGCTTCGCGGGCGCGCGGGCTGAGGGTGATCGGGGCGAGGCCGGGCGGCGCGGAGAGCGCCTTTTGCGAGCCGGAATACGCGATGTCCACATCCCAGCCATCCACTTCGACGGGGACGCCGGGCCAGGAGGCGACGGTGTCAAGGACGCACAGCGCGCCGTATTCGTGGGCGGCTTCGGCGATTTCCTGGATGCCGGGCTGGAGGATGCCAGTGGAGGTCTCACAATGGACGAGGGCGACGAGCTTGTATTTTTTCTTTTGGAGGGCGGCGCGGATTTCGGCGGGGTCAAAGGCTTCGCCCCAGGGTTTGTCGAGGCGGTCCACGTTAGCGGTGTAGCGCGTTGCCATATCGTACATGCGCTCGCCAAAGTAGCCGATGATGCAGATGAGGACGTTGTCGCCCGGCTCGATCATGTTGCACAGGGCGGCTTCCATCCCGGCGCTCCCCGTGCCGGAAACGGGGACGGTGAAGTCGTTCTCTGTGCGGAAGGCGTAGCGCAGGAGGGATTTGACGTCGTCCATCACTTCCTGGAAATACGGGTCAAGATGGCCGACGGTGGGCATGGCGAGGGCACCCAGCACGCGGGGGTGTACCATGCTGGGGCCGGGGCCGAGGAGAGTGCGTTGGGGCGGGTTGAGGGGGCGAAAGTCAGGCACGGGGACTCCGGTGGACGAGGATCGAAGGGATGCCGCAATTATAACTGGGGTCATTACCGCTGGTTTAGCATAAGACACACAAGTGGAGGTATTTTGTGTGTCTACCAATAGGTGGTGTTTGCGTTGGGCAGAATTGTCGGCGTATAATCGGCGAATAAGTTATTCAGAACGAATCACATACGGAGCATGAGTATGATATCGCGCCTTCAGTACAGGTCATCCCCCCTTCGATGTGGTCTACCAGAAATGACCGTTCGACACTCTGACGTCTTAATGGGGTGGAAAATAGAAGAAGAGTGGGCTCCAACCGAGGAGATCGCACAGGATGTTGCACTCGTGGATTATCAAATCTTGCTCAGTCGCGAAATCTCACGTTACCAAAATCGTAACGAGCAGGAGGAAGAGCTTTTTCGGTTCCAAGAACAAGCATTTCTTCTTATCTATCAACTTAAACTGTTGTGGCCATTGATCTTTGGATCTTTGCAGTCTACGCCTCGCACAATATCACCATCGAAAGCGCCCGAATCTTGGACGACCAACTCGAGCGAAGTTCTTGATTTCTTCCATCCAAGTACAGGATCTGTATATGCTACTATCTCAGAGCGTAATTGGATCATTTTGCCATTTATGCCATTAGAAAAAGTTATTATTGCTCATAAAGCCTACGAAAGTGCATCAATACCGCTACGCACCCTCGTTGAGCTTTATCATGCTGCACTTCAGTTAGATGGACAGGCAGCAATATTCACCCTCGCAAAATCACTTGAACTTATTCGGGCTATACTCCCAGGACGAACCGACAAGGCAAAAATGAAACACCTGCCACCAGAGGATTTATCAGTTATGACACAAGACCTTTCTTGGCTCTTTATGATCGCAAATAACAGATATGAAACTAGGCATTTTGTAAGGGATCTTGAAGGCCCACACCTCCACCCCCAACTAACCGCGCACGAGAAAAAGGAATTCCTGAAAAATGCGACTAGGTTAATCCGTGCAACCATATGTCAGGCATTTGAGATTCCTTTCCTGTACTCTGATACGCCAACATACGTGATAACTGACAGCAGGAGTCTTTAGTTACAACTGTGAAAAACGCTACTCTGCTATCTCGGTCGTAACTCGAAAGAAGTCAACATTACAGATTGCACCCACAACTCATGTGCCCGACCGATGCGATTCGCTGCACATACATTTACAGAAACTATGTCTGCACATTTTTAAATTCATTGAGCAATGTCCATGCTCCCCACCAATAGATAACGCAAACTGCCATCCTCATTCGCCAAACACTCAAGCAGCAGACACTACATTTTATTGTGATGGTTAAATTATCATGATGCAAGATTACTATAAAATTCTAGAAGTAGTGCCGGATGCAGCGCAAGACGTTATTAAGGAGCAATATCGTTTTCTTGTTCAAGCATGGCATCCTGATAAATTTCAAAACTCCGCTCAAAAATTAAAAGCTGAAGAAAAACTAAAAGAAATAAATGCAGCATATGGGATTCTGGGTAATCCAGCCAAACGAGAAGAATACGATAATCTCGTGCGCTATTCACATTCTAATCACACGCAACAATACCGTGAGCAAGCATCACAGCGCGAAAAAGATGAACAGCAAAAAAAAGAACAAGCCGTGCGTCAAGCCAAAGAAGAACAACAGGAGAAAGAACGCGTTAACCGAGAACGAGCAGAAGCAGATAAACGTCGCGCAGAAGATGCACGAAGGCAAAGAATCAACTTGTTAGACCAGGAAATTGCGATGCTTGACCGAGAAATCAACAAGTTGATTATAACGTTGCCCAAAATGCCAAATCCCATATTCATTTTTTTATTCATTCTAGCTGGCTCTTATGGCGGCCTTTGTCTTCCATCAATTATTGCGCCCGATAATATCGGCTTGTTTCTTTTTGTTGGTGGAGTTTCGATTGCCACTGGAATCGCTCTATTAGTTAATCGTAACAAATTTTATAGAGAGAAGTACAAACCCATATTCGACGAAATTAATAAGCGCAAACAGATGCTTTTGCACCTTATTCGAGAGAAACATTATCTAAAGTAGAACATTACATTACACATGGACGCGTATACACAAAGTGTTCTCGGAGTCCAGCAAGAGGTCGAATTTGGCGGCCTGATTTTGCAAATGCCTGATCTGCTGATTCTACAAAATCGCACCATTTTACGCATTTCCAAGGAGCTTCCCGCCTTGACAACCCGTAACCCCATCAACACCCTTTTGGAGGGTGGATGTCATTATCATCTGTTCAGTTTAAAGGCACCATTCTGCCACTGATATAATTCCGAACACAATGGATAGTCAACAATCTGAAGCCCGCATGTATTTGGATCGAGCGAGCGAAATGCTTGCAGTCTCAAAACACAATCTTGATGAGGGTTTTCACACTACGGCCGTTAACCGGGCTTACTACGCGGTTTTTTACGCGGCGAATGCGTTGCTGGCATTTAAGCAAATCTCACGCAGCAAGCACAGCGCAGTAATTGCAGCTTTTCGGCAGGAATTTGTGAGAACGGAAATCTTTGATGCGGAATTCAGCCGAATTTATGGACGGCTGATGGATGACAGGAATGTGGCCGATTATGTCATTGTCGAGGAGATTGAAAAAGACCGCGCAACCACGAACTTTGCCGACGCAGTGCGTTTTGTTGAACGGGCAAAGGAATACCTACAGGATCAGCAATCATGATGGATAAGATCATTCAGGAAAGTGCGTTGCGCGAACTTACCCGCCGATTGGAGGACAAATTCCCGGCTCAAATATCCCAGGTATTTCTCTACGGCTCGCGGGCACGCGGGGATGCCGAAGATGTTTCAGATGTGGATATTTTGGTTATCGCCGATTCCAACGACTGGCGGCTCAAACACGAGATCAGCAACCTGGCCGCCGACATCAGCTTGGAATTTGGCCTCCTGCTGGATTCACACGTCATCTCATCGGACAAGTGGCAGTGGATGGGGAAACGCAATTTCAGGTACTACAACAACGTGATGGCCGAGGGTGTCCCAATCACCCCGGCAGCGTAAATCAGGGGGTTTCGCGCTTGCTTCCCAACCCCCTCCTCACCCTCACCGAAGCCCGCCCCAGCCCCATTCACGGGCTGGGCATTTTTGCGAAAACGGACATCCCCGCGGGCACGATTTGGTGGCGCGGTTCCGACACCAATCTCCTCCACATCCACCGCACGCAGTACGAGACCCTCATCGCCTCCACACCCTCCCCCGTGTCGCGCGGCCTCATCGAAAACGTACACACCTATTGCTATTACTCCGCCGAACGCGACGCCCTCCTGCTCATCCTCGACAACGCCCGCTACACCAACCACTCGCCGCGGCCCAACTCCGAAATCCTGCGCGAACCGGGCGCCATCGGCTCGGTGACTATCCGGGACATCCGGGCGGGTGAGGAAATCCTTGAGGATTATTCCTCTTATGATACTTGCCCGTGGAGCAAATTGCAGGATACCATGGCGTAGGGGCACAGCGGCGCTGTGCCCCTACCAGGACCCCGGGGTTCACGGGGATACCGATTGACGGGAACCCCGCTATCCCCTAGAATTTGTCCGTTCCCCAAAAAACCGTATTGCACAAGGAAGGTATCCCATGTACATCATCAACCTCGAATGGACCATTGGCAGCACGATCAGCAAGTCATCCACCGTGGACAGCGTCCTCACCGTGGGCCGCAACACCGATTGCACCTTTTGCATCAACGACCCCCAAGTCTCGCGCCAACACGCCTCCATCCGCTCGGATGCCAACGGCGTCTATATCAAAAATATCAGCGAGACTTCGGACATTTACAAGGGGACGCTGACCCTCAAGAAGGGCCAGGAAGCCCCATTGGCCAATGGCGACACCTTCAAAGTCGGGCCTGTTACCGTCACAGCAAAAGTTGCCAGCGTCTCCGCCGGCATCGTCTTCAACGTCAATTGTGTGGTGTGCGGCAAGCAGATCAGCAGCACCGAAGCCATCTGCCCGTGGTGCGGCGGCAACCAAAACACGGAAGCCGGTTACACAATGGCCTAAATAAAACGTATTTGTTCAGCCAGCTGTCATCATGTCACTGCGAGGGACGGTTTTTGTCCCGAAGCAGTCTGACGCCTGGCAAAAAGATTGCTTCGGCGGAAAATCGCCGCCTCGCAATGACAAGCCTGAATAGTTACAATAAAACAACACTTCGCGTTGAGCGGGGGCGGAAGAGCGTTCGGAGAAGGTCAGTTCCGGCGCGGTCGAAACGCCATCCTTCGACTACGTCCGACCAAAACAGGTCGGCCTCCGCTCAGGATGAAGATAATATTCGAATGAAAACTAATGCGTCGCGGCCAGGAAGGTATTGATGACTTCCCGGTGTGCGGGGAGGGCATTCAGGTAGCCCGCCCGCATTTCAGGGTCAGCAATGCGCTGCGCCCGGCTGTCCAGAATTTGGTCGGCGCGAGCCAGCACATCATACGCCTGCCCATCCCCCAGCCCCGCCAACAACCCGTGGGCGGCAAAGAGATCAGCGACCACGGTCTCCTCCTCTTCAACCCCCGTTTCATTCATCAGCGCAACCAGTTCAGCCAGGTATCGGGAAGCCTCCTGTACCTGGTTGTTTTTTAAGTGTGCCTCAGCCAGCCCGGCCAGCAGGCGGATCGTCATTTCCGGCTGGCCGAGTGCGCGCCGCAATATCCGGGCCGCTTCCAAACAAGCGAGCGCCGCACGCCCATCACTCTCCGCCAGCGAGAGCGACGCCAGCTCCTCCAACGCGTTCTCCTCCCCGGAAGTATTCCCAATCGAGCGATTTTCGCGGATGGCACGGTCAAGGTAGGCACGGGCCTCCGCCCAATTGCCAGCCAGCCGGGACAGCGCTCCCAATTGGATCAGCCACTGCGCCACCCCATTCCGGTTCCCGATCTTCTCGCTGTTCTCCAATGCCTGATTAAAGTAAAGAGCCGCGCGATCCAGCTTCCCAATCCACTGGTAAATCTCCCCGAGGCTGCCCAGCCACGACCCCTCCTTGCGCCGGTCACCAATTTCCCGGCTAACCTCAAGCGCCTGTTGCAGACAGCGCTCGGCGCTTTGCAGGTCGCCCCATCTCCGGTAGGCAATCCCGAGGTTGCCCAAGGCAATATGCGCCAGCCGCTTCTCGCCGATTTCCCGGTTGATCTCCAGCGCCTCGCGGTAGCTGGCAATCGCCTGCGGTGTATCGCCGAGATAGCCATACGCGCCCGCCATGTTGGCCTGCACACGCGCCGCCTCCCGGCGGTTGTTCAACGCCCGATGGATCGCCAGCACCCTGCCAAACTGCTCTACTGCCTGCGCATAATGCCCCTGGTACACGTGGATCACCCCAAGATCGGCGTACACCTCAGCGATCCTGGCTTGCGCGTCGTGCGTTTCAAACGTGCGCATGGCCTCGGCAAGGTGGGCGAGCGCCGCCTCATATTCGCCGCGGCGGAGCGAGACCTGCCCCTTGATCTGCGCGCCGATGGCCGCCGTCAGGGGATCGTCTGCCAGCAGACCCAGCCGCACAGCCTCCGCCGCCTGTTGCATGGCCGCCTCATAGTCACCCATCAGGTTCTTATACTCAGCCGCGCGCACAGCGACGACGGATTCCCTGGCCGGGTCGGCCAGCGTGTGAGCCAGTGCCAGCGCGGCCGCCAGCGCACCCGCCTGGCCGGGGCGGTCGCCGAGCAGACCGAGTATCTCCTCCCGCTGGAGGTGCAGGGCATAGCCGTCATTGCCCGCCGGGGCCAGCTCCAGCGCGCGGTTCACATAGCTGAGCGCATCCTGGTTGGCAAAGCGGGCCTGCGCCTGCGAGGCGGCCAGCCGCAAAAATGGAAACTCCCTGGAGGGCAATTCCGCCGCCCGATAGTGATGCACCATCACCGGGTAATAAGGCGCCAGCGCCTCATCCTCGTATTCGACCTCGTACCACCCGGCCACGGCCTCGTGCAGTTCCCGCCGCTGGGAATAGAGCAGAGTTTCGTAAGCCGCATCGCGCGTCAGGATGTGGCGGAAAACATACGCGCCGCCCTCATCAAAGTCCAGCAATTCCTGCCGCTGCAACTGGCCGAAGAATTCGGCGGTGCTTTTGGGCAGGATGTCCGTGCGCCCGGCCAGGACGTGGTTCACTGCGCCCGCTGAAAAACGCCGCCCGATGACCGCGCCAATCTTGAGCGCCACCTGGACATCCGGGGGCAGGCGGTCAATACGGGCCAGGATCAAGCCCTGAAGGGTATCGGGCAGCGCGGGGACGGTGGTGGAAAATTTTGGGGCCGCCTCCCAGCCCCGGGTGCCCGCCCCCGCGTGGGGCCGGATCAACCCGCGTTCCCGCAGGGTCAGGATCAATTCCTGGGCAAAGAACGGGTTGCCATCGGCGCGCTCTTCCACGAGTGCGGCGATCTCCGCGGGAATATCTTCGGGGCGGGCATCGAGTTCGGTGGCGAGGAGTTGGCGAATCTCATCGGGTAAAAGTTTGCCCAGGCGGATGGTAATCAGCTCCGAGAGCTGCACCAGGGCGGCCTGCTGGAAGCTGGCAAAAGAACCGGGTTCGAGGGGGCGCGTGACCCACAGGAGGGCCGCGCCGATTTGGTCTTCGCGAAAGGCGCGGGCCAGCCGTGCCGCCAGTTCCCAGGAGAGCGTGTCCATCCAGTGGGCGTCTTCAAAGATGAGGAGGAGCGGCTGGGTTTGGGCGACGGCGCGCAGCAGGTCAATCATGGCCTGCATGGTGTTTTCCTGGCGCAGGTTGGCGGGCAGGCTGGCGGTCAGGTCGTTTTCGGGGAGGCCGAGGGGGAGGATGTCGTTTAGCAGGGGGAAGCGCTCACGCAGGTAGGGCGCGTACCGGGTGAGCACAGCGAGGGCTTCCGCGGTGCGCTCCTGGCTGGCGCGCAGGCTGTCCCAGCCCAGTACCTGCCCCAGAATCTCGCGCCAGGCGAGGTAGGGAGTCTGTTGCTCGATGCTCACCCCGGCCCCGAGGAAAACGCGGAACCCGGCCAGCCCGGCGAGGCGGTCGGCCTCGGCGATGAGGCGGGATTTGCCCAGCCCAGCTTCCGCTTCCAGCCAGCCAAGCGGAGTCTTCCCTTGCAGGACTTCATCCAGCATGGCGGCCAGCCGCGCCACCTGCGCATCGCGCCCGACGAGGTCGCGGGAAATCGCCGGGAGGCTGTGATGGGTGATCATCTCCCCCGTCGGGGAGTAGACGGCCCCCAAGGGCGCGCCGCCCTTTTTGGGGTCGGCCTCCACCGTGACAACGGCGTACTCCCACTGGCCGCGCGTGGCGGCGTACACAGCTGCGTCGCAATAAATCGTTCCGGGCGGGGCGGCGGCCATCAGGCGGGCGGCGAGGTTCGTTTTCTCGCCGAGCACGCCGTAGGTGAGGCGGGTGGGACTGCCATACGCGCCGGTGCGCATAAAACCGCTTGCCACGCCAATCTGGACATCGCCGATAAAGGCGAGGGAGGCGGGCGGGGTGCGCAGCGTGAGGGCGGCGGCCACGGCGCGCGCCGGGTCATCGCCGTGGGCCACAGGCGCGCCAAAGACGATGTAATAGTATGAACCTTTGTCGCCGTGGGTGAGTTGGATGAGCGCGCCCTCGTATTGTGCGGCGACGCCCTGCACCCAGCGAATGTAGCGATCCAGCTTTTCGCCCGCGGCCTCGTCGTGGTCGTAATCCAGCCCGCCAAAGCGGACGAAGAGGGCGGCGGCGGGGCGGAGTTCCGCCATAAAGTGCCCCTGCCCGGAATCAAGTCGGCGCATGACCGCCGGGATCACCCACTGGCGGGCAATCTCTACGGGAACGGCGATGGTTTCAGGGGCGGGCCAGGGGTCAGGATCGACTGTCCGGGTGAAGGAGAGAACCGGGGAAACGCGGCCCCCTTCGACAAACTCAGGGAGCGAGCCTCTGCTGGCTGAGCCTGTCGAAGCCAGTCCTTCGGCAGGCTCAGGGCGCGGCCCTTCGATGGGCCGCCAATCCCCGAGGGTCAACGCCTCCCCCAGGTTGGCGGCGACCTCTTCGGTAACGACCACCTCCCCACTGTGCGAAGCCCGTTCGGTCTGCGCCATGCGGATAATCGTCCCGCCCGCCAGCACGTCCATGTGGCTGAACTCCGGCGCGCCGACCACAAATCGGCGTACCTCCCCGGCGGCAATGGCAATCTTGACGGTCAGCGCGGCCCGGATTTCGCCGGGGGCCATGACGCTCGCAAACGGGGCCATGGCGGCCTGCATCGCCAGCCCAACGGTGACGGCGCGCGCCCCGTCGTCACCGTCAAACCAGCAGGTGATGGCGTCGCCGCTAAAGCCGATGACGCTGCCGCGGTGGGCGTGAACTTCCGCAATCAAGGCCGCGTTGATTTCGTTGAGGATGGGCAGGACTTCCTCCGCTCCGCGGCGGCGGCCCAGCACTTCCACAAAGAGCCGGGTAAGCCGGGTAAAGCCGGAGATGTCGGCAAACAGCGCCGAGCCGTGCGTACGGTCGGGGAGCGGCGCGGCCGCTTGCAGGGCCAGCCGCCGGTCAATGGGGATGTAGGCGGAAAGGGAGTCCATGTTGGGTTTAGGTGACAGTCACCGGCATACTTCGGATGCTTAAGGTGACTGTCACCGATCAGCCAGCAGGCGGCGGGCAGCGCGGTGATGCTGTTCGATCAGCCGCCCATGATCAACCGTGACCAGTTGCCGATCCCGGACGATGAATTTGCCCCCGACCGCGGCGAAATCCACGTTAACGGGGGCGCAAAAAACCAGGGCCGCCAGGGGGTCGTGCGCCCCGGCAAATTCCGGGCGATTGAGGTCCACCGCGATAAAGTCCGCACACTTGCCCGGCTCCAGCGAGCCGATGTCACTGCGTCCCAACACCGCCGCGCCCCCAAGGGTGGCGAGTTCGAGGGCCTGGCGGGCGGTCATTAAGGTCACCTCACCCTCCGCCCTCTCCGCGAGCGGAGAGGGGGCCGAGAGCGATGCGCCGTGCAACGCGGCATCCAGCCGGGCGAGGAGCATGGCCTGGCGGGCCTCGGCGAGCATGTGCGAGCCGTCATTGCTGGCGGAGCCATCCACGCCCAGGCCGACCTTGACGCCCGCGGCGCGGTATTTCATCACAGGTGCGATGCCGGAGGCGAGGCGCATGTTGGAGGACGGGCAATGGGCGACGCCACAGCCGGTATGGGCATAAAGCTGGATTTCGGCGTCGTTGACGTGGACGGAGTGCGCAAACCAAGTATCCTCCCCCACCCAGCCCAGAGACTCCATCAACGCGACCGGGCGCATGCCGAACATCTCGAGGCAGAAGGCTTCCTCGTCGGCGGTCTCAGCCAGGTGAGTATGGAGGTGGACGCCATGAGCGCGGGCCAGCGCGGCGCTTTCCCGCATCAGACCGGGGGTGACGGAGAAGGGCGAACACGGGGCGAGGACGATCCGGGTCAGCGCGCCGGGCGCGGGGTCATGGTAGGTTTCGATCACGCGGAGGGAGTCGCGCAGGATGGCGTCTTCGGTCTCGACCACGCTGTCGGGGGGCAGACCCCCTTTGGATTCACCGAGGCTCATCGAGCCGCGCGAGGCATGGAGGCGCACACCAATCTCCCAAGCCGCGTGGATTTCGTCATCCAGCCGGGAGCCGTTGGGGAAGAGGTACAGGTGGTCGGAGGCGGTGGTACAGCCGGAGAGGGCGAGTTCGGCGAGGGCGATCTGGGTGGAGGTGAAAATATCTTCCGGGGTGAGGCGCGCCCAGATCGGGTAGAGGGTTTTGAGCCAGTTGAACAGGTTGGCGTTTTGGGCGGCAGGGACGGCGCGGGTGAGGGTCTGGTAGAAGTGATGGTGCGTGTTGATGAGGCCGGGGAGAACGATGTGGCCGCTCAGGTCGAGGACCTCGTCTGCGGTGGCGGGGAGTTCGGCGGTGGGGCCGACCTGCTCGATAAAGCCGTCGCGGATGAAGAGGCCGCCGTCCACGATTTCGCGGCGGGCGGGGTCGAAGGTGGCGAGGAGGGCGGCGTGGCGGAAGAGGAGGGTGGGCATGAGGGGGGCGGTAATTGGGGATTAGGGGATGGTCAATTGTGAATTGTGAATTGGGAATTGCGAATTGGGAATTGGGGGGATTGAAGATTGGAGATTGGAGGGTATTATAATTGGGTAGCCGATCAAAACCTGAAAGGATGGAAGCATGGCAACACCTGTACAAACCAGGCCAGACAAACCTACCATACGAGAGCTGATTACCGCCGAGGAATTCGCGGAAATGACTTGGATTGGCCGCGCCGAGCTTGTCGAAGGGAGAATTATAGAAATGCCTCCGCCAAAAAGCAAACATGGACGTTGTGAACATAAGTTTGCGCTTCGGATCGGTGTTTTTGTTGAAATGCATAATTTAGGCATTGTGATGTCGGGTGAGAATGGAGTCCTCGTTCGGCGCAATCCTGATACCGTGCGAGGGACGGATGTCACCTTTATCAGTCACGAACGCTGGGCAAAACAGCCTGATCCCGATGGTTATCTGGAACTCGCCCCCGATCTTATTGTAGAAGTCCTTTCTCCAAACGACAGCATGAGTACCGTAATGACAAAGTTACGAGAATACTTTGCCATCGGCGTGCGGCTGGTGTGGGTGGCGGATACGGAGGCGAATATCGTCTATGCTTACCGTTCGCCAACGGATGTGCGGGAATTCAAGGATGTAGAGCAGTTACCGGGGGATGAGGTGCTGGCGGGGTTTGAGGTCGGGGTGAGGGAGTTGTTTGAGTAGAGGGAAACGGGTTAATGCTCTCGCGATAACAGTATAATTGCGAGATGGGCACGCATTGGCAACCTGAGATTCCAGCGGTTTTAGCCGTAGAGGCCAGTTGTTCTGATCATGCGCTTCACGTTCGCCTGTCCGATGGGCGGGAAGTGTCCGTACCGTTGGAATGGTTTCCCCGTCTCCGGGGTGCCGGCCCGGAGCAACGTGCGAATTGGCGGTTGATCGCACATGGGATAGGGATCCATTGGGAAGACGTTGACGAAGACATCGCTGTGACGACACTTTTGCGTACGGGTTTGGAAACGTGAGTTCAAAACGGGGCTGCGTTACCGGGAGATGAGGTGCTGGGAGGGTTTTCGGTGGATTTCTTCAATTAAAACGCAGGAGTTTGGTGATTTGCCTTTCAGATTAGAGAATTGATGTACATTCGGGTTATCCACTAGTTGGCACGCCCCTTCCAAAATTATCTCAGGTCTTTTATGCAAACTGTATTCATCCGACATAATCTTAACTCCAAGCCTGAAACGCTAAAATACCTTTGGGATGAGCGTCTCATTGCGATTCATTTTGAGAGTCTTTCCAGCACTAATCCCATCGCTCACAAGTTAAGGTTTTTTAGGCCGCTTCAAGGGCAATTTTCAGCTATTTTGAGCAGATTTTGCTTTCAGATATGCTCGCCCAAAGGTTTACAGGTGGTTGTTTGACCAAATTTCCCAAAAAAGTGCGGTTTGGAGGCCCAAAATTACTGGAATTTCAAAATCTGTTGCGTTCGATACCTTAAAAATGCGCCTTAACAGCCATCCGAAATGCTTAACTTGTGAGTGATGCACTAATCCTGATAATTATGGTTTTGCTGGTAAACAAGCCTTGAAAAGATTATGGAAATATTGCGACTCAGGCGCTGTTGTCGGTGCAACATTTCGCAGTATTAAATCGAACAAAATGCTTGTTGGTGAAATAAGAAAAGGTTCAAAAGTTGAAGTAGTAAAACTCAAAAAGCATCCTGATTACAATGATTAACTCACGTTACGCAGTTGAAGGCAGGTGCTGGAGTTCAGTTTGCAGCTTTTGCAGTTCGTTGAAAGCCTGCTGCAGGGCTGAGAAATACAACTGAGCTTTCAATTGGTAGTGGTTTTTGTGCGTT
>Ga0247727_10005622_pt1 | contig 25261 bp, 22 predicted proteins | sample WisWelCaveWW1625_FD_202498 | JGI IMG/M metagenome (GOLD analysis project Ga0247727, IMG submission 202498) | Biofilm microbial communities from Wishing Well Cave, Virginia, United States - WW16-25 | ecosystem: Environmental > Aquatic > Deep subsurface > Groundwater > Cave microbial mat | place...
GTTCGTCGGTGACGACGAGCAGATCGTGCTCTTCGGCGATCTTTGCAATTTCGAGCATCACATCGCGCGTTGCCACCGCGCCCGTCGGGTTGGATGGGTAACCGATGAAGATCGCTTTTGTGCGCGGGGTGAGCGCCTCGCGAATGTCTGCGGGGTCAATGCAGAAATCATTGTCCTCGCGTGCGGGAACTTCCACTGCCACGCCGCCCGCCATGATGACCTCCGCTTGATACGAAACAAAACACGGTGTGGGGATGATGACCTCATCGCCGGAGTCGAGGATCGCGGTGAAAGTGAGGTATAACGCCTCCGAGCCGCCGACGGTGGCGATGATCTCATTGGTTGGGTCATACTTTATCTTGTACAAACGTTGCAGGTTGTCAGAGATTGCCTGACGCAATTCCAGCTTGCCCCAATTCGAGGTGTAATGCGTCTCGCCGTTTTGCAATGAGCGAATGCCCGCCTCGAGAATCGGTTTCGGCGTGGTAAAGTCCGGTTCGCCGATGCCGAGCGAGATCACATCCTTCATCGTCGCGGCGATGTCGAAAAATTTGCGAATGCCCGAAGGCTTGAGTCCTGCCACACGTTTCGAGAGTCGTTGCACGTCCGTCACTTCCTGCATGGGGCCTCCTAAATTGGTTGTACGAGCCATTCATCGGGCAATTCCCGATACGTCAGATCAAACGCCATGCCGTTCGCCGTCTTCACGCGGAATCCCTTTTCGCTGGGACCGCGCCAGCGCGCCACGATCTCCGCGATTTCATATTTGCATCCGTCCCACGTCAGGGAAAGCGGACGCTCTGCATATTCCGAATCCGAACGGCATTCGACCATGTTCATATTTTACGACAGGATGACTTCACTGTTGTCACCAACATTTAACTGGAGGATTTTCCCATCGCCTCTTCCCCGGACTTTTGCCTGCCTGCCCACCATCGAGCGATTCAACGCCGCGTCCTTGACCTCGCTCCCTGGCTCGAGGATGCTTTCCACGATCTGGCTGTTCCCGATTTTGCAGTTCGCCCCAATCGAGGCGTGCGGACCGATCGTGGAATTCGAGATCTCCGCACCTTCGCCAATGGCAACCGGTTCAATGATCGTAATGTTTGAACTTGTAAACTTTCCAACTTTGGAACCCTGCTTGTCCAACAAAATTTGATTTGTCTCCAGCGTCGCGTCAATTGTCCCCGCGTCCAGCCAGCTGATGCCCGTGTGCGTCCGCACCTTCGCGCCTTTTTCGATCATGACCGAGATCGTGTCCGCAAGATAATATTCGCCTTTCAGGGAAAGTTTCCGTTCCATTTGGTCTTCGATGGCGGCGAGCAGTTGCTCCGCGCTCTTGAACCAATAACAACCGATCAGCACGAGGTTATTTTCCATAGATTTGGGTTTTTCAATGAAACGTTTTACCCAGCCATCCGCGCCAACTTCCGCCACGCCAAAGCGACGCGGATCGGGGAAGGGCAACACCCACGCCACCCCATCGGACTCTTCCTTATTAAGGAAGGCGAAGTCGGTCTCGATGATCGAATCGGAGAAAACGACCATCATCGGTCCGTGCATGAACTCGCGTCCCAACCACAGGGCGTGTGACTGTCCCTTCATTTCATTTTGCACGACGTACTGTGCTTTGATGTTCGGGTAATTCTCTTTGATGAAAGCAGGGATTTGCAATTCGCCAAGGAAAGGTCCCACGATGAAAACGTATTCTGCGTTTTCGGGGTCGGGTAGCGTTTGGAACATATCCATGAGGTGTTCGAGCGCAGTCTTGCCCGCCACGCTGACGAGCGGCTTGGGTTTGCTGAACGTATGCGGGCGCATACGCGTCCCCCAGCCTGCCATAGGGATGAAGATTTTCAAGGTTTCAGCCAAACTTCGACTCCGTGTTTATTGATTGCCTGCAATTTTACCAATGAAAAGACGGGGAACGATGGATAAAGTTGCAAAGTATATCGGTGGTTGAGTAGCCCGAAGCGAACGTGAGGGCATATCGAAACTACCAGTAAGCAAAGTAATTCTTGTAACAAATTTGCTTTTGCAAACTCGTTGGTTGAGTAGGGCGAGAAAAGCACTCGCCCTACTCAACCAACGGATGGTTTACGAATGCCCCAAAACGGGATGCGGCTTGTACGGTTCCTCCAGCCGCTTCACTTCCTCCTCCGAAAGTTTGATGTCGAGCGCGGCGAGGGCTTGTTCGAGGTGATCCATTTTGGTCGCGCCGAGGATGGGGCTGCGAATATACGGTTTGCTCAAGACCCACGCCAATGCGGTCTGTGAAGCCGAGACACCGCGCTCCTTCGCCAATTCCGCGGCGCGATCGGCCACGACAAAATCCTCTTCGCGAAAATACAGGTTATTGGCAAACGGATCCGCTTTTGCGCGCGCAGTCTCGCCACCGCCTCCGCGTTTGCGGTCGCCTGCGAAGAATCCGCGCGCCATCGGGCTCCACGGGATGAGTCCGACGCCCTGGTCAATGCACAGCGGAATCATCTCGCGTTCCTCTTCACGGTAGACAAGGTTGTAGTGATTCTGCATCGAGACAAATTTTGTCCAACCGTGTTTTTTGGCGATGTGTTGTGCTTTTGCAAACTGCCACGCGAACATGGACGAGGCGCCGATGTAACGCGCTTTACCTGCACGGACAACATCATTCAAGGCTTCCATCGTCTCTTCGATGGGCGTCTCGTAATCCCAGCGGTGGATTTGGTAGAGGTCCACGTGATCCATTTGCAGGCGCTGCAGGGATTTATCAATCGAGTCGAGGATGTGCTTACGGGAGAGTCCGCGGTCGTTGACGTCGTTGCTCATTTCATTTCTGACTTTGGTGGCTACGACTACGGTATCTCGTTTTACACCAAAATGCCTGAGCAGATTCCCAGTGATTTTTTCACTTTCACCCAATGAATAGACATCGGCTGTGTCGAAGAAGTTAATCCCCGCATCGAGGGCGCGTTTGATGAACGGTTTGGCATCTTCTTCATTTAATACCCAGTCGCGCCACTTCTTTGAGCCGTAACTCATCATGCCGAGGCACAACCGCGAGACTTTCATTCCAGTTTTGCCGAGGTTGGTGTATTGCATAAAAACTCCTCTTGACCATGGACTATGGACGATTGACCATCGTCTTTGGTCCATGGTCTATGGTCGTTAGATAATTTTCAGGTTTGCCAGGCTTGCCGATAATCTTTTTATTCCAACAGACTCAAACACCACGTCCACGATTTCGTCGTTATCTTGGATCTTGCTGTCGAGGATGATGCCTTCGCCCCAGGTGGCGTGCTGGACGCGAGTCCCGGCGCGGTATTTGGCTGGGGTGACTGAAGCAGGCCTCCCCTGCGAATGAAGCGACCACTTCGTCTCCGCAGGCGCGCCGCGCATGGCGCGTCCCGTGCGCGTTTTGCCGACGAGCACATCCGCAGGGACGTCATCCAGAAAACGTGAGGGGAAGGTTTCCTCTTGTGATCCGCGTCCGCCGCGTTGGATGGAACGGATGAGATAGAGTTTATCTTTGGCGCGCGTGATGCCGACGTAAAAGAGGCGGCGCTCTTCCTCCATTTGTTCAGGTTCGTCGAACGAACGGCTGTGCGGGAGGATGCCGTCATCGAGACCGACGATGAAGACCGCGCCGAATTCGAGACCCTTCGCGGCGTGCAGGGTGAGGAGCGTGGGCACGTTGCCCTCGGCGATGGTATCCTGATCGGAGACGAGTGCGACGTTTTCGAGAAATTCGTCGAGCGTACGCGTGGAGTATTCGAGCGCGAGACGTTTCAACTCCTGCACGTTGTCCCAGCGGTCTTTGCCTTCCTCGGATTCATCGTCAATGTATTCTTTATAGTTGAGGTCCTTGACGATGCGGTCGAAGAGTTCGGCGGTGGTGAGCGTCTGCGCGGCGACGCGCCAATTCGCCAACATGCCGCCGACATCTGAAAATGAGAGCGACGCGCGGCCCGTGAACGCAGACCAGTAGGGAGAGTCTGCGCCGCGCGCGAGGTCGAGGAGGACGATGCCAGGTTGTATGTCGTTCTGGCGCGCGACCATGTGCAGTGTAGTCAACGTTTTTTCGCCGATGCCGCGCGGCGGGACGTTGATGATGCGGTTGAGGCTGGCTTCGTCGGCGGGGTTATGCACGAGACGAAGAAAGGCGATGAGGTCTTTGACTTCGCGGCGCCCATAAAACCGTTGCGCGCCGACGAGGCGATACGGAAGCCGCGCCTGTAGAAATGCTTCTTCAATGAGGCGGGACATGGCGTTGGTGCGATACATCACCGCGCAATCGCCAGGTTCAAATTGGCGGGATGCCACCAACTGAGCGATGCTGTCCACCACGAACGAGGCTTCGGCATAATCATCGGGCGCTTCGTAGAAGAAAATCTTTTCGCCCGCGCCTCTATCGGTAAAGAGTTGTTTCTGTTTACGATTGCGGGCGCGGTTGATGACTCCCATGGCGGCGTCGAGAATGGTTTGACGTGAGCGATAATTCTGTTCGAGCAATATGGTGTGCGCGTCGGGGAAGTCCTGGTCGAAGCGCTGGATGTTGCGCCAGTCTGCGCCGCGCCAGGCGTAAATGGATTGGTCGGGGTCGCCCACGCAGAAAATATTCTTATTAAAAGAAGCGAGTTGTCTCACCAGCGCATATTGCGCGAGATTGGTATCTTGAAATTCGTCCACCAGCACGTGGCGAAAGCGTTGTGCATATTTATCTCGCACAGTAGGGTTATCCTCAAGCAAACGAGCGGTGTATACGAGGATGTCGTCGAAGTCCACGGCGTTGCTGGCGACGAGTCTTTTTTGATACTCGGCGTAGACGCGCTTCACGACTTCGTCGCGATACGTCAGCGCGGGATAATTATCAGCATCTATCAATTCGTTCTTGGCGCGCGAAATTGCGGCGTGCACACTGGCTGGACGATACAACTTCTCATTGATGTTCATTTCACGGATGACGTTTTTTACAATCCGTTCCTGGTCGTCCGAATCGAAAATCACAAAATTGGATTCGATGGGCAGGTGTTCCGCTTCACGCCGCAAAATCCGCGCGCAGATCGAGTGGAACGTGCCGAGCATGATCCCCTCGATGGCTTGATCGGGCAATAAACGTTTGACGCGTTCCCCCATCTCTTTCGCGGCTTTATTGGTGAACGTGACGGCGAGAATCTGCCACGGGCGGACGCCCTCCTCCGCGATGAGGTAGGCGATGCGCTGGGTCAGCACCCGCGTCTTCCCGGACCCCGGACCTGCCACGACTAAAACGGATCCGTCCCCCGCTGTGACGGCGGCGCGTTGCTGGGGGTTGAGTGTGTCGAGGAAGAATGACATGGGGGAGTGGAGAGCAGTGAACAGTTATCAGTGAAATAAATGAAAGATGAAAGAATGTCCCGCAGGTTTCTCGTTCATTTCCTGCGGGACGTTTGTACGTGTCCACTTGCGTCGCGTGGCGCCGTGGCGACATTTACGTGCCTACGCTTTACAACTGCGAGGTGCAATTCGGACAGCGTTTGGCTTTGATGGAGATAGTGGTGTTGCAGTAAGGGCATTCTTTTGTAGTAGGTTCCGCGGTAGGGGCAGGTTTGTGTGTGCGATTAATGGCGCGTATCAGCAGGAAGATAACGAAGACAACAACCAAAAAGTCTATGATGGATTGGGCGAACGCGCCCCACTTGACGACCGCCGATCCGACAGTGAAGGCTTTTTCGGCGAGATCGATTCCGCCGAGAACCAGCCCGATTAACGGGAACAGGATGTCGGTCACGAGCGAAGCGATGATCTTCCCGAACGCGCCGCCGATGATCACGCCAACGGCAAGATCGAGCACGTTGCCGCGCATGGTGAAGTCTCTGAATTCTTTGAACATGAAAAACCTCCTGATAACAATATGAATAAACGTATTCTACCGTTGCAGGTAGGGGATGTCAACGCATGGGCAGGGATTTTCAAAGCGGCGGCGGATTTTTGCGAACGCCCTGAATCAATAATACTTTCGGATTGGTTTAAATAGTTCTTGAGAACTGTTTTTATGCATAAATTACGTATATTTTCGAGTTCTGGGGTATTGCCGTTGACGCTCCCTAGGAATTAGGTATAATTACCGGGCGTTTTACCTTGGTAACGGGCAGGCAACATCCATTGTAAAATGTACGACTAAAACCCAGTATCCAAAGGTTGTTGCTGATGAAAACGATCGTCGTTAACTTGGAAGGAGGTGGTACGCGGGAGGAAAAGTAGCTTTGTGTTCCAATCAATGTTTAAATAAGTTCATAAGAGTTTACGATCCAAATCTATCTTTTTGTAGGAGAGAAATCACATGAAGAACCGAATACTGTTAATCCTCGGGTTGCTGGTGAGCGTAAGCATGATCCTTTCTGCTTGCGGTCCCGCCGCCCCTGCGGAACCCGTCGAGGTCGTGGTGACTCAGGAAGTCATCGTGACCGAGGTGGTTGAGGTCGAGCGCGAAGCGTTCACCACACCGCACCCCATCCTGAGCGACCTCAAAGTCCGCCAGGCGCTTTCGTACTGCACCAACAAGTCTGACCTGCTCGCCTCGGTCTACCCGCTCACCAGCGAAGAAACCCGCGCCGACCTGGTCATGCACACCTTCATCCCGCGCGATCACTGGGCGTATGCTGGCGATGCAAATGTCACGATCTACGCCTACGATCCGGATGCGGGCCGCGCGCTTCTCGATGAAGCCGGCTGGACTCTTGCCGAAGGCGCAACCTTCCGCAACAATGCCAATGGCGATGAACTTTCTTTGAAGTTCACCACCACCAGCGCCGCCTTCCGCCAGACGTGGGCCGCGATCTGGGAACAGCAGATGGCTGACTGCGGCGTCCGCATCGTCCGCTTGCACGCTCCCGCCTCATGGTGGTTCGGCGACACGACTGGTGTTGCCCGCCGCGACTATGAACTCGGCGCGTTCGCCTGGGTTGGTCAGGCTGATCCCGGTGGTCAGACCCTGTATGCCTGCGATCAGATTCCTTTCCCGAACAATGGCTGGGAAGGCCAGAACGCCATGGGTTGGTGTAATGAAGCCGCCAGCACGAACATCAAACTGGCGAACAACACCCTCGTGAAAGACGAACGCATTGCCGCGTACGCTGTCACACAGGCTGAGTTCACCAAGGATATTCCGAGCATCCCGCTCTTCAACCGCACTGAGACATTTGCGTACAACGCTGGTTTGAGCGGCATTGACCCCCAACCCGGTGAACCCTATTACACCTACAACGTCTCCGAATGGACGCTTGAAGGCAGTGACACCATCATCATGGGCTTCACGCAGGAACCCGCCTCGCTCTTCACCCTCGTGGAAGATGCCTTCGTGGCGCAACTCGCGTACTCGCTCTTCCGCCCGAACCAATCCACCGGTTTGAACTACGACTTCCAGGCGCAGATGGTCAAGCAACTGCCCACCATTGAAAACGGCGGCACCACGAACAACGATGTGGAAGTTGCCGAAGGTGCCAAGGTTGTGGATGCGAACGGCGAAGTGGTTGACCTCGCCCCCGGCGTCAAGGTCAAGAACGCGGCTGGTGAAGAAGTTGAATTCACCGGCGGCACTGTGGTTATGAAGCAGTTGGTTTCCCGCTTCGACCTGATTGATGGCCTGACTTGGGAAGACGGCACGCCTGTCACCGAAGCCGACCTCGAGCTCGGCTATAAGATCGCTTGTGATCCCGAATCCGGCGCGACCTCCTTCATCACCTGCGACAAGACAGCCGCTGCTGAATTCTCCGCCAACGGCTACGTTCAAACCTGGCTCCCCGGCGTTCAAGACCCAACATACTTCCTTCCCGTGTGGCCCATCTACCCCGCTCATCAATTGGGTGATGTTCCTGCCGCTCAGTGGGCGACCAATCCTCTTGTTGCTGAATCCCCGCTTGCCTACGGTCCGTACAAGCTCGTGGAATGGGTGAAGGGCGAGAAGATGGTCTTCGCCGCGAACGAATTCTGGCCCGGTGGCGCTCCTGCCACCCCGAACATCGTGATCCAGATCATCACACCCGAATCACAGGAAACCCTCCTGCTCGGTGGTGAGATTGACATCCTTGACTCCACCTCGCTCGTTGGTCTGACCGAGACGCTCGTCGCGGCGGAAGGCGAAGGCAAGATCAAGACCCTTGTCAACCCAAGCGCGACCTGGGAACACATTGATATTTCCCTGTTCATCCGCTAAATTGATCATTTGCACGTGCTAAAAGAAATAGGTGTGCCTCTTGCGAGGCACACCTATCCTAAATAGCGAGAGGTCCTCCCATGACTGCATATTTCATCCGGCGAATTTTCCAAATGATCGTGGTGCTGTTCATCTCTGCGATTGCCACATACGCGCTCTTAAACCTCGCGCCCGGGGGACCGCTTCAAGGGTTACGTCAAATCCAGCAAGGGGGGCGTTTTCAGATCACCGAAGACGATATAGCCCGCATTCGCGCGCAATTTGAGTTGGACTTAAGTCTGCAATATCGTTTTACCCGCTGGCTGGTTGGCTGGCCCACGGGTCCGATCGTACTTGGCGGCACGGAGTATTTTTCAGATGTGGTGGTGGGGTGTCGTAAGCCGGTTGAATCCGAAATCCTGAATGACGAGGGGCAATATGAGACCAAAGTTACCGGTTGCAAGGAAGTGGTTTATATGAAAGACCTCGTAGGGCGGCGCACCAGCCGCGGTCTCTTAAGAGGCGATTTTGGATTATCCTGGCGGTTGTTACGGGATCGCCCGGTTTCAGATCTCATCGTCAGCCGCCTGCCCAAGACCATTCAGTTGATTGGTTTATCAACCTTGCTCTCCTTATTGATCGGCATTCCACTGGGGGTCTATTCAGCCGTACGGCAATATTCGAAGTTCGATTATTTTTTTACATCGCTGGCGTTTATGGGTTCAGCTATGCCGACCTTTTTCTTTGGCATCATCATGATCCTGTTGTTTTCGATTCTTCCCAAAGATGCGGGCTGGCCCTATGTTCCCGCGGGCTTATCCGAATCGGTGCGCGGTTATACAATTCCCTTGATCGGGGAAGTGGCAGCAGGTTCAGTAAAAGACAGAATCCTGCATCTTGTTTTGCCGGTCGCCGTTTTAACGCTCGTCCAAATCGCTGGATGGAGCCGCTTCGTACGCGCCAGCATGTTGGAAGTGATGCGGCAGGACTACGTCCGCACGGCGCGCGCCAAAGGGCTCAGTGAAAGAGTTGTCATCCTGAAGCATGCGTTCCGCAATGCGCTGATCCCCTTTATTACGATCGTGGTGTTTACATTGCCCGGCTTATTTAGCGGCGCGATCATTACCGAAAGTATATTCGCCTGGCCCGGCATGGGGCGTTTATATATTTTAGCGCTCGGTGATAGCGATTACCCGGTTGCCATGGCCATTTTTTTCATCCTTGCAGTCCTCACGGTGATCGCCACCTTGCTTAGGGATGTTTTGTACACGATGGTTGATCCCCGCATACGTTTATCCTGACGAGGTCTTTATCCCATGTCTGCCGCACAGGTCGCCACCCTTTCCCCTGAAGCTGTAACGATCGAGGAGCGCACGCCGTTCCAGATCGTCATGACACGCTTCAAGCGTCATCGCCTCGCGATGGTCTCTATGATCGTCATGATCGGGATCTTCCTGGTAACGATCCTCGCGCCGTATATTGCAACCTTCGAGATTCAGGAACTTTCGGTCAACAAATACTTCGTGCCCTGGGGCACGGTGGATGCGGAAACCGGTCGCGTGCACCATATGGGTACCGATAATATCGGCCGGGATTACTTCTCGCGCCTGATCTATGCCGGGCGGATTTCCCTGACCGTTGCCCTCTTATCTGTTTTGATCTCTGAAACCATAGGCGTCATCGTTGGGGCGATCTCCGGTTTTTTTGGGGGCTGGATCGATTCTGTCCTGATGCGTTTCGTTGAATTCATGTTGACGATTCCTCAACTGCCTTTATTATTGATCATCTCGTCCATGATTTTGCGTGACGATCAATTGATCGCCATTCCCGATCCGATATTGAAATTTATGGGCAATATCCTGCTGTTAAGCCCGCGCGACTCGCGTAACGCGGTATTGATTGTTTTGGTGCTGGCGGGATTCGGCTGGTTGAGCGCGGCGCAGTTGATGCGCGGCACCGTGCTTTCCCTGCGCGAGCAGACCTTTGTGGAAGCCTCCCGTTCGTTGGGCGCCTCGAACTTCCGTATCATCACGCGCGATATGATCCCCAATGCCATGGCGCCGATCATCGTGGATGCATCCTTGGGGTTGGCTGGTTATGTTGTGGCAGAAGCCGCACTTGCCTTTCTGGGGTTCGGGATTCAAGACCCGGTGCCAACCTGGGGGAACATGCTCGCAGCCTCCCAGCAATTCATGCTCGACCGCCCCTGGTTACCGCTGGTACCTGGACTGCCGATCTTCATTTGTGCGCTGGCATTCAATTACATCGGCGACGGATTGCGGGACGCGCTCGACCCGCGCCTGAAGTTGTAATCCCCATCCTTTGGAGACTCCCGTGACTGAACAAACGGATACGCAAAAACCTCTGCTCGAAGTTCGCAACCTCAAAACATATTTTTATACCGAAGATGGAGTCGTCAGGGCGGTGGACGGCGTGGACATCCACGTATTTCCCGGTGAAGTGCTCGGGATCGTGGGCGAATCGGGTTGCGGCAAAAGTGTCACGTCGCTCTCCATCATGCGGTTGATCGGACAGCCGGGCAAGATTTTAGATGGCGAGATTTTATACGAGGGCAAGGATCTGTTAAAACTAAGCGAACCCGAAATGATGAAGATGCGCGGCAACCGGATTTCGATGATCTTCCAACAGCCGCAAACCTCATTGAACCCTGTCTTTCGGGTTGGCGAACAAATTGGAGAGGTGCTGAACGTTCACCAGGATTTTGGTAAAGAGGCGGCGCGCCACCGTGCGGTTGATCTGCTCAAACAAGTGGGTATCCCCGATGCCGAACGGCGTGCGGATGCCTTCCCGCACGAACTTTCCGGTGGCATGGCGCAACGTGTCATGATCGCCATGGCTCTGGCATGTATTCCCGACCTCTTGATCGCGGACGAGCCGACCACCGCCCTCGATGTCACGATCCAGGCTCAAATCCTCGACCTGATGCGGAATCTGCGAACGCAACTGGGGTCGGCTGTTATTTTGATCACCCACGATCTCGGTGTTATCGCTGAAATGGCAGACCGCGTGGCGGTGATGTATGCCGGCGAGATCGTGGAGCAGACCGCCGTCATCAACCTCTTCAAGGAACCTCTGCACCCGTACACACAGGGCTTGATCGGCTCGACGCCAGTGCTCGGGCGCGTGCGCGAAAAACTGGACGTGATCCCCGGCACCGTGCCCAATCTGGTCAACCTTCCCCAAGGGTGCCGCTTTGCGCCGCGTTGCGCTGCACGGGTGCAACATAACCTTACTGTCTGCACCGAAAAAGAACCCGACCTGATCGAGTTCAAGGAGGGTCACATCGTCCGTTGCTGGCTCTACCAGGATTCTGACCAGCACTCCGCGCCCCTCAAATCCGCTTCCAAATAGAGTTGACATCATGCAAATGAATCCGTCTAAAGATAAATACGATCTCGTGGTGGTCAAAGATCTGGTGAAATATTTCCCTGTGCGCGCCGGGGTGCTCCAACGTGTGAAAGCGCACGTGCAGGCGGTGGACAAGGTCAGCTTTACAGTGAAGGAAGGCGAGACGCTCGGCATGGTCGGCGAATCGGGGTGCGGAAAGACCACCGTCGGTCGTTCCATTTTGCGGCTGATCGAACCAACCTCCGGCTCGGTCTTTATCAACGGGGAAGACATCATGCAGATGCGTTCGCAATCGCTTAAACTGGCGCGCCGTAACATGCAGATGATCTTTCAAGACCCGTACGCTTCGCTTAACCCGCGCCTGCCCATCGGCGAATCGGTGATGGAAGGGTTGCACATCCATAATATAGGGCATCCGCGCGAACGCTGGGAAATTGCCATTACCGTGTTGAAAAAAGTCGGGCTGGAGGATTACCACGCGCGCCGTTACCCGCACGAATTCTCCGGCGGGCAACGCCAGCGCATCGGCATTGCCCGCGCGCTTGCCCTGCAACCCAAGTTCATCGTCTGCGATGAACCGGTCTCCGCGCTGGATGTTTCCATCCAATCGCAGGTGTTGAATATCCTCAAGGATTTGCAGGCTGAATTCGGTCTCACCTACCTGTTCATCGCCCACAACATGAGCGTAGTCGAACACATCTCGGATCGCGTGGCGGTGATGTATCTGGGCAAGATGGTGGAACTGACCGAACGCGAGGAACTTTTCCGTAACCCGCTTCACCCGTACACCAAAGCCCTGATGTCGGCGATTCCGATTCCCGATCCGGAATTGAAGCGTGAACGCATCATCCTCAAAGGCGATGTGCCCAGCCCGTTGAATCCGCCGAAGGGCTGCCGCTTCCATCCGCGTTGTCCGCTGGCGATTGATATCTGCTCGCAGGAGGAACCGGAATTCAAGGAACTCGTTCCCGGTCATTTCGTGGCGTGTTGGGTGGCGGAAAAAAATTTATAATCAAAACATAAAACCCGCGTCCAATCAGGAGGCGGGTTTCGTTATAATGGGGGCACACACGGATTGGATTTGCACATGAAAAAACTCGTTTCAATTTTTATGGTTTTGCTGATGCTCGCCTCGTGCGCGCCGGCACAGGAGACCGACATCCCTGTATTGCCAGACGCGCCGACGGAGGAAGCAACGCCTCTTCCCACCCTTGCGCCTGCCACCCGTTCCCTCAACATTTGCCTCGGGGGGGAACCGAACACACTGTATCCGCATGGCAGTTTGAATGCCGTGGCGCGCAGTGTGCTTTCCGCCATCTACGATGGACCGGTGGATGTGCTTGAATATGGTTATGAGCCGATCCTCCTCGAAAAAATCCCCGCGCTCGAAGACGGCGATGCCCAGCTTGAGACCGTGACCGTGAAACTGGGCGACCAGATCGTGGACGCCGCCGGCAACGTGGTGAATCTGGCAAAGGGCATGGAACTCCTCCCCAGCGGATGCCGCAAGGACGACTGCAAGATTAAATATGACGGCGTGAGCGAGATCGAAATGGATCAGCTGGTGGTCACGTTCACCATGCTCGAAGGATTGCAATGGTCGGACGGCGCGCCGCTTACTGCAACTGACTCGGTGTATTCGTTTCAACTCGCTTCGCACAAGGATACTCCCGTTTCAAAATCCCTGATTGACCGCACTCAAACCTACGAAGCCGCGTCGGATGGCGTGACCATCCAATGGTGGGGCATGCCCGGCTTCATTGACCCGGACTATTACACAAATTTTTGGACGCCTCTTCCTCAACACATCTGGGGCGAACAGGCGCCGGCTGACCTTGTCAAACTCGATTTATCCTCACGCTTCCCGCTCGGTTGGGGACCGTATATCTTGAAGGAATGGGATGCGGGGAAGCGCATTCACCTCACCAAGAACCTGAATTACTTCCGCGCAGAGAGCGGCTTGCCTCACTTCGATGAGTTGAACTTCCTCATCATGCCCGATGCAAATGCCGCGCTCACCGCCCTGGTGGATGGAAAATGCGATGTGCTCGATCCCTCCGTGCGCCTCGATGGGCAGGTGGGTCTGCTCCAGCAAATGCAGGCGGAGAAAAAAGTCACCCTGCTGATCGCGCAAACCATGACGATGGAATGGCTTGGCGTCGGTGTCTCTCCATCGGCGTATGACGATGGCATTAAATCGCAAACCGACCGCCCCGATTTCTTCGGTGATAAACGCATGCGGCAGGCAATCGCCTACTGCCTCGACCGGCAAAGCGTGGTGGACACCGTATTGTTCGGCTTATCGCAGGTGCCGGATAGCTACCTGCCGGAAGATCATCCGCTTCATAACGGCAATATCCAATCGTATCCGTTCGACCCCAAGGCTGGGCGCGACATTCTCGAGGATATTGGCTGGCTCGATTCAGATAACAACCCCTCCACGCCGCGCCTGGCGTTTGGCGTTACAAATGTTTCCGGGGGCACGCCGCTTGTTCTTGATTACTACACTTCCTCCGCCACCCAGCGTCATCAGGTGACTGAGATTCTTACGCAGTCGCTTGCGGAATGCGGTATTGGCTTGAGGGTCGTGTATTACTCCGCTTCTGATTTTTATGCCCAGGGTCCGTCAGGACCGTTGTTCGGTCGGCAATTCGAGTTGTCTGAATATGCCATCGGTGTAAATAGTCTTGAACCGCAATGCGGCTGGTTCACCTCTTCACAAATCCCCACCGCAAAAAATAACTGGGTCGGCACGAATATCAGCGGTTACAAAAACACTGTGTTCGATGCCGCGTGCGGGCAGGCGCTTCGGTCTTTACCCGGCGAGCCGGACTACACGGCGCATCAAGAGGCGCAGGCGATCTTCGCCTCGGAGCTTCCATCCATCCCGCTTTACCTGAGACTCAAGGTCGCCGCCGCCCGCCCCGATTTTTGTGAGTACACCCTTGACCCATCTTCCAACTCGGCGCTTGCCGGCATAGAATCGTTCGACTACGGTTCAACCTGCCAGCCCTGAGTCTCCTGCCGGTTTTGAAGCGCTTCCGATACGGCTTCCAATTCTTCAGAGTGTGTTCGTTTGGGCTGTTTATTTGCTATAATGCGTCCATTCTTGATCGTAGGAGTCTGCCATCATGACCAATGTTCAGCCATTGCTTGCCGTAAAGCAACTGAAAACATATTTTTATACCGAGGATGGAATCGTCCGTGCGGTGGATGGCGTGGACTTTGAAGTGTTTCCCGGCGAGGTGCTTGGAATCGTGGGCGAATCCGGTTGCGGCAAGAGCGTCACCTCGCTTTCCATCATGCGGCTGGTTTCGAAGCCCGGCAGAGTGGATGGCGGCGAAATCCTTCTGGATGGGAATAACCTGTTGGATTTACCCGAAGAGGAAATGATCAAGATTCGCGGCAACCGCGTTTCGATGATCTTTCAACAACCGCAATCGGCGCTGAACCCGGTCTTCAAGGTTGGCGATCAACTTGCCGAGGTGCTCAACGTTCATCAAGACCTGGGAAGAGAAGCGGGCTGGAACCGCGCGATCGCGCTCCTGAAAATGGTCGGTGTGCCGGATCCTGAACGACGCTCTCACGCCTATCCTCATGAACTATCCGGCGGTATGGCGCAACGCGTGATGATCGCGATGGCGCTCGCGTGCGTTCCTGAACTTCTCATTGCCGACGAACCGACCACCGCCCTGGACGTTACGATTCAAGCGCAAATCCTCGACTTGATGCGCGACCTGCGCCGCGACATGGGCACGGCGGTTATCCTGATCACGCACGATCTGGGCGTGGTCGCTGAAATGGCGGACCGCGTCGCGGTGATGTACGCCGGCGAAATCGTTGAACAGACCGACGTTAACTCCCTGTTCGACGAACCGATGCATCCGTACACGCAGGGGTTGATCGGTTCCATTCCAGTGTTGGGCGAGATCAAGGAGAAATTGGATGTCATCCCCGGGTCGGTGCCGAATCTGGTCAACCTCCCGCCCGGTTGCCGCTTTGCCCCGCGTTGCGAGGCGCGCGTCAAACATGCGCTCAATATTTGCACGGCTGTCAAACCCGAACTCGAGGAAGTCAAAGCGGGCCATAAGGTTCGTTGCTGGTTGTATCAAAATGCAGAGGGTCATTCCGCGCCTCTCAAGTTCAGTTAATCCCCACTCGGAGAATCACATCATGCCCAATGAGTCATCACCAAAAGGGGAAACCCTTGTTGAAGTAAAAAACCTCGTGAAGTATTTCCCGGTTCGAGCGGGGCTGTTGCAACGCGTGGTCAATCACGTCAAAGCCGTGGACGATGTCAGCTTCTTTGTGCGAAAGGGAGAGACGCTGGGAATGGTGGGGGAATCCGGTTGCGGCAAGACCACCATCGGCAGAACCATGCTCCGGCTGGTCGAACCGACCGGCGGATCGGTGACATTCAACAACATGGATGTGTTCAAATTAAAATCGCGCGAATTGAAATCGGTTCGCCGCGATATGCAGATCATCTTCCAGGACCCGTATGCCTCGCTCGACCCGCGCGTGCCCATCGGCGAATCGGTGATGGAAGGTTTGCACATTCACAGGATTGGCTCTCCCAGGGAACGTGTGGAGATCATGCTTGCGACTCTGAAAAAGGTTGGGCTGGAAGACTATCACTCGCGGCGCTACCCGCACGAATTCTCCGGCGGTCAGCGTCAACGCATCGGGATCGCGCGCGCGCTGGCGTTGCGACCGCAGTTCATCATCTGCGACGAACCGGTCTCCGCATTGGATGTTTCGATCCAATCGCAGGTGTTGAACATTTTGAAGGACTTGCAGACCGAGTTCGGGCTGACCTATCTATTCATCGCGCACAACCTGTCTGTCGTGGAGCACGTGTCAGACCGCGTGGCGGTGATGTACCTCGGCAAGATGGTCGAGTTGACCACGCGCGAGGAACTGTTTCGCAACGCGATGCACCCATACACGCAAGCGTTAATGTCTGCCATCCCGGTGCCGAACCCGCGCCTCAAACGCGAGCGCACGATCTTGAAGGGCGATGTGCCCAGCCCGCTCAACCCGCCGAAGGGATGCCGTTTCCACCCGCGGTGCCCGGTTGCCATCGAAAAATGCTCGCAGGAAGAGCCGCAGTTCAAGGAACTCCAACCGGAACACTGGGTGGCATGCTGGGTGGCGGAGCAGAATTTGCAATAGAAGTACAGTGTATCCCGAATGACCGCGCCATGTGTTCTCCTCGTTGACGATCAAAAGGATATTGTCCGGCTGTTGCACTCGACCCTGCAAACGCTCGGTCACGCACTGGAGATTGTCGACGCGCCCTCCGGGGAGGAGGCATTGCTCGAAGCCTCGCGCCGCAAAGTGGATTTGCTTGTGGCAGATTATCTTTTGCCGGGCATCTCCGGTGTGGAGTTGATGCGCAAAGTAAAGGCGCGCAACCCGGAGTTGAAGGTGATCTTCATCTCTGGCATGACCGAACGCAAAGCGCGCGACGAAATGCTTTCCGCGGGGGCGATGGCGATTTTCGACAAGCCGATCCCTTTGGCGGACTTTTTGGATGCGGTCGAACGCAGTTTGGGGTTGGTCCGCACCATCTTCCCTCCCGAAGGGGCAAAAGAAACCGAACAGCACCGCCAGACTCTTTCTGAATTGCTGGGAGGCTTCCGGCAAAAGATCAAAGCCGACGCGGTCTTCCTCATCAGCGACCGCGGGCGTGTGCTTGCCCGCGCCGGGGATCTCTACGACAGCAGTATGGAGGTTTCGCTCCTCTCCGCGTTGATGGCGATCTATAGCGCGGGCTTGAAAGTGTCGCGGTTCATCCGGCAGGAACACCTTGAAAACTATCACGTCTTTCGCGGCGGCGACCATGACTTGATCCTCATCCCGGTCAACGCGTCGCACGCGCTGTTGCTGGCGGGGAAGAATTTGGCAGACCGGGAACGTATTTTCCAAACCGTGGAAGGCATGTTATTCGTGCGCGGCGATGTGGAAAATATATTGCAGTCGCTCGGGGTGGCACCGGGTCTGGTTGTTGAATCAACTGTCCTTGCCGCGGAGCGAGAAGCGGGCGACGAAGTCTTGTCCATCTCTCACGAGCCGGAACCGGTGGTGGATGTCGAGGCACTGTTTGTATCCGCCGGGAAAAAGTCGAAGGTGAAGGATGTGAACGCGTTCTGGGACGAGGCGGTGGAAAAGTCCGGCAACATCCCAATCAACCCGGACGTGATCTCGTTTGAGGAAGCGAATAAACTTGGGCTGGCGCCGGGAAAACAAGGTGCAACGATTCCGCGCCCGGTCACCGGCACGTTGAAAACGAACGCCGCGAAAAAGAAGTGACATTGCCCATCGCAATTTGCCATGATACAATGTGCGCCTTACAGGGGCGTGGTGCAAGGGCAGCACACCAGCCTTTGGAGCTGTGGATCTTGGTTCGAATCCAGGCGCCCCTGCCAAATCCCGTGGCGCCGAGGCGCCACGGGGCTTCTTTTGTAAATAGGATTTGTTGCCCTGTCGCGCAAATCCTATTTTTGTTAACCCTCACCCCCAGCCCCTCTCCCAAAGGGAGAGGGGAGCAGGAGTTGAAATGAAAGTAACTGCCGTTTTACTTGCCGCGGGTCAGGGTACCCGCATGAAATCAACCCGGCCAAAGGTGTTGCACTCGTTGTGCGGCAAGCCGATGGTATGGCACGTACTCGAAGCGTTGAAATCCGCGGCCACCGAAAAGCCGGTTGTGGTGATTGGTCACGGCGCGGATGAGGTGAAAAAATATTTGGGGGACTCTGCCGATTGTGTATTGCAAGAGCCGCAACTGGGCACGGGACACGCGGCGATGCAAGCCGAATCCCTGCTCAGAAACAAAACGGATCTGGTCATCATCACCTACGCAGATATGCCCCTCCTGCGCGGTGAAACGTTCGTCCGACTCGTGGAAACTCAACGCCTCAACCCCGGACCGTTCAGCCTGGTGACGGTTGTGGCAGACGACCCGCGCGGCTTCGGGCGGATCGTGCGAAAAGCGGACGGCACAGTGGAAGCCATCGTCGAGGAATACGTTGCTACGCCGGAACAAAAGAAAATCAAAGAGTTGAACGTCGGCGCGTACTGCTTCAAAGCGGACTGGCTGTGGGAGGCGTTGAAACGAATTTCCAAGAACCCGAAAAAGGGCGAATATTATCTGACCGATGTGGTTGAACTTGCGGTGAGAGATAACCTGCCTGTGCAAGCCGTTCTGCATGACGATTTCATGGAAACAATTGGGATCAATACGCGCGTTCATCTTGCCGAAGCCGAAGCCGCGCTGCGAATGCGAATCAACCGCGAGCACATGTTGAACGGTGTTTCGATGACGGACGCCGCATCCACGTACATTGACGCGGGTGTGAAGATCAGCAGAGATACGGCGATCATGCCGAACACGTACATTCATGGCGAAACAGAGATTGGTGAGGGGAATGTGATTGGACCGGACACGATCATCCGTGATTCGAAAATTGGGAATCGTTGTAAAATTCTGGCTTCCGTATTGGAAGGTGCGATCGTGGAAGATGATGTGGATATCGGTCCGTTTGCGCGGTTGCGGAAAGGCGCGCACTTGAAGAGTCACGTCCACATGGGGAACTTCGGCGAGGTGAAAGATTCTACGCTGGAAGCAGGCGTGAAGATGGGTCACTTCTCATACATCGGCAACGCGAAGATCGGCGCGAACACCAATATCGGCGCAGGGACGGTGACCGCGAACTACGATGGCGAGAATAAGCTCCCTACTGAGATCGGCGAGGATGTGTTTATCGGTGTGGACACGATGCTGGTCGCGCCGTTGAAGCTGGGTGACGGCGCACGGACGGGAGCAGGCGCCATCGTGACGAAGAACGTGGCGGAGGATACGCTGGTTGTGGGTATGCCGGCGCGTCCGATCAAGAAGTTGGAGAGGAAGAGGAAAAAAAATAGCCACTGAGTCGCAGAGACACGGAGAAAAAAGGCTCTCTGTGCCTTTGTATCTCTGTGGCAGAACAGGTTACATTATGGAACTTACTCTACATGAAAAACAATCCCTGATTGACCTCGCCAACGCGGCGCGCGAACGCGCGTACGTGCCGTATTCCAACTATCCCGTCGGCGCGGCGTTGCGGACGAAGACCGGGAAAATTTACACCGGCGTCAACGTGGAGAATGCCGCGTATCCACAGACGATGTGCGCCGAGCGCGTGGCGATCTTCAAAGCCGTCTCGGAAGGGGAGAATGAGTTCGAGGTCATCTCGGTAGTGACGAACAACGGCGGCTCTCCCTGCGGCGGGTGCCGGCAGGTGATGGCAGAGTTCGGACTCGATACGGTTGTGTTGATGGCGGATGGGGAGGGCAATTTGGTGAAGGAGACAACCGTCCGTGAACTTTTGCCTGAGGCGTTTACGCCGGAGAAATTGAAAACATAATGTTATCGGTGGTTGAGTAGGCGGCGGGGTTTCGATACAGATTTCACTACGCTTCGCTGCTCAATCTTACTCAACCGCCACTGTACACTTGCACCAGCACGCAAGTGCAGGTGTCGAAACCACCCATGCCTGAACAAAAATTCCGCTCGATCCGCGTGGACGCCGTTGTGCTCCGGCACAGCGACTACGGCGAGGCAGACCGCCTGCTGACGCTGTACACGCGCCAGATGGGGAAGGTGCGCGTCATGGCGAAGGGTGCGCGCAAGATCGCTTCGCGCAAGGCGGGGCACATCGAACCGTTCACGCACGTCAAACTGCAACTCGCAAAAGGGCGCGAGATGTTCATCCTCACGCAAGCCGACACGGTGGACGCGTACCTACCCTTGCGCGACGATTTGATTCTCACGAGTCACGCCTCGTATGTGCTTGAATTGCTGGATCGTTTTTCGTATGAAGACGAGACCGAGAACTCCTCCATTTTTCGTTTACTCACTGAAACGCTTTCGCGCCTCGCCTCAAAATCGGACGTGTGGCTGGTTCTCCGCTTTTACGAAATGCGCCTGCTCGACCAACTCGGCTTCCGCCCGCAATTGTTCGAGTGCGTCAACTGCGGCCGCGAGATTCAAGCCGAAGACCAATTCTTCTCGTATAGCGCAGGCGGCGTGATCTGCCCGAGTTGCGGTCATGGGCTGAAACACCTGCATACAATTTCGGTGGATGCGTTGAAATACCTCCGTCACTTTCAACGGAGCAGTTATGCCGAAGCCTCGCGGGCGCGACCAACCCCTGAAGTGCAACATGAGACCGAAACCCTCATGCAAGGCTACTTCACTTATCTCCTCGAACGCGAGTTGAACACGCCGGGGTTTTTGAAAAAGATAAAAATGTAGGGGCAGGTCTGAGACCTGCCCCTACATTTTTTTACCCAATCACGAAGCATTATGTGTACACGCCGGACCACGTCTCGAATTTGCGGTCGTCGCGTTCGCCGTCCTTGAAAAAGGTGATGTAGGTCATCCCCTTGTAGGGCACGAATTTTTTCTCGCTCGGGTTTTTGCGCGCGAGGTCGAAGTAGGTGTGCCATGTGCCGGAGTTGAAATAGATCTGGTCGCCAAGCAGGGAATTGTTTTCGAGCGCGATGGTTTCGGGGAAGTGGGTGTGACCATACACGAAGTACCGCGCCGAACCATCGAGGAAGGCTGGCTCGAGCAGTGCGTGTTTTGCAAAAGAGATGTCGCCGCGCCGTTTGCCGCCCTGCAATTTGAGCGTGAGTTTGTCTATGGTGTCGAACGAGACGAGGCTCGATAATTTGATGCCCGCTTGCAGGGCATCCGCCACATCGAGTCTGAATTTTTCGTCTGCCTTTTTGACGAAATCGAGTTCGAGATATTCGGCGGCGAGTTTATCCCAAACTTTTTTCAGTTCGTTCTCTGTGATGGCGTCCAGCAGGTTTTTATCTGCCAGCGCGCGGAGTTGTGCATTGACCCACAGCGGCGTGGCAAAGCCCGGGCGCACGTTGGCGATCTCGCGCAGGTTGTTCACGATGATCGGGTCGAGTCCCGGGATTTTTTTCAACTCCTCCGGGTATTTGTTGATGACTTCAGTGCCGAGCACATCGCCGAGGGTGGGGTAGCCGCGTCCTTTTTCACGGTTGAAGTTGAACTTGTCGTGCAGGTCGCCGTGGCGGGCGAAGACTTTGTATTCCTCGAACAATTTTCGGATGGCAGGCGCGTCGTCCTCGTTCCATGGGAATTTTGGATCTGTTTTCCGCAGATCGAACGGAAAGGGTTCGGGTGTGTTGCTCAAGCCCAGCACTTGAATGATTTCCCGGCGGATGGCGTCGAAGGGTTCGCCTTTGAGGTAGTAGTACCAGTCGTGGTTGCCGACCATGTAATGGAAACGGACTTTGAGGGGAATCTTCTTATCGCTGTCACGGTCGCGTTCGCCGTGTTCGTCCGGCGAATCGAACTCGATAAGTTCGCCGCGCGACAACTTGCGCATGATCTCGAACGACTCTTTATTCGCATCGAGGACAGCTCGCGTGACCTCCAGTAATTTCGGCGCGTACTTCGGATCGTTCGGGTCGGACCACGGGCGGATATAGTCCGGGTCACCTGGCTTCGTCATGCGGACGCGCTGTTCATCCTCAACCGCATACAGCCAGCGCGCTGAATGAAGCACTTCGAGGATGTCGCCGAGAAGGATCACGTCGAGTTCTTCGATGGGGCGGTATCGTTCGCTTTGCGCCGAAGCAAAGTGAGCATCCAAACGGAGTCGCTTGGCAAATAATTGAAACGCGCTGGTCGGAATGGATGAGCCGGTGGTTCCATCCCCCAAATGCAGGTCGCTGACGATGACGAGCATGAAAGCCTCCTTGGAATAATCCGTTGATGCGGATTATAGTCCCTCAGAGGACTGTTGGCTACTTTGAATCGGTGAGGAAATCCTTCAACGTTGTGTGGATACTATCAATCGCTTCGGTTCGGACGGTGAAGCGCCGATCCTGCCCTTTGAAGTTCACGTTTATCAGACCGGCGAGCCGCAATTCATTCATGTGATGGGTCACGGTCGGCGCGCGCAGTTTCAGTTTCTTGGCAAGTTCGGAGGAGGCGAGTTCCTCTTTCGATAAATAGTTGAGGATTTTCAAGCGCGTGGGATCAGCGAGCGCCTTGAGCGCGCGCACGAGCCCCTCGGGCACCACCTCGCCCGAAATCACAGACATATCGATCGGGCGCGCGCCGAACAAAATGAGCATGGTGTCCATGTCCAATTTCTCGAACAGGATGAGCGGGGTTTGCCAGAACGCAGGCGCAAAAACAAATTTTGGCGCGCGGAACGCCTCGTCCAGTTTCACGCCTTGCGAGAGTTCGACGAACAATTCATCCAAACTTAGTGCAGTGGCGCGCGCTTGGGCGCGCTGCAACGCTTCTTTGAGAATCGGTTCGAGGCGTTTCTCTTCCTCCTCAAAGAACGATTGATAATACGCCTGTGCTGCCGAGAGGACCCCCTCACCGAATTCTTCGGGTCGGCTCCACCAATCGAGGCACCGTTCGATGGCGTCTTTCTTCACGCTTTCGTGTTTCTTGCCCAATGCTTTCTGAAAAAATTCAACGTCCGAAGCTTTCCATTTTCCCTCTGCCGCGATTCGCAGGAGGATTTCTTTGCCTGCTTGATGTTTTTCAATATCCAGCGGGTCGTTGCTGGGATAAGGTTCCGCATCGTCCAACCCTTGGAGTTTAATCATCCGTTCAGCGGGGGGGATTTGTTTCAATGCCCACAACGCGGTGATTGCGTCGCGCGGCGCGGGCAGGGTATGAATCCATTTCAGGGGCAAACCAAAGATGGGGAGAATATCCTCCAGGAGTTTGCGTTCCGTCGCCGGGATGCGCGACCGAACTCCTGCGGCGTAGGCAGGCCGAATTCCGAAATGATCCGGATCAGTCAGCACGTACAGGCTGACGAACAGTTCGTACGCTGTCCCAAACTCCCAAGAGATGACGGGGGATTTTGTCGCCATATCAGCAGTACATGCGGGAAGATTTGTTCACCGATTTGGTGAGTTTCGTGCCGATCGAGACGAGCAACTCTGCGGTACTTTGGCTGATATGAATCTTGAAGAGTGGGACGGTGGCGAAAACGCTCCCGAGGGCAATCAGTAAACTCCCGATCTGAAAGGTAAGTTCGGAATTTGCATGAGCCGCGCGGTATCCATCCATAGTGGGCAGGTAGCCGCACGTGCAATTGATTTCTTTTGGATGGGTGGAATGGACTTGCATAGTGAACTCCGTCTCTACTTGCCGATCAAAGTTAGTCGCTCGGCTGTTTTAGTTATCTATCTAATTAGATAGATAGATAATTTATTTGATTTGTCAACCCCCAGTTTTTGGCAATTTCTCGGACAAACTGGAAATGGGGTTCCTTTCGCCTATAATCCACCCATCTCCAAGGAGGCTTCAATGGCGCGTAAAATTTTTTCATGGGCGGTGATCGTCCTTAGTAATTTGTTTCTCGTGTTGAACGCGGTGGGAATCCTCACATCGTGGGTTTTTAATGAACCCCTTGAACGCGAAGCGCTTCGCCGACTGAACGAAATTGATTCGGAGCTTGCGCTAGGTCAAACCACTTTACGAACCGCAGAACAAGAGTTGGAACGCGCCCTCAGCATCGTCAATGCCACGGAGCAGGCGTTGAACGAGTTCACGCAAAACGATCCGCAGGCGTTTTTTGAAGACGTGCAAACCACGCTGGATGACGAACTCATCCCTGAATTGGAAACCGCCAAAGAGCGCCTCATTACCGCCCGCGACACATTGGAAAATGTGCGCGTGACTGTGTTCGGTCTCAATCTTGTGCCGTTCATCAATATCAATATCCCCGACAAAACGCTGACCGACCTGATCGACTCGGCTGATGCGCTCGAGTCCGAGATTGGCGATGTGAGCGACCTTGCCGAGCAGGCATCTGTTTTTCTTGATTCCGCGTCGCAACTTTTTGGCGGCAACTTCAGCGAGACGCGTGAAAGCCTCGAAGGATTCCTCACCGATGTGAAGGCATATCAACAAAAGGTGACCGGCTGGCGCGATCAAGTGGCGGATATAAAAAAGGACCTGCCGCTCTGGATTGACATCGGTTCCCTCGCCCTGACATTTTTTCTCCTTTGGTTCGGTCTTTCGCAGGTCAGCCTGCTCCTGCATGGACGCGCCGCCCTGCGTGGAGAGAACCCATGGGAGGGATGGAGGAAATAAATTGCTCCCGCTTGACGTGAAACATATGTTCTAATACAATAGCCGTCCTGTTTTCCTTTAGAGACTGGCTATGCTGAATGAACAAACGGACAAAACAGAAAAAGGTATTCCTCATCCACGCGCACGGCGACCGGGCAACCGTTCACAAATTGCATCAACGACTAATCAGGGATGGAATTAATACGTGGCTCGACGCCGAGCAACTCCAACCCGGGCAGGACTGGCAAAGCGAAATCCGCAAGGCAATCCTCAGAAGCGACGCGGTCATCGTCTGCCTGTCGCGGGCGTTCAACAAACAACACGGCTACCGCCACGAGGAATTGAAAATCGCCCTCGAAAAAGCGAACCTGCTCGTGGACGAAATTTTCATCCTCCCCGTGCGCCTCGAAAAATGCGACATGCCCGAATCTTTGCGTCACCTCCATCGCGTGGATTTATTTGAGAAGGGAGGATACAAGAGGCTAGGGTCTGTATGCAAAGTACAAAATAGAGATTAAACTGGTCGACATGAGCAATCGAGGCGACCTAAGCAATGAACAATGGGAGCGGCTTGCACCGTTGCTTCCGAAAGCAACAACCAAACGAGG
>Ga0247727_10005623_pt1 | contig 25257 bp, 29 predicted proteins | sample WisWelCaveWW1625_FD_202498 | JGI IMG/M metagenome (GOLD analysis project Ga0247727, IMG submission 202498) | Biofilm microbial communities from Wishing Well Cave, Virginia, United States - WW16-25 | ecosystem: Environmental > Aquatic > Deep subsurface > Groundwater > Cave microbial mat | place...
CGCTGGAACGTGACGTGCTAACGGAACAGGCCATCGCCTATGCTCGCGAGCGGCGCGGTGGCGATCCTCCACTTCGCACGGCGCTCGCGCAAGTCGCGAGCGTGGCACTCCGACGTCTGAGGGATTTGGGGATGGAACGGTGGCCCTTATCGGCTTACCTGGTCTGGCGCTGGCAACGCAAACGAGCTGCCACTCGCGCTCGACGCGGGCTTCCGCCCCGCGCCGCAGTGCGATAGTGCCTCCCAACTAATACCTCCTATTTTCAGTAGCGCCGGCCTCAGATTGAACCCGAAATGCTTCTTAAGCTCGGCGCGCGAGCGGGCATGCGCTCGTCCTTCAGATTCTTCAAGCGAAACGCCAGCGGGTCGAGCTTAGCAGCATGCGCGCACTCGTCCATCATCACTTCGCGCGCGAAGTGATTGGCGGTCGCCGCGAGCGCGCGATAGGAACCCTGCCGCAGCGGCGAGCGCGAACCGTGGAATTGCGCAACCTGATTCGGCACGTCGTAGAGCGACCGAATCGACGAGCCGCCGGAGTTGTAATTGTGGAAATCCCACGCGACGAGCGTCCCGTTCGTGACGCCGGCGGCGACGTCGATGACGCCGCCGGGACGAAAGTACGCGTAGGTAAACTCCTCCTCGCGGGTCCACACCACTTTCACCGGCTTGCCGACGGCCTTCGCCAGCCGCGCGGCCTCGGTGGCAGTGTCGACAGTGTGCTTGCCACCGTAACCGGAGCCGGTGTCGGGGACGATGACGCGCACGCGCTCCGGCGGGATGCGCAGAGCATTCGCAAGGTCGCCCTTCACTCCGAACGGGCGTTGCGTGCCGGTCCACACGGTCAACTTCTCGCCACTCCATTCCACGGCGGCGCGCGGCTCCAGCGGCGCATGCGCGATGTAGGCGATGTTGAACGTATGCGCGAGTTTGTGATCGGACTGCGCGAGCGAGGCTGCCACTGCTGTATTCGGTTGCGATGGTTGCCCGGTTGCCTTCAAGTGAGCGAACAACTCGCGGTGCGACGGCATCGTCACGCGATTCCACTCCGCGCGCATTGCGGCTACGGCCTGCCGCGCTTCGTGTTCGGTCGGAGCGACGACGCCGACGAAATCGCCGTCGCGCACGACGGTGACGCCGGGCATCGCCTCGGCGGGTTTCGTGTCGAGGGACGACAGCGTCGCGCCCAGCGGTCCGCGCAGCACCGCGCCGAATCTCATTCCCGGTCGTTGCACGTCGGTGGCGTATTTGTGTTTGCCCGTGACGATCTCCTTCGCGTTGACTTTGCGCAGCGACTTGCCCTGCACGCGCCACTGGTCGATGGGCGTGGTTTGAATCTCTCCGGCAATCGTCTTCGCCAACTTCTGGCCCTTCGTCAGTTGACCGAAAGTCAGCGACTGCTTCGTCGGCGCGTGCGTCACGCGACCGTCGGCAAGGACGAGCGCGCCGCGTTCGCATTTGATTTGCTCGGCGGCGAGGTCGAGCAGCGCTTCGCGCGCCGCAGCGGCGGCGCGTCGCAGTTGCGGCACCATGCGCGGCGTGGTTCCGCTGCCGAACGTGCCGGCGTCGAACGGAACGAGGTCGGTGTCCGACAGCACCATGCGCACGGCGACGGGCGGCAGACGAAGTTCTTCCGCTACGACCTGTGTCAACTCGGTGCGCGCGCCCTGGCCGACTTCGACTTTGCCACTGTGCGCGGTGACGACGCCGTCTTCACCGATGTGAATCCACGCGCCGACATCGGTCGGCATCGCGCCGCCGCGGCGCAGCAGCCACAGAATCTCGCGGCGGGTCGGGTCGGACAGGGCCTTGAAGGCAGTGCTCATTTTGGCGGTCGACTAATTAGACTGTTGTCTAATCATAGCGCAGACCCTGTTTCGCTGTGAAAGGGTGCGGGGCGAATTCCGGCGAAACATTGCTCTACTCATTCCTGAAAGGATTCAACTGATGAATCTCCGACTATTGTTCAGCATGATGGCGATCGCACTGGCTGCCACGTTCGTCACTCCGGCGTCTGCCGCCGATGCCAAGGCGAAGGGTAAGGGCAAGGCGCCCGCAGGTCAGCCGTCACCGGAAGACCTGATGAAGGCATTCGAGGCGATGGCCGCTCCAACGCCGGAGCACAAGAAGCTGGAGGCGCGCGCCGGGACCTGGGAAGCCAAAACGATGATGTGGATGGATCCGAAGGCTCCCCCGCAGGAGAACAAGGGCGGCAAGTCCACGGTCAAGGCGGCGATGGACGACCCGATGACCGGCGACCGCGACCTGCCGACGCGAATCGTCTATCGGTTTGAGAGCAAGAACAAGGTTGTCATGGAGATGTACCACGCGCCGAAGAAAGGGTCACCGGAAATGAAGGACATCGAAGTGACGTACACGCGCAAGTCGTAGCGTCGGGGCGTCGTAGCAACAGGCCTTGCGGCGAGGCTGGAGCCAGCAGTCGGATTTGAACCGACGACCTGCGGTTTACGAAACCGCTGCTCTACCGACTGAGCTATGCTGGCGGAACCGGGTTGGAGGTCCAGTACTTAAGCCATCTCTGGCGGGTTCACTGTTCGCGATTTGCGACTTCGTCTTGACTCAAATGGCAGAAGTGGCACTATTTCAACCATGTTTACGTCGCAAATTGCCAACAAGTGCTCACGCGGAAAAGAAGATCCCTCGGGGCGACCGCCAATAGTTAGACGCAAATACCCTTCCGGTAAAGTCGCCCCCCGTGCGTCCTCGAATCGAGCGAGGGGTCTCCTTCACGAGTGCGCGCGCTACGCCGCCCGCCACCATGGAAAGCATGTGATAAATCGCCGCCCCCACGAGTTCACGATTATCGAGCTTTCTCGTGTCCCTCGACGTACGTTGGGGGACTCCCCCAGGATGACATCAGCGCGTAACGCCCTTTCGACTGTGATGGAGGTTTCGGACCCGAGGGGGTGCCGAACTGCCGCGCGCTGCCGGCGCCGCGGCACCTCGGGAGGATCACCGTCGTCTTCTGCGATGGCAACGCGAAGCCAATGCAGCTATCCCGCGTCGACGACTTCAACGGCGACGGGGTGCCGGACAACGGTTTTTGGAACGGCGCCGCCGACCCGGCGCGGCGCTGAATCATACGACACAGCAATCACCCGTCCAGAGTTCTCGTTTCAAATGCGGAATGGGCGGGACGGCACTACCCGCCACGGCGCGCGCCCGCACGCGCACGACTGTCCGTTGGCCTTTGGCAAGACCACGTGCACGCTCGTCCCTGTTCCGGAGGTGCTTTCGATATCCATGGTACCGTCATGGGCTTCGACGATGCTCTTACAGATGGCCAGGCCGAGGCCGGTGCCTACGACTCAGCAGGACTACGAGAAGATCGCGCTGCAAGTGATCAGCGAAGTTCAGACGGCTCATCTCGCGCTCCAGGCCGCCGAGCAGAACATCCAGACAGCGCGAGCCGCCATCACCGCCGCCGAAGAAGACTACCGCGTTACGCAACTACGCTACGAAGCCGGCCGCGGCGTCAACGTGGAAGTGCTCGACGCGTTGGCGGCACTGACCCCGCGCGCGCAGCAACTACGCGCGTGCGCTGTTTGAGCACGCCGTTGCGCGTGACCAGTTGCAACGCGCGCTCGTCGACGAACACTGCGCCATAATTACGATTTGGACCGACAGACCGGCCAGTTATAACCTCAGTTGCAGGCTTGGAGCCGATCACCGATCCGCGTCGCGAGGGCTTTTCCCCTGAAATGGAGGTGTTTGAGTATGCCGCTGGAACGAAGGATTCATCAACATCGAACGCGCGTTGTCGAGAAACCGTGGGGACGTTACCGCCAATTCACGCTTAACGAGTCGAGCACAGTGAAAATGCTCGAAGTGGAACCGGGTGAGGTCTTGAGCCTGCAGTCGCATCGCTATCGCGACGAACTGTGGTTTTTCATGGACGACGGCGCTGAAGTCGATCTCAACGAGCAAGTACTGCATCCGCGCGCGGGACAGGAAGTGCGGATTCCCCGCGGCTCCCGGCATCGTTTGCGTTCGCTCGACTCGCGCGTGCGCGTGCTGGAGGTATCGTTCGAGCACTTCGACGAGAACGACATCGTCCGCTACGACGACCGCTACGGTCGCGTGGCAGTAGCCACCGAACTAAGCGCCTCATGAAGGCCGTCATTCTCGTTGGCGGGTTGGGCACTCGCATGCTTCCGCTCACCAACCACCTGCCGAAGCCCATGCTGCCGATCGCCAATGTTCCGTTCATCGAGCGCATGGTGCGCTGGCTGGCGCGGCACGAGGTTGACGAAGTAATCCTGAGCATGGGCTACCTGCCGGACGCGATTGCGCAGCACTTTGAAGCGAATCCGGTCGCGGGCGTCAGCGTCCGGTATGTCGTCGAAGACCATCCGCTCGGCACCGGCGGAGGCATCCGGCACGCCGCGCGCGATCTCGGCTGCACCTTCCTCGCGCTGAATGGCGACGTGCTCACCGACTTCGATGTCACTGCGGCTGTGACGCTGCACCGCGAACACAAGGCCTGCGTGACGATGGCCCTGGCCGCCGTCAAAGACCCAGCACAATACGGCGTGGTGGAAACCGACCGAAACGGGCACCTGCTGCGCTTCACCGAGAAGCCGCCGCCGCACGAAGTGCGCTCGAACCTCATCAATGCCGGTGTCTATGTGATGGAACCGGAGGCGCTGACGGAGGTGCCCGACGGCCGCGCATGCTCGATTGAGCGGGAGATCTTCCCGGCGCTGCTCGCGCAGTGGGCGACGTTCCTTTCTTTTCACCTCGGCGACTCATACTGGCTGGACCTCGGCACGCCGGCGAAGTACCTGACCGCGAACTTCGATGTGCTCGCGGGGCGCCTCAAGGCCGAGGTCAATGGCTTGCGCTGCGACGGCGCGCTGTTCGGACTCAACGTCAAAGTCAGCACCAGCGCGCGCATTGGCGCGCGCGTGGTCCTGGGCGACAACGTCACGGTGGAAGATAACGCCATGGTCAACGACAGCGTCCTCTGGTCGGACACCACGGTCGGCCACGGCGCGCGCGTGCAAGGCGCCGTCATCGGCCGAGGTTGCGTAGTCATGCCAAATGTGATCGTTGTGCCGGGCGCTGTGTTCAAAGACGGAACCACGATCGGATAGGAGAGAAAACGCGTGAGAATACCCACCATCACAATCGGCGACGGCATCCACCACAATGGGCACCGGCCCGCGATGCCGGCGACCAAGGGACTGGACCCGCTTTCCATCGTTCACGTTGGCACCTATCCGCCGCGCCAGTGCGGGATTGCCACGTTTACGGGAGGATCTTTCGCTGGCGATCGATCAACACGCCGGCGTGCGAGGTTCCTTCGTTGTTGCGCTCGAACGGGAATATGAACCGTGCACGTACCCGCGCAGGGTGTGCTGGACGATTCGCGATCACGCTCCCGCCGACTATCTTCGCGCCGCGCGCAAGCTTAACGAAACCAGCGCCGATGTGGTTCTGTTGCAATTCGAATACGGCATTTTCGGCGGCCAACACGGCGAGCATCCACGTTCGGTCTGCTCGGCCGCAGCAAAGGAATCGAGTTCGCGATTCAAGCGATGACCATGGTGGCGCGGGAAATTCCCCGACGCGGTGTACCTGCCGGCTCGAAACCTGGGCTGCCGGGCGCTCTGGAAGGGTCGTCGGGCTCCAAACTTGTGCCGTCGGGCACTCGGGAAGGGTCGTCGGGCTCGTAACTTGTGCCGTCGGGCACTCGGGAAGGGGTCGTCGGGCTCGTAACTTGTGCCGTCGGGCACTCGGGAAGGGTCGTCGGGCTCGAAACTTTGGCCGTTGGGCAACTCGGGAAGGGTCGTCGGGCTCCAAACTTGTGCCGTCGGGCTGCCCGACGACCCAGGTCTGGAGCCCAGCGAGGCAGGGCGGGAGCCCGGAAGGGCAAGTTCGGAGACCAGCGACCGAAGCTCGGAGCCAGGCGAGGCAGGCGGGAGCCCGGAAGGGCAAGTTTTTAGACCGGCGACCGAAGCTTGGAGCCAGGCGAGGCAGGGCGGGAGCCCGGAAGGGCAAGTTTGGAGATCGGCGACCGAAGATCGAAGCCCGGCGACATAAGCCGAGGGAAAGGCTGGGCTTCCCCGGGGACGGGAAGCCGAAGATTCGTCAAAACTGACAAAAAACCACCTCCTGAAAGGCAGGAAAACTCGCAAATGCGACCTGTTAGCCCGTAGGAGGTCTTCAATGTTGAATGACGCTCAACCGCGGATTGATGCGCAGGGCTTCGGTGTACTCAGCCAGCGCGTAGTTGGTTAAGCTGGCGAGCCATGTCCGTTGCGGGTTAGCCGTTGGACTCGGTGGACGTAGTCGGCGTCGTAGGCATCGAGTTGTTGCCCACCGTTTTGATTCTGCGCCGGATCGGCCTGGCCGCCGAGTTCGCAGGCATAACCCAGCAGACGGCGGTAGGCCAGGTTGTCGGGCTGGAGGGTGAGCGCAGTTTCGAACGCGCGGATGGCTGCGGTGGCGCGGCCCGCGCGCAGGCAGGCGGCGCCGAGGCGCACGCAGTAATACTCATCCTTCGGCGCCAGCCGCACGGCGTGCTCGAGCTCGGCGATGGCGTCGTCGAAGCGCTCTAGTTGCAGATAAACGTCGCCGAGCAGAAACCGGTAATACGGCGCCCGCGGCGATAGTTCGATTGCGGCGCCGAGTTCCTGGGCGGCCCGCTCGAACCGCCCCATGGTGGCCAGCGCCACCGCCAATCGGAAACGGAAGAATGCGCGGCGGGGATTACAACGCACTGCCCGCTCAAATGCGGTAATGGCGCGAGCGCTCATGGCGAGCTTCACACACAGGTCGCCGATGCCGGCATGGGCCTCGGAGTCCATACCGTCCAGCGCCAGCGCCTTCTCGTAGTACTCGAGCGCTTTCTCGGGCAGATCGGAGGCAACGTAGGCGTCGGCGATCTGCGTGGCTCGGCGGCTGGAGGGGCCCATCCGCGCGGCGCGTTTGTAGTGGCCAATGGCGCGCGAAAAGTTGCCCTCGTTGGCGTCGCGGTCGCCGGCTTCTTCGCGCCATTCGGCCGTTTCTTCGCTGGGCGGTTCCGGAGTCGGCAGATGTGGTTGCCAGTCGGCCATGTCAGATTCGCTTCTCGCTGTCGACGAGCAGGGTGACCGGCCCGTCGTTGTTGATGACCACGTTCATCTTAGCCTGAAACTCCCCGGTTTCCACCTGCGAAATCTGTTCGCGCAAGCAGCGCACGAACAACTGGTAGAGCGCGTTCGCTTCCGCGGGCCGCGCCGCCGCGGTGAACGAGGGGCGTCGACCCTTGCGGCAGTCTCCGTACAACGTGAAGTTCGACACCACCAGGGCCGCGCCGCCGGTGTCTTTCAACGAGCGGTTTATGCGTTCCTCGTCGTCCTCGAAAAGGCGTAGTTGCGCGAGCTTGAGGGCGAGCGCGCGCGCGTCGGCCTCCGTGTCCTCGAGGCGGACGCCGAGCAGGATGACGAGGCCCGGGCCAATTGTGCGCGTCTCGTTGCCGTTGATCGTCACGCGTGCCTGGGTGACCCGCTGGACCACGGCCCTCATCGCGCCCCGCTGGTTACGCGATAGGCCTCGAGCACACTCGGATGTTTGCGCAACTCGACCAGCATCGCACTGAGTCGGTCGAGGTTCGGCACCGCCAGCACGATGGTCATGCGCGCGCGCTGGTCGCGGCCCGTCACCGTGGTGAGAGAATCGATGTTGAGCTTGCGTTCGCTAATCAGCCCGGTGATCTCATTGAGCAACCCCACGCGATCGAGCGCTTCCACTGCGATCTCGACGTGGAAGGAGGCGTCCTCTTTGAGTTGCCACTCGACGGCGATGATCCGATCCGGCTCACGCTGCTGGTAGGCTTCCAGGTTGCGGCAGTCGAGTCGGTGGAGCGTGACCCCACGTCCGCGCGTGACGTAGCCGGCCACGCGGTCGCCGGGCACCGGAGTGCAACAGCGGGCCAGCGAGAACATCACATCGTCGATCCCGGTGGCCGACAGACTCACCGCCAACTTTCCCTGGCCGTTGAGACGCTGGTCGGCGCGACCACGTGGCCTTTTTGGCGCAACGGCTTGCGGAGGCTCCGGGGTTGTTGCGGGCGCAAGCTTCTTGAGTTCGGCGCGCAGTTTCTCCAGAATGCGCTCGGCGGAAATGTCGCCATAGCCGATGGCGGCCAAGACTTCGTCCACGGTTTTCCAATTGTGATACGGCACCAACCGGCCAATGAGTTCCTGCCGCACGATGGTCTTCGGTTCCAGATGTTCCGCGCGCGCGGCGCGCTCGAGGCGCTCGTGCCCCGCGCGGACATTGTCGCCGAAGGCCTGCTTGCGCAGAAAGCCGCGAATGCGATGACGCGCATGGGCGGTCTTGATGAAGTCGAGCCAGTCGCGCTTGGGGCCTTTCGATTGCCGTGAGGTCATCACCTCGCAGATGTCGCAGTTTTGCAGGTGGTAATCGAGCGGCACGATGCGGCCCTGCACCTTCGCGCCCACGCAGTGGTGGCCGATCTCCGAGTGAATGCGGTAGGCGAAGTCCACCGGCGTCGCGCCCGCCGGCAAGTCAAGCACATCGCCCCGGGGCGTGAAGACGAAGACTTCGCTGCTGAACAGATCGCTGCGCAACGCGTTCAGGAATTCGCCGGGATCGGTAGTGTCACTTTGCAGCTCGAGCAGTTGACGCAACCAGTGGAGCTTATCGTCAAAGTCGCTGCCCCGGGGCCGCCCCTCCTTGTATTTCCAATGCGCGGCAATGCCGTACTCGGCTTCGCGGTGCATCGCGCGCGTGCGGATCTGCACTTCCATCGGCTCGCTGTACGGGCCCAGCACTTTGGTGTGCAGCGACTGATAACCGTTGGGCTTGGGCAAGGCGATGTGATCGGTGTACTCGCCCATGATCGGCGGCCACAGGCTGTGAATGACGCCCAACGCATGGTAGCACTCCGGCACCGACTCGACGATCACGCGCACCGCGGTGAGATCGTGGATGCGGTCGAAGTCGATGAGCTGCTGTCGTTGCTTGGTCCAGATGCTGTACAGGTGCTTGGGCCGCCCGTTGATCTCCGCCGCGATGCCCTCGACGGTCAGGCGCGTGCGGATCGTGGTCATCACTTCGTCGACGAGATGCTGGCGTTCGTCCCGCGTCTTCTCGACCTGGCGCACGGTCTCTTCAAACTCATCCGGGTGCGCGTATTTGAACGAACGGTCTTCCAGTTCCCACTTGAGGCGCATGATGCCGAGCCGATGCGCCAGCGGCGCGAACACCTGCAGCGTCTCGCGCGCGATCTCGGCCCGGCGCTCGGGCGGAAACGGTTCGATCGTCCGCAGGTTGTGTACGCGGTCGGCCAGCTTGATGATAAGCACGCGCGCGTCCTGCGCCACCGCCAGTAACATCTTGCGGAGATTCTCGGCCTTGTGTTCCTGCGCCGAACGGAAGTCGAGGCGTTTCAGCTTGGTGACACCGTTGACCAGCGTAGCGACCTCTGGGCCGAATGCCTGCTCGAGGTCGGTGAGCGGTACGTTGCAATCTTCGACCACATCATGCAACAGGCCGGCGGCGAGGGTGGCCTCGTCCATGCCGAGCTCGTTCAAAATGCTCGCGACTTCGAGCGGGTGGTGAATGAACGGCTCCCCGGTCTTCCGCAGCGTGCCCTCGTGGCAGTTCCGCGCAAACTCATACGCGCGTTCAACCAACGCGACATTGCTCACCCGTTTCGAGCTGCGGACGCGCTCCAGAAAATGCTCGGCTGCGGACGCCAACCTGGTCTCCATCGCTTGGCCGGAAAGTATGCCCCGACTGCGGACGGCGACGTGACGCTTGACAAGCCCCTGTCTTACAACTATCGTCATCGTCGAGAAACCGCATGGATTACTTTCTGCTGGCTCTCGTCGTCGTCGCGTGCGTCGCCTTTGCGTTGCTCAACGGCATGAACGACCTGAGCGGCATTATCGCCACGCTCATCGCCACGCGCGCACTGCCGGCCCGCAAGGCGCAGTTGCTGGGCGCGCTGGGCGTCACCTTCGGCGTGGTTTTTGGCGCGGCGAAGGTCGCCGAAACGGTGGCGACCCATCTCGTCCATCTGGATCGCGGCGGATTCACCGGCGCGCCCGCGCTGGCAGTGTGGCTGGGCGGCATCAGCGGCGCGGTGGTGTGGGGGCTGGCGGCCCGCAAGCTGGGCGTGCCCACCAGCGCCACGCACGCATTCGTCGGCAGCTTGTGCGGCGCCACCATGCTGGCCTCCAGGCAGGCCGGCCTCATCAACTGGGGCCTGGATGGCGTGGCCAAGGTTGGGCTGGGGCTGGTGTGTTCGCCCCTGGTCGGCGGCGCGCTCGGCTTTCTGCTGTTTCGCGGACTGGCTGCGTTATTGCGACGCGCCACGCCGCGCGTCGAGTGGATCCTCAAACGCGGTGAGTGCCTGGCGGTCTTCGCCCAGGCGTACAGTTACGGCCTCAACGACGCGCAGAAAGTTATGGGCGTTCTGATGGGCGCGCTGATGGCGACGCCGGGCGTGTCGGGCCTGGACCCCCACGCGAAGTTCGGGGTGCTGCTCTGGGTCAAGCTGCTCGCGGCCGGCGCCGTCATCGTCGGCACGATGATCGGCAGTTCCAAGATCATTCGTACGATGGGGCGCGGCCTGTTCCATGTCAAACCCGCCGAAGCGCTCTCGGGGCAAATCGCCGCGGCCGTCTCGGTGTTCGGCGCCTCCCTCACCGGCGCGCCGGTGAGTAGCACGCAGGTGACCAGCAGCGCACTGGTCGGCGTCGGCGGAGCGTGGCGGCCGCGCCACGTGCGCTGGAAAAAGGTGCGCGAAATCCTGGTCACCTGGGTGCTGACCTTTCCGCTGGCCGCCGGGATCGGCGCCGTGGTGACGTGGATGATCCGACTTTTGCCCGGAGCGCAATAACCAAGGAGCTGTCATGACTACGACCAACCCAACTTTCTGGCAGAAGCTGTTCCCACCGGGGCCGAACTTCCTGGGGCTTTTGGGTGACCAGCTCACCCACGCACGCCGCGCGCTCGATGCGTTCCTCCAGTGGTGTGACGCGCCGAACGAGGCAAACATGGAAGCCATCTTCCAGATCGAAAACGAAGCGGATAACGTGCGGCGCGATCTGGTGGCTGCGCTGGCCAGCGCGTTCGATACCCCGCTCGACCGCGAGGATGTCGACGACCTGTCTCAGCGCCTCGATGACATCACCGACGCGGTGCGCAACACCGTGCGCGAGGCGACTGCGCTTCGGGTGACGGCCGACGATCCGATTCGTCAGATTATTATTCATCTGCAGGAGGGGCTGACCGAGCTGCAGCACGCCCTCGGCAGTCTGCCCAAAGACCGTCACGCCGCGTTGGAGCATTCGGCCCGCGCGCGCCATGCGCACCGGCTCAATGAGCGCATTTACACGCCCGCGCTAGTGGAATTGCTGGAGAGCGAAGACTTCCGCTTCATCCTGCGGCAACGGGAGGCGTATCGCATGATGGTCCACCTGAGCGAACTGGTCGAACTGTGCGGCGAGGAATTCGAGCACGCCGTCAATAAACTGGGATGACAATGAGCATTCAACAGCGCCTTGCGCTCCCGGTCACGCCGGAACTCTACGAGGGAATTCGACGCCTGTGGATCGCTCACAGCAAAGCGGAAGACGGCCGCGACCTGGACGGACTCATCGCTACGCTCGCCGACGACTGCGTGTACGAGCTGGTCCCAACCGGACAGCGCTGGCAGGGCCACGCCGGCGCGCGCGAATTCTACCGGACCTTTCTAGGCGCGTTTCCCGATGTCCACTTCGCGATGACCGACATCGTCGTCGGCCCGCAGGGCGTCTTCGAAGTGGCAACGATGACCGGCACCCACCGCGGCGCATGGCTCGATCACGCGCCCAGCGGTCGCCGCGTGCAAGCGACCGTACTCATCCACTTCCCGTGGGACGCCGGGGCCGGGAAGTTCGCGGGAGAGAAGGTCTACTTCGACCGCGAGGAACTGCTCGGTCAATTGCGGTGATGACACGAACAATTTACGCTCGCGAAACACGGCGGAAACAACGGCACGGCATAACTTGGAGTCAATGCCAACCTGCTGGCACAAACCGAACTGCACACGGGGGTATGCATGACTCGTTGGACCAAGACCGTTCTCTTCGCGATGCTGGGCGGGGCAACGCTTCCCGCCCTGGCCGGCGAGGCCGAAAAGCCCTGGGCGGCTGACACCGGCGACACCGCCTGGATGCTTACCAGCACGGCGCTGGTGATGTTGATGACGCCGGGGCTGGCGCTGTTCTACGGTGGTATGGTTCGCCGCAAGAACGCACTCGGCACGATCATGCAGAGCTTCATTGCGGTCGCGTTGATCAGCGTGCAATGGCTGCTGCTGGGTTATAGCCTGGCGTTCTCGCCCGGCAATGCGTTCATCGGCGGACTTGACTACCTGGGGCTCACCGGCGTCGGCCTGACCGACAGCCACGCCAACGCGGCCACCATCCCCCATCAACTCTACATGATGTATCAGGGCATGTTCGCGATCATCACGCCCGCGCTGATCACCGGCGCTTTTGCGGAGCGCATGAAGTTCAGCACCTATCTGGTGTTCATCTTCCTGTGGGCCACGCTGGTGTACGACCCCATCGCGCACTGGGTATGGGCGCCCAGCGGCTGGTTGTTCGAAAAAGGCGCGCTCGACTTTGCCGGCGGAACTGTCGTTCACATCAGCAGCGGCGTTTCGGCGCTGGTCTGTATTCTGGTGATGGGCAAACGGCGCGGCTATGGCAAGGAAGAGATGCCGCCCCACAACCTGACGATGACGGTACTCGGCGCCAGCTTGCTCTGGTTTGGCTGGTTCGGCTTCAACGGCGGCAGCGCGGTCGGCTCCGGCAGTCTCGCCACCAGCGCGTTTGTAGTGACCAACATGGCCGCCGCGATGGCGACCCTAACCTGGATGTTCGTGGAATGGGCGCATCGGGGCAAGCCCACGGTACTCGGCGCGGCGTCGGGCGCCGTCGCGGGACTGGTGGGCATCACGCCGGCCTCTGGCTACGTGACCCCCATGGCGGCGCTGGCGATTGGCGCCGCCGCCGGCCTCGGCTGCTATCTCGCGTGCAGCCTGCTCAAGCCCCGGCTGGGCTACGACGACTCGCTGGACACCTTCGGGGTCCACGGCATCGGCGGCACCATCGGGGCGTTGTTGACCGGCGTATTTGCGATCAAGGCTATTCCGGCGCTCGGTGGTTTGAAGACGAATGGCGGACTGGTGGACGGCAACGCTGCCCAGCTCGGCGTTCAGGCGCTGGCGGTTGCCGCGACCTGGGCGTATGCAGCGATCGTCACGCTCATTCTGCTTAAACTGCTTGACATGGTCATGGGCCTGCGGGTGAACGACGAGCACGAAGAGAAGGGCCTGGACGAGAGCCAGCATGGCGAGCGGGGCTACATCTGGTAGGGAGCCTCATCGCAAAACGCGAGGAGACGCGTTCGCGGCGGAGTATCCGATGAAGGTCGGATGGAAGAAGGAGTTGCACGGAAATGAAACTTGTCATGGCGGTCATCCGCCCCCACAAACTGCAGGACGTGAAGCAGGCATTGAGCGACCGGAGCATTCTCGGCATGACGGTGACCGACGTGCGCGGCTTTGGTCGGCAGAAGGGCCACGTCGAGCGTTATCGCGGCTCGGAATACACTATCGACCTGCTGGCCAAGGTGAAGATCGAAGTCGTGTGCCACGATGAAGATGTCGAGAAAGTGCTCGACGCTATCGCCGGCGCCGCGAAAACCGGCGAAATCGGCGATGGCAAGATCTTCGTCATGCCAGTCGAACAGATCGTGCGCATCCGCACTAAAGAGCGCGGCGAGGACGCGCTCTAAACTCCTCGACGGCACGCGGAGCAACCCAACGGAAATCACCGGGCGGCCCGTGACTGCGGGCGTCCGACGAATTAACAAAAGGAGACATTGATGGCGGCAGCAAGGAAAACCGGCGGCAAGAGCCCCAAGGATGTTCTGGCTTTCATCAAGCAGAACAAACTGCAGATCGTCGACGTGAAGTTCATCGATATGCCGGGCATGTGGCAGCACTTCTCGGTCCCGGCCGAGGATTTCACGGCAGACGCGTTCAGCGAAGGCCTGGGCTTCGACGGCTCTTCGATCCGCGGCTTCCAGAAGATTCAGGAATCGGACATGATTCTGATTCCCGACGCGAACACGGCCATTGTCGATCCGGTGTGCGAGATCCCGACGCTCAGCATCATCTGCAACGTGTTCGACCCGGTCACGCGCAAGGCCTACAGCCGCGATCCGCGTTACGTGGCGCAGAAGGCCGAAGCGTTCTTGAAGAGCACCGGCATTGGCGATTCCAGCTTCTGGGGTCCGGAGGCGGAATTCTTCATCTTCGACGACGTGCGTTATGGTGGCGGCACCAACAGCAGCTTCTACTACGTCGACAGCACCGAAGGAAATTGGAACACGGGCCGCAAGGAAGACGGTGCCAACCTGGGCTTCAAGATCCGGCCGAAGGAAGGCTATTTTCCCGTCCCGCCCAACGACACCTTTCAGGATTTGCGAAGCGAAATGCTGCTCACCATGCGCGCGGCCGGGGTACCCGCCGAAATGCAGCACCACGAAGTCGGCACTGCGGGCCAAGCGGAAATCGACATCCGCTTCGACACTCTCGTCCGCATGGCCGACCACCTGATGGTCTACAAGTACGTCATCAAGAACGTCGCGCGCAAGCATGGCTACACCGCGACGTTCATGCCCAAGCCGCTCTTCGGCGATAATGGTTCCGGCATGCACTGTCACCAGTCGATCTGGAAGGCCGGCAAGCCGGTCTTTTTCGATGCGAAGGGCTACGCGCAACTCAGCAAGACCGCCCTCCATTACGTCGGCGGCCTCCTGAAGCACGCGCCCAGCCTGCTGGGTTTGTGCGCGCCGACCACCAACAGCTACCGCCGGCTGGTGCCCGGCTTCGAGGCACCGGTCAACCTGGCGCTGAGCCAGCGTAACCGCTCGGCGAGTTGCCGGATCCCGATGTACAGCAACAACCCAAAGGCGAAGCGGGTCGAGTTTCGGTGCCCGGATCCATCGTGCAACCCGTACCTGGCGTTCGCGGCCATGCTGATGGCCGGCCTCGACGGCGTCAAGAACAAGATCGAGCCGCTGGCCATCGTGGACAAAGACCTGTACGATCTCGAACCCGAAGAGGCCGCCAAGATCCAGACGGTGCCCGGCTCGCTGTCCGAAGCGTTAGACGCGCTCGAGGCGGATCACGACTACCTGCTGAAGGGCGACGTGTTCACTCCCGACCTCATTGAGCAATGGCTCAACTACAAGCGCGCGAACGAGGTCGATCCGATCCGTTTGCGCCCGCATCCACACGAGTTCTTCCTCTACTACGACATTTAGTCGCGGCCAGAATCAGGCGTCTTAACGGCGTGTCAGGTGAAACGTGTGAAGTGGTGTCCGTTACACTTTGCACTTGACACCTAACACGCCGTTCTGTTTTGTGGAGCAACGATGGCCGAATCCCACGGCGACAAAGAGTTCGTCCTCAAGACCGCGCGCGAGCACCGCGTCGAGTTTGTGCGCCTCTGGTTCACCGATATCCTCGGCTTCTTGAAGTCGTTCGCCATAACCGCGGAGGACTTGGAAGAGGCGCTCAACGAGGGCGTCGGGTTCGATGGCTCCAGCATCGAGGGCTTTGCGCGCATTGACGAGAGCGACATGGTCGCGCTCCCGGACGCCAGCACCTTCGCCCTGCTGCCCTGGCGCACCCGGGAGGGCGGCACGGTGGCGCGGATGTTCTGCGATATCGTCGAGCCCGACGGCACGCCGCACGACGGCGACCCTCGCGGTGTGCTGCGCCGGAATCTGCAACGGGCCAGCGACCTGGGCTTTACGTTTTATGTCGGGCCGGAGGTCGAGTTCTTCTACTTCAAATCCAGCAGTGGTAAACCGGAGCCGCTCGACGAGGGAGGCTACTTCGATCTGACCCCGCTCGACATCGCCAGCGATCTGCGACGCGAGACGGTCCTGACGCTGGAAGCGATGGGGATCGGGGTCGAATCCTCGCACCATGAGGGCGCGCCCAGCCAGCACGAGGTGGACCTGCGCTACACCGACGCACTCACTATGGCCGACAATACGATGACCTTCCGCCTGGTCGTCAAGGAAATTGCGATGAAATACGGGCATCACGCCACCTTCATGCCCAAGCCCGTGTACGGGGTTAACGGCTCCGGCATGCACACGCACATGAGCTTGTTCAAAGGCAATCGCAACGCGTTCTTCGACAAGCGCGACCAGCATCACCTGTCAACGCTGGCCAAGCAGTTCATCGCCGGGTTGCTGAAGCACGCACCAGAAATCACGCTGCTGACCAATCAGTGGATCAACTCGTACAAGCGCCTCGTACCCGGCTACGAGGCGCCCAGCTACGCGACCTGGGCGGTCAAGAATCGCAGCGATCTCATCCGCATCCCGGCCTACAAGCCCGGCCATGAAACCAGCACCCGGCTGGAGTACCGTTCGCCCGACCCGGCCTGCAATCCGTACCTCACTTTTGCGGCGATGCTGGCGGCGGGGCTCGAAGGCATCGAAAAGAACTACAAGCTGCCGGAACCGGTGGTGCGCAACGCCTTCACAATGACGGATGCCGAGCGCGCGAAACTCGGCATCCGCACACTGCCAGAAGACTTGAGCGAGGCCATTCATGCCGCCGAGCAGAGTGCGTTGGTGCGTCAATGCCTGGGCGACCACGTTTTCGAGAAATACATCGCCAACAAGAAGATCGAATGGGAAACCTATCGCGCTCAGGTGACGGATTGGGAACTCGGGCGTTACCTGTCAATTCTGTAGCGCAAGTGCCGAACTCATCGAACGGAGTCTTTGATGGTCCGACGAAGCTGGTTGCTCTGCCTGCTGGGTGCTTCTTTCGTCCACGCTCAGACCCGGCTCACCCCGGCTCCCGGCGGTACGAAGCGCCCGAACCTGGTCGTCCTGCTTTGCGACGATCTCGGCTACGGCGATCTCGGCTGCTTCGGAAACGCTACCATTCGCACGCCCAATCTCGATCTGCTGGCAACACAAGGGATGAAGCTGACGAGCTGTTATGCCGGAATGCCGGTCTGCTCGCCCAGCCGCGCGGCGCTGCTCACCGGCCGCGTGTGCCAGCGCGAGGGCATTCACGACTGGATCCCCGCCAACAGCGGAGTGCAACTCAAACGCGAGGCTGTTACCATCGCGAAGCTCCTCAAGGGGGTCGGCTACGCGACCGGCATGGCGGGCAAGTGGCATCTCAATTCTAAGTTTGAAGGCGAACCGACGCCCGGTGACCACGGCTTCGAGCACTGGTTCGCCACCCAGAACAACGCCGCGCCGAGTCACCTCGGCCCGACCAACTTCATTCGCAACGGCAAGCCGGTCGGCCCGCTGAAGGGACATTCGTCGGATCTTCTCGTCGACGAGATCATCGCCTGGCTCCGCGCGTTGCGCGAGGAACGACCGGGCACACCGTTCTTTGCGTACGTGCCGTTTCATGCGCCGCACGAACCGGTCGCCGCGGACGAGCGCTTCGTCAAGCTCTATCCCGGCCTCGAGCCGGACCGCGCGCAATACTGCGCCACCATCACGCAGACCGACGAAGCCATCGGACGGTTGCTGGGCACGCTCGACGCGCTCAAGCTCAGTCAGAACACGCTCGTCTTCTTCAGCAGCGACAACGGCCCCGAAACGCTGAACCGTTACCGTACCGCCAACCGATCGCATGGCTCGCCGGGCGCGCTGCGCGGGATGAAACTGCACCTGTACGAAGGCGGGATTCGCGTGCCCGGCCTCGCCCGCTGGCCGGGGGTTGTCAAACCCAACTCGACCAACGACGAGCCTTTCAGCTTCCTCGATTTGCTCCCTACGCTGTGCGACGTGTCCGGCGCGAAGGCGCCGCGCGATCGCGCGCTCGACGGCGCCAACGCCCGCGCACTGCTCAACGGCCGCGCGATCGTGCGCAAGCAGCCGCTCTACTGGCAGTACGACAAAGCGTTGGGCGAAATGAAATTCGCGCTCCGCTCCGGCGATTGGAAGCTCCTCGCCTCCGGCGATTTCGGCAAGCTCGAACTGTACAACCTGAAAACCGATCCGCAGGAAACGGCCGATCTGGCCAACAGCCGACCAGACCTCGTCAAATCGCTGGAGGTAGAGTTGAAGCGGTTGCACCGGGAGGTTACGGCGATTGGTGGCAAATGATTATCAGCGTGACGAAGTTCCAGAAACTGATCCTCTTTGCGCTTTCAATGGTAATAATATGCTTGATGTAACTGTGCCTCTTGCGGTTTGCGCTGGCAGTTAGCGGGATCATCGGCAAGCGGTTTGATCTACCGGCAACTTATCGGCGAGAATAGGCCAAGCCAATCAGTCAGCGTCGCCGAGGGCGGCGCAAGTCGAGTTGATTCACAATGCTAACCAATGCGCGCATAACCTTTGAGGTGGCGGCACGATCCGACACGGGATTCGTCCCTGTCGAAACGTTCATGTCTGCTGTTGCCAACCTCCTCGAGATTCTGAAGGACGTAGACATTTCCGTTTCGGGAAAACGGAAAGCCACGCTGAATTGGCAGATTTCGGAGATTTCTCTTCACAGTCCGCTCCTGATGACGATGGTGGCAGAATCGGACGACGATGGAATTGACATTGCCTGCGAAGTCGTGCGCGCTTCTATTCACGGATTGCGGCAGATCAATGAGAACGTCCGTGCCGGTATCCCTCCACATTTCGCAGCGGCGACTCTGGAAAATGCGAAGAAGCTGGTTTCTGTTCTTAACGACGGCATCGCCAAGGTTGCCGTCATTGCTCCAGACATGAAACCGGTCATGCTCACGCAACATATCGCCGCGCACGTTGATGAGTTAATTGCGCCTTCGTATGAAGAGGTGGGAACGGTGGAGGGAATGCTGGAGACCATTTCGGTTCACGGCAAGCTATCCGGCAACCTTTACGATGTGTTGACTGAGGAGAGAATAACCTGCATCTTCACCTCGGATGAACAAATGCAACGAGCCCACGGCGCTTTCAGGGGCCGTGTTGCCGTATCTGGCGTGATTCGCTATGCTGGAAGTGGAAAGCCGATTTCGATCCGAGTCGAAGAAGTCCTTGGCTTTCCCGAACAACTCAAATTGCCGAAATTCAAAGACCTGGAAGGGATTGACCTAACGGGCGAATTGAGCCCGATGGAATACGTTCGGAGTCTCCGGGATGAAGACTGAAGGGCCAACTGTTTATTGGGACAGTGTGGTTTTCATCGCACGGATTCAACGAGAGGCTGGCCGCATTGCAGTCCTCGAACAGATTAGTGACGCAGCGGAGCGTGGTGAGCTTCGCATCGTTACGTCCACCTTCACGATGGTGGAGGTGGCGAAACTGAACCAGTCTGAAACCCTGCCAGAGGAGCAGGAAAGGCTCATCGTTGAGTTCTTCAAGAATTCGTTCATCATCCTTCGTCAAGTTGATCGGCGTGTTGCCACCAAAGCAAGAGAAATCATGCGAGCCCACAGTGGCGTGAAGGGAAAAGACGCTGTTCATATCGCCACAGCAGTTGTCTGGAACGTTCCCGTTATGCATACGTATGACGAAAAGCTGACGAGCAGGAACGGCAAGATTGATGGCCTGCGAATTGAGGAACCAAGATGGACTGGAACAGGTTCACTGCTGTTCGCTTCCGAAACACCATGAAAGAAAATGACGAAATCAATCAAGCCGGCGATCCTTCGGAACTTGAGGACGCGCTACGCCAGCTCCTCTCCGGGTCGAAGAAGGACGTTGCCAAAGCGATGGCCGCCGAGAAGATGCGCGAGAAGGAGCGCGCCGTGAAGGAGTAGCCCGATCTGCTTGCCATGCCCTCACAACGCCATTCATCCGCCAAGTACGTCAAGTATGCCATTGCCCTTTCGATGGCACTGGCTGCAGCCGGCTGCCAGCGGTCTGCCCGAACAACCGCCAAGCTCCCCGAACGCGATGGCATGGTGCTGCTTCCTGGCGGGGAGTATACGATGGGCGATGACGACGGACTCAAGCGAGAACGCCCGGCGCACCTGGTCGAGCTCGACCCATTCTGGATCGACCGCTACGAAGTCACCGTTGCCGACTACGAGAAGTTCGTCAAGGCCACCCGCTACCTCACCACCGCGGAAAAACCGAACGATTGGCACGAAGGCGCGAAGGCGAAATGGTCCGGCGTTTTCAATTACAAGACGGGAAGCTGGGAGCCGACCCAGGCGGCAAACTGGCGGCATCCCGAGGGTCCGGGCTCAAAGGCCGAACCGAAGGAACCGGTGGTGCACGTTTCGTTCGCGGACGCCGAAGCCTACGCGAAGTGGGCCGGGAAGCGCCTGCCGACCGAGGCCGAGTTCGAGTACGCACTGCGCGGTGGCAAGGCCGGCCAGAAGTATCCATGGGGCGACGAGTTGACACCCGACGGCAAGCACCTGTCGAACTGGTGGCAGGGCATTTTCCCCGAAGGCGACGAGGGCAAGGATGGATTCAAAGGACGGGCGCCGGTCGGCAGCTTCCCGCCCAACGGCTTCGGGCTGTACGATCTCGCCGGCAATGCGTGGGAGTGGTGCTCCGATTGGTACGACGAGAGCTACTACGAGCGCAGCCCGCGCAAGAATCCGCCCGGCCCGGCGAACCCGGTGAAGGAGAAGGCCAAGGTGTTGCGCGGCGGCTCCTGGCTCTGCAGTGAGAACTACTGCACCGGCTACCGCAACTCCGCGCGCATGGATACTGAACTCGACAGTGGCCTTAACAACCTGGGCTTTCGGTGTGTGCGCACGGCGACCGCCGGGGACCGGGCTTTGCAAAAGCGGTGACTGTCAGGCCAGCGTTCAACCGATTAGCCGCCGGCAGCCGAGTTCGACTCCACCGGTTTCGACCACCCTTCGCTCGCCAAACACGAACGACTCCCCACTGGCGATCAGCGCGGCGTGCATCAGGTCGGTGACCAGAATCTCGGCCACAACGGCGAGGTCCTCACCGAGCTTGTAGGCGAGGTTCACTTCGTCGCCGAAGACGTCGTCGGTGAGCTTGAGCACGCGGCCAAATCCCAGACCGAGGCACATGTTCAAGTGGTCGTCGGGATCGATCCAGTCGGTGTTGTCGCGCGCGGCCGCGGCCTGCAAGGCCAGCGCGCAACGGGCGGCGGCGACCGGTGAATCGAAAATGGCGATGAGGTTGTCGGCCTCGGACTTCAGCGAGCGGCCTTGATATTCGTCGAAGAGGGGACGGGCGAGTTCGACGCCGCGCGCGTGATACCATCGTGATCATCCGAATCGCGCCAGCGCGTCGGCTGCATGCCGTTGTTAGACGGAACCCTCGTTCTTTCGTTGCGCTTCATGCTCGTCGGACTTCTGCCGCCCCTTCGGGGCTCTTCATTTTTTCCGCGACGCCGACCCAGGGCTGCGCTTCGCTTGCCCTGGGCTACGTCTTTCGCGCCTACGGCGCTTGCACGAATGGCGTCTAACGATTGCGTTCACTTGCCGGGCCGGCTGCAAGGAACGTGATGTCGCGAAAAACCGTCATGCCGGCCCGGTCAAGTGCAACGCTTGGTTATCCCGCGATCCGGCGGTGATCGCTCAGCCTTGCCGGCTCACCATGGCGTTGATCCAGATCGGCGCGAAGGGGGACGTGCAACCCTTCGAACAGGGATAGTCCCGATAGACTCCCAACTTTTCGCCAATGGCGATCGCCCGCTTGCGGTGTTTGGGGAAGTGGATGCCAATTTCCGCAAGGCACATGTTCATCGTCCACTGCACCTCCGGATCAGCGCTGGCCATTTCGGTCTCGATGCGATCGAGCAAGGCTGCAAGGTCGAGTCCTTCGGGGCTCTTCGCGACGCGGCCGGCCGTCAGTTGCCATCCGGCGCGGGCCGCCCAGCGGTCATCCGATTCCATCCATTTTTTGCGAAGCGTCTCTTTGTCGGCGTGCTGCTTGATGACATAGGAGTGGAGCCACTCGGCCACCCACGCAAAGGTGACCGACTTCACCATTCGCTCCAACTCGTCGGCCGACAGGAGATCGACTTTGATCAGGAGCGTCGCCAAGAACTGGGCGTCAATGTTTCCGGTTTTCCACAGCGACAATGCCAATTCGTGATTGGTCTTGATCTTGTTTGCCAGTTTCCGAACGTCTCCGCGACTGACGCCGAACTGATTGTCGCCGGCACCGCTCTTGGTGTTATAAGCACGCGTTGCCTCGTTGCCCAGGGACTTGAGTTGTCCGAGGGTTTCCTCCAGAGTCATGGTTGTGCTCTTAGCCCGAGCGGGCGCCGTATTGGTCCGCGCTTCTTTGGGTTTCGTCGCCTTCTCACGCGTCGGCTGCATGCCGTTGTTAGACGCGAACCCCGCAAGTATGTTGCCGTCATCCGCGTCGGACTTCCGTCGCCCCTCACGGGGCTTCGTGGTCACTGGCGGCACAAACCCAGGGCTGCGCTTCGCTTGCCCTGGGCTACGTCTTTCGCGCCTACGGCGCTTACGACCAAGGGCGTCTAACGACCAAGCTCACCTGCCGCGGGGGCTAGCGAAACAATGTAATCTGAAAACGCTATGTGCCGCCGCGGTCAGGTGCAGCGTCTGGTTCGGCGTTTTCTCGCGCAGGCTCCATGAAACGCAATTGATTTCCGTCGGGGTCTGTGACCGTCATGTTCCGAAAGCCCAAGTCGTTATTCGGTGCTTCGGACACGACCACATTTCGGCTCTTGAACTCCAAGAACCAAGCGTCAACATCTGGGATGAGAAAATGCACCAGACCACCGACCTGACAGTCCCCAGTGTGCTCCGAAAGGTACAGTTGCATGCCGTCGCGGACGATGGACATGAACACTGGAAAATGTGGCTCGAAGCGGTGCTCCCAATCGACCGTGAAGCCGAGCCCATTGACATAGAATGCCTTGCTGCGTTCGTAGTCCGTAATCCGCAGTGCGGGAACAACTCGCTGAGCGGGCATCGTCATCATTACACCTCCGCTGCCGAGCCGTCCGGGCTGGCGAGCACGACGGTGTAGCCGTCGGGATCGCGCAACCAGCATTCCCAGTGGTTGGGGCCGCCGCCACCGGACGGCGGGTTGCGATGGCGCGGCATGACGACCTCTACCTTCAATTCGGCGGCGCGGGCGATGGCAGCGTCGAAGTCGTCGATTTCAAACCACAACAGGACGCCGTTGCCATAGGGCTTGTCTTCGGGATCACCGATCGGGCCGTGGTGATGTTCGATCTCAAAGTTGTGCAACTGGAGGATGAGCGCATCCTTCGAGACCAATCGCTCATATTCCGCCCCGCCGTGAGCGCTCTGACAACCCAGGAGGCGCTGATACCACCGGCTGCTCGCTTCGACGTCGGTCACCGCGATGAGGGGTTGGGGACGCATCAGAACCTCCTCCGCCCAACGAACAAGGTAAGCGGCACGGACAAGCGGCGCGAACCACGACAGACATTCAACGAAGCCGAAAACCTGCACACGCCAAAAACCGCCAGTTGCACATCCCAGACCTTGATCGGCGTGAAGGTCTTCGCGGGTCCGCGCGTCCCTTGAAATTCGCCGGCAATCACGCGGACGAGACCCGCACCGTCAGGCAAAGGCACTTGCGGTATCTGCGAGTCCAGAAGGCTTTGGTAGTGCGGCGGCGACATCTTGTCTTTGGCTGGCAGATTGACCCACAACTGGACCATCTCCAGCGTGCCGCCTTCGCGTGAGAATCGTTCGCTGTGGAACTCTTCATGCACGATGCCGGCGGCGGCGGTCATCCATTGCACGTCGCCGGGGCCAATCGAACCGTGGCTGCCGGATGAGTCGCGGTGCTCCAGTTCGCCCTGATACACAATGGTCACGGTCTCGAAGCCGCGATGCGGGTGCTCGCCGACGCCGCGAGTCGCCTCCGCCGTTGCGAACTGGTGCGGCCCGGCGTAGTCCAGCAGCAGAAACGGATCAAAGGCGTTTCCTTCGTTGTAAGAAAATAGGCTGCGCACCGGGAAGCCGTCGCCGACCCAGTGCGGTCGAACCCATCACGCACGATTCGTTGGATCGTTTTCACGGGAGATTCCTTTCGGGTGGGTGATGCGATTCCACACGGGATTTCTCAACGCTCTCACTCACGCTTCGGGTTACGAAATCAATTCTCGATCATTGCGACGGCTTGCGATCTTCCGTGATCCAGTTCAGCGTGAACCGGGCGAATGTCAGCGTTCCGGCGACTTCGTACAGCACGCCGACGCGGCCGTCCTTGAGGACTGTCAGGCTTGAATACATGCAGCCGCGCGGGTCGATCAATCGACCGTTGCTCCAACTCCGTCCGTCATCTGCTCGTGCGGATTGTCAGCGCGATCCGTTGCGTCGCGCTGTTCGGATTCGAGAACAGCAACTCGCCGCGCGGATGCCGAATCAAACTCGCCATGCACGTCGGATCGGGGACGGTGAACCACGGCTCGGACCAGCGGCCGAGCGATTTGTCTCCCGTCGCATTCGCATCGCTTGGTTTGTTCCACGTCCATCTTGCCCACGCTCGTTTGCCGCTGCGCGATTCGTCGCGCATCGAGAACTTTGAGGCCATGGGGGGACCCAGCTGCTCGAGGGTGCGGCCCTCGGTGCGGTCCTCGACGTAGATCCACTCGCCGTCCAACGCGCGCAACCCGTCGGGCTGCGCCGAAAGCGCGTTCGAGGTCAACGCCGCCAAGGCCGCGCCGAGGGTTGCGAGGAGTGCGAGCGCTGTTGCCGGCCAAGTGCGCAAGTGCATTGCGGAGTTCCCTTTCAAGTTGTGATCAATTAGCGACATTGCCTATGTCCCTGTCGGCCTAACTCTTGATTAGGCAGCAGCATTGCCGTATAGAATACTGCTGCGCGCGATTGTGTCAAGGAGTGCGTGCATTCCATAATGTGTGGACGCTGGCTCGAAGCGTGTATGTCCACACACTTTGGAACACACCCTCGGAACCGGAGAAGACCTGACCTCGGGAGTGCAGCGACTCAGTCGCTGCGATCTGGCGACGACTGAGTCGTCGCACTCCCCCCACAACCATAACCGATTTGCCCCCCCCCCACTGGTATCACCACACATTTCGGAATGCACCCAGGAGTGCAGGGGTGCCGCGCTTTTCTGTTTCGTCCGGGGAACCAAGCAACTGGGTCTGTCACGCCCGACGGAAAGGATGGCTTGGGGGGTGGCGGTCCAGACGAACGGCTTGGGCTGTTGATTGTTGGCAGCGATGTAGGCGTTGATGGTTTGAATCAGTTTAGGCACGCTGGGAAACGAGTCGCGGCGGAGGCGC
>Ga0247727_10005624_pt1 | contig 25255 bp, 20 predicted proteins | sample WisWelCaveWW1625_FD_202498 | JGI IMG/M metagenome (GOLD analysis project Ga0247727, IMG submission 202498) | Biofilm microbial communities from Wishing Well Cave, Virginia, United States - WW16-25 | ecosystem: Environmental > Aquatic > Deep subsurface > Groundwater > Cave microbial mat | place...
CGACATTCCGTCGTCCAACTTCGGCCTCAACTACGACCCTTCCCACATGGTCTGGCAGCACATGGACTATCTGCAGCCGCTAATCGAGTTCTCGGCTCGGCTCTACCACCTACACGCAAAGGACGTACGCGTTGACCGTGAGCGACTGAATGAGGTCGGCATCATGGCAACTCCTAATGCATGGCACACCCCCAAACTGCCTGGGCTTGGCAACATTGAATGGAGAAGCTTCTGCTCCGTGCTGACGAAAGTGGGCTATGACGGACCTATTTGCGTCGAAGTCGAGGACCGTGACTATGAGGGCTCGCTGGATTTGCGCAAGCGCGCACTGCAACAGAGCGTCGCATTTATGCGAAAGTTCATTGGACGAATGTAAATGCGAACTGTCGGACTTAGTTCCTACACTCTCACTGGACGCTCCTCCGCAGGCGGCAATGTCGGTCGGGCTTCCAGCCAGACATCGTTCGCAGGCGGCAATGTAGGTCGGGCTTCCAGCCCGACATCGTTCGCAGGCGGCAATGTAGGTCGGGCTTCCAGCCTGACATCGTTCGCAGTTCCATCAGACCTCCGAACATTGAAAGACATCCTCCGAAAAATGCGTGACAACCTCTGTAAATTGACGGATATCATCCGTACATTTGAAGGCAACCTCCTTACTGCGAATGCACATAACTTAACAGTGAGCGTCAGAAGGGTTACAGTTGAGGCGTGTGCTCTGGAAGTGTGTAACATCATCCGTGAAGTTTCAAGTCACCTCCGCGCAATGTGTCAGAGCTACCTAACGAGGATGAGGCCAAGTTCGGAGTGTGCACCACCAAATACCGCGAGGATGATTTCCAAACTCGCTATTCTATCGAAGAAGGAAGCCTAAATGCCAATCACAGATATCGCATCGTATCCCATCGTCATGCAGGAGTTCATCGAGCACTGGGCGGATGTCAATGCTGCTCTGGGGGGAGCGCCTGCCACCGACTTCAAGCTAACCGGTGGCTACCCCTTAGCGACCTTCATCTCAGATCGGGCGACACTCGCCGCGATCATCATCAGCATCAACTCGGATCCAGACCTTCCGCTCGCGATTACTCTTCGTGATGCCAAGAAAGGTGCCATCCGCATTAGACTCACACACTTCCGAGCTACGGTGGCTGGTCAGCTCTCTGGTTCACCTTACCCCACCAACCTCCCGCTGCAGCCAAAGCTACAGGAAGGAGAGGGAAGATTCCTCGATCCATTCGATGACATGTCGCGGTGGTGGGCCACCATCAACGGCGATGTGACCATCCCCGGCTTCACTCCGCCCCTGATCCTACAGGGTGGATACACGCAGACAGACTTTACAACTGAGTTGGCGGCTCTTCGCACCGCCTATACAGCAGTTGGCTCGGCCGATGACAACGCACGGCTTGCGCGCGCTCAGCGTGACAAGCAGATGAAGGCTGCTTACGAGAGGATGAAGCAGTATCGCACCGGGATCTTCGGTGCGCTGCCCGCTGATGACCCGTTGCTAACCACCGTCCCAGATTTGACGCCGCCTCAATGGGTACCGCTCAATCCAGTTCTGCTGAATGCGGTATGGAACGCGGCAACGAGCATGGCCGACTTGAACTGGACCGCCTCGACCGATGTGAATCTAGGGGAGTACTCGGTGCGGTATGTCCCTGGTCTGGCGGCGTATGACCCGAACAACGAGATTCTTATCGTCGACCTGCCCGTGACTGCACTGAGCCTCTCGACGGATGATGGCCTCCTTTCAGTCGGTGTCACCGCACAGTTCCGAGTGTACGCCATCCGCACAACTGGGGCGGAGACAGGGAGTAATATTGTGGCAGTGACCCGGCCATAGACTGGTCGGCTGGTCGATGCCAGCCACCGCCGATCACGTAGTTCAATCTCACAGCAGGGTGTAGTTCAATGAAACGAAGATTGTTCGCCAGAGCAGCGTTCATTAGCCTCGGCGCGGGCGCGGCACATGCTCAGAAATTTCGGAGGCGCAATGTGAATGATCTGCTGGTCTACTTCGGCACGTACACACGGGCCAACAAGTCCGTGGGACTCTACCTGAGTCGGCTGAATCCTCAGAGCGGTGCGCTGACGGAACCTCAGGTTGTGGCCACGGCGAGTAATCCATCCTTCATTGCGTTGCATCCCAGTCAGCAGTATCTCTACGCTGTGAATGAGGACGGCAACTTTGCGGGGAAGAAGCAGGGTGCGGTGACGGCGTTTGCCATCAATGGGGACGGCACATTGCGCGCGTTGAACCAGCAGCCAACCGGTGGCTCCGCTCCATGCCATCTGAGCGTGGAGGCGACCGGCAAGTACCTGCTGTCGGCAAACTACGGCGGCGGGAACTGCATCGTTCATCCGATAAACGACGATGGAAGTCTAAGAGCGGCCACCGACTTCGTCCAGCATGTGGGCAAGGGCACGACCGCACGGCAGCAAGCGCCGCACGCACACAGCATCATGCTGGCGCCGGACAACCGCTTTGCGTTCGCAGCCGACCTCGGGCTGGACAAGGTGCTCATCTACCAGTTGGACCTGACCACCGGCAAGCTCAAGCCGCACGGCGAGGCTAGCATTAAGGCCGGAGCCGGGCCGCGCCACTTCGACTTCCACCCCACGGGCAAGTTCGCATACTGCATTAACGAGCTCGACGAGACTATGACGGCGTTTTCCTACGACACTAAGGCCGGAAGGCTGACGGAAGTCCAGCACATTACGACCTTGCCAGCGGATTTTAAGGGACAGAGCTATTGTGCCGATGTGCATGTGCATCCGAACGGCAAATTCGTGTACGGCTCGAACCGAGGACACGACAGCATCGCCATCTTCGCCATCGACCAGCGGACTGGCAAGCTCACCGTGGTCGGACACGAGTCCACGCAGGGCAAGAACCCACGCAACTTCGGCATTGACCCGACCGGGCGATGGCTACTTGCCGCCAATATGGACAGTGACAATGTCGTCGTCTTTCGCATTGACGAGGCGACTGGAAAGTTGACGCCGACCGGCAGGCCGATTGCCGCATGGACACCGGTGTGCGTGAAGTTCGTTGCGAGGACCGGCAGATGAAGCTGGCCGCGTGGGCAGTCGTCGGGCTCATCATTCATCCGCAAAGCGGCGACACAGCCACCGCGCCTCGCATTGACTTTGCCCGCGACGTACAGCCGATCATGTCCGACAAGTGCTATACCTGCCACGGCCCGGATGCAGAGCAGCGCAAGGCAAACTTGCGGCTCGATCAGCGCGACATTGCCATTGCACGTGGAGCCATCGTGCCCGGCAAGTCGGGAGCGAGTAAGCTTGTTCGGCGCATCATGAGCGACGATAAGAACTCAATGATGCCGCCACCAGGGTCGAACCGTTCATTGACACCGACACAGAAGCAACTGCTCAAGCAGTGGATTGCAGAGGGCGCTGCCTACGATCGGCATTGGGCCTTCGTCGCGCCAGTGCGACCAAAACTGCCGACAACGAGACGAGTGGGATGGGCGCAAAGCCCTCTCGACCACTTCATCCTCGCACGGCTCGAGCGCGAGGGATTGCACCCTTCATCAGCAGCCGACCGCGCGACACTCATTCGCCGAGTTACACTCGACCTAACCGGCTTGCCGATGACGCTCGCAGAGGTCGACTCATTCGTCAGCGACGAACTGCCGAGCGCGTACAAACGCGTGGTCGACCGCTTGCTCGCATCGCCGCGCTACGGTGAGCGCATGATGTGGGAGTGGCTCGACGCTGCCCGCTATGCCGACACTAACGGCTATCAGGGCGACCGCACCAGAACGATGTGGCCGTGGCGCGACTGGGCCATCGCCGCGCATAACGCCAACCTGCCTTATGATCAGTTCACCATTGAGCAGTTAGCGGGCGATTTGTTGGACAACCCAAGCCGCGATCAGCACGTAGCCACCGGCTTCCACCGCAATCACATGCTAAACGGCGAGGGGGGCCGCATTGCGGAGGAGTCGCGCGTCGATTACGTGGCCGACCGCGTCGATACCACCGGCATGGTGTGGCTCGGTCTGACATTGGGCTGTGCCCGCTGCCACGATCACAAGTTCGATCCGATTACAACGAAGGAATACTACCAGCTTGCCGCGTATTTCAACAATCTACCCGAGTCTGGCGGGGTTGACCGCGGTGGCAACGCCGCACCGGTGCTCTCACTGCCGACCGTCGAGCAAGAACGACGTATGGAAGAGCTGAGACTGTCAATTTTATCCCTCAAAGACAAGGCACTCGACGATGCGCGCAAGCAACTCAAGGCGGTCGATGACTCTGTAGTGCAAACAATGGTGATGGAAGAGCGTCTGGAGCAACGCGACACGTTTATACTAATCCGCGGCGCGTACGACAAGTTTGGTGAGAAGGTCTCAATGGGCACACCCGCGGCTTTGCCCGGGCCTGTTGTCGATGGCACACCAAAAAACCGACTTGCACTGGCGCATTGGCTAGTCGCACCCGCCAATCCCCTAACCGCGCGCGTGGTAGTCAATCGTTACTGGCAGATGTTGTTCGGCACGGGTCTGGTGAAGACTGCCGAGGACTTCGGCGTTCAGGGTGAGCCTCCCTCGCACCCAGAGTTGCTCGACTGGCTAGCCACCGAGTTCGTTCGCACTGGCTGGGACGTGAAGCGAATGCACAAGCTCATGGTCATGAGCGCGACGTACCAGCAAGTATCTAGGATCGAGAATCGAGGATTGAGGATCGCGACCACGGGAAGTGGCAATCAGTACTCACTCGATCCCGACAATCGGCTACTCTGGCGCGGCCCACGCTACCGACTGCCAGCGCCGATGTTACGTGATCAGGCGCTGTCGATTGCGGGACTGCTCGTCGAGAAGATCGGCGGGCCATCGGTGAAGCCTTATCAGCCCGCGGGCGTGTGGGAAGATGCGACCTTCGGGCAAATCAAGTTCGAGCCCGACCAGGGCGAGGGGCTATACCGCCGCAGCCTCTACACGTTCTGGCGGCGCATCGTCGGGCCGACGATGTTCTTCGACACCTCAGCTCGGCAGTCGTGCGTGGTGCGCGCCGGGCGCACCAACACACCGTTGCATGCGCTCACACTGCTGAATGATGTGCAGTTCGTCGAAGCCGCCCGCAAGTTCGCGGAGCGCGTGCTGCAGAATTCCGGCGACGCCTCCACGCGCATCGACTACGCCTTCAAGCTCGCCACCGCTCGTACACCGACCTTGGAGGAGCGAGCGATTCTGTTCGGCAGCCTGCAACGCCTGCGCGCGCAGTTTACCAGCGACCGCGACGCGGCGCTGAGGCTACTCGCCATCGGCGAATCGCCGCGCGATGAGCGACTCGAGATCATCGAGGTGGCGGCATGGACCGGGCTGTGCAACCTGCTGTTGAATCTGGACGAGGTGGTGACCAGGGAGTGAAGTCCTCCGAACACCGACTTCTCAGCACCCGCCGTCAGCTCTTCGGCCGTTCGTCCACCGGCATTGGTTTCGCGGCACTGGCGAGTTTGTTGACCGACGGCGTAGGTCTGGCGTCCCGGTCGGGCAGGGATGCTCGACCTACCAGCGGTGGTCTCTCCGGTGTGCCGAACTTCGCGCCGAAGGCGAAGCGCGTCATCTACTTGCTGCAGAATGGCGCGCCGACTCACGTGGATTTGTTCGACTACAAGCCGAGGTTGCGAGCCGAGATGGGCAAGGAGATTCCCGAGTCGGTGACCGGCGGGCAGCGGCTGACCACGATGACGTCGGGTCAGAAGTCGAAGCCGCTGCTGCCAAACGTCACCGAGTTCGCACGGCACGGGCAGAGCGGAGCGTGGTTGGGCAGCTTCTTGCCCTACACGGCCAGCATCGCCGACGAGTGCTGCTTCATCAAGTCGATGCACACCGAGGCCATCAACCACGCGCCCGCCATCACGCTGTTCATGACCGGGGCGGAGTTGCCTGGGCGCCCGAGCATGGGCGCGTGGCTCAGCTACGGACTCGGCAGCGACACACAGGAGCTGCCGGCGTTTGTGGTGATGACCTCGCGCGACAAGGAGGCGTCGTGTGGGCAAATCTTCTACGACTACTACTGGGGCAGTGGCTTCCTGCCCAGTAAGTATCAGGGCGTGAAGTTTCGCGGCAGCGGCGACCCCGTGCTTTACCTGTCCAATCCCGAGGGCTTGAGTCGCGACGTGCGGCGCGGGCAGCTCGACGACCTGGCAAAGCTGAACAAGATGAAGTTGCGCGACTTCGGCGACCCAGAAATCGCCACTCGCATTGCACAGTACGAGATGGCCTACCGCATGCAAGCCTCCGTGCCTGAGCTTACCGACCTGAGCACGGAACCCAGGCACATCCTGGACCTCTACGGACCCGACGTCCTCCGCCCCGGCTCGTTCGCCTACAATGTATTGCTGGCGCGCCGCCTGGCCGAGCGCGGAGTGCGCTTCGTGCAACTCATGCACGCGGGCTGGGACCAGCATCGCAACCTGACGTACCAACTGGAGACGCAGTGCAAGGACACCGACCAGGCGTCGGCCGCACTGGTCAAGGACCTTAAGCAGCGGGGGATGCTCGACGACACGCTGGTCATCTGGGGCGGCGAGTTCGGACGCACGCCGTTTCTGCAAGGCGACCTCAACGACCGCCGCAACTGGGGCCGCGACCATCACCCGCGCTGCTTCACCATCTGGATGGCTGGCGGAGGTATCAAGCCGGGCATGACCTACGGCGAGACCGACGACTATGGATACAACGTGGTGAAGGATCCCGTGCACGCACACGACCTGCAAGCCACGATCCTGCATCTGCTTGGCATTGACCACACGAAGCTGACGTACAAGTTCCAGGGCCGCAACTTCCGGCTGACGGATGTGTTCGGGAACGTGGTCACAAGCGTCATGGCTTGACGAGGGATGCAATGCAAGCCGGTCCGTTGTCACCCAAAGGCCGTCAGCATGCTCTGGGGATTTTGCTGCTGGCGGCCATCCTGCTGGGAGTGGCCGCCTTACTGCGGGCGAAACAGCTGGCACGCGAGGCAGTGGGCTTTAGCACCTACGACCGCGTGCGCTCGGTGCTCGTTCGCAGAATGAACATGCCGAGGTCGGAAGTCACATTGCAATCGCCCCTTGACCGGGTTGACCGGCGGGAGCTCGTGCTGGCCCTGGGGGAAGAGTTCGAACTCAATCTGGCCGAGGGCGAGGCCGACTCGCTGGTGACGGTGGAGGATGCAGTGCGGCTGATCGAGCGGGCGCGGGCCGCGAACAAGTGATCGTCGCGCGTCACTTCCACGGCAGAAGTCTCTAAACTATGGAATCACCGACCACTGGTCGAATCCAACCTTCCGGAGGAATCATGAAGAGACGTAAAGTTCTGGGCATCGCTGCAGGCACGGCGCTGGGCGCAAGTGCCGCGATTGCAGGGCAGGCGGAGACCGGCTTCAAGCCGATCTTCAACGGCAAGGATCTGACGGGCATCAAGCTGCATGGCATCACGGCGGACACGTTGAAAGTGAACGCCGGCGTGCTGGAATGTTCGGGTAAGCCCAACGGCTACTGGTACACCGAGAAGTCGTACAAGAATTACACCCTGCGGTTCGACTATCGCTACAAGCGTCCGGAGGGCCTGGCCGATGAGAACGCCTTCCTCGGCAACAGCGGCTACCTCATCCACATTGTCGGCGAGCACAAGGTATGGCCGAAGTGCGTTGAAGTGCAAGGCATGAATCGCGACGTGTGTGCCATTTTCGCTATCGGAGGCGCCACCGGCCCGCGCGACAACGGCAACGCCGAGGTGCGCAAGACCACGCGCAAGCCAGTGGGAGAATGGAACAGCCTCGAAATCATCAGCGCCGACGGCAAACTGACCGCCAGCCTGAATGGGGTGAAGCTGTGCGAGGGCGGGCCGTACGACGTCACGGAAGGCACGGTGGGCTTCCAGAGCGAAGGCGCGGAGATTCACTGGCGGAATCTTCGGATCAAGGAAGCCTAGTTCCCGGTTGGGGCGCGGCGCAAGCCGCGCCCTCTCTTTGATGATGACTCCGGCACACTGCACCTTTCCCGCTGGCTTTCGCTTTGCGCTTAGCCTCACCTTCGACCTCGAGATGTGCTCGAACTTTCCGTACTGGTCGAGCGTGTGGGATCATCGCAAGGGCGCGCTCGATGACGACACGAAGCGTTACGTCCTCAAGCTGGCCGACCTTGCGCGCGACGCCGGCGTCAAGTTCCAATGGTTTCTCGTCGGCTCCGGTCTGGAGGACGCGGACCTCGGTCACCTGCGCCGACTCGTCGCCGACGGACATGCAATCGGCAGCCACACCTACCGGCATGTCAACGTCAAGGCGCAAACCATTGCACAGTTGCAGGTGGTCTATCAGCAGGACCCGTCGCTGGCGGCCGGGCTGACGCCGACGGAAGCCATCCGCAACGAATTGCAAATGACGACCTTGCAGATGAAGCAGCGGCTTGGGATCGCGCCCCGGGGCTTTCGAACACCGGGTGGATTCGGCAACGGCCTGGCTGATGTTCCCGCCGTGCAGAAGCTCTTGCTGGACGAGGGCTTTGCTTATGCGTCATCACATTACAACTTCCCGGCCCGTCCGGAGCTGTGGCAGCAGGCCAGGGAGGCGATGACTTCGCGCAACCCCAAGCCCTCGCTGGAGGGTGCCGAGCTCCAGCGCGCGCAACGCGCCAGCATCGAGAGCTTGCAGCCGTACCGCTATCCCGGCGGCTTGCTGGAGTTGCCGATGATGGGCCTCAGTGATGTGCAGTCGTTTCGCAACTACGACCTCGAACGAGAAACCTGGCTTCGACTACTGGAGCACGGAGTGGAAGTGGCACACGAGCGAAAACTGGTGCTAAGCGTTTTGCTGCATCCGTGCGTGCTGGCGGTGCGCGACCCGCACGCTGCCGCTGTGCGCCGACTGATCGCCAGGGCTCAGTCGCTCCACGGCTGGATTGCAACCAACGACGAAATCGCGGCGCGGTGCACATAAAGTAGAAGCGCTCCGGTCGTGGCGAATTGTGCTGGCATGCTTATCGGCATTACGCAAATCATCCTCCGCCAGTCCACCCTCGACGAAACGCTCGACCTATGTCAGGAGGCCGGCTATCAATGCGTCGAGTTGGTTTTCCAGCCGGGCAAGGACCTCGACCCGGCCATGTCGAATGCTGAACTCCGCGGGGTAGGGGAGCGCTGCGCCGTGGCCGGCGTCGAGGTCACCAGTTTGATCACCACCCTCAGCGAGCGCGGCAATTTGCTAAGTTCCGACCCCGTCGAACGCGACCAGTGCCTGGCCTGCCTGACGCGTTCACTGGAGATCGCCGGCGTCATGGGCGTCGGAGCAACGTTGTTACATCCCGGACAGTTGACTGTTGCCGGCACCTACGAGCAGGCATGGGAGCTTGTGGTCGGTGCGCTACGGGACATGGCACCTCTGGCTACCCGGCACCGTTGCGTCATCGCCCTTGAGAATGTCTGGAACAAGTTTCTGCTCAGTCCACGCGAGGCGCGAAGCATGGTGGAGGAGGTCGGCAGTGAATGGATCGGCTGGTACCTGGACACCGCGAACATGATGGCGTATGGTTATCCCGAACACTGGATTCGCTCGCTCGGCCCTGCAATCAAGCGGGTTCACTTCAAGGACTTCAAACGCCGTGAACACGCCTTCGTTCCCTTGATGGACGGCGACACCGATTGGCCCGTGGTCATGCGCGAACTGCGAGGCGCGGGATACACTGGCCCGGTGGTCCACGAAGTTGGCGGCGACCGCGCGTTGCAAATGGAAATGGCCCAGCGTATGCGGAGAATTCTTTCAGCAATATGATACGCTCCCTTTTCTATCCGTTCAGCGTCGCGGTCGCGCTCCTTTGTACCGTCCCGGCTCGTGCCGACGTGAGCTTCACCCGTGATCTCGCACCAATTGACGAACGGAGAGTTGCTCGCGACCTTCGGGCGCAGCCAACCGCCATTGTAACGACCACAAACGGTTCGAGGGGAGCGGGACGATGAAGCGACGTGAATTCGTAGTGACGACCGCCGCGCTGAGCGCGACTGCGTGCCTTGCCGGCCAGGCCACCGACGATTGGCCGCAGTTTCGCGGATTGCGCGGCGCGGGCCTGGCGGCTACGGCCGCACCGGTCAGCTTCGGACTCAACCGCAACTTGCTCTGGAAGGTGGCGCTTCCCGGGCCGGGCGCTTCCAGCCCCATCGTCATCGGCAATCGTGTTTACGTCACGAGCTACTCGGGCTTCGGCGTGCCCGGTGAAACGGGCAGCCTCGACCAACTGAGACGGCATCTTGGTTGTCTCGAACGCGACACCGGTCGCGTGATCTGGACCCGGGACGGCTTGGCGAAGCAGCCCGAGCCAGCGACGATTCGTGAGAACCACGGTTATGCCGCGAGTACGCCGACCGCCGACACTGAACGGGTCTATGTTTTCTTCGGCAAATCGGGCGTGCATGCGCTCGACCACAGCGGTCGCCCGCTTTGGCAGTACGACGTCGGCAACGGCACGAACGGCTGGGGCTCGGCAGCCTCGCCTGTGTTGTGGGGCGACCTGCTGTTTGTCAACGCGAGCGTGGAAAGCGAGTCGCTGGTTGCGCTTGACCGGCGCACCGGCCGAGAGGTCTGGCGCGCGCGCGGCATCCGCGAATCCTGGAACGCACCCAGCTTCGTCCAGCTACCGGGCGGTCAAGTCGAACTCGTCGTCGCCATCTTCGGCAAAGTGCTGGGCTTCGATCCCACGAGTGGCACGCAACTATGGTCATGTGCAACTGACATTGCATGGTACATGGTGCCCGGCCTCGTTGCGCAGGGTGATTCGGTGTTCTGCATTGGTGGACGCACTGGAGGCGCGCTGGCCGTGAAGGCCGGCGGCCGCGGCGACGTGACGGGAACGCACCGAACGTGGACGGGACGCAAGGGTTCGAATGTTTCCTCGCCCATTGTGCACCAGGGCCATCTGTATTGGGCTCACGATAGTCTTGGAATTGTGTACTGCGCCGAAGCGACGACTGGCCGCCTCGTCTACGAGGAGCGAATCGATCGCGCGAGCCAGATCTATGCCTCACCGGTGCTTGCCGGTGGACGGCTCTATTATCTGACTCGCAGTGGTCGCATGCTCGTGCTGCCCGCAACGCCGACGTTTGAACCCCCAATTGTAAACGATGTCAACGACGGCTCGATGTACAACTCCAGCCCCGCGGTGGCCGGCGGACGGTTGTATGTCAGGTCGAATCTTGCGCTCTATTGCTTCGCCGGAAACTGAGGACAAATGACCATCAACCGAACGCAATTCATCGTAGGCCTGGTTGGGACTTGCAGTGGCGTAACTGACTTCGCGGGCGCCGCCGCCGCACCGACCGGCAGCGTCAAAGGTCGACTGCTGCTGGCCGACGGCAAACAGCCGGCGCGTGGCTACCTCGTTGCCGTTCAGACGGCGACCTGGCCGGACGCGGCCACACCGCGCGAACAGTGGCGTGAAGTGTACGCGAAGGGCGCGATGAACTATGTCGAAACGGTCGTCGCGGAGAACGGTACGTTCAAGCTGGAGGGACTCAGCGTCGGCAAGTTCGCCCTGGATGTTCGTCGTCCCGGTGAACGTGAGGCGTGGAGTTCGCTCGAGGCGATTGAAATCAAGCCCGGCGCGGTCACGGAGTTGGGCGAAGCGAAAGTAGCCGCCACTAGCTGGCGTCGCCTCTTCAACGGCAACACGCTCGAGGGCTGGAAGCGCAGCGACTTTATTCAGTCGGGAAATGTGCGGGTCTCCGACGGCGCTATGATCATGGAGGTCGGTAATGCCATGACCGGCCTCACGCTCGCGGACGACAAAGAATTGCCGCGCGTGGAGTACGAGGTCACGCTGCAGGCGCAGCGCATGTCGGGGCGCGACTTCTTTTGCGGCCTGACGTTTCCGGTGAAGAAGGATCCGTGCACGCTGATCCTGGGCGGCTGGGGCGGCGCAACGGTGGGACTGTCCAACATCGACTTTTCCGATGCCTCGATGAACGACACTACGCAGTCGATTGACTTCGAGCAGAACCGCTGGTATCGCGTGCGGCTGCGGGTGACGGCGACGCACATTCTGGTCTGGCTCGACGAAGAGCGCATTATCAACCAGGAACTCGATGGCCGCCGCATTGGCATTCGGATCGAGACCGAGCCGTGCGTGCCGTTCGGTTTCTGCACGTGGCGAACGGTGGGCGCCATCCGCGATCTGCGCATTCGCAAACTGTGATTCGCCGCGTCTCCACGCGCGACGCTCGCTTTGTACTGCCGCCCGGCGCTGGCAGCGACGCCGTTCACACGCAGTCGGTTTACGCTTACGCCGTGACACTGCTCGAAGACGACCAGGGCCGGGACGGCACTGGTTTGGCGTTCACGCTCGGTGCACTTTGTTCATCCCGCCGAAGTCACCGGCGGCGTCTACCGCACCCCCCATGAACCCGGCAGCGCCTGCGACTTGAGAGGATAAGCGCGCCCGGGCGTGGAAACGCGTAGCATCCCTTCTCTGGAGCCTCCCATGAATCTGCGAAAGGCCTTGCTCATGTCCAACCTGGTGATTACTGCGCTGGCGACCGCCGCCGATAAGGACGCCCGCGTCTTCGAGCTGCGCACCTACTCCGCTCACCCCGGCAAGCTCGACGGACTCAATGCCCGCTTTCGCGACCATACCGTGAAGCTGTTCGAGAAGCACGGCATCACCAATATCGGTTACTGGACACCGATAGACAACATTGAACGGAAGCTGGTATACGTGGTCGCATTTCCCAGCGTCGAGGCGCGGCAGAAGTCGTTTGCAGCCTTCGGTGCCGATCCCGCATGGCAGAAGGCACGCAGTGAGAGTGAAGCCAACGGCCCGCTGGTCGCGAAGATTGAATCGCAACTCATGCGCGTCACGCCGTTCTCGCCCGAGCTGAAGCCACTCACCGCCGGTGAGCGCGTTTATGAACTGCGCACCTATACCGCGGCGCCGAATTGTCTTGAGCAACTCAACGCGCGCTTCGCCGACCACACGATCAAGCTTTTCGAGAAACACGGCATGGCCAACCTCGTCTACTGGAATCTGCTGAAAGAACAGAAGGACGCGGACAAGATGCTGCTCTACTTGCTGGCGCACAAAAGTGTCGAGGCCGCGCGCGCTTCATTCGGCGCCTTCCGCCAGGACTCCGCCTGGCTCGCGGCACGCAAAGCCTCGGAAGACAAAGCCGGCGGTTCGCTCACCGTGGCGGACGGCGGCGTGAAGTCGGTGTTCATGAAGGCGACGGATTATTCGGCGATCAAGTAGAGCGCATGCGCCAGGTCGTCATCGAAAACCCGGTCCTCAACTCCCCATTCGAGGAACCGCAGCGTCACTTCAAGTTCTCGGATGACGGCATTACGGACGAGATTGGTGAGAAGCGCCGCGTCAGTTCGTATTTCGTCCCGATTGCCCGCCCGAAGAAGAAGGGCAAGCAACTTGCCTTCGATACGGAATGGACCGAAGATCGCGTCAAGAAAAACGAGTTCATCAACCAAGTCCGTCAGCGCGTTGAGCGTTGGCGCAGCAGGGGCCACTCCGGCGCAACGATCACGAGGACGACCAAGCTCTTGCTCGATTATTGGACGCGCACCGACCGCGAGCGCAAGCTCTTCTTCTGCCAGATTGAAGCGCTCGAAACGGCGATTTATCTCGCGGAAGCTACGAACAAGAGCGGCGATGCTTGGATCGAGAACGAACTGCGCAAGTTCAACGAGCAATCCAATCCGTTGCTCTTGCGCATCGCCCTCAAGATGGCGACCGGCAGCGGCAAAACAGTCGTGATGGCGATGCTCATCGCCTGGCAAACGCTGAACAAGCTCGCCAATCCTCAGGACGCGCGCTTCGGAGACACCTTCCTCATCGTCACGCCGGGCATCACTATTCGCGATCGTTTGCGCGTGCTGCTGCCTAACGATCCACACAACTACTACCGCGCGCTCGACCTCGTTCCGCCGGACCGGCTCGCCGAATTGGGCAAAGCAAAGATTCTCATCACCAACTTTCACACGTTCAAGCAGCGCGAGCGCGTGAAAGCCAGCAAGCTGACCAAGCAAATCCTTGCCCAAGGTGAAGCGAATATCTTCACCGAAACACCTGACCAAATGGTTCGTCGTGTTTGCAAGGATTTGGGCAACAAGAAGAACCTCATCGTCCTCAACGACGAAGCCCATCACTGCTACCGTCGCAAGCCGGACGACGAAAACGAGCAACTCAAAGGCGACGACCGCAAGGAAGCCGAGCAGCGCAACGAGGAAGCCCGCGTGTGGATTTCGGGCGTCGAAGCCGTCAAGGCTAAGCTCGGTGTGAAGGCCGTCTACGACCTCTCCGCCACGCCGTTCTTCCTGCGCGGTTCGGGTTATCCCGAGGGCACGCTCTTCCCGTGGGTCGTCTCCGACTTCTCGCTGATTGATGCTATCGAGTCGGGCATCGTCAAGGTGCCGCGCGTTCCCGTCGGCGATGATTCGATGACGGGCGAGCTGCCCACCTACCGCAACCTCTGGCTGCGCATCAAAGACCATCTGCCGAAGAAGGGTCGCAAGACCGAAGCCGTGAGCGGCGAGCCCAACCTGCCCGCCGAATTAGAGGGCGCGCTCCAGAGCCTCTACAGCAACTACGAGAAGTACTATCGCCAGTGGGAAGAGAACACCGCCGCGCGCGAACAAGGGCAGACGCCACCCGTCTTCATCGTTGTCTGCAACAACACCAATGTCTCGAAGCTCGTCTTTGATTACGTCGCGGGCTGGGACAAACCGTTGCCCGACGATGCCTCGGTCGCGGTGCCGGGCAAGCTCCCGCTCTTCAGCAACGTCGAAGACGGCGTCTGGACTGCCCGACCGAAGACGATTCTCGTGGATAGCACTCAACTCGAATCGGGCGAGGCCATGAGCGACGCGTTCAAAAAGATCGCCGCGAGAGAGATCGAAGAGTTCAAGTTCGACTACCAGCGGCGATTCCCCGGCCGCGACGTCGAACTCACCGACGAAGACCTGCTGCGTGAAGTGATGAACACTGTCGGCAAGCCCGGCCGCCTGGGCGAACAAGTGCGCTGCGTCGTCTCGGTCTCGATGCTTACCGAGGGCTGGGATGCCAACACCGTTACGCACATCCTCGGCGTGCGGGCGTTCGGCACGCAACTGCTGTGCGAGCAGGTCGTCGGACGCGGCCTACGGCGCATGACCTATGTCACCGAGCGACGCACGCTGGCGCTGAACGGCAAGACCGTCGAGTTCGACGCCTTCCCGGTCGAGTATGCCGAAGTGTACGGCGTGCCGTTCTCGTTCATCCCGTGCTCCGGCTCGAACGCGAATCCCAAACCCGGGCCGACGCCCACGCGCGTTCGCGCGCTGGAAGACCGCATTGCCTGCGAGATCACCTTCCCGCGACTGCTCGGTTATCGCTATGAATTGCCGAATGAACGTCTCTCCGTCAAGTTCAATGCCGACTCGCACAAGGCGCTTACCACCGCCGACATTCCAACGAAGACGGAGAACGCGCCCATCATCGGAGAGACGAGTATTCATTCGCTCGACGATCTGAAGCAGCGTCGCGAGCAGGAAGTGGCGTTTCTGCTCGGTAAGCTCGTGCTGGAGAAGTATTTCCGCGACGACGCCGGCGGCGACAAGCCCTGGCTGTTTCCACAGGTGCTCGCCATCGCGCGGCGCTGGCTGGCGGAGTGCGTCACCTGCAAGGACAACACCTTTCCGCAACTCCTGCTCTTCATCGAGTTTGCGCACGAGGCCGCCGACAAGATTTATCGTTCCATCGTCGCCTCCACGGATGGACAGAAAACGCTCAAGCCCATCCTTCGTCCCTATGACACCATCGGCTCGACGCGCTACGTGGACTTCGACACCGTTCGCAATACCTACGCGACACGCGAAGATAAGTGCCACATCTCCCACGTCGTCGCCGATACGGACTCGTGGGAGCAGAAGATGGCCGAGGCGCTGGAAGACATGGACGAAGTCCGCTGCTACGTGAAGAATCAGAATCTCGGATTCTCGATTCCGTACACCATCGCGGACGAAGAGCATCATTACTTTCCCGACTTCCTCATGCGTGTGGACGATGGACATGGCGACGACGACTTGCTGAATCTCATCGTCGAAGTCACCGGCGAACGCAAGAAAGACAAAGCTGCCAAGGTCGCCACCGCGCGCAATCTGTGGACGCCTGCGGTCAACAATCATGGCGGCTTCGGACGCTGGGCGTTCATCGAGATTGCCGACCCGTGGGATGCGCAGAATACTATTCGTAATGCCATCGAGGTAAAGAGCAAATGCTGACCACCGCCTTCCCGCTTCCCACCGCGCAGATTTCCGAATTCTGTCGGCGTTGGAAGATCGCCCGGCTGGAACTCTTCGGCTCGGCGTTGCGCGACGACTTCCGTCCGGACAGCGACGTGGATTTTCTCTACACGCCCGCGCCCGATTTCCGCCGCGACCTCGCCTATGGCCCGTGGGGGCACGATAACCTTGCGGAGGAACTGTCCGCGATCCTTAAGCGAGAGGTGGACATCATTGACCGTTCATTGATCGAGAAGACTCCAAATTGGATTCGGCGCAAACACATCATCGACACCGCCCAGGTCGTTTATGAGTCGCGATGACCCTACGTCCTGGACGTTCTGAAAGCCGCCGCCAGATTCAGAGCTACATGCAGGGCTTGGGCGAGGCGGAGTTCCGATCCAATCCAATGGTGCAGGACGCCGTGTTGCGCCAACTCATGGTAATCGGTGAAGCCGCGGGACGTCTGACGCCGGAGTTCCGCCTCCAGCATCCTGAACTTCCCTGGACCAAGATCACCGGGATGCGCAACCGACTGATTCACGACTACGGCCACGTGGACTTTGGAATCGTCTGGGATGCCGTCCAACACGATCTTCCGGTGCTGATTACCAATCTCGAACCCCTCGTGCCCCCGCCGCCTACCGAGCAATAACATGCCCCGCAAATCATCCCCCCCCAAACCCCTCGCCACCCACAAGCACAAGGACAAGCGCGCCAACATCCCCACCAAGGAACTGCGCGGGTTCGTCGAGGAGGATGAAAAGAAACCGAAGGCTGTCCTCTATCCCCGCGACCCCTCGCTTGACCCGCAACTCGTCTGGAAGGGGAAGGACGAGCAGGACCGGCAGCCGCTCGAAGTGCCGGCGGTGCCCATCTACATTCAGGAGAAGATTCACCCGCAAGCCATCATCGAGGAAGTCCGCGCTGCATCCAAGAAGGACGCGCCCCAGCAGGCCGCCCTCTTCGCCGACTTCAACGGCATCAAGTTCGAAGACCTCATCGACTTCTACCACCACGAGCAAAACTGGGCCAACCGCTTCATCCTCGGCGACTCCCTGCTCGTCATGACCTCCCTCGCCGAAAAGGAGGGGCTGAAGGGCAAGGTGCAGTGCCTCTACTTCGACCCGCCCTACGGCATCAACTTCGGCTCAAACTGGCAGGTCTCCACCCGCAAACGCGATGTCAAAGACGGCAAAGCCGAGGACGCCACCCGCCAGCCCGAACAAATCCGCGCCTTCCGCGACACCTGGAAACTCGGCATCCATTCCTATCTCGCCTACCTCCGCGACCGCCTCACCGCCGCCCGCGAACTCCTCACCGAAAGCGGCAGCGTCTTCCTCCAAATCGGCGATGAAAACGTCCACCTCGTGCGCAACGTCTTGGATGAAGTGTTTGGAAGTGAGAATTCCGTTTCCTTGATCTCCTACGTCACAACCAGCGGATTTGGAGAGACACTGGCGCTCTCTCGGGCTGGCGATTTCTTGCTGTGGTATGCGAAAGACCGATCGCGGTTGAAATACCGACAGCTTTTCCGACCCAAAGAGCGAGGGAATGAAGCCTCGGCTGAATACCGGTGGGTGCTCCTGCCAGATGGAACGTCACGCAGTATGACCGTCGAGGAGATGTCAGGCCAAGTTGAGATTCCAGTCGGAGCGCGTCCGTGGCGCTTTGGTCCTTTGACTTCATCAGGTTCGTCATCCGAAGGTTCGAAGCCATACATTTTTCAAGGCAAGTCTTACTCACCAGCAGCGAACAACCATTGGAAAGTCAGAGCCGAGGGACTTGCGCGCCTTGAGATGGCTGGACTTCTGTTAGCCCGCGAGAACAGTATTGCCTATCGGCTGTTCGCAGATAGTTACCCAGTCGTCCCTATCAATAACTTGTGGGCGGACACAAAATGGGGTTTCGACGCGGGAGAAAAGTGTTACGTCGTTCAGACAAACGTGAAGATTGTTGAACGCTGCATGTTGATGACAACCGACCCCGGTGACTTGGTGCTCGACCCGACGTGCGGCAGCGGCACGACGGCGTTTGTGGCGGAGCAGTGGGGACGGCGCTGGATCACGATTGACACCAGCCGCGTCGCCATCGCGCTGGCACGCACCCGGTTGATGGCCGCCAAATTCCCTTACTATCTGCTGGCCGATTCACCCGAAGGCGTCCGCAAAGAAGCGGAGTTGACCGGCAAGACGCCGCCCGGTTACAAAACCGAAAACGACATCAAGAAGGGCTTCGTCTCCAAGCGCGTCCCGCACGTCACGCTCAAATCCATCGCCAACAATCCCGACATCAAAGAGGGCATGAGCCGCGCGGAGATTGACCGCGCCATCGCCAAACACGCCGACACCGAGTTGCTCTACGACCAGCCTTACGAGGACGGCAAACGCATCCGCGTCACCGGCCCGTTCACCGTCGAGAGTCTCTCGCCGCACCGCGTCCTCGCCACGGACGAAGACCGGCCCGCCTCGGAAACCGAGGGCAAGAAACAATCCGCCGTCGGCCAGTTCGAGACGATGATCCTCGAAAACCTCAAGACGGCCGGCGTCCAGAACACGCGCAAAGGCGAACGGCTCAAGTTCGACCGCCTCGAATCGTTTTCCAATCCGTACCTGCATGCCGTGGGTGAATATTCCGAGGTAGGGTCAGACCGCCGGGCTGACCGCTCCCCGGACGGCGCGCCCGGCGGTCGCGCCCTACCAACGACGCGCCGCGTGGCGATCTGCATCGGCCCGGAGCACGGCACGGTCAGCCCCGAACTGGTGAAGGAAGCCGCGAAGGAAGCGGTGCAAGGCGTCGGGTTTGATTTGCTGGTGGTGTGCGGCTTTGCGTTCGACCCGCACGTGACGGAGGAAGCCAAACGCTTCGGCAAGTTGCAGGTGCTGATCGCGCGGATGAATCCCGATCTGGCGATGGGCGATGAGTTGTTGAAGAAGACCGGCGCCGGCAATCTGTTCATGGTCTTCGGCGAATTGGACATGGATGTGAAGAAGCAGAAGGACGGCCACGTGGTCGTCACCATCAAAGGCGTGGACGTGTACGACCCGACGACCGGCCAGATTCGCAACAGCAGCACCGACGACATCGCCTGCTGGTTCATCGACACCGATTATAACGGCGAAAGTTTCTTCGTCCGCCAAGCCTATTTCACCGGCGCCGGCGAGCCGTATGCCAAGCTCAAGCGCGCGCTGCGCGCCGAAGTGGACGAAGCCGCTTGGAATGCGCTCTACTCAACCATCAGCCTTCCGTTCGACCCGCCATCCACCGGCAAGATTGCCGTTAAGGTCATCAATCACTACGGCGACGAGGTGTTGAAGGTGTACGAGGTGGGAGCGTGAGTAACCACTTGGCCCCCAGCCCAGTAGAATCGCCATTTTAGGACAAAAACCTGAGTTGGCACCACCGCCGAGGGGTCTGGACTGTCGCCAACTCAGGTTGTCCACAGTCTGCTGTGGATAGCAGTGGGACAAACCCAGGTTGTCACCACCGCTGGCCCGTCGGGGCCGTCGCCCACTCAAGTTGTCAACAGTCCGCTGTGGATAGCAGTGGGACAAACCCAGGTTGTCACCAGTCCCAGAGGGTTGGTGATGGTGCCAACCTGAGTTGTCATCAGCTCTCCACGGACGGCGGTGACGCCAACCGTCGTGGTCGCTGATCCCTCTGGGTCGGCGGTGATGACAAACTGCCGTTGTCACTGATCGCGTTGGATCGGCGGAAGTGACAACCGTCGTCGTCACCAGTCTCCAACGGTCGGCGGTGAGGACAACGCGAGTCTTGGAGGTGCCCAGCAAGGCAAGAAAAGAAACGCAGGAGGAGATTGCTCCCATCAAGCGAAACTCATCAGCAGCCAATCAGGAGGTCTACCCATGAGCACCCGACAGAATCCGATCACCCGCCGTCAGTTCGTCAAGGCGACCGCGGCCAGCAGCGTGTTCGGCTGCAACATCCTGCACGCCAACAATCGCGCCGAGAAGTTGAACATGGCGTTCATCGCGTGCGGTGGGCGCGGCGGCTCGAACCTGCGGTCGTTCGCGCCGCCGGGGGGGGCCGGGGAGAACGTCGTCGCCTTGTGCGATGTGGATCAGAACGCGGTGGATCGCGCGTCGCAGATGCATCCCGGGGCGAAGAAGTATCGGGACTACCGTCGGCTATTCGACGACATGCGCGATTCCGAGTTTGATGCCGTGGTGGTCAGCACTACCGAGCACACGCACGCGTTCGCAACTTTGCCGGCGCTCCAACGCAAGAAACACGTCTATTGCGAAAAGCCGCTGACGCACGGCATCCGCGAGGCGCGGATCATCGCCGACGCGGCGAAGCGCGCGGGCGTCGTCACGCAGATGGGCAACCAGATGCACAGCACCAGCAACTTCCGCCGCATTGTCGAGCTGATCCAGAGCGGCGGCATCGGCGCTGTGCGCGAAGTGCATGTGTGGGTGTCACGCGCCTGGGGCCAGCAGACGGAAGAGGAGGCGCGGGCCAACAAGGACATCATCATCACGGTGGACTCGCCCACGGAAACGCATCCGGCGCCGGCGAACATCGATTGGGAGGTGTGGCTTGGTCCCGCGCCGTTCCGCCCGTACAACAACGACGTTTACCTGCCCGGACCCCGCTGGTATCGCTTCTGGGATTTCGCCAGCGGCACGATGAGCGACCTCGGCAGCCACTGGAACGACCTGCCGTTCTGGGCGCTGGCGCTCGACGCGCCGAAGACCATCGAGGCCAGCGGTCCGACGCCGCATCGCGACCTGGCGCCGGCGTCCTTCAGTGCCACCTACGAATACGGGCCGCGCCGCAATCCGATGGCGCCCGGCGAAATGCCCGCTTGCAAGCTGACGTGGTATCAAGGCACGATGAAGCCCGACGCGTGGAAGGCGGGCCGCATTCCGCAATCGCAGAACGGGATGCTGTTCATCGGCGAGAAGGCAACGTTGCTGGCCGAGTACCAGCGCTACACGATTCTCATCGATGACAAAGTGGTCGACAAGTTCGCGCCGTTCACGCTTCCGCCGCGCACCATTCCCGATTCGCCCGGCCACTGGGAGGAGTTCGTGCTGGCCTGCAAGAATGGCGGACAGTGTGGCTCCAACTTCGCGTACGCCGGACCGCTCACGGAGGCGAATCACCTGGCCAGCATTGCGTTCCGCGTCGGCAAGAAAATCGAGTGGGACAGCAAGAACCTGCAGGTGATTAATTCGCCCGAGGCGCAGCGACTCGTGGCGCGGGAATATCGCAGCGGCTGGAAGTTGGCGTAACGACCGCAGGCCTACGTGCGCAAGAGAGTTTTGCGGTAGGCGCGGAACTTCTCGATCGCGATTCGTCGCATGCTGATGGTGTTCTTCTCGTCGGGCGTCATTTCGGCGAACGTCTTGTCGTGTCCATCGGGCTGGAAGACCTGATCCCATCCGAAGCCGCCCCCGCCGCGCGGGGACACGATACGGCCGCTCACGGAGCCTTCGAAGAAGGTCACCTCGCCGGCGGCGTCGGCATGGCCGATGAACGTGCGCGCCTCGGCGCGGTCGTTACCAAGGCGTTGCGCCAACTCATGCAGGCCGTCCGCGCCGATCGTCTTCAGGAACCACTTGATGAGCGGGCCGGGCAATCCGTTGAGGCAGTGCAGGTGGAGTGAGGTGTCTTCGACGATCAACTCCACTTCCGGGCGTTGCCTGCGTGCTTCCGCCAGCTTGGCCCGAATGATGACTTCGGCGTCGAGCGCTTGAATCTCCGGCAGGTCGAGGTCGAGCTGCTGAACTCCGTCGATGACCGACTGGAGCTCGCGGAGTTTGCCTGCGTTTCCGGTAACAAAGAAGAGTGGCATGAGTCCTTTCCGATTGCACGGGGCGCCTATCTGTGGTGTCTGCCCGCTGTGGTGTAAGAAGACCGCCGCCTTGTGTCGCTTCCTGGAGGGTCGTCCTCCGTCGGTGGACGCTAACGTGGTGCATTTCCGCCCGCGTTTTCGCTTTCCTCCTGGACAGTCCGTAGGGACGGTGAATTCGTAAGGAGCCAATTTCATTCGGACGGCTCGCACGTCGCGTGGAACGACGCTTGCGTCTATTGCGGTCGCGGGTGCGTGGGTTGCGGTGGTGCCTGTGTCTATTGCGGTCGCGGGTGCGTGGGTTGCGGTGGTGCCTGTGTCTATTGCGGTCGCGGGTGCGTGGCTTGCGGTGGTGCCTGTGTCTATTGCGGTCGCGGGTGCGTGGCTTGCGGGGGTGCCTGTGTCTATTGCGGGGGCGATTGTGTTATTAGTACGTCATAATTTGTCGGTTGGGATTAAGGTTTTGTCGGTTGTGATAAGAGGTGAGTCGGTTGGGATGGCAGTTGTGTCGCAAAGTTGTGCCTTCAGAAGCGGCTGATGCAGAGGTTGCGATGTCTGCAAGGCCTTAATAAGTCTATCCAGGCTTGGTTAGCTTCAATAAGCAAGGTACTGCTCCCGCCGCTGAATGAACTCCGCCAGCGCTGGCCGCCAGGAGTTTTCCATCTCCTCAACCGCCATGCCTTCCGTCACCGCCTGCAATGTCTTCGCATTGCACAGAAGACGATCGTACGCCTTCACGTCCCATTCAACGGCGTAGAGCCGACGCAATTGGCGGGCGACTTCGAGGCCTACCCGCAGCGGTTCGAACTGCACCCGGTCGGTGATCAAGAGGTTCACGCCGCCACAGGTCTGATGCTCGAACTTGCTTGACGACGGCGTGAAGCGAATCGGCACGAAGCGAGCGCCGGGCAGTTCGGCCGCGTTGAGCGCCTCCGCCAGCACGCGGCCATCGAGCCACGGCGCGCCGATCACTTCAAACGGAGTGTCGGTGCCGCGACCGACCGACAGGTTCGTCGTCTCCAGCAGTCCGATCCCCGGATAGAGCAAGGCCTGCGTGAGGCTTCGCATGTTCGGCGAGGGATTGATCCACGGCAATCCGGTGGCATCAAAAAAGTCGGCGCGGTTCCAGCCTTCGACTTTGACGACTTCGAGTTCAAGCTCGAGCTTGAGTTCGGCCTTGAACATCAGCGCCAGTTCGCCGACGGTCATGCCGTGGCGGACGGGTAGGGGATGGAAGCCGACGAACGACTCGCGGCCGGCGTCGAGCATGGGGCCGGCAACGTCCACCCCGTTGATGGGGTTCGGGCGGTCGAGCACGACGAAGCGTTTCTTCTGCTCGGCGGCAGCTTGCATCGCATTGCCCATCGTTGAAACGTAGGTGTAGAACCGCGTCCCGACGTCCTGAATATCGAAGACGAGCGTGTCGAGCTCGGCCAGCATTTCGGCGGTCGGTTTGCGGGTCGCGCCGTACAAGCTGAAGACCTTGAGGCCAGTGGTCTTGTCGATGGTGTCGTCGACCTTCGATACATCGAGCGCAGCGTCGGCGCCATGCTCTGGACTAAACAGCGCGACCAGCTTGACGGCCGGCGCTTCGTGCAACAGTCTCGAGGTCCGCACTCCGTCACGGTTGATGCCGGTCGGGTTGGTAATGAGTCCAACGCGCTGGCCCTGCAATGCGCGAAAGTGGTTGCGCTGGAGCACGTCGACGCCGGTGAGCACCGTCGAACTGCCGACTTGACTCGGCCTTTGATCCGTGATTGCCTCAACGGCTACCGTTCCGATGCGGCCGATGAGCGGATTCACCGCGCCCTTGCCCTCGGGATGGACACGGTTGCTGAGGAAGATGACGAACAGCTCAAAGGCCGGGTCGATCCAGAAGCCGATGCCGGTGAATCCACCGTGACCGAAGGCGCGCGGCGTCATGGTCTCGCCGCGATTGGACGAAAAGGCACTGCGCTTGTCCCAGCCGAGTCCGCGCAGCCCGTTGGGCACCGGATAGGCCGCCGTCATCATCGCGACGGTCGAGGGGCTCAGCACTCGCACGCCGCCATGGTGACCGCCGTTGATCATCATGCTCGCGTAAACGGCGAGGTCCTGCGCGGTGCCGAACAGCCCGGCATGACCCGCGACGCCGCCGAGTTTGTACGCCCGTGGGTCATGCACTTCGCCGACCATCCACTTGCCATCGCGCTGCTCGGTGGGAGCGGCGCGCGCGCGTAGTTCTTCCCGCGGCAGATAGCCGGTTTCCGTCATGCCGAGCGGATGGAACACTCGCTCCGCCGCGAACTTGGCAACGTCCTGACCGCTGAGCTTGCGCACCAATTCGGCCAGCACGATGAAGTTCACGTCGCTGTAAATGAAACGAGTTCCGGGTTCGGCCACTGTGTCGAGCGCATGCACGCGCGCGATGGCCTTCGCGGGACCGTCCTCGTAATCCTTCAGCGCATTGTCAGCGATCAGACCGCTCTGGTGCGTGAGCAGTTGATAGACAGTGATGCCCTCCTTGCCGTTCACCGCGAACTCGCTGAGGTGCGCGGCCACGCGGTCGGTGACGCGCAGCTTACCCTGTTCAATGAGCAACATGATGCTGGTTGCCGTTGCAACCGGCTTGGTAATCGACGCGAGGTCGAACACGGTGTCCGTCGTCATCGGAACGACGCTGGGTTGCACCTGCTTGTTGCCGTAGGCTTTCAGGAACGCGAGTTTTCCTCGTCGCCCGATGGCAACGACGCAGCCCGGCATTTTCCTTTCCGCCAGCGCCTCGGCCACGAGGTGGTCGATTTGGGCCAGCCGCTGACCGTCGAGCGCGACGGATTCCGGCCGCGTGATCGGCAACCTGGCCGGCGCGGCAAGGGGTGGGGCCATAGTGGTCATGAGCCACAGTGTAATTACGATTCGTGCATTGACATTCATTTACAGATCATCCTTCCCAGCCACGGAATGATGAGCCAGCCCCACCGTCATCGTTGCCGTGACACCGAGGACGGGAAACCAGGGCCAGGCCAGAGCGGTGAGAAGCTTCGCCGCGGTCAGCACGAGCAGCCCACCGAACAAGCCGGTCAAGGCCGACGCTTGCTTTACCCGAGTAAAGATTCCAAGAAAGAACAGTCCGAGCAACAGTCCGGCTGAGAAACCGGCAATCGCAAGCGCGTTGTCAACGACGGTGCCGGACAC
>Ga0247727_10005625_pt1 | contig 25247 bp, 27 predicted proteins | sample WisWelCaveWW1625_FD_202498 | JGI IMG/M metagenome (GOLD analysis project Ga0247727, IMG submission 202498) | Biofilm microbial communities from Wishing Well Cave, Virginia, United States - WW16-25 | ecosystem: Environmental > Aquatic > Deep subsurface > Groundwater > Cave microbial mat | place...
CGGCGCGAACGGTCGCGACCTCGGCGGCCGCCAGCTCCGCGTCAGCGAAGCGCGCGAGCGCGCGCCGCGCTCGGGGCCGGGTGGTGGCGGTGGCGGCGGGCGGCCGCCGCGCGGGCCTCGCTACTAGCCGTCCCGCAGGAGAAGTCGATTCTCGGTCGCATGCGACTGGAGCGTTGATGCTGCGTCTCGTGATCGGCAGCAAGACCTACTCGTCGTGGTCGCTGCGGCCCTGGCTGCTGCTTCGCGAGCGCGGCGTGGCCTTCGAAGAGCAGTGCATCCCCTTCGCGGGGCGCTGGCGGGAGGAGGTGAAGCGCCTGTCTCCTTCGGGCCGCGTACCCGTGCTCTACGACGGCGACCTCGTCGTGTGGGATTCGCTCGCGATCTGCGAGTACGTGGCCGAGGCTCACGGCGGTTGGCCGAGCGATCCGCGGCTGCGGGCGCGCGCCCGCGCCGTCGCGGCCGAGATGCACGCGGGCTTCGGCGCGCTGCGCGAGGAGCTGCCGCAGAACCTGCGCAGACGCGGCCGAGCGCCGGGCGACGCGCTCTCGGCGCAGTGCCGCGCGGAGATCGCACGCGTCGAGGCGTCGTGGTCCGAATGTCTCTCCGCGTCCGGCGGGCCCTGGCTGTTCGGCACCTTCGGCGTCGCCGACGCCATGTACGCGCCCGTCGCGCTGCGCTTCGCGACCTATGGCGTCGCGCTCGGCGCCGCAGCCACGGCCTATGTCGAACGCAGCGAGGCGCTGCCCTCGACGCAGGCGTGGGTGGACGCCGCCCTCCGCGAGACCGAAGAGGTCGCAGAGGCCGAGGCGCTGGCGCGGCGCCACGGCCTCGCGCGCCGCTGAGCGCAAGCGCAGCACGCAGCGAGCTCCCGCCGCTGCACACGCGCTGCGCACACGCTGCGCTCTCGTTGTAGGAATCGTCACCTTTTGCTCGCACCGAGATACCGACCGGGGACCGCAATCACCTGGGGAGGTGTCGTCATGGCCGCGCTCTGTCGCACTTGGATTCTTCGCGCGTTCGGCGCGGCACTCGTAGCCACGCTCGCCGCGCCCGCATCGGCGGCAAGCTTCGAAGGCTGGGCGCCGCTCGGCGACTACGAGCGGATCGCGCTGCGCGAAGGCAGCGCCTTCCGCATCACGCTCCCCACCCGGGACGGCAACGTCGATGTCGCCTTCCAACCGCGCGGCGTCGAAGCCGCGAGCTATCACGCCGAGCGCCTCGACGCTCGAGGCCGCCGCCACGGACAGGGCCGGCCGGGCGTGCGCACCTGGACGGGCGCCGTCGGCAGCGAGAATGCGCACGACTTCGCGAAGCTCGCGCACCGCGAGCAAGGGGCGGGCGACGTGTCGGGGCTGCTGCGCGTCGAGGGCGTGCTCTACGACCTCTCCGCAAAGCTCGGGCACGGCGACCTGCTGCTCGTGATCCGCGAGATCACGCCCGCGCAGCTCGGCGAGCTGCTCGAGGGCTGCGGCGTCACCGCGGACGACGCGCTCGCCACGCTCGGCGGCGATGGCAGCGGTGACGCACCCGCGACCGCCGCGGCCGGCGCGCTGCGCGAGATCGAGCTCGGCACGGAGGCGGACGCGCCCTTCGTGGCGCAGAACGGCAGCGTGGATGCGGCCAACGGCAAGATCCTCTCGATCGTGAACGCGGTGAACGGCATCTACGAGGCCGACCTCGGCCTCACCAACCGCGTGACCGTGCAGCGCGCGTGGAGCGGCAGCGACCCCTACACGAGCAGCGACTCCGGCACCCTGCTGAACGAGTTCCGCTCGAGCTTCGGCGCAAACGTGGCGACCGTCTACGACGACGCGCAGCTGTTCTCCGGCCGCGACTTCGAATCGAGCGTGATCGGCCGCGCCTGGCTCTCGTCCACCTGCGGCAGCTACCGCTACGGCGTCAACCAGTACTACCAGCAGAGCGAGAGCCTGACGCGCTTGATCGTGGCGCACGAGGAGGGCCACAACCTCGGCGGCAACCACACCAGCGACGGCATCATGGCGCCGAGCATCAACTCGAGCGTCACCTGGTTCAGCGCCGCCAGCAAGACCGAGATCGGCAACTACGTCGCGTCGGTGGGCTGCCTGGCCAGCGTGACCAGCGGCGGGCCGCCGGCGCTCGATCCGGTCGGGCCGCAGACGGTGAGCGAGGGCGCCACGCTCTCGCTCCAGCTCAGCGCGAGCGACCCCGACGGTGACGTGCTCAGCTTCGGCGCGACGCCGCTGCCGGTCGGCGCCTCGATCACGCCGCAGGGTCTGTTCACGTACCTGCCGCCCGCGAACGTGGCGGGCTGCGGCGCAACCCAGAATGTCTCGATCGAGTTCTTCGTGACCGATACGGGCGGCAACAGCGCGAGCGAGATCGTGCCGATCAGCGTGATCGACCAGCCGAGCGGCGCCACGCCGGTGCTGCTCGACCCCGCCGACCGTACGGTGAGCGCCGGCACGCTTGTCTCGATTCAGCTCTCGGCGAGCGACGCCGACGGCGACACGATCGGCTACTCGCATGGCGGGCTGCCCGCCGGCGCCAGCCTGTCCGCGAGCGGCCTCTTCAGCTGGACGCCGACCAACGCCGCGGCCGGCACCACGGTGGTTTCGTTCACGGCGACCGATTGCACGGGCCGTGCGGCGAGCCAGACGGTGTCGATCACGGTGAACCCGGTGCTGCCGCCGCACCTCGACAGCCTGTCGCCCAGCTCGGGCGCCTCGGGCGTCCAGGTGACGATCACGGGCGTGCGCTTCGCCGGCAGCAGCGTGACGGTCTCCTTCGGCTCGAAGGCAGCGACTGTCGTGAGCAAGACCGATACGACGCTCGTGGTGAAGGCGCCGCGGCCCGCCAGGGGCACGACGGCGGTGGGAGTCAGCGTGAATCGCGACGGCCTCGCCTCGGACAACGCGCTGAGCTTCACCTACACCAGCAGCCCGAAGGGCAAGCCGTAGCCGGGCTTCGTGATCGCTCGTCACACTTGGCGGGGGCGTCCGGACCGATGCAGAGGGCAGCGAGCCCTTCATGCATGCCCGGACGCTCCACCTCGGCGCCCTCTCGATCGCGCTCGCGACGACACTCGCGGCCGGCAGCACGTGGGCAGCGCCGCCGGCCGCACCGTTCACGCGAGGTTCGGCCCCGACCGCACCGTTCCAGGGCTGGACGCCGCTCTCCGACTACGTGTCGGCGGGCCTCGCCGAGGGAGGAAGCTTCCGGCTGAGCGTGCCGACACGCCGCGGCGTGGTCGAGGTGGCGTTGCATCCGGTCGCGGTGGCTGCGAGCGACTACCACGCGGAGGAGGCGGTACACGCGGGCGAGCGGCGCGGGCGGAAGCGACCCGCGATCCACACGTTCTCCGGCACGCTCGAGACAGCGGGGGAGGCCACGCACAGCCCTCGCAGAGGCGGCGACTTCGTTCGCCTCGCGCGGGAGCCCGGCGGCCACGTCTCGGGCCTGATGCGCGTCGACGGCGTGCTCTACGACCTGAGCGCCGATCCGGCCGCAGGCGATCTCGTACTCGGCATTCGCGAGATCGATGCCGCGGAGCTCGCGCAGCTGCTCGGCTTCTGCGGCGCCGCCATCGACGAGGCGCTCGCCGGTCTTGCGCCCGCGGTGGACTCAGAACCGGCGGGCGACCCCGAGCCCGCGGGAGCGGGTGGCCCCGGGACCGCAGCCGCCGCCACGCTGCTCGAAGTCGAGCTCGGCACCGAGGCCGACGCCCCGTTCGTCGCCCAGGTCGGTAGCGTGAGCGCCGCCAACGCCAAGATCCTCTCGATCGTGAACTCGATCAACGGCATCTACGAGCTCGATCTCGGCCTCACCCATAGGGTGGTGTTCCAGCGCGCCTGGAACGGCAGCGACCCCTATACGAGCAGCGACTCCGACACACTGCTCACCCAGTTCCGCGGTAACTTTCTGGCCAACGTCGCGACCCCGACCGACGACGCGCAGATGTTCTCCGGCCGCGACTTCGAGAACAGCGTCGTGGGGCGTGCCTTCGTGTCGGCGGCCTGCACCAGCGCCCGCTTCGGCGTGAACCAGTACTACCAGCAGAGCGAGTCGCTCACGCGGCTGATCGCAGCGCACGAGATGGGCCACAACTTCGGCGGCAGCCACACGGCCGACGGCATCATGGCGGCCAGCATCAATCCGAGCGTCACATGGTTCAGCGCGACCAGCCAGAGCCAGATCGGGAGCTACGCCGGCACGCTCTCGTGCCTGGCCGAGGTGGCGACGGGGGGCCCGCCGTTGCTCGCACCGATCGGACCGCAGAACGCGCCCGAGGACGCGACGCTCGAGATTCAGCTCGAGGCCAGCGACCCCGACGGTGACGCGATCACATGGAGCGCCCTGCCGCTTCCGATCGGTGCCTCGCTCTCCGCGGGCGGCCTGTTCCAGTGGAAGCCCCCGCTCGATACGGTCGGCTGCGGCAGCTTCGAGGACGTCTCGGTCACCCTCTACGCGATCGATCCGGACGGCAACTCCGCCAGCGAGAGCGTGGTGATCAGCGTGCTCGACACTCCGAGCGGCGCGCCGCCCGACCTCGGCGACCCGGCCGACCGCAGCGCGCCCGCAGGCCAGCCGATCACGCTTCCCCTCTCGGCCGACGACGCAGACGGCGACAGCGTGAGCTTCGACGTGGCGAGCCTGCCGGACGGCGCTTCCCTCTCACCGGAGGGAACCTTCTCGTGGACGCCGAGCGAGGCACAGCTCGGCCCCCACACGCTGAGCTTCACCGCGACGGACTGCACCGGGCAGAGCGCGAGTCAGGACGTCTCGATCGAGGTCGTGTCGAGCGCGCCGCACCTCAGCAGCCTTTCGGCGCAGAGCGGCGTCAAGGGGGACACCATCAGTGTTGGCGGGCAGAACTTCGCCGGCCGCAAGGTCTTCGTGTACTTCGGCACGAAGAAGGCGAAGGCGCTCTCGGTCAGCGACGACAGCGTGCTGGTGCGAGTGCCGAAGAAGAAGAGCGGCCTGCCCGACGCCCTCTCGATCAGTCTGATGCGCGACGGCATCGCCTCCGACAACTCGCTGCCCTTCAGCTACGTCCCGCCGGCGCCCTGAGCCGAGCGTCAAGTGGCGCCGGCCGCGCGCCGATTCACGTGCCATGGAGTGCTTCCAGCACGAGGGCCGTGCCGCGGTGGGCAGCTGTCGCGCCTGCTTCCGCGGCGTGTGCCGCGGCTGCGCCGTGGATCTCGGCCGCGGGCTCGCGTGCGCCGGACGCTGCGAAGAAGCGGCGCGCGCGCTGATCGCCTCGCTCGACCAGAGCCTGCGCATCCAGGGGCTCTCCAGCGGCATGGTGCAGGGTGCCCGCACGCTATGGGTCGGCATCTCCTGGGTCGCGCTCGCCGTGGGCGTCTTCGTGATCGGCTTCGGCCTCAGCCTGCCGAGCTTCCGGTCCATCGCGCTGCTCGGCATCCCCTTCCTGGCGATCGGCGCGCTCACGCTGCGCGTGGTGCGGCGCGTGCGCCGGGGCGAGGCCGTTTCCTAGGCTCCGGGCGTGCCGCGCGCCGTCGTCTTCGATCTCGGGGGTGTGCTGATCCACTGGGACCCGCGCCTGCTCTATCGCAAGCTGCTGCCGAGCGCGGATGCGGTCGAGCGCTTCCTCGCGACGGTCTGTCCCGCCGAGTGGAACGAGCGCCTCGACGCGGGGCTTCCGCTCGCGGCGGGCATCGCCGAGCGGGTCGAGCGCTTCCCCCACCACGAGCCGCTGATCCGCGCCTACGGCGAACGCTTCGCCGAGATGATGCTGCCGATGCCCGCCTCGATCGCGCTGCTGCACGAGCTGGCGGCGCGGCGCGTGCCGCTGTTCGCGCTCTCGAACTGGGCGGCCGAGACCTTCGAGCGCACGCGGGCCGCGTTTCCGTTCCTGTCGGCCTTCGACGGAGTGGTGATCTCGGGCTGCGTCGGCCTCGCCAAGCCCGACCCGCGCATCTTCGCCCACCTGCTCGAAACGCATGCGCTCGAGGCGGGAGAGCTGCTGTTCGTCGATGACAGTGCGCGAAACGTCGAATCCGCGCGCGCCCTCGGCATCGAGTCCGTGCGATTCGAGGGCCCAGCCAAGCTGCGCGCCGCGCTGGTGCGGCGCGGGCTGCTGTGACAGATTCCGCGCCGCGTGGACATCGTCGGACCCACCTCGCACTTCTTCGTCTCCCAGCGCCTGCGCCTGCACTACGCGGACTGGGGCAATCCCGGCAAGCCCACGCTCGTGCTCGTGCACGGCAACCGCGATCACGCGCGCAACTGGGATTGGGTCGCGCGCGCGCTCCGACACGACTGGCACGTGGTGGCCCCCGACCTGCGCGGCCACGGCGACAGCGCCTGGGTGCAGGGCGGCCCCTACGCCATCGCCGACAACGTGCTGGATCTTGCGAACCTGATCGATGCGATCGGCCCGAGCCCGATCACGCTGGTCGGCCACTCGCTCGGCGGCTCGGTGGCGGTGATGTACGCGGGCACCTTCCCGGAGCGCGTTACGAAGCTCGTCTCGATCGAAGGCCTCGGTCCGCCGCCGGCGATGATCGTGCGCATGCGGGAGCGCAAGCCCGAAGCGCGCATGCACGACTGGATCCGCCAGATGCGCGACCTCGCCGGCCGCCAGCCGCGCCGCTACCCGAGCCTCGAGGCCGCCGCCGAGCGCATGCGCGCAGAGAACTCGTTCCTGTCCGAGGAGCAGGCGCTCCATCTCACTGCACACGGCGTGAACCGGAACGAGGACGGCTCCTTCTCCTGGAAGTTCGACAACTACACGCGCACTTTCGCACCCTACCGCTTCGACGTGGAGGACATGCGCGCGCTCTGGCAGCGCATCGCCTGCCCGGTGCTGCTGATCCGCGGCGCCGACTCCTGGGCCGGCGATCCCGTCGAAGATGGGCGCATGGCCGTGTTCCAGAACGCGCGCTCGATCTCCATCCCGCGAGCGGGTCACTGGGTGCACCACGACCAGCTCGAGCCGTTCCTGCTGGCGCTGCGCGGGTTTCTCGGTGGCTGAAGCCGCGACGCGGGTCCCCGTCCTCCACGAGGACGAAGACCTGCTCGTCGTGAGCAAGCCGTCGGGCCTGCTGGCGGTGCCGACACCCGGAGCCGAGGGCCGCACGCTCGCCGAGGTGCTCGCGGCCGAGGGCCACCCGGGCCTGCTGCCCGTGCATCGCCTCGACCGCGACGTGTCGGGGCTCGTGGTGCTCGCGAAGCACGAGGCCGCGCGCGCGGCGCTCGAGAACCTGTTCCGCGGCCGCGCCGTGAAGAAGATCTACTGGGCGCTCGTGCGCGGGCGGCTGCGGCCCGAGAGCGGCGCGTTCGAGGAGCCGATCCTCGACGAGGGCGCGACTGCGCGCGTCGACGCACACGGCAAGCCCGCCCTCACACGCTGGCGCGTGCTCGCGCGCCAGCGCGCCAGCTCGGTGGTGGAGATCGAGCTGGTGACGGGCCGGTACAACCAGATCCGCCTGCACTTCGCACACCACGACCAGGCGCTGGTGGGCGAGCGCAAGTACGCACGCGGCAAGGACGACCCGCTGCGCGGCAAGCGCGTCGCGCTGCACGCGTGGCGGCTCGCCTTCCCGCATCCGCTGCAGGGCCACCGCGTCGAGGTCGAGGCGCCGCTGCCCGAAGATCTCCGCGCGCTGCTCGCCGCGGCCGAGGCCTACTCGCCGGCGACTCGCGGGGAGCTCAGATGAACTCGCCGGCCCAGAGCGCCTGACAGAACTGCGCCCACGGCCAGATCTCGATGCCGTCCTCGAGCTTTCGCCGCCGCTCGTCGAGGCTCACGATCAACGCACGCCGCACGCGCTGATCCTCCATCAGCGCACGCAGTCCGCGCGCGTCTCGGCCGTCCACCCCCGACCGCGCCTTGAACTCGACCGCCAGCTCCAGCGCCCCCAGCACGAGATCCACCTCGTAGCCGGTGCTGGTCCGCCAGAAGTGCATCGGCAGATCCTTCTCACGGTACGAGAGATAGGCGCGGACCTCCTCGATCAGCAGGTGCTCGAAGGCGCGGCCGAACTCTTCGGTGCCGGCCTCGAGGCGCCGCATTCCCGAGAGCGCGCGCACCAGGCCGACGTCGAAGAGGTAGTACTTCTCGGTCTCGATCAGCCGCCGGCCGCGTGACTTGCGCCAAGGCGGCAGGCGGTGGCCGAGCAAGGTGTCGTCGAGAATCTGGTAGTACTCGCGCACGGTCTTGGCCGAGACGCCGCAGTCTCTCGCGAGGTTCGCGTAGTTGAGCAGCTGGCCGTGCGTGGCCGCCACCGCATCGAGGAAGCGGCCGAAGGCCGGAACGTTCCGGGTGAGCGCCTCGGCCTGGATTTCCTCGGCGAGGTAGTCCAGCGCGTAGCCTCGCAGGCTGCGCTCCGGGCGCGGCGCGAGCCAATGCTGCGGGACGAGGCCGTGATTCAAGATCCTGGCGAGTACGTCGCCTTCGACGGCTCGGCCGATCTCCTGAGTGGTGAGCGGAAACAGCTCGAAGCGCCAGGCCCGTCCGCCGAGCAGGTTCGCAGCGCCGCGCCGGAGCTTCCGTGCGCTCGAGCCGCACAGGATGAACTTGGTGCGCGTGGACTCGAGCAATGCGTGCACTTCGTCGAGGAGCGCCGGCACCTTCTGGACCTCGTCGATCACCACCAGCTTCGGGCGGCTCGCCCCGACCTCCTCGCGCAAGAGCGAAGGGCGCAGCAACAGTCTCGTACGCAGCTCCGAATCGAGCAGGTCGTAGCGTTGCGCGTCCGGAAACTGCTGCCGCAGCAGCGTGGTCTTGCCGACCTTGCGAGGCCCCCACAGGAAGGCGGCGTGTTGCCCCGCGAGGTCGATGCGCAGGATCCGGCGAAGCTCGTCTGATCGGGAGGTCACTCCCGATTATCTAGATAATCGGGAGCACGGTGTCGAGGCGGCCGGGCCGGGGCCTCACTCCCCAGGCCGGTAGTCGCGCTCCACCTGTGCGCGCAGCGCGGCCTCGTCCATCGGCACCGTCTTCGTCTTCTCCGCGAGGAACAGCTCGACCTGGTCGGTGTAGTGCGGCGACTTCGCGTCGAGCGTGGCGCTGCCGAACTGATGGATGGTCTCGATGCTCTGCCGGCCTTCGCGATCCCACTCGACGAACATCACGAGTGAGTCGCCCGAGTTCACGCTGTAGGTGCCGTCGTCTTCCAGCTCGAAGTCTTCGAGCGCGCGCAGCACGTCGGGGCCGCCGTTCGCGGGCAGGTCGAGCCCGCCGCGCCGGAAGCGATTCACCTCGCCCCACGGCACGTCGAGGCGGCCGTGATGGCGCAGCAGCGTGCGCAGCGCGGCGCGGTAGCTGCCCTGCACCGAGGGCGGCTCCTTGCCCTGGAGCTTCGCCACCACGACGGGCGTGGCCGAGAGGATCGCGAGCGCCGCGGCCGGGTCGTCGGCCTCCGCGCCGCCGCGCCAGCGCCGCAGCAGCTCCTGACCGGCGGCGAGGTCGGCGTCACCCGAGAAGTCGGCGGCGAGGATCTCCGCCACGATGCGCTTCGCCTCGCTGCCCTCCGCATAGCGCTTGTCGTACTTGTAGGCGCGGAACTCCTCGCGCGTGATCGAGTCGTCGCCGCCGAACAGCTCCAGCTCGCGCAGCCCGCGGTTCGTCATGCGCGACTCGATACCCAGCTCGGGCCCGAAGGCCGCCGGATCGGGCGCGTCGGCTGGCGCCGTCGAACGGAACGGCGTGTGGTTCGCGTTCACCACGAAGCCCGCGCGCGGGTTCACCACCTTCGGCACGGCGTCGAAGTGGAGCACCTCCTGCCAGATCAGGTCGGAGCGATCGCCCGGCAGCACGCGCTGCCAGTCGAGGTCGGGCACGCGCTTGGGGAAGGCGGCGTTGTAGAAGTAGGCGATGTTCCCTTTGCTGTCGGCGTAGACGAAGTTCACGCTCGGCAGCGCCTGCATGCGCATCGCCGCCTGCCACTCGGCGAAGCTCGCGGCGCGGCTCATGCGCCGGTACTGGTCGAGGTGGCGCAGCTCGCCCATGCCGGCGAAGCGCAGCGCGTAGGTGCCATGCGGCTGACGGATCGCGGGGCCGTGCGCGGAGCGCAGCAGCTCGCGCCGCAGCGTCCAGGTGAGGCGCCCGAACAGCTTTACCTCGAGCGCGACCTCGGCCCGTTCGAGGCGCCGCCACTCGCCGTCGAGCCGGTAGCGATCGGGATCGGCCGGATCGATCTCGAGCCGGTACACGTCGGCGAGGTCGGGCGTGTTCACGGTGGACGCCCAGCCGAGCTTGCGGTTCGCGCCGTGGATCACGACCGGCGAGCCCGGAAAGACCCCGCCCGTGATGTCGAGGCCGGTCTCGCTATGCAGGCGCACCTCGTACCAGGCGACGGGCCCGGTGTAGGGCTGGTGCGAGTTGACGAGCAGGCGCGTGGCGCCGTCGGCGGAGCGCGAGGGCGCGACGGCGATGGCGTTGGAACCGAGCGACCAGGTCGGCGCTTCGAGCCACGCGGCCAGCGCCTCCGGCTTCTCCTCTTCGAAGAGTGGCCGCACCACGCGATCGAGCCCATAGAAGAACGGCGTGCGGAAGGTGAAGCCCGCCACCACGTCCTGGCCGCGCACCGGGACGACGCCCGGCAGCACGTCCTCGGGATGCAGTGCGGCGTAGTGGTTCGCGCCGTCGGCGTAGGCCTCCGCGATCGAGCGCGCCTCGGGCGACAGCTCCGTCGTGTAGCCGGCCGCCACGGCCTCGGCCACACCGAACCAGTGGAACAGGTAGTCGGCGGGCGCCGCGTCCGCGCCGTCCACGCTCGCGAGCCGCCCACGCGAGGCCAGCAGCACGCGCTGGATCGTGGCGAAGTCGTCCTCGCAGTGCGCAAAGGCGAGGCCGTAGGCAACGTCGGGGTCGGTCCTGCCGTAAACATGCGGCACGCCGAAGCGCTCGCGCAGGATGCGCACGTCGTAACGCGCCGCCGCAGCGAGCAGTGGCGCCGGGTCGAACTCGGCGGGCACGGGCCAGAGCGCCCAGAGCGCGGTGCCCGCGAGCGCGCCGAACAGCAGCAGGAAGAAGCCCGCCGCGAGGCGCTTCAAGAGGCGCATCGCCCCGGCCTCCACAGCCCGGCCGGTCGCCCTGCCCCACTCCAGCAACCGCTTCGCACGCGCAGGCGATCGCCGCCGCTGGCGCGCTTCTTGCTCGAGTAGCCGTCATCTCTCGGAGGCTCCATGAACAAGACGCTTCGCATCGTGCTCCCGGTCGGACTCTTCGCGTTCGCTGCGCTGATGGCGTACGCGATGACCCTCCAGCTCCGCATCTGGCACGTGATGGCCTGGTAACGGCTCAGGGGATTCCCGCGCTCTTGGGCCTGCCGTGGAACGGGCCTCCGGGTAGGCGTCCGTCCACGTCGGTGAAGCCGTAGGCGTCGGCCAACGCGCGCGCCGCGAGCGCGCGGCCGCTCCAGCGCTGCGCGTCGGCGTCGGTCGCGAGCGCGGCCACCGCGCGTCCCGTGAAGCGCGGCGACTCCGCACGCGAGAAGTCGAAGCCGGGGATACCCACCTTCGCGGCGCCCTCGAGCCGCTCGGTGAGCACGAGGCCCGGCCAGAGCGACACCACCGTGACGCCGTGCTCCGCCAGCTCGTGCGCGGCGTCCGCGGTGAAGCGGTCGAGCGCGCACTTGCCGACGCCGTAGGCCACGTGCCAGGCGTACTCGCGGGCGCCCGACGACGAGATGTTCGCGATCAGGCCGCGCGCGCGCGGCACCATCAGGCGCGCGGCGTACCAGCTCGCGACGTAGGCCGAGCGCGTGCCGACGCCGACCATGTCGTCCCAGTTCGAGACGGGGCACTCCCAGAACGGCTTGCCCGAGGTCAGCTCCCTCGGGATCAGGAAGGCGTTGTTCACGAGCACGTCGAGGCGACCGCCCTGCTCGCTCGCCACGCGCTCGAACAGGCGCGCGACCTGCGCATCGTCGCGGTGGTCGCAGGCGACGGCGACGCCCTGACCGCCGAGCTTGGTGACCTCTTCGGCCGTCGCGCCCACCGTGCCGGGCAGCGCGTGCGTGCCGGCCTCGACGGTACGGCCGGTCACGTAGACCGTCGCCCCCGCCGCGCCCAGCTCGAGCGCGCAGCCCTTGCCGATGCCGCGCGAGGCGCCGGTGACGACCGCGACTGCGCCGGCCAGCTTCACGACTTCGCCCGCAAGAAGCGCGACACATCCACCTCGATGCGCGTGCCGCGGAAGAAGTCCGGGTTGAGGCGTGTGTAGAAGCGCACCGGGTTCCCGAACACGAAGTCCCTGAAGTCCGCTTCGCCGACCAGCTCGTGCTCCACCAGCTCATAGGCCTCGGGCAGGATCCCGGTCATGTCCTCGACGTCCCAGTGGCCGAGGTCGGAGCTGAACATGGCCTGGAGCTTCGCTTCCATGGGGTTCATCTTCGCGTTCATCGCCCAGGCGACGCCGATGTCGTCCGCCTCGCAGCCGAAGAAGAAGCTCGGCACGAAGCGCTCGCGGATGTCTTCCTTGCGCTGGATGCCAGAGGCCCGCCACTCGTCGAGGAAGGGCGGCCCGGGCTCGAGCTTCGTGAAGGCTTCGGCGAGGCCCGGCACGTCTTTGTGGAAGTGGCGGTCGCCGTACTGCTGGAACAGGCGCAGCACCAGCTCGGTGTCGATGCGCGCCGGGTCGAGCGCGTGGATCGACTCGCGGTTGCGCTTCTGCCAATGGCCGATCAGATCGGCATAGAGCTGGCAGGCCCACGACACGCCGCCTTCGAGCAGGCCGAAAGCCAGCTCGGGGAAGCGGTGCGTCACGCCGCCCATGAACAGCGAGCGGCACTGCGCCTCCATGCTCGCCCCGAAGCTGCCGAGGTGGTTGGCCATGTAGCTCGACACCGAGCGCCGGCTGCCCCAGCCCATGCCGGGCGTGTGCGAAGCAGGCACCACGCGCAGCTCGACACAGCGGCGCCAGAACGGGTCGTAGTCGTGCGCGCTGTCGAGGCCGAGGCAGTCGATGCGCTCGCCCGAGCCCGAGCCCCAGCTCGGCAGGCGCGGATCATGTGCGCTCGCGGCCACACCGAGGTCCGCGGAGCGGACCGACCCCGGGACCGGCCTGTGCACGAGGCCGTTGATCATGATCGCCTTCATGCCGAGCTTGCCGACCGCGTGCTCCAGCTCCGCGATCGCTTCCTCCGGCGTGTGCATCGGGATGTGCGCCGCTGGCGTCATGCGATCGCGGTACGGCGCGTAGGCCTCGGCGTTGAAGGCGTTGAGCGCGCGGCAAGCGACCTGTCGCACCTCGTCGTCCTTGATCGCGGTGGTGGTGAGCGTGCGGCTGCCGTAGAGCACCGCGAAGTCGATGCCGAGATCGTCGAGCCGTTCGTGCAGCAGCTTCGGCAGGTGCGCCGTCGCGCGGTCGAGCGTGTTGCCGGCCGGCAGCGACCACCAGGAGGGACGCGTCGCCCACGTCGCGCGTCGCTCGTCCCAGGAGAGGTTGCTCCACGGGCGCAGCACCATCTCGTCGAAGTCCATGCCGCCGACCGCGCGGAAGCGCTTCACCATGTCGCCGCCGGCGAGCTTACGGACGTAGTCCTCGAAGAAGGGCAGGAAGACGGGCGGTGTTTCGATGATGTGGCCGTCGGCGTCGACGACCGGGTGGCCGAGGCGGGCACGCAGCTTTGCCGCGCCGGTGTCCTTCGAGCCGACCTTCATCGACGCCCGCCGACGGCGACCGCCGCGGCCAGCACCTTCGCGTCGTCGTGCTCGTAACGCGCGCGGAACGCAGCCTGCGTCACGCGCGGTAGCGCCTCCTCGAGCGCGGCGAAGTCGATGCGCGCGCCGACGTCGGCGGCGCCCGCGCGCTCCAGCATCTGCGGCAGGCGCGTGCGGATGCGCTCGAGCGCCCAGGCCAGCGGGTCGCCGTCTGCTACCAGGTCGAGGTGGATCATCTCGTTCGCGTGCGCGCGCCACGACACGTAGTGGTAGTGCGGGTCTTCGACGAAGCAGTCGAAGCGCAGGAACTCGCGCCACTCGCCGTCCTGCTGCCCGCAGACGTGCAGCGCCACGCCGCGATCGTCCAGCTCGGTGGTCTGGCCGCGCTCGTCGCCGGCGGCCGCCGCGAGCGTGTGCGCAGCTGCCACCGCATCGGTGAGCCGCCGGTACTCGACGCCGATTCGAACCGGCCCGGCCTCGAACCAGCTCGTGTGCGCCTCCACCGGCGGGATCGGCATCACGCTGTAGCGGGTGACGTGCGACACGGCGTCACGATGCCTTGCGAAGCCGCTGTACGCGGCGCGAAGGGCGACTGACAGCGAGATCGTAAGAGGCCTGGAGATTGAGCCAGAGCTCCGGCGTCGTGCCGAAAGCCTGGGAGAGGAGCCACGCCGTTTCGGGGGTGACGCCACGCTTGCCACGGATCAGCTCGTTGACCCGCTGGAGCGGGATGCCGAGGTGACCCGCGAGCGCCACCTGGGTGAGGCCGAGCGGAACGAGGAACTCCTCGCGCAGGATCTCGCCGGGGTGTGTGGGAACACGATGAGTGGGCTGCATGGTTAACCCCTGTGGTAGTCGATGAGGCGCACGTCGTGAGCACGCCCCTCGGACCAGCGGAAGGCGACGCGCCACTGGTCGTTGACTCGAATGCTGTGAAAGCCCCGCCAGTCGCCGCGGAGTGCCTCGAGTCGATTACCCGGCGGAGAGCGGAGCTCGTTGATGGTTCGGATGGAGTCGAGCATGTCGAGCTTTCGAAGGGTTGTCGCCACGATGTCCGGCGGGAACCGCCGGGCCCGATGGCTGCGGATCCCCTGATAGAGATCTGCCGTGGCCTGGTCGCCGAACGAAGCGATCAACGGCCTGCGAGGCTATGGGTTGCACGGAGTCCGTGCAACCGTGCTGGCCCGCGCGGCTACGACCGCGCGGCGAGTGTGCGCGCGTGAAGGTTGGCCTGGCAGCTCCCGCACAGGCCGTGCGTGAACTGGGCGTGCGAGTGCGCCTCGAGGTAGGCCTCGAGCCGGTTCCAGACGCCGTCGCGGTCGCGCACCTGCTTGCAGCCGGCGCAGATCGGGATGCGGCCGCGCAGAACCCGCAGGCGCGCCACCAGGGTGAGTGCAACGGAGAGGGCCAGCAGCCCGAGCACGAGGGCCGAGCCAGAGAGCGCGGCGGCCAACGGGTCCACCAGTCGGGCCAGCTCGAACAGGGCCGCGGCGCCGCCGAGCCCCAGCAGGACCAGCACCCCCGACAACAACAGAACTGCCCAGCCCCGCCGCCCCACCGGCCCTCCCGAAGACGTTGAAGCTAGACGCGATGCGTCACGGATACAAGTCTGGAAGATGCCGAAAGCGTGCATGTTTTGTCTCGCTTGGGATGTTTTGACGCGACGGGCCACCGCAGTGCGCCTGCCGAGCTTCCTATCTCTTTCGTACCCGGTGATTCCCCGCGGGTCAGTCCACCTGGAACCGATACGCCGCGCCATCGCGCACGATCCGCCCGGCGTGCGGGCCCGCGAAGTGCGTCCCGATCACGAGCACCGGGCGTCCGGCTTGCGCGGCCAAAAAAGCGTGGCGCGTGGCGGCCGCCGCGGCCGAGTCGCTGTCCGCACTGCTGCCCCACTCCGGGTGCGCGCACTGCACCGGGTGATGCATCAGGTCGCCGGTGATCACGCCCTCGGCGCCGTCCGAGCGAATGCGCACGCTCACGTGTCCCGGCGTGTGCCCAGGGGTCGGCTCGAGCGCGACCTCGTCCGTCACCGCATGCCGCGGCTCGACGAGATCGACGAGCCCGGCCTCGAAGATCGGCTGCACCGAGTCGCCGAGGATGTCGCCGTTGCTGCGGTCGTCCTGCTTCGACCAGTGCTCCCATTCCGAGCGCCCGATCAGGTAGCGCGCATTCGGGAACGTCGGCACCCAGCGCCCGTCGAGCTTCATGGTGTTCCAGCCCACGTGGTCCACGTGCAGATGCGTGCACACCACCGTGTCGATCGACTGGCGCGGAAACCCCGCGGCGGCGAGGTCGTCGAGGAAACTCGTGCGGAGGTGATGCAGCGGCGGCAGCGTGCGCTCCTTGTCGTTGCCGACGCAGGTGTCCACCACGATGCGCTTTCCCCGCGACTCCACCACCAGCGCCTGGATCAGGAGCCGCAGCTCCCCGCTCGGCGTCACGAAGCGCGGCGCGAGCCAGCTCGCATGCGCCGCCAGCCGCTCCGGCGTCGCCTCGGGCACGAGCCCCGCGCCGGGGATCGGCAGCTCGATCTCCTTCACCGAGGTGATTCGTACCGAGCCGAGGGTCCAGGTGGGGGTGGGCATCAGGCCTCCTGAGTGGCTTGCATTCTCTCTGCGGGCCGGCGCAGTATGGACCCGCAGACGGGAGGAAGCGATGAGCGAAGAGGGACCCTCGGGCGTCAAGTACGAACAGGTGGGCGCAGAGTACTTCGCGCAGCGGAAGCTCCGGCGCTACGCCGGCGTGTTCTCGCTCTGGGCGCTCGGCGTGGGCGCCGTCATCTCCGGCCACTTCTCGGGCTGGAACTTCGGGCTCGCCTTCGGCTGGGGCTCGATGTTCGTGGCGACGCTCCTGATCACCGTGATGTATCTCGGTCTGACGTATTCACTGGCCGAGATGGCGCCCGCGCTGCCGCACACCGGCGGCGCGTACTCGTTCGCGCGCTCGTCGATGGGGCCGTGGGGCGGCTTCGTCACCGGCGTGGCGGAGAACATCGAGTATGTGCTCACGCCCGCCGTGGTGGTGTTCTTCATCGGCGCGTACCTCGGCGCCATCCTCGAGACCGGGCCCGAGATGCAGCCGGTCTACTGGATGCTCGGCTACGCGACCTTCGTCGGAGCGAACCTGTTCGGCGTCGAGCTGTCGTTCCGCGTCACCGTGTTCGTGACGCTGGGCGCCCTCGCGTGCCTCGTCTTCTTCTACCTGAACGCGCTGCCGCAGATCGAGTTCGCGCGCTGGGCCATGAACGTGGGCGTCGGGCCGGATGGCGCGTTGATCGAGCTGCCGGAGGGCGGCGGCCCCTGGTTCCCGGACGGCGTCCACGGCGTGCTGGCCGCGCTGCCCTTCGCGGTGTGGCTCTACCTCGCGATCGAGCAGCTGCCGCTCGCATCCGAGGAGTCCATCGATCCCAAGAAGGACATGCCCACCGGCATCCTGCTCGGCATCTTCACGCTCGTGCTGAGCGCGTTCGCGGTGGTCACGCTCAACGCCAGCATCGCACCCGGCTCGTGGGGCCTCCGCGCCAGCGGCGAGCCGCTGCTCGAAGGCTTCAGGACGCTCTTCGGCACCGACCTCGCGAAGATCCTCGCGCTTGTCGCGATCATGGGCCTCGTCGCGAGCTTCCACGCCATCATCTTCGCCTTCGGTCGCCAGATCTACTCGCTCTCGCGCGCCGGCTACTTCCCGCGCTTCCTGTCCGTGACACACGGCCGCCACGAGACGCCGCAGGTCGCGCTCATGGCGGGCAGCGTCGTCGGCCTCGGCGTCATGCTCTTCGTCTGGTACGCGTACGGCCAGGAGACGGGCGGCGCCTTCATCGGCGCCGCACTGCTCAACATGGCGGTCTTCGGCGCCATGATCTCCTACGTCATGCAGGCGGTCTCCTTCATCCTGCTACGCATCCGCCTGCCCGACATCGAGCGCCCCTACCGCAGCCCCTTCGGCATCCCCGGCGCGCTCGTCACGCTCGTGATCTCGGTCGTGACGATCTACTTCCAGATCACCGACCCCGCCTTCCAGACCCCGGTGCTCGGCGTCGCAATCTACTACGTGATCATGATCCTCTACTTCGCCGTCCGCGGCCGGAACCAGCTGGTGCTCTCGCCGGAGGAGGAGTTCGCGATGTCGCGGGGGAAGGGGGAGCGGGGGCATTGAGGGGCGCATGCCTGACGAGCGAAGTGACGCGGGCTACACGGCGATCTACGGCTGGGAGTCGAGCTTCCCACGCTTTCGCGATGCCCAACCTCGTGTCATCCGCGGAAAGCTGGAAGAGATCATTCGCGAGGCCAGCCCGCAGCAGATCAGCGCATGGGATTCCTCTATTCCCCAGCTTCAGCGGGAAGTCGGCGAGGTGCTCCGTCGAGACGACGCTGCGACCAAGTACACCGCGATCCTCGAATACGAGCTGCCGATGGAGTCGCGGCGGCCGGACGTGATCTTCCTGCTCCGGCCTACCGTCATGGTGTTGGAGCTAAAGGGAAAATCGAAGCCGACTGTCGCCGACCTCGACCAGGCTGCGGGCTATGCCAGAGACCTGGAGTGCTACCACCGCGAGTGCCACGGAAGACCGGTGGTGTCCGTCCTGGTGCCCACCCAGGCGAGCGGCTACCTCGGCGAAAGGTTGGGCGTCCACGTCGCCGGTCCGGACGCACTCGACGATCTGATCGCGTCCCTGCCAACCACTTCCACCGAAGCCCCACTCAGCCCTGAGCGCTTCCTGAGCCGCGACGCCTACTGCCCACTCCCCACACTCGTTCAGGCAGCGCGAGAGCTGTTTCAGAAGCGTCAGCTCCGCTGGATCGAGCGCGCGCACGCAGCGACAGAGCCTGCCGTCGAGGAGATCGGCCGCATCATCCGCGATGCCCACGCGACCGGTTCGCGACGCCTGATTCTTCTCGCGGGCATCCCAGGCTCCGGCAAGACGCTGGTTGGCTTGCGCGTGGTTCACGAGCACTACCTCGATGACCTTGCCTCCCTGCGGAACGGGAAGAAGCCGACTGCGACTGCGGTCTTCCTCTCGGGCAACGGACCCCTGATCCAGGTTCTCCAGTACGAACTACTGGGTGCCAAGGGCGGCGGCAAGGTGTTCGTCCGCGCGGTCAAGGACTACGTCAGGAAGTATTCAGTGAGCAACGCCGTGCCGCCCGAGCACGTCCTGATCTTCGACGAAGCCCAGCGTGCCTTCGATGCCGAGCAGGTTCAGGAAAAGCACAAGAACACACCTGGATTCACGGGTGGGAAGTCGGAGCCGGAGCACTTCATCGAGTTCGCCGAGCGCATTCCGGACTGGTGTGTGGTGATCGCGCTGATTGGCACCGGTCAGCACATCCACATCGGCGAGGAAGCCGGGCTTGGCCTGTGGCGCACGGCCATCGAGGGCGCGCGCGAGCCGGTGCGTTGGCTGGTGCACGGCCCTCCCGACTCCAGGACTGTCTTCGACCGGAGCCGCCTGCCGTTCGTGGAAAGCTCAGCCCTGAGCCTCAACAAGGAGCTGCGATTTCACGCGACTGAAGATCTCCACCACTTCGTGGGAAGCATCCTCCAAGGCGAGTCGACGCAGGACAATCGACGGATCACCGCAAGACTCGAACGCGCGAGATATCAGCTGCGGATCTCTCGGAATCTCGATGTCGCAAGGAACCACCTTCGCAGCCTGTACGAGAGCAAGCCGGAAGCGCGCTTTGGCCTGTTGGCATCTTCGCGTGATCGAGACCTCGCCTCATTCGGGATCCTGAACGGATTTCAGGACACCAAGCGCGTGAATTTCGGCCCGTGGTACGGGGAAGAGGAAGAGGATCCCAGGGGACGCTCGTGCCGACTTCTGCGGGATTGCGTCACGGAGTTCGGTGCGCAGGGCCCGGAACTCGACGCGGCGCTTCTCGCCTGGGGAACCGACCTGCGTTGGGCGGACAAGAAGTGGTCGAGCGGCAAGACGCGGAGGTACCAGAACAGCCACCGGGTAAGGGATCCTCACCAGCTTCGCCTCAACGCCTATCGCGTCCTTCTGACGCGCGGGCGCGACGCGACGGTCGTCTTCGTTCCGCCGCTCCCAGAAATGGACGAAACCTACGACTACCTCGCGGAGAGCGGGTTCCTCGAGTTAGGGTGAACGTCGCACTACCGGTACACAGGAGGCACCGCATGTCGGCGCTCCGGTTCGATCCCGCCCTCGTCGTACAGGAAGCACGGGATGCGATCCAAGGCTTGCCCTTCTCACTGGAGGAGTGGCTCGGCGATCGGTGCCAGGACTTCACCGACTTCGAGGAGCTCGATCAACCCGCACGAGACGACGCGTTCTACGCGGTTGGTCGCCTTCAAGGCGCAGCTGAGGCCTGTGGTCTCACCATGCTGGAGGTGATCGATCTCGCGTCTGGCGAAGGCTCAGATCGGAGGACGCCTTGATGAAGGCAACGGTCTACGTGGTCGCGACCTACCACCGCTGGGGCGACGAGCTGAGTGCCTTCGGGGCTCGGAAGGAAGCTCAGTCCTTCGTCATGCAGTACGCGAGAGAGTTCTGGGACACGAAGACGCTCGGCCCCTTCCCGAGGAGCTACACGCGGCTCTACGACGCGTGGACGGAACACGATCTCTGGGGCTCGGTCGAGTCGCGCTGGGAGTTGGAGGAGTGCCAGATCGATCTGCCGGTGCGTCCTAAATCCGCCTGAACAGCAGCCGGCCCGCGCGCGGGAACGAGCGCGCCCGAGCACGGCCGGACGCCCGGAGCCCCAATTTCCTGGCGCACTCCGTCGAGTCCGGGAGTATCCTGAGCCCATGTCCGTTTCTCCCTGCCCCGTCATCGAGTCGAAGCCCGACGTGATGGGCGGGACTCCGGTATTCGTCGGTACGCGCGTCCCGATCCAGACGCTGCTCGACTATCTCGAAGGGGGTCATCCCCTCGACGAGTTCCTGGACGACTTCCCCACCGTGAAGCGCGAGCAAGCGGTGGCCCTGCTCGAGCACGCCAAGGTCCTGTTGGTGGCGAGTGCGAGTCCTCCTCGATGAGTGCCTCCCCAGGCGCCTGCGCAGAGAGCTTCCGGGACACGAGGTCCGGACGGTCGGCGAGGCTGGCTGGGCGGGAGTCTCGAACGGCACGCTGCTCCGGCGGGCCGCGGAAGCGTTCGACGTCTTCGTCACGGTCGATCGCAACCTGACCTTTCAGCAAAATCTCTCGGATCTTCGGATCGCCGTGGTGGTGCTCGTGGCGATCAGCAACGAGTTCGAGTCGCTGAAACCCTTGATGCCCGAGGTGCTGAGGCTGCTGCCCTCGCTCCGCAGGGGCCGGGTCGTTCGACTGGGCTCGTAGTGCAGGAGCCGCGGGCTCTACTGCGAGACCCCCGCCCTCTCCACCACCTTCCCCACTTCAACTCCCCGCGGCAGCGCCCCGAACTGCAGCCCGGCGACGCCGCCCTCCTCCCCGAGCCGCCCCGCGCAGAACGCATCTGCCACGAACGGCGGTGCAAACCGCACGAGCAGCGATGCCTGCACCGCGAGCGCAATCCGCTCGACCGTGCGCCGCGCGCGCAGCTCCGCGTCCGCCGGATCCGCTAGCTCGGCTTCGAGCTTCGCCGTCCACGCGTCGAGCCGGCGGTCGCCGCCGCGCGCGAGGCGGATCTCGTCCAGGAGAGCCGGCACGCACTCGGGCTCGCGCACGAGCGCGCGCAGCACGTCTAGGCACATGATGTTGCCGGAGCCCTCCCAGATCGCGTTGACGGGCGCCTCGCGGTAGAGGCGCGGCAGGATCGACTCTTCGACGTAGCCGTTGCCGCCGAGGCACTCCATGGCCTCGACGATGGCCTGCGGCGTGCGCTTGCACACCCAGTACTTGGCGGCGGCCGTGGCGATGCGCGCGAAGGCGCGCTCGGCCGAGCCGGCGGGCGCCTCGAAGGCGCGCGCGAGGCGCAGCATCAGCGCGGTGGCGGCCTCGGCTTCGAGCGCGAGGTCGGCGAGCACGTTCTGCATCAGCGGCTGCTCGACGAGGCGGCGGCCGAACGCTTCGCGGTGCTGCGCGTGGTGGAGCGCCTGCGCGACGGCCTGACGCATCAGGCCGGCGCTGCCCGAGACGCAGTCGAGGCGCGTGTGCTGCACCATCTCCAGGATGGTGCGGACGCCGCGGCCGGGCTCGCCGACGAGCCGCGCCCAGGTGCCGTGCAGCTCGATCTCGCTCGACGCGTTCGAGCGGTTGCCGAGCTTGTCCTTGAGGCGCTGCAAGTAGATCGTGTTGCGTGTGCCGTCGGGCCGGAAGCGCGGCACGAAGAAGCACGACAGGCCGCCGCGGGGCTCGATCTGCGCGAGCACCAGGAACGCGTCGCTCATCGGCGCCGAGCAGAACCACTTGTGGCCGGTGAGCGCGTACTCGCCGGCACCCCCCGCCCGCTCCGCGCGGGTGGTGTTGGCGCGCACGTCGCTGCCGCCCTGCTTCTCGGTCATGGCCATGCCGATCAGCACGGCGCCCTTCTCGCCCGCGGGCACGAGGCGCGGCTCGTAGACCGTGCCGCGCAGCTTCGGGCCCCACTCGGCCGCGAGCGCGGCGTCCTCGCGCAGTACGGGCCAGGCGGCGAAGGTCATGGTGAGGGGACAGCACGAGCCCGCTTCCACCTGCGCGAGCATCGAATGCAACGCGGCGCGCGCGACGATCGCGCCATCCCCTGGTCGCGCCCACGGCAGGTTGTGCACGCGGTGCGCTAGCGCGAGGCGCATCACGGCGTGCCAGGCCGGGTGGAAATCGACCTCGTCGATGCGATGCCCGAAGCGGTCGTGCGTGCGCAGCTCGGGCGCGAAGCGATTCGCCTGGCGGCCGAGCGCGAAGGTCTCGGCGCGGCCCACGAGCGCGCCGAACACGCGCAGCTCCGCCTCGAACGCGCCGCCGCCCTCGCGCAGGGCGCCCTCGCGCAGCGCGGCGTCGGTCTCGTAGAGCGAGTAGTCCTCGAGCGGCGGCGGCTGGTTCAGGACTTCGTGCGTCGGCGTGTGTTCCATCTCGTCTCTCTCCGCCCGATGACGCCCTGCCGAACGCCGGCGGGCAACAGCGACCAGCCTACCCGACTACCGGTCTCCCGACGTGGAGCGTAAGCTGGTTCTCATGTCCAGAAGCGCAGGGCAGCTGCTGAACGACGCGCTTCAGCTCTCCGGGGAGGAGCGGCTGGAGCTTGCGATCGAGCTGCTCGACAGCGTCATGCCCGAGGTCCCCGGCCTGGATCGTCCCGATCACGAATGGATCGAGGAGGTCGAGCGCCGCGCTCGCGCTGCCTCGAGCGGGAGTCCTGGGCTTTCGTGGCAGGAAGTCAGAACGGAGATCGAGAGCAAGCTGGCGCGCAAGTAGGGACGATCCGGTTCGAGCTCGAAGCTGCGGCGGAGCTTGCGGAAGCGGCGTCCTGGTACGAGGCACGGCTTTCCGGACTCGGGCGGCGATTGCTCGACGAGGTCGAGCATCTGCTCGCCGTCCTGGCATCCAGGCCCGGCGCATTCCCGAGGCTCGCCGACACCACACCGAATCTGGGGCTCCGTCGGGCGCTCTTGCCGCGCTTCCCGTTCGCCCTGGTTTTCTTCGAAGCCGGAGGAGAGATCCGCGTCGTGGCGGTCGCGCATGCGAGGCGGCAGCCGGGCTACTGGCTCTACCGCATCGTGGGCAACTCCAAGTAGCAAGTAGTGCAGACGAGTCGACCTCTTGACAGGTACACGCCGTTCTGGCGCCTTCCCCACGTGAGGCACGTGGCGATCACCGAGCTGAGGAGACAGCTTTCTCGGTATCTCCGGGCCGTGGAGCGAGGCGCCGAGATCGAGATCACCAGGCGCGGTCGGCTGATCGCTCGGTTGATCCCGGTCGGCGCAGCGAAGAGGTCGCGGCTGCTGCCCGCCGAGAAACCCGTATCGGCCGTGCGGAAGAAGCGCTGGCGACCCGCGCGCTGGCGGACCCTCACCCTCCTGCTCGAGGATCGCCGGCGGCGCTGAAGGTCGAGCTTCGACCGCCTACCTCCGCCGCTCGTACGTCCCCACCAGCTCCGCCTGCGCGAGCAGGTGCCCCTTCATCGCAGCTTCGAGCGCGAGTTTGTTGGGCGTGCCGCGATCTCCGAGCCTCGTGTCGAGCGCGTAGAGCGTGAAGACGTAGCGGTGGCGACCGACCGGCGGGCACGGGCCGCCCCACGCCGGCTTCCTCCAATCATTGCTGCCGGTGCGCGCGCCGGCCGGAAGGTCGGCGGCGGACTGCACGGCCTCGGGCAGCGCGCGGGCGTCCGCCGGCAGGTCGTAGACGACCCAGTGCACCCAGCGCACGCGCGGCGCCTTCGGGTCGGGCGCGTCGGGGTCGTCCACCACGAGCGCGAAGCTCCGTGTTCCGGCGGGCGGACCGCCCCAGGCGAGGGGAGGCGAGACGTCGTCGCCATCGCACGTGTGGCGAGAAGGGATCGAAGCTCCGGCTGCGAATGCAGTCGACGTGAGCGTGAACGTCGCAGCACCCTCCTGCGCAGACGCACCGAGCACGGCGGCCGACGAGAAGGCGACTGCGACCCGGATTCGCGTGCCCGCGCGCACCCGGACGAGCGTACCATGCGCGCTCGAAGGGAGAGCCCATGCAGCTCACGCGCCGAGAGTCTTTCGCAGCCCTCGCGGGGCTCGCCGCCGCCAGCCTGATGACGACGCCCCCGCGCGCGGCCGCTGCGGCGGGCGAAGCCGGCGCGCCCTCCGCACCGCACGTGCCGGCTGGCGACCACGCGCTCGTGCCTCTCCCCTTCGACCCGAAGCGGCTGCCCGGCCTGTCGGAGAAGCTGCTCGTCTCGCATCACGCCAACAACTACGCCGGCGCGCTGAAGAACCTGAACGCCGTGGAGCTGGAGCTGGCGCGTGTCACGAAGGATACGCCCGGCTTCGTCGTGGCGGGCCTGCGCGAGCGCGAGCTGAGCTTCACGAACTCGGTGATCCTGCACGAGCGCTACTTCGCGAACCTCGGCGGCGACGGGAAGCCGGCCGGCGCCGTCCGAGACGCGATCGGCGCCGCGTTCGGCGGCTTCCCGCGCTTCGAGGAGCTGTTCCGCGCGACGGGCCTCTCGCTCGCGGGGGGCAGCGGCTGGACGATCCTCGACCTCGACTTCGCGACCGGCGACCTACGGATCTACTGGGCGGGCAATCACACGCAGTCGGTCGCCTTCGGCGCGCCGCTGCTGGTGCTCGACATGTACGAGCATGCCTACGCGCTGGACTATGGCGCAGGGGCGGCGAAGTACGTGGACGCGTTCTTCGTGAACCTCGACTGGAGCGAGGTGGACCGCCGCCACACCCGCGCACGCGCGGCCTGGCGCACGCTCCAGGCCGCCGCATGAAGTGGGTCACGCGGCGCACGATTCGCGTGAACCGCACCGCCACCGCCTGGCTGGTGCGGCGCTTCGTCGATTCCGCCGCTGAGCTGAGCTTCGTCGAGCCGGAGCAGGTGGCCGGCGTGCAGGCGGAGGGTGCCGTCGGCTTCGACGCTCCGGGCGCGCGCTACCCGCATCGCGACGCAGCGGGGCGCTGCTCGTTCGAGGCGCTCGCCGCGGAGCATCGGCCCGGCGACACCGCACTCGCCGAGCTCGCCCGCATCGTGCACGGCGCGGACTTCGCCGACGCGGTCGGCCTCACGCCCGAGTCCGCCGGCCTGCGCGCGATCTCGC
>Ga0247727_10005626_pt1 | contig 25247 bp, 10 predicted proteins | sample WisWelCaveWW1625_FD_202498 | JGI IMG/M metagenome (GOLD analysis project Ga0247727, IMG submission 202498) | Biofilm microbial communities from Wishing Well Cave, Virginia, United States - WW16-25 | ecosystem: Environmental > Aquatic > Deep subsurface > Groundwater > Cave microbial mat | place...
GTTCATTGGACTGTACTGCGATTCCCCGAAAACGATCAATTCTGAAAAATACTCTGGGATTTTCTTTTCTGGTTTCGGTTATTGCCACGCTTTTGGCATCATCGGCGCTGGGCTTTTATTACCCGCCCGGTCACGTTCCGCCCGGCCCGCCGCCCAATTATAATCAAATTGATACCACTCATTTTAAGGGCACGCCTGCGATACCCCTGCCTCCGCCCGATTCCGGCGGTGTTTATATCTACTGGGATCAGGGGAAATGGACCATCGCCAATCACATCTATTCAGCTGGAAATTCTTTGGAGCAATTCCATGGTTCCATTCTGGCCCAGATGGAGCAGCCGCCGCAGTTAAACGTAAACGTATTTATTGATCAATTTGAATTTTGGGGTGATACCACCGCCAGTCTGTGCCTGGTCCAAAATGACCGCTGGGGCTGGGTACAATGGGGTCCTGATTTGTACGAAATTTGGTGGGATGTCACTACCAAAGAATGGAAGAAAGAAATCGGCGATCCTAACGACTTTTTGAAAGTTTGCATCGTCGGCTGCGCGCTCGATTTTAATGTCTGGTCGTCTGCTCATCGCAGCGCATTCACGGCCGAACAGGTTTACCTTGGCCAGACCATGAAGCGCTTGTCGAGCGTGACTGGTTATTACGATACTTTGGGGGTGTTTCACAACTCGATTTTTGTGGACACGTATTCCGGCGCTTCCGACCCCTATCAATCACAGGCTGGCTCTGACCCGGTCAACGACCCTAATATCACGATTTTTACGCCCAAGGCCATGTCCGGCGCCAGTTTTAACAAATTTGGACTAATAACGTTGTCAGATAGTTATCCCTGCGACCCTGCGTATGGTCAAAGATATGCCGGTTCATTTGCTTATCAGGGAAACGGTATCCAATTATCAACCATCTGCCAGGAACCGACCAACCAGCCGCCGGTAGTCGTAGTCCCCGATGATGCTTCATTTTTTGCTCTCTGCGATTCTATTTGTTTTGAAGTAATCGGTTCGGATGCCGACGCCGGTGATTCGGTGACTCTATGCCTTCTGCAAGGACCAATTAGTTTTTCCTGCGTCAAAAAGGCGACTATAGTTACAGATACCATCTGCTTCACTCCCTCTGCTTCCGGTACGTATCGATTTATCTGGAGAGTTCAGGACCGTTTGGGTGCAACTGATGTGGATACAGTCGATTTCACAGTTACGCTTAACTCGCCTCCGGTGGCGCCTCCGGTGGGCAACAGCACTCTGTTTTTATGTAACTTAAGTCAGATTTGCGTTAATTTTTCGTGCACTGATCCTGACGGCAACCTGGCTTCCTCTACGGTAAACGGTCAGCCGCTTATTGGCGACCAGTTTTGTTTCACTCCGGTGGCCGGTAACAACCCTCTTACTTTTATCTGCGTTGACTCCTGCGGAGCTGCTGATACTGTTCAGACAAATGTCAACGTCATCTTGAATGCCCCACCCGTAGCCACCTGTCCGGGTAATTCAAGTATGTTTGTTTGCAACTTAAATCAAATTTGCATCTCCGGCTTCACTGCCACTGACCCCAATAATAACATTGCCACAAAAGTAGTCACCGGCGGCACCCTTACCGGCTCGACGGTTTGTTTCGTTCCCGTAGCTGGACTTAATAGAATCATTTTCACGGTGACCGACGCCTGCGGGGCGGTTGATGCCTGTACGACTGTTGTAAATGTGACGTTAAATTCACCGCCCGTTGCCACTTGTCCGGGCAACCAGACTATGGCCGTCTGCAACTTAAATCAGATTTGCATCCCCGGATTCACTGCCACTGATCCCAATAATAACATTGCCACCAAAGTGGTCACCCGCGGCACACTAACCGGCTCGACGGTTTGTTTCACTCCCGTAGTTGGACTTAATAGAATCATTCTCACGGTAACCGACTCCTGCGGGGCAGTTGATGCCTGTACGACTGATGTAAATGTGACGTTGAATGCTCCGCCCGTGGCCACTTGTCCGGGCAGCTCCACCATGTATGTTTGTAATCTGAACCCAATCTGTCTTAGCGGTTTCAGCGCCACAGATCCGAACAACAATCTTCAGTCCCTCACAATTAATAATCAACCCTTTACTTCAGGCCAGTACTGCTTTACACCTGTGCCCGGCAATAACCTGCTCACTTTAATATGCGTTGACGCCTGCGGCGCGGCCGATACCTGTGCGACTACAATCTTTGTTGTGCTCAATGCCCCGCCCGTAGCCACCTGTCCGGGGAATCAGACTTTGGCCGTTTGCAATTTGAATCAAATATGTGTCAACGGCTTTGGCGCCACTGACTCGGACAACAATCTTCAGTCCTGCACTATCAACGGCCAGCCCTATACTTCCGGTCCCTTCTGCTTTACTCCGGTGCCAGGCAACAACCTGCTCACTTTGATTTGCATTGACGCTTGTGGAGCGGCTGACACTTGTGCGACCACAATCAACGTAGCGTTAAATGCTCCTCCCGTCGCCACTTGTCCGGGCAATTCCAATTTGTTCGTTTGTAATCTGAACCAAATTTGTGTCAACGGATTCACAGCCACTGACCCCGATAACAACATTGCCACAAAAGTGGTCACCGGCGGCACCCTTAACGGCTCGACGGTTTGTTTTACTCCCGCAGCTGGAATGAATAGAATCATTCTCACGGTGACCGACGCCTGCGGGGCAGTTGATGCCTGCACGACCGATGTAAATGTGTCGTTAAATGCTCCGCCCGTAGCCACCTGTCCGGGGAATCAGACCCTGGCCGTTTGCGATTTGAATCAAATATGTGTCAACGGCTTCAGTGCCACTGACCCGAACAACAACCTGCAATCATGCACAATTAATGGCCAGCCTTACACTTCCGGTCCCTTCTGCTTCACTCCTGTATTTGGGGACAATTTGCTTACGTTTATATGCATTGACTCCTGCGGCAAAGCCGACACTTGCACTTCTACTGTGAATGTTGTTAAGGGACCCTGTCCTGAAGGTTGCCCAAATATCGTTATTGAAAAGAGTCATAACACGATTCAGGGTCAATATGAATCAATCGCCATTACTATGGACAGCATGTCCTATGGCATCGGCGGCTTTGATCTGCTGATTGCATATGACCCGTCGGCTTTGAGTCTTTCGCAAGTTTTGCCGGGTTCGTTCGTCACCGGCTGCGGCTGGGAATACTTTAACTTCAGAAATGGAGCCTCCGGCAACTGCGGCTCTAACGCCTGTCCCTCCGGAAAAGTTCGTATTACCGCTCTGGCTGAAACCAACAACGGCCCAAACCATCCGGACTGTTTCCAAATGGAACCGGCCCAATTGGCTGACTTGGTCTTCCTGGTCACCAACGACCGCACTTTTGAATGCCAGTATGTGCCGATTCGTTTCTGCTGGTACGACTGCGGTGATAACACCGTTTCGTCAGTCGGCGGAGACACTCTTTATATTTCAGATCAGGTCTTTGATTATTTCGATGGAATGAACTGGACCGACATGGCTGATTTGGCGGCGGCCTTCCCCAGCTGGTATGGCGCCAACGCGACTTGCGATATTCAACCGGGTGACGGCAAACCGGGCCCGGTTCGCTGCATTAATTTCTATAACGGCGGTATTGATCTTGTCTGCGCCGATTCCATCGACGACCGCGGCGATATCAATATGAACGGCATCCCCAACGAAGTGGCCGATGCGGTTCTTCTGGGCAACTACTTCGTTTATGGAATTGGCGTGTTTACTGTAAACCCGGCCGGTCAGATTGCCGCAACTGATATAAACGCAGATGGCACCGTTTTGTCGGTAGCCGACTTGGTCTATTTAATCAGAGTAGTGGTAGGTGATGCGCAGCAGTACAACAAAATTACCGTGCCGGTCAATGTGAGCTATACTCATTCGACAGAAGGACGTTTGTCTGTTGATAAAAACATCCCCATTGGTGCTGCCGTAGTATTGGTACAAGGTCAGGTGGCGCCCGTCTTGCTGGCCGAACAGATGGAGCTCAAATATAATTTCGACGGAACCAATACCCGTATTCTGGTCTGGTCCATCAATGGCAGCAGCTTCGCCGGGGACTTCCTGCAGGTCAATGGCCCTATCAGCTCAATTGAAATGGCTACGGCTGAAGGTAATCCGGTGGCGCTTAACGTACTTCCGACTGAATTTGCATTGCTTCAGAATTACCCGAACCCGTTCAATCCCAAAACTGTCATTAGCTTTACCCTGCCGGGTGCATCAGACTATAAACTGAACATCTATAATGTTAATGGTCAGGAAGTCGCCTCATTCCAGGGCCGAGCGGAAAATGCCGGCTCGTATGAAATTGAATGGGAAGCTGGTGATTTAGCCAGCGGGGTGTACTTGTATAAGTTGGTGGCCGGTCGTTATACCGACATTAAGAAAATGATTCTGCTTAAATAATTAGTCTAAGACGAGTTGAACGGCCCAACAAAGCGCCCCGATTTCCCGGGGCGTTTTTAATTCCGGCTGATATTGTAATACTGGGGGGCAGAGTCGAACTGCCGACCTCCTGATCCACAGTCAGGCGTTCTAACCATCTGAACTACCCCAGCATTGCTCGTCAAAATTACTTATTCGGCAGTATTAGTCAAGGCAATTAAAAACCTTAAGCTGTTTTGAGTCTTTCTGCCAATTCATTGACAATTCTCCATTCATCAGGAGTCACCGGCTGAATCGACAAACGCGCTCCCCTCTGACAGACCATCATCTTCTCCAGCCCCGGGGTTTTTTTGAGCAGGGTCAGCGGAATTATCGTTTTGAACTTTGTGACCATTTTGACATCGACTGCAAACCACCTGGGGTTATTCTTGTTATGTTTGGGATCATAATATCCACTTTTGAGGTTTAAAGCCGATTCATCCGGATACCCGGCTTGGTCGATTATGCAAGTTCCGACGATGCCGGGCGGCTCGGTGCTGGAATGATGAAAAAGAACTTCGTCTCCGGGCTGAACTTCATCGCGCAAGATGTTTCTGGCGCGATAGTTTCTGACGCCTTCCCAGGAAATGGTCTGATTTGGGGAATTTATCAGGTCATCGATTGAAAAGCTCTCCGGTTCAGATTTGAAGAGCCAGTACCGTTTAGCCACAAAATCCGGCCTGCATGAAGTGCATACGCCTAATTTTCTCTCTAAACTGAAACAAATCAAGCAGATACTTGTTGACTGTAAATGTATAAGCATTATATTTTTATGTTCGTTACCAGAGATACCTTGATTAGTGTCACCGCTATTGGAACAGTTGAACCTCATGACCTCACAAAAGGATGGAGTATAGTAATGCCTAGCCTACGAGTAACTGTGACATTTCTGCTGCTCTCCCTGCTGGCTATTCCTATTTTTTCAGTAGATCTGGATTTTGCCATCGACCTGCAGCAGCGCAAATTCACTCCTGACTCCGTAAAAAAGCTGGGCTTGGCGCAGAAGTCCACCGTGCTCTTGGGCCGGCATATAATCATGCAATTCGACCGGCCGCTTTTGGACCAGGAGAAGGAACGTCTGGCCGATGATGGCGTTGAATTACTGTCTTACATTCCCAACCTGGCCTACACGGTTAAACTTACCCGCGAGATTGACGAGACTCTTATAAATCAGCATAACATTCGCTGGTTTGGAGAAATCTTTCCGGATGACAAAATCTCTCCGTTAATTACGGCTTTAGGCATTGGCGACTGGGCGCGCCGCGAGGGAGGCCGAGCCAAGTTCACGGTTGTGCTTCATAAAGATGAAGATATTAACTTCTGGAGCCAAGAGTTCGAAAGACTTTACGATGCCGAGATTACCGGCCTGGCGCGCACCATTAATGCCATCGAACTGATAGTTCCCGAGCTGGCTTATTTGAGCATTTCAGAACAGGATGCTGTAATATGGATAGAACAACAAGATCCACCGCCGGTAGTCACCAACAACATTGCGCGAATAAATACCCGAGCCGAAGAGCTTCAAGCCGCTCCTTATAATCTTACCGGCGATGGAGTTATTGTGGCCGAATGGGACGGAGGCCAAGTTGATAATTCCCATGGGGATTTAGTCGGTCGTGTTATGCAACAAGATAATGAAACGTTATCAGACCACGCCACTCACGTGGCCGGCACTGTTTTAGGTTCAGGCGCAGAACAGGGTGGAACCTATAGGGGAATGGCTCCGGGAGCAATGCTCTTATCTCATCTCTGGTGGCGCTCCTCCTCGGAACTTGAAACCGAATATGATGAGGCCATTTTAAATGGCGCACTTGTATCCACAAACTCCTGGGGTATGGGAGTCCCCAGCCCTTCCGAATCAAGTTGCCAATCCAGTTTGGGTTACTACGCCAGCGCCAATGCCATTTTGGATGAAGCCATTCGCGGCAATGTCGGTTTTGGTCCGATCTCAATTTGCTGGTCAGCCGGAAATGAAAGAAGCAGCGCCGCCCAGTACTGTGGTTTTATCGGATGGACATATCATACCATTGGAGTATATGGCTGCGGCAAAAATCTTATTACAGTCGGCGCTTTAGCTTCAGGAAATAGTGAGATGACTGACTTTTCATCCTGGGGACCAACCGATGACGGCCGCATCAAACCGGACGTTTGCGGGCCCGGCTGTAGTTTACGCAGCTGCGCTGTGGGCGGTGGGTACTGGAATGCCTGCGGAACATCAATGTCCACCCCGGCCACTGCCGGTACCATTGCCTTAATGCTGGAAGCTCTTCATACCTCCGGACTTCCTTTGACCACCGTGTTGCCCTCTACCATCAAAGGTATATTGATAAACACCGCTGTTGATTTGGGATTGAGTGGACTTCCCAATGGTCCGGACTATGCTTTTGGACACGGTAAAGTTGACGGCGTGGCGGCTGTTGACAAAATAGTTATCGGAGACCCGTCCTATCTGGAAAATATTATTGCCACAGGTACTACGCATCAATATGATTTGACCGTGCCCGGCGGCGCCGGAAAACTCAAAGTCACACTGGTGTGGGATGACCCGGGCGGAGTGGGAATTGCCGGAAAAGACCTTATCAATGATCTGGACCTTGAATTGGTTGACCCGTTTTCGTCGGAATATAAACCCTGGGTGCTCAACCCTGCTCTCCCGTCAGCAGCTGCGACAACCGGAATAGATCGTACCAATAATGTCGAGACAGTTGAAATTGCCTCACCCACGCCGGGACTGTGGAAAGCGCGCGTGAGCGGCTTTAATGTTCCTTCCGGACCCCAAAACTATTCTTTGGTATTTACTCCGGACAGCATTTCTACGCCGGGAAATCTGGCGGCTCTGGCAGTGTTTGACCAAAGTGATGTAACCAAAGACCCGGGAGATTCCGCGGCCGTTTCGTTTTGGGTTACCAACGTCGGCGCCAATTCGGAAGTAGTGGATATTTCAATCAGCGATAATGTGGGCTGGCTTCGTGCCACAGTTGAATCTACGGTGTCGCTGGCCCCGTGGGATTCTGTGTATTTTCAGGTTATTGCTGATGTCCCCGGCGCTTCCGTTGCAGGCGCTTTTTCAAAAATTACTTGCGCCGGCGTCAGCCAGGTTGACAGTCAGGTGACCGCCGCCGGCAGCGTGAATGTTATTGCCAGCGCCTATTATGACGTGGCCTTGTTGCCTATCCTGGCCGACACAGTTGACTCGCCGCAGCAATTCGACATTCAAGTCATAATAGATAATAACGGCAATGCCCCCGACCGGGTTGTGGTGGATGTGGCTGACGACCTGGGCTGGTTGATCTCTCCTGATGCACTGGCGGCTTCACTGCCGGCGTTTGGAATGGATACCCTCTTTTTTCAAGTTTTTGTGCCGGCCGAGGTGCCCCACTTGCAGGTCAACAATTTTGATATTAACGCCGCCAGCGATAATGGCTCGGGAGATACAATAATCTTCCAGGTAACGGTTGATAATCCCTATCTGCCCCCTCAATTGATATCTCCGGCCGACCCCTATTATACTCAAAACCGTTTACATTCCTTTAATTGGAGCGGCACCGCCGAAAGCTTTAGACTCGTTCTGGCGAGTGATACGTTAATACAATTCCCTGTGCGAGTTTATTCGGGTTTGACCACCCAGTCGTTTACGATGCCCGCCGCCGACTCATTAAGTGACGGTTACTATTATTGGGGAGTTAAGCTTTTTGTAAACGCCGATTCGTCTTCATTTCAAGCTAATACGCGCCTTTTGGTTGTCGACAACGGCAATCCCCAGCCGTTGGCGCCGCAGTCTCCGGCCAACAGCCAGTATGTAACGGAAAAAACGTTTACGTTTGTATTTGGCGCCGCCAAAAGTAGCGGTCGGGCAGCTGCGCTTGGTTTATCCCCCGAATTTGCCCGAATTCAACTGGCTAAAGATGCCGGATTTACTGACAACCTTATTATTTATGAACCGATTATAACTCCGACATTTACCATTCCGGACATTATAGCTGAAGGGCGCTGGTATTGGCGAGTGGAGCAAGTCGATTCGGCCGGCAACACTTCCGGTCTTTCCTCGGCCGCAACTTTTATTCTGGATACTCAAACACCGGCGGTTCCGACGCTGATCAGACCGTTAAATGGCACATTTCATGAAGAAGATACGATAGTTTTTAAGTGGTCGTTGCCGCCGCCGCCTGCTTATGTACACGCCGGTGAATACTTTCGGATACAGGCCTCGACCAGTTCCCAGTTTTTGAGCATCCTTGTTAGCCAGTTTGTCTATACCGACAGTTTGAAATGGGCCTCGAGTGTCTTCACTCCCAATGTGCCAATTTATTGGCGGGTGCGGGCACATGATTCGGCCAATCATATTTCAACTTACCAGCCATCGCCTTTTAACTTTACTTATTCCACCTTTGTTTGCGGCGATGTTAACGGCGACCAGACCGGCGGTAATATTCTCGACCTGAACTTTTTGGTAAATAGAATATTCCGTGCTGGTCCGACTCCCAATCCGCTTATCGCCGGCTCCGTGAATTGTGATTTGATAGTGAATATTCTCGATCTTAATTATCTGGTCAATCGCATCTTCCGCGGCGGGCCGCCGCCGTGCTGCTTGTGATAACCACAGGAACTGCAAAGCCCCCCGCCTGAACGCGGAGGGCTTTTTTATTTTGTATATTGTTTTATTACTATTGCGCTGTCGTTGAAAATCGGTTTAATGTAGCGATATGTCCTCCTTGTTTTCCAGAGAAAATGACTCAATTTATGACCTGCGCCGTGAACAAATGGTCTATGAGCAAATTGAGAAACGGGGGGTCGCCGATCCGCTGGTGCTTGAGGCCATGCGCAAAGTCCCCCGCCACTTATTCCTGCCGGCTAAATATGCGGATGAGGCTTACAAAGACGGCCCCCTTTCTATCGGTGAAGGCCAAACCATTTCCCAGCCATATGTGGTTGGTTCCATGACCGCACATTTACACCTCTCCCCAAAAAGCAAAGTCCTTGAAATTGGGACCGGTTCCGGATACCAAACCGCTGTTTTGGCCGAAATTGCCGAATCGGTCTGCTCGGTAGAAAGAATTGGCTCTTTGCTGGCACAGGCCAATCAGACATTCAAAAAATTGGCCTATAAAAACATCAAAACCCGCCTGGCCGATGGTCTGGGCGGCTGGCCGGAGGAAGCCCCCTTTGGCGCCATCATAGTCACCGCCGCCGCCTCTTCACTGCCTGAAAAACTTATCGAACAACTGGAAATAGGCGGAGTGATGGTTATCCCGATTGACCGGGGCATGCTGAACCAGCAGGAACTGGTCAAAGTGACCAAAACTGATCAGGGTATCGAAACTAAAACCCTTTACCCGGTCCGCTTCGTACCGCTTTTGGGAGACACGGTCAACTAAATTCCACCTGTTTGGGAATTTGGTCAGGCCGTAATTGAACAAATTGCGGCAATTTTCGTACTTAAAACCTCCATGGAGATTGACCTGCCTGAATGTACGAAATAACAAAAATCATTACCAAAATGCCCGGTAATTGCTTATTTTACGATTCACTTATGTTAATTTTGTAACAGTTTACTATTAATTCCAAAACAATAGGAGCTAAGATGAAAATCAGGTCCCTCATTGGCGTAGCATTACTTGCCGCGCTACTGCTCTACTTCGGCGAGCCAACGCTGGCCCGAGGCGTGCCGCCCGCCACCAAAGGCGGTAAAGCACGCAGTGTCGATGATGCCAAAAAAACCGGCAAGCCGGAAAAAGAAAAACCGTACGCCGAGCTGACCAAAGACAAAGTTAAGATTGACGGTCTTTTCACTTTCTATCTGGATACTTTGGACAACAGCGTCCTAATGGAAATCAAGCCGGAACACTTCGGCCCGCTCTTTCTTTGCAACACCGCCCGGGCCACCGGCGACGGCACTTACTATGATACCGGTCCCCCGGGCCGGTCGTTTCCGTTCTATTTCAAGCGAGTCGGCAAGAACTTATTGGTCATGGAAAAAAATCTTCGTGTCCGGGCCGACTCCACGTCGACTATGCGTGACGTAGTGGCCGAAGGCATTTCTGACCATTTATATGGTTCGGTCGAAGTAAAATCCACTCCGCACGATTCCACCAAAGGTGTTCTGGTCGACCCGTCTTCGCTCTTTATTTCAGACGTGGAAAACACCGGTTACTATTTAGGCCAGCAGGCCAAAACGGGTGTGAGTTTTGATGCCAAGAACAGCTACTTTGCTCAATTGAAGTCATTCCCGCATAACAGCGAAATCGATGTCATGCTGCACTTCCGCTCCAGCAAACCAAATTTCGGCGTGACCTTTCAAAGCGGCGAAAGCTTTTACCACAAATATCATTTCTCAATATCGTCTCTGCCGGTGACTGATTATGTGCCCCGTCGGGCCGACAGCCGCATCGGTCATTTCGTTACAATGTACCAGGATTACAGCGGATTGAGCACAGAGTCGCCCTATGTACGTTATATCGAACGCTGGAATCTGAAAAAGAAAAACCCCGATGCCCGTATTTCGGAACCGGTGGAGCCTATCGTGTATTGGATCGAGAACACCGTGCCGGTTGAGTATCGGGATGCCATAGCGGAAGGAATTGAATTCTGGAATCAATCTTTTGAACGCATTGGCTTCAGAAACGCCATTGTGGCCAAGCAGATGGAAGACACCGCCAGCTGGGATCCTCTGGACACCCGCTACAGCACCATTCGCTGGATTTATTCTCCTGGCGTGTATGCTATCGGGCCCAGCAGAGCCAATCCCTTTACCGGCCAGATTTATGATGCGGACATTGGCGTTTCCTCTGATTTTGTGCGTGCTATGTTCAATAATATGGAAAATTTCATCAAACCGGTCTCTTTTGACGGCCGCATCGCCGAAGAGCCAAACTTGCTGAATCCGGGAGAAAGCAGGCGGGACCGTGACTGTGCCTACGCTTCTGAATCAGCCCAGGACGCTGCTTTCGGTCTAGCCTATCTCTACAGTACATCCGGTGATCTGGCTGACAAGGATTCGTTGACCAAAGAATTCGTTCATTCTTATCTGGTGGAATTAATTGCCCACGAAGTCGGCCACACGCTCGGCTTCCGGCATAATTTCAAAGCTTCCACTATCCATAATCTCGACCAAATCAATGACCGCGAGTTCACTCGACTCAATGGCACGGTCGGCACAGTAATGGAGTACGCCCCGGCCAATATCGCCGGCAAGGGCAAGCCGCAGGGCGAATTCTTCGCTTCGACACCCGGGCCTTATGACAACTGGGTTATAGAATATGCTTACAGCGATTTTGGCGCGGCCAAACCTGAAGACGAAAAAGAGAACCTCAATGTTATTGCTTCGAAAGCGGCTCAACCGGGACTGGCCTATTGCACCGACTATGACATGGGCGGCAGCCAGATCGATCCGCTGGCCAATTATTTTGATTTAGGCAATGACCCCCTGCGGTTCTGCAATCACAAAGTCGATTTGACTCGCGAACTCTGGCTGAATTCAATTAAGGAATTTGAAAAGCCGGGCGTGAGCTACGAAAAAATAAGACGGGTCTTCAATTCGGGCTGGCGTTCCTATATTGAAAGCGCCCGCTTTGCCGCGGCCTATATCGGCGGGCTGTATCACAATAAGAATTTCATCGGCGATAACGGCGGCACGCTCCCCTTCACGCCGGTGCCGGCCCCGGAGCAAAGACGCGCCATGCAATTTTTGCGGGATAGAATCTTTGCCGCCGATGCTTTCGACATTCCGGCCAGCCTGCTGAACAAACTTCAGCCGGAAAGAAACGAAGATTTCACTTACTCCATCTATGGCTCGCCGCTGGATTATCCCTGGCATCAACAGGTCATGTCCGTGCAGAATTATGCTATCTACATTCTGTACTCGCCACAGTCAATCGGACGATTGCTGAATAATCTGGAACGATACGGCGAAAATGATGAGCGCTATACTATGTACGACATGTTCACCGATACCAGGCGGGCCATCTGGGGCGAGGCCAGCGGACCTGCCAATGTAAACAGTTACCGGCGCCAGTTGCAGTTGGCCCATCTCAACAAGATCATCGATATTTATTTAAGCGGCTCCTGGGCATATCCGTCCGATGCCCGGACGCTGGCCGCCAATGATCTGGATATTCTCGAAGAGGCCTCCCGTACAGCGTCAACTTCTGCAGCGATAAACGAAATGTCGCGCGCTCACTTTAAGGAAGTGCTGCGGCAGATTCGAGCCGCCAAGAATTCCGAAAGAGAATACTATAAGTTCTAAAAAGTGATCCCCGGCCTCATAAATGCCTCCGTCCGGCGGGGGCATTTTTTTTGAGAATCAGATTTCGCCTTTGGACTGGTAATGATATTTGATATAATCCCAGGCGTCTTTGGCTTTGTCGGCGTAAACAAAAAGATTAATGTCCTCCTCGTTAATCGCACCCTCATCAACCAAATGCTGGAAATTAATGACTTTGCGCCAATATTCTTCCCCGAACAGAATGACCGGCAAATCGAGAATCTTCTTGGTCTGTATCAGCGTTAATCCTTCGAAAAGTTCATCAAGAGTTCCATATCCGCCGGGAAACGCCACCAGGGCTTTGGCGCGCAGCAAAAAGTGCATTTTACGAATGGCAAAATAATGAAATTGAAAACATAATTCGGGCGATATATAGGCATTAGGTTCCTGTTCGAACGGCAAAGTGATATTAAAACCGATTGATTTGGCTCCCACGTCATGTGCGCCGCGATTGGCCGCTTCCATAATTCCGGGCCCCCCGCCAGTCACTACCACAAACTGGCGGCTGCGGTGATTCTGTGATTCGGCCGAAGCCAGCTGCGCAAACTTCCGAGCCTCTTCGTAATATTTGGAGTTGGCGGCAATGCGTTTGGAGCGGGCTAATTGCCGCCCCAGTTTTTGGTCTTCAGGGTTTCTTTTGAATTTCCCTTCCAGCTCCTTGACCACCGCATCGGCTTGTTTTGGTTCCAATATTCTGGTGCCGCCAAACGCCACAATTGTGGAAACAATGTTTTCTTCTCTAAGGCGCATTTCCGGTTTCAAGAGTTCCAGTTGCAGACGCACCGGCCGGTTAAATTCTTCGGACATAAACTCATTGTCGTGAAACGCCAGACGGTACGCCGGGGACCTCTTGAGATTCTCTATTAATTCACGCTGATGATTCTTATTCATTTTTTTTTGTTCACTTTGTAAAATTGTTCTGGCCAATGTATCAACTTTCTTCGCCGTCGGCCGGCACCGCCACGACCGAAACAGCCTGCCCTTTAGGTATCGGATCCTGATAGTATTCTTTTAAATTGGCCCCCACCGGAACTCCCAGGCAAATGCCCAGTGAAACGGCCGTTTTGATAAGTGAGTCGGTAATTGTCAAGGGTCGCATCTTCCCGGCCACATCAGAAATATTTATACTGGTCAGTTTATTATTCTGGAGCGCCACCATTTTGCCGAACTCACCTCGTTCGGCCAGGTGGACGGCTTCGACCCCATAGCGAGTGGCCAGAATTCGGTCGGCCGCGCTGGGAATGCCGCCGCGCAGAAGATGTCCGAGAATAGTTACCCGGCATTCTATATTGGTCAACCCCTCAATTTGCGACGCCACCCGATGAGAGATGCCCCCCAGGCGCACTGCATCCGGTGAGTGTTTTACTTTTTGGCGGAAGACCAGCTCGCCGCCTTGCTGCCGGGCGCCTTCGCCCACTACCACAATCGAGAATGTTTTCCCTTGCGCATTTCGGCTTCTCACCTGATTGCAAATAGCTTCGATATCGTAAGGAAACTCCGGCAGCAATATAATGTCTCCTCCGCCCGCCAGCCCCGAGGCCAGCGCCAGCCATCCGGCATAACGCCCCATTACTTCGACAATCATGACGCGATGATGTGATTGGGCCGTGGTATGAAGCTTGTCTATCGCCTCGGTGGCGGTCACCAGAGCCGAGTCAAATCCGAAAGTGACATCAGTACCGACTAAATCATTATCAATTGTTTTGGGAACCCCAATTATGGGAATTCCCCTTTCCATGAGTTTGGCCGAACCGGTCATGGTGCCGTCGCCGCCAATGGCAATTAAGCCGGTTAATCCCAGCGCTTCAAAATTCCGGACAGCTTGGGAGGAACGGTCGAGGTAAACGTATTCATCTTTGTCGCCTTGCAGGACCGGATAATTAAATGGGTCGGAGCGATTGGAAGTCCCCAGTATTGTGCCGCCCTGGGCTAAGAGCCCCGAAGCATGATTAAGGGTTACTTCAAAGCACCTGTTTTCAACCAGACCCTCGAATCCGTCGCGAAAGCCCACCACTTCCATATCAAACTCAATCTCGGCCGTGCGGACGATGGCGCGGATGGCGGCATTAAGTCCGGGACAGTCCCCGCCGCCGGTCAGGATGCCCAGTCGCTTTTTATTACGAGCCATAAGGCAGGAAAACTATGTAAATTATGCCCAAAAACAATCTAAAAGTCCTCATCATCTTATTACTTATTTTCGGTTGTAAAATGGTGGTTTTAACTCCCCTTTGATACGATATTATATTAAGGAAGGGTTTAATTGAGTTTATTCTATGCGTATTAAACAGTTTTTGGTGCTGCCCCGGCTGCCTGAAAGAATTAAGCACCTTCAGGAATTAGCCCACAATCTGTGGTATTCCTGGAATCCGGAGTTGGTGCGCCTCTTTAGAGACCTCAATGAAGAGTTGTGGGAAAGCACCAACCAGAATCCGGTGGAAATGCTGGCGCGGCTGCCGCAGGATGTGCTCAAAAAAGCGTCCGAGAACGAAACGTTTCTGGAAAGGCTTGACCAGATTTATGAGAAACTCCAGGAATACTTGAAGCGCAAAAACTGGTTTCACTATAAATACGGACAATTTGACAACCAAACCATAGCCTATTTCTCTCTTGAATACGGCCTCGATACGGGTCTGCCCGTTTATTCCGGCGGTCTGGGAGTCCTGTCAGGCGATACCCTGAAAGCCGCTTCCGACCTTGGAATTCCTCTGGTGGCTATGGGTTTGCTTTATCGCTACGGCTATTTCCGGCAGCAGCTGTCGAGCGAAGGCTGGCAGCAGGAACGTTATGAGGAAAACGACTGGTATCACATGCCGGTACAGCGGGTCAAGGATAAAAACGAAAAACCGCTCCAGATTACCATCGAATTAGACGGCCATAACGTGCACCTCCAACTTTGGCAGGTGCTGGTCGGCCGGGTCCCCCTTTACCTGCTTGATGCCAACATTGCCGACAATCCGCCGAAAGTGCGTGATATCACCTCCGTACTCTATGGAGGTGACAAAGAAATGCGCATACGCCAGGAAATAGTTTTGGGTGTCGGGGGCGTGCGCGCCTTAAAAGCCTTGAACATAAATCCGGCCATTTATCATATGAACGAAGGTCATTCGTGGTTTCTGACCACTGAAAGAATCCGTGAACTGATTGATAATCAAAAACTCTCATTTAACGACGCCCACCAATATATCTGGTCAACTTCGGTGTTCACCACGCATACCCCGGTGCCGGCCGGCAATGAAAAGTTCGAATCTGTCTTAATTCACCGCTATTTGCATCAGATGGTTTCGAAAATGGGCATAAACTGGGAAGACTTTCAGAAACTCGGACGGCTCAATCCGGAAGATAAATCTGAAGCTTTTACCATGACCGTCGCCGCTTTGAAAACAGCGGCCTTTAGCAACGGCGTTTCAAAACTTCATGGCGAAATTGCCCGCAAAATGTGGAGCCATATCTGGCCCGAGCTACCCTTTGAAGAAGTCCCCATTAAGTCCATTACCAACGGTGTTCATTTAGGTTCCTGGATTTCGTCGGAATTGAATGATCTGTTTAGTTCATATTTCGGCGCCCGCTACGGCGAACGTCCCGGGGCGCCCGAACTATGGAAAAAAATTCAAAACATCCCGGATGCCGAGTTGTGGCGCATACATTGCCGCAAACGGGAGCACCTGCTGAATTTTGCCCGCAAACGTCTTAAAGCCCAGCATATCCGCAGAGGCAGTGCTCTGCCTGAAATTCAAAGAGCCGAAAAAGTTCTTGACCCGCGATTTCTCACCATCTGTTTTGCGCGCCGATTCTCAAGTTACAAGCGCGGCAATCTCATATTCAGCGACCCGGACCGGTTAAGCAGGATTATCAATAACGACCGGCGGCCGGTTCAACTGATTATTTCCGGCAAGGCGCATCCTCTGGACAATCCGGGGAAAGAAATCATCAAGCAGATAATCAGCTATACCCAGGAAGAGCGTTTCCGTGATAAAATCATATTCCTAGAGGATTATGACATCAATGTGGCGGCGGTCCTGGTGCAGGGCTGCGATATTTGGCTGAACAATCCGCGCCGGCCGCAGGAAGCCAGCGGCACATCAGGCATGAAAGCGGCTATTAACGGCGGTTTAAACCTGTCAATTTTGGATGGGTGGTGGGCTGAAGCTTTTAACGGCCTGAACGGTTTTAAAATTGGTAGCGGGGAAGAAACCGAAGACGTGGCAACGCAGGACAAATTCGATGCCGAGATGCTCTATAATGCGCTCGAACGCGAGGTCGTCCCCTTGTTTTATGCGTTGAATGAAATCGGCCTTCCGGCCGAATGGCTGGCCCGAATGAAAAACTCGATAGCCACGGCCGGAGAATTCTTTTCGTCACAGCGGATGCTGATGAATTACACTGACCTTTTCTATATATCTGCATTGGAGGCGTCGGCCAGGATGTCACAGGACAATTTTGAACCGACCCGACAAATCTCGCAGTGGCTGGACAAGATGTCCAGAAACTGGGACAAGATTACAATTAAAAATGTGGAAATACCGGTTTCAGGAACGGAACTGTTTGTCGGACAAAAGCTGCCGATTTCAATTGACGTCAGTCTGGGCGAAATATCTCCGGATGATGTCAACATTGAGCTGGTTTCCGGCCGCCTCAATGCGCAGGAGCAGATAACTAACTTTAAGCCGGTCATTGTCAATCAACAAACAAAACCTCAAGTCGCTCCGAATGGCGTTTATACTTTTTCCGGCGAAGTCACACTGGCCGAATCCGGCCGCTTCGGCATTTCCGCCAGAATCATCCCCAAAAATGACACCCTCCCCCATACAATCAGACCAAAACTGATTTCATGGTGGTAATTCAATAATTATTATCAGGCTTTTTCCGGCAAGAGCTGACTTCGCGCAACTAAATTCTTTATATGAACGTATATAGAGCCGTGTGCGTCTGTCTTCCAAGTGAAGTTCATTTATATTAACCCCTTGACTTTCTTGGGGAACGAGGCCATTATTCGACACTTAAAAATAAACAATAAATGTCTAATGGAGGAATCAATGAGACGGTATCATTCGGTGCGATTGGCCCTGGCCGTGCTGGGCGCGGCCTTGGCCACAGGCCCGGCTCTGGCATTTGACTTTTCACAATTAGAAAATTCGGTGGTCGAACACACCCTGTCCAACGGTCTGAAGATTATCATTCTGGAACGTCACGAGGCGCCGGTAGTTTCTTTTAACACCTTTGCCGATGTCGGTTCGGTTGATGATCCCAAAGGCTACACCGGCATCGCACATATGTTTGAACATATGGCGTTTAAAGGCACGACCACGTTCGGCACCAAAGATTATGCCAGGGAAAAAGAGCTTATCAAAATTGAAGACTCCATCTTTATGGAGCTGCGTGATGAGCGCACCAAAGGGATGTTTGCCGATTCGGCCAAAATCGAAAAACTTACCAAAGCTTACGAAGCCGCCCGCGAAGCATCGTATGCCTTGGTCGAACCCAATGCTTTCGGCACGACCATAAGCCGCGAAGGCGGAGTCGGACTTAATGCCGGCACGGCTTCCGACTGGACCAGCTACTTCTGCAATCTGCCCTCGAACAGAGTCGAACTTTGGATGGCGCTTGAATCCGAACGCTTTCTTAATCCGGTCCTGCGCGAAATGTATAAAGAACGAGATGTGGTGGCTGAAGAACGCCGCATGCGAACTGAATCGAATCCCATCGGAAGAATGATTGAGCAGTTTCTCGCTTTGGGATTTACGGCCCACCCCTACGGCGTGCCCGGTGTCGGCCATATGTCGGACATTCAATATTATTCCCGTAAAGAGGCCAAAGCATTTTTTGAAAAATATTACGGCCCGTCAAACCTGACCATTGCTATTGTGGGTGATGTCAACGCCAAAGACATTATTAAAATGGCTGAAAAATATTGGGGACGTATTCCCTATCGCTCAAAACCGTCCCGCATTGCCACGATAGAACCTCCCCAAAAGGGGGAACGCCGGATGGAACTCGAGGACCCTTCGCAGCCGGTTTATCTGGCCGGCTGGCATATTCCCGAGGTCACTCATCCCGACCGACCGGCGCTCGATGCCCTGCTTGATTATCTGGCCGGCGGACGAACCTCACTATTGTACAAGAAACTGATTAAAGAGAAAAAAATGGCGGCACAGGCCGCCGGTTTCGCCGGATTTCCAGGAGACAAGTATCCTACTATGGCTTTAGTTTACGCCCTGCCGGCGCCAAAGATTTCCAATTACGATTGCGAAAAGGAGATCTTTGGTGAAGTCGAAAAACTCAAAGAAGAACTCCTGCCGGCCAATGAGGTTGAAGAAATCAAGGCTCGCGCCAAAGCCTCATTCATAAACGGCCTGACCAGCAATAACGGGTTGGCTTTCCAAATCGCCACATATCAAACCACCTGGGGCAACTGGCACGAAATGTTCCGGCAACTGGATCGAATTAATACGGTCACCGCCGAAGATATCCAGCGCGTGGCCAAACAGTATTTTACCAAAAACAATCGCACCGTAGTGCTGATGAATACCATTGAAAGTTAATCAGGGGAGTTTAATGCCATGAAAAAAATAATAGTAACGGTTGTGTTGGCGGCGTTCTTATTGATAGCCTGGTCAGTATTGACAGCCGCACAGGATGTCAGCAAGCTCAAATATCCGCCGCTTAATCCTTTGCAAATTCCCGCGGTAAAAAAGATAACACTGGACAACGGTCTGCGCCTTTATCTGGTCGAAGACAAATCACTGCCTTTGTTTAATGCTTCGGTCAGAATTAATTGCGGCTCGCATCTGGAGCCGGCCGACAAAATCGGTCTGGCGGAAGTCACCGGCGCCGTTTTGCGCACCGGCGGCACTAAAAAGTGGAGCGGTGATGAAATCGATGAAATGCTGGAAGCGGTCGGCGCCAGCGTTGAGACTTATATCGGACTGGAAAGCGGCGGCGCCAGTGTCAATGTCTTGAGTGAGTACACGGACCTGGGACTCGAAGTACTGGCTGATATCCTGCGCAATCCCGTTTTCGAACAGGACAAGATTGAACTGGAAATGGTCCAGCAGCGCACCGCCATTTCCAGACGTAATGACGACCCGCAGGAGATCGGCTCCCGTGAATTCGGAAAAGCAATTTACGGCCCGAATTCGATATTCGCCCGCCAAACCGAATATGCCACAATCAACAGCATCTCCCGTGATGACTTAGTTAAGTTCCACCTTGACAATATTACCCCGGACAAAATTCAAATAGGTGTCTGGGGTGACTATGATGAAGCCAAACTGCTTGCGAAAATAAATCAGCTTTTTGCAGACTGGCCAAAAGGAAGCACTGTGGTGCCGTCCCTGCCGGAAGTTGACTATAAATTCATCCAAAAAGTACACTATGTTGAAAAAAATGATGTGACCCAGTCCAATATCTATATGGGACATATTGGCGGACGAGTGACCGACGAAGATTACGCTGCCAGAATTGTTATGAATAATATTCTCGGCGGCGGCTTTGGCAATCGCATGCTCAATGCCGTCCGCTCCAAAGAAGGTCTGGCCTACGGCGCCAGCGCGACCTACTCGGCCAATATCGCCTACCCCGGAGTTTTCTACACTTATGTCGGCACCAAATCTGAAACCACCGCCAAGGCAGTGCAGGAAGCCCTTAAAGTGATTAGAGGAATGCAGACCGACCCGCCTACCGAAGAGGAAATGGCTAAAGGCAAGAATGCCTACCTCAATTCGTTCGTCTTCAATTTTGACACTAAAGGCGAAGTGGTTAATCGGTTGATGACATACGACTTCTTCGGATTGCCCGAAAACTTTCTGCAGCAAACCAAGGAAAAAGTGGAAAAAGTCACCGCCGCCGACGTTATTGCGGCTGCCAAAAAGAATCTTCGTCCCGATGCGCTTCAGGTGGTAATCGTCGGCAAAGGCCAGGAATTTGACATGCCTCTGGACCAACTGGCTATAGGTCCAGTAGAAAATATCGACATCACGATCCCGTCCGGCGAACAAAAGGCGGAATTGGCTGTAACGCCGGAGATGCTCGAGAAAGGGAAGACCGTGTTGTCCCAGGCAGTATCTGCTCATGGCGGACTGGCCAGTTTTAAAAAGGTCAGCTCCATAAAATCAAAAGGGACCACTACTGTGGTTTCACAACAGGGCGAATTCGCCTACGCCATGTCGTTTGATGTCGTGAGAGTGTTCCCGGATAAATGCCGTGAAGAGTTTACGGTGATGGGAAATAAGGCCATATTCATTCGCAACGGCAATACCGGCTGGATAACAGGGTTGAGCGAACAACCGGCACCAATGAGTGAAGATGATCTAGTAGACGGAAACAGGGACGACCTACGCAATACCATTAGGATATTCCAGCAGTCGGATTCCCCGCCTTATCAAGCCGTATATGACGGCGCCGGCGAAGTGGATGGCACTCCGGTCGACTTCGTTTTGCTGCTTGACCAGAATGGAGAAAATATCTGTCGATTGGCTCTCAATGCCGGCACCCATAAGCTGGTCAGCAAATCCTATTGGGGAAAAGCCATGACCGGTGAAGGGAACATTCTGGAGAAGTTTGATAACTTTACCACTGTTGACGGCATCTTAATCCCCTTCAAGACGGTTCGGGAGTTAGACGGCCAGAAATGCGATTTTACCGAAATGACGGAATTCAAAGTGAATGCCCAAATTTCGCCTGACTTCTTTGCGAAACCTTCTAATTAGCAACCGCTTAACTTAAAACATTGGTCAAAAAAGCCCGCCGCCGAAAGCGACGGGCTATTATGTCTTGGGGCGCCAACCGGTCATTACTAGATTCCCCGCAGGAAAGCAGGAATTGCGTCTAATTTTTTTCTCACGAATTCACTTGATTGAACCGGCGCTTTTAGATAATATAAATCCTTATATTGGGTTATAGGAATACCCGCCCGAAATAAGGTTGTGACCGAATTAAACGAAACGGCCGGGCAATGCGTCAGTGCTTTATAAAAAAACTTTTATAAAAGTGTGAGAATTATGTCAAAAAAGAATATTTTCGCAACCATTGCAGTTCCGTTCATATCGTTGACACTGCTCTTTTCGATGCCGCTGGCGCGCACTCTTTATGACCGCCGGGACCAAAGTAAGTTTGGTAATGACGCTCGTTTAGCGGATGATGTCCCGGCTGATTGTGCGGCTCAACACCGCATCGGAAACATAGCTCTGGCAGTATCCAATAACGGCACCTTGGGAATTAATTATCTGGCTGCGCAGGGGATAGACTGTTTTACCAATAGAGGAATTGGTTATTCTTGTGAATACCCCAAAAGTACCGGAGTTGATTATTTATATGGCGCGGCTTTCTGGATCGGAGCGGTAGTCGGAAGAGATACTTTAGTTTCAGTTGGTCATGACGGCTGGTTTCAAGTGTATGAATTCTCTCCGGATCCTTGTATCCCCAACGATCTTTCCACCGGCTGTATGATTAAGCGCTCAATTGTTGATCCGACTGATTTTGAATTATACGAGGGCGCTGTTTCCGAAGAAGATTATATCTCCCAATACACTGACACAGTCACCAGAGCCGGATTCGCCCCCCCTCCTGACCCGGAAGATGGCGCATTTAGACCGATTGGAATCGAAGTAATTCAAAGGTCTTATGCCTGGTCTTACGAATATGCCGAAGATTTTGTGCTGTTTGATTATAGTATTCAAAATATCGGCTTAAGAAGACTTCAAAATGTTTATATGGGGGTTTACGTTGACGCCGACGTAAACTCTGACGGACAAACCGGTTTTGACGACGATTTGTGCGGTTTTATACCGGAGTTTGTGGATACCCACTTGACGTGTGAATTTGAGGATTTGGCCAACATAGCCTGGATAGCTGATGGCGACGGCGATCCTATGGGAGTATCGTCCGCCCGACATTTAACCGGCACGCGTATTATAAGGACACCGGCGGAATCTCTGGAAGTTTCATTTAACTGGTGGATCGGAAACGGCAATGCAGCGTTGGACTTCGGACCTCGTGAAAGACCTAATAGAGGGAAATTGCAGGAAGACTACCGCGACTTTGGGACGGGAGGTACGGGAACGCCCGCCGGAGACAGAAACAAATATTACTCATTAAGAAATCAGGAGTTTGATTACGATCAAGCCTATACCTGTGTCATCTCTGACCAGGATACTCTTTGGTTGCCGCCCAATCCGGGCAATGCCTGCAATTTCGCTGACGGCTTCGACACCAGATATTTATTGTCTTTTGGCCCGTTTAATATTGATCCGGGTGAAGTACTGCCTTTATCCTTTGCTTATGTGGGCGGAAAGGACCTTCACGTAAATTCCAATAATGCCAGCCAGAACCTGCCGAACAAGCCCAAGGCCTATTACGAAGGATTAAAATTTAAAGACCTGCAAGTTAATTCCCGCTGGGCCGAGTGGATCTATGACAACCCGGGTGTTGACACTGACAGCGACGGCTATGCCGGTTTAATGAGATTCTGCCCGATTGATTCAGCCATACAAAGTATTGACACAATAATTACTCCGCCCGCCGACACTCTGATAGACACAGTCTGGGTTTACATAGTGGTCGACACTACTTTTGCCATCGGCGACGGTGTACCCGATTTCCGCGGCGCTTCTCCGCCCCCAGCCCCAGCTCTGTTTATTGAGCCGAAAGTAAGCAAAATAAAAGTAAGGTTTAACGGTTATCGCTCCGAGACGACTAAAGATCCTTTTTCCAGGAGTTTGGACTTCGAGGGCTATAGAATCTATGTTGCCCGAGATGATCGGTCATCCAGCTATGCCAGGGTTACCTCTTACGATCTGCATGATTATAATAAATGGACTTATGATGCTAAAGCGACTCCACCCGAATTTCAATTGAAAGATGAGCCGTTCTCCTACCAGGAATTGTATAATCTTTATGCTAACGGTGACACGACTTTTGACCCACTGGACTGGACCATTAATCGTCCTTTACATCACCCCAACCCGTTATTTTCAAGCGATTCTATATTTTATTTTGAACGCCAGGATTTCAATGCTTCCAGCTTGACTGACTCGAACGGAATTCAAAAAGTTTATCCCAATCAGCCCTACCCCAGTGCCTTGGACCTGGATACGCTTAAGTTGAAATATCCGACGGAGTTAACGCCGGACGGGCTTCCCAAATATTTTGAATATGTATTTACAATTAAAAATCTTTTGCCGACCGTGGCCTATTGGATAAGCGTAACGGCGTTCGATTTTGGTTCTCCCAGCTCCGGCCTGCCGTCGCTGGAGACGAATGTAACTCAAAATACGGCAAACGCTTACCCACTGGAGAGTTATGCCGCGGTTGACAGTCTTGACCTGGAAATATTTGTATATCCCAATCCGTATCGAATTGACGCGGATTACCGCTCCCGTGGTTATGAGGGAGTGGACACGACCGGCCGCAGATTGAACCAAACCGACCGTCCCGATGACCGGGCGCGGCAAATCCATTTTGCCAATGTCCCTCCCGAATGTATAATTAACATTTTCTCCCTCGACGGCGATTTAGTACGGGAGATTAAGCACGACATGGATCCAGCTAATCCCAACGCCTCTCACGCTATCTGGGACATGATAACCAAAAATACCCAGTTAGTGGTGTCCGGGTTATATTACTGGACCGTTGAGAATTCCAAAACGGGTGAAATTCAGATGGGAAAACTGGTCATAATTATGTAGATTATAGTTATGTCTCGATGCCTCAAAACTGAAGGCCGGCTCAAATTGCTTTTTGGGGCGGCCTTTTTAATTCTATTTGCGTTTCAAAACGTTTTTTCACAAGGCGTTCCCAACCCAAAACTTAAAAACGCCAGCAAGTTTTCTTATTCGCGCGAACGACTTGACGAATTGCCGCAACTGGAACACACGGCGCACCTCCGCGGCAATCTTCAACTCGCCATCGGCAACAACGGTACCTTCGGGACGGAAGGAGCCGCCATAGCTGACCCATTTACAAATCAGTATATCCAATCCTGCGTCTACCCCAAAAACAGCGACCTCGTTTACCTTTGGGTCGGCGCCTTCTGGATTGGCGCCATAGTGGGACGTGACACAGTTGTTTCAACTGCCAACGAAGATTTCTATACCAACCTGGAGTTCTGGCCTCTGCCCGGCGACGCCGGCCGGTTCCAATATGCTTCAATAGACAAAAATAGCTATAAGTATAATGAAGACATTAAGGCTTTTTCTGAAGAAGACATAATCGCTGAATATTACGACACCTTCACCAACCCTGCATTGGTGGTCCCGGATCAATATGACCATAAGCTGCATAAACCGCTTAATATTAAAGTCAATCAGCGCTCAATGGCCTGGAGTTATTCTTACGCCCAGGATTTTATACTTTTCGATTACAAAGTCACCAACATCGGCGATGTACCTTTGCGCAATGCTTATCTGGGCATCTACGAAGATGGCGATGCCTGGCATGTTTCTAAAAACAATCCATCTGGCTGGAATGACGATATGGTCGGATTCTATCGCACCCATCCGGCGCCGGAAGGTTGCGGATTTCTGGACACTTTGAACATTGCCTGGCACGCCGATGCTGACGGA
>Ga0247727_10005627_pt1 | contig 25245 bp, 20 predicted proteins | sample WisWelCaveWW1625_FD_202498 | JGI IMG/M metagenome (GOLD analysis project Ga0247727, IMG submission 202498) | Biofilm microbial communities from Wishing Well Cave, Virginia, United States - WW16-25 | ecosystem: Environmental > Aquatic > Deep subsurface > Groundwater > Cave microbial mat | place...
AATACCCATCCCGATTCTTCCGATGGTTTCATGGAAACCGCCACCGGTCTGCATAATTTGCGTGTCCGCCATCGGAAACGCGCTCTGCGACGATGAGCTCCAAAATCTTATTTCTTATAACGTCTAAAGCAAATGATGGGCTTGATGTGTTGCATTAAATTCGTCGCGCACCTCATCATAAAATTTTCGTTCGCGTCCACGTTGCTGCCGCCAAAGTTTTTCGTACTCGTCCGCAAGTTGTTCAGGCGTTTCAAGAATCGCTTGCCACAAATGGATTAGTGGTTGATTCGTGTCGTTCAAATAAAAACATTCCGCTTTCTTTTGCATCGCCGCCGCAATCGTCAACGCGGCAGAACCCGCGAACGGTTCCACGAGACGCGAAACATTTGGCGGCACATACGCCAAAATTAAATTGGCTAACAGCCGTTTGCTGCCTTGATACGGAATTGGATGCGGTATTATCATTTTGATAAATTTGGTACGGAACGCTCGCCGCAGCGTTCCCTCCCCCGTTCCCTCCCCCGCGCCGCGTATCATCGCCGCGCGGGGAACGAAACGGCGTTCGTTCCCTACATTTTCGCGGCGCGTTCCACCCCTTCCAACAACGCGCCCTCATCATGCGCCAACACCGTGCGCGGATCGAGAATCACGCGCCCGTTTTCAATGCGCGCAATGATCGGCGGATTATTCGCGCGCAGTTTGGAGACGAACGCGTCGGGCGAGGAAACATTCAGCGCGACAGCGCGCGTGGGCAAGGTTTCCCCGGGCAAACTGCCCCCCCCCACCGTCGAAAGCGTTTCAATCACATTCGCGTCGAGTCCAAATTTTTGCCAGTGTTCGCGCCACGTTTGCGCGCGTAGTTCGAGCGTCTCGGGTTTAGCTGAAATCATTTGCCACACGGGAATTTTTTGCGCCGCTTCATTTTTCAAATAATGCAAGAGCGTCGTTTGCAGCGCGGACAAGGTGAGTTTGTCCACGCGCAGCGCGCGCGCGAGCGGATGCTTTTTCAATTTCGCCACAAATTCTTTTTTGCCGACGATGATGCCCGCTTGCGGACCGCCGAGCAATTTGTCACCGCTGAACGCGACAAGATCCGCGCCCGCGCGCAAACTCTCTTGCGGCATCGGCTCGTGCGCCAAACCATACATCGTCGTTTCCAACAGCGCGCCGCTGCCCAAATCATCCACCACAGGAATTTTATGTTTGCGTCCCAACGCGGACATTTCCTCTAGCGAAACTTCTTCCGTAAAACCGATCACGCGAAAATTCGAGGGATGCACGCGCAACAACAAGCCCGTGTTTTCGTTGAGCGCATTTTCAAAATCCGCGCGATGCGTGCGATTCGTCGTCCCCACTTCCACCATCCGCGCGCCCGATTGACTCAACACATCGGGCACACGAAAGCCGCCGCCGATTTCCACCAATTGCCCGCGCGAAACAATCACCTCTTTATTTTCTGCAAACGCGCGCAAAATAAACATCACCGCCGCCGCGTTATTGTTCACCACAAGTGCCGCTTCCGCCCCCGTCAATTTTTTGATCAATTCTTCCGCGTGCACATAGCGCGAGCCGCGTTCGCCCGCCTCCAAATCGTATTCGAGATTGGAATAACTCGACGCCGCGTCTTGAATCGCCTTGAGCGCGTCTTGCGACAAGGGCGCGCGTCCGAGATTCGTGTGCAAGATCACGCCTGTCGCATTGATGACGCGCGTCAACGTAGGACGCACCGCTTGTTCGATGCGTTCGGTAATCGCGTCAATCAACAGCGCGGGCATCGGCGCGGCGCGTCCCGCGCGAATTTCCTCGCGCGCGGCATCAAGCGACGCGCGCACCGCTTCCACCACCACCGCGCGTCCGACATGCCGTTCGTACCCGCGGAGGGTGTGATTTTGCAACAGCTCGTCAACGGAAGGTAAGGCGCGAAAGGATTCGGTTGTCATGACTCTAACTCTATCGCATCGAACGCGCTATTGTCCGTCGTCTCGATTTTGAGAATTTGGAAATTATTTTCTGCGCGCTCTTCTTTGGTGGACATATCCGCGACATCCCCGACAAATTCTTCAGCTAGCTGTTCAGCTGTGAATTCGTCCGCCGCTTGAATCCGCACCTTGTACGTGCGCGCGAGAAAAACATCAAAAGTTGGCATACGCATTTTGTACTACACCTGTGGCTTGTGGTCAATCCGCCTATGTAGACCCCAAGTGTTTTACACGCGGTTGTGAATCGAGGCGCGCGGCGCGGTGAAAACACTTGGGGTCTTGCGCGATAGAACGCGCGTTTGCGGGCAAGGCGTTGCAATGCGATAATCACGCGCAGCATGGAAAATCGTTCCCAGCTCGCGCGTTTTGCGTGGCTCTCGATTGCTGCCGCCATCCTCACGATTGGTTTGAAAGTCGCGGCTTATTTTATTACCAACTCGGTGGGGCTTTTGTCTGACGCGGCGGAATCATTGGTGAATCTCGTCGGCGCGGTCGTCGCGTTGATCATGCTCACGATTGCGGCGCGTCCGCCCGATGATGAACACGCGTACGGGCATGGCAAAGCGGAATACTTTTCGAGCGGCGTCGAAGGCGCGTTGATTTTCATTGCCGCGGTTACGATTGGCTATGAAGCGCTTTTGCGTTTGCAGAATCCGCAAGAAATTCAAGCTGCGGGTATCGGTCTCGTCGTCGCGGCGATTGCGTCAACGATCAATTTCGGCGTCGCGCACATTTTGAAACGCGCGGGCAAACAGCACGATTCGATCACGCTCGAAGCGGACGCGCAGCATTTGATGGCGGATGTGTGGACTTCCATCGGTGTGATCCTTGCCGTTGCCGCCGTCGTCGTGACAGGGTGGCATTGGCTCGATCCGCTGATTGCGCTCGCGGTTGCGGCGAACATTTTATGGACGGGCCTTCAATTGGTGCGGCGTTCGGTGCTGGGTTTGATGGACACCGCGCTGCCGAATGAGGAAATGAAAAAAATCAACGCGGTGCTTGAGCAATACAAATCGCACGGCGTACAATTCCACGCCGTTCGTTCGCGGCAAGCGGGTGCGCGCCGCTTTGTCTCGATGCACGTTCTCGTCCCCGGCGAGTGGACGGTGATGCGGGGACATCAATTGTTGGAAAAAATAGAGGGGGATATTCGGACGCGTTTGCCCAACATGACCGTGTTCACGCATTTGGAAGCGTTGAACGATCCCGCATCGTATGCGGACACAAAATTGGATCGTGTGGTGCAAAATGGCAAAACAGAAACGCCGCCGAGTTGATTCGGTGGCGTTTTTATTTCAATCCCAACTTTGGGGCGATGAATTTGCGAATTTGTTTCAAGAGGACAACCGCTTCTTTCGCATCGTCCATCGTGATCCCCGATTCAGGATAGCGTCCCTTGACCGCATACGGGGTGAGCGGTGTGAGTGAGGCTTCGATGAGTAGGAATGTGCCATCTTGTTTTGCACATTCCTGATTCAAGTCCTCCAACTTGTGCGTGTGCTGAAAGCTGCCGCGCGTTTTCAACAAAAATGCTTTGAGATATTTTTCGGCGGCTTGTTGGCAATGAAAACACACGGAAGGTGGATTCTTGCGTTTCCGTCGGCGCAAGAGATAGAGCGCGTCCTCATAATCGCCCTCTGCGCGCTCAATCCATTCTACAACCACTTTAGAATCGGGCATACGATTTCTCCAACGCTTTGCATAATAACGACGCGGTGCCCCACGTCGCGCATACAAAATGTGTCCGCGCAAAATAATTTCGCGGTCAAAGGGATGTCCTTGCTCCAGACGCTGCATCAACTCGTTCGGCGTGCGCGCGACCACATCAAACTCCATCGGACTCAACTCACGCAGCGCGGCGGATGTTTTATCAATTACAAAACGATGCCGTTCGTTGTGCGTTGCGCCGCGCGGTTCCTCCGTCACGATCATCAAATCGAGATCGCTGTGCGGTTTCGGTTCGCCATACGCATACGAGCCGAACAAAATGATCTGTTCGGGTTTGGTTTCCGCGACGAGCCGCCGTGTCAATTCGCGCAACAGGCGCGGGGTGACGCGTTGACTTGCTTGGGTCAACGGAGAATCGGAAAGAGGACCAAGAGTACGAATGGTCATAACTTAAAGAAATGGCTCCACTAAAGAAAGTGTGAAAAGATGCCACGCACTTTCGGAAGTGCGTGGCATCTTTTCAGACGGCACACACGTTCTTGAGTTGAGCGAAAAAAATTATACAGCTAATTTCAAATTCGGTACCACATCCAAATCCCATGCGCTCGTTTCCCCCGCGTGATAATGTCGCCACGCGGCAGCGGCGATCATTGCCGCGTTGTCCACACACAACTTGGGGGGTGGAAATAAAACGGGACGCGACGCGCGCGCGTTCATTTCCGCGCGCAGCATTTTGTTTGCTGCGACGCCGCCCGCGAGCAAAACCACTTTCGCGTCAAATTCTTTAACCGCGCGCTCTGTTTTTTCGACGAGAATATCCACGATTGCCGCTTGCGTACTCGCGGCAATATCGTTGACGGGAATTTCTTGTACTCCAAATTTTTTCACCAAATTTAATACAGCTGTTTTTAAGCCACTAAACGAAAAATCGTACGGACGTTTGGTTCGTGCGCGCGGCAGTTTGAACGCGGACGCGTCGCCCTGTTCCGCCGCGCGTTGAATCGCGGGACCGCCGGGATAACCGAGCTGCAAGAGGCGCGCGATTTTGTCGAATGCTTCACCCGCCGCGTCGTCAATCGTGTGCCCGAGTTCGATGTACTCGCCGTGTCCGCGCATCAACACGAGCGAGGAATGTCCGCCGCTCGCAACAAGCGCGATGAGGGGAAATACATCCGAGCGAACAAACCCGTTTTCGCCGAGAAAACGGGTTTGTTCGCTCGCTTCTGATATGTACGGCAAACCTGCGTCGAGCCAATTCGCGTAAATGTGTCCTTCCAAATGATTTGTGCCAAGCAGCGGCAAATTTTGTCCGAGCGCGATCCCTTTCGCCGCGTTCACGCCGACGAGCAGCGAACCCGCAAGCCCGGGACCATGCGTCACTGCCAGCGCGTTCAGATCGCGCCACGTCACATTTGCCGCGCGCATCGCTTCTTGAATCACCGGAATAATTTTCAAGACATGCTCGCGCGACGCGACTTCCGGGAACACGCCGCCGTATTTCGCGTGCATTTCCGCTTGCGACGCGACCACATTCGACAAAATACGGCAGCCGTCTTGAATGACTGCCGCCGCTGTTTCATCGCACGAAGTTTCGATGCCGAGAAGTAAAGACATGAGGGATGAGGGATGAGGGATGAGGGATGAGGGATGATTTTTCTTCATCCTTCATCCTTCCGCCTTCATCCCTTATTTCGGCACCACCGCCATATACGCCGCGCCCGTATTTGTGAAATACAATTTTCGTTTCGTGTCATTCACGATCAAATCCTGAAGATTTGTGAATACGCTATCGTTTGCCGCATCCGCTTTGAACTGGCGCACAAATTTTCCGTTCTTGTCGAATTCGACGATACGATGATTGCCCGCGTCCGCGATATAGAGCGCATCTACAGCGGCTTGTGTGAAAATCGCGGTGGGATTTTTTAGCGGGGTCGGTAACGCGCCGAGTTCAAAGGAAATGGACGCGCCCGAACGAAAACGCAGCACGGTGCCATTGTCATTCAAAATCCAAACGTCCCCGTCAATCGCCATGTCAACCGCTTTGTTCAAGATCGGTTTCGCGTTGGCAGGAAAATAATTTGTCGCGTTCGCGGCATAGCCCGACGCGTTCGGCGCATAGCGATAAATTTGATCGTTCGCGGCGTCGAGCAAATAAATGTTGCCGCTAAAACTATCAATCGCGCGCAGTTCGCCCCACTTGTTTGAATCCTTGACGGCGGACGCGCTCCACTGCGCGCCTTCGAGATCGTACGACAACAACGCGTTGTCGCTCACGATGACGATGGCAGCAGTGTTCTGTCCGCGCGCAACGCTCGTGAGCAGTTGAATGTTTCCAATCGTTTCCGTTCCAACTTTATCGCCTGTCTTGAGCAGTGTGCCATCGTCTGCGGCAGGTTTCGATTCGCCTGACGCGTCGTTAATGATGAAATGGGAAACGCGCCCGCGTCCATCCAACACAAAGACATCTTGATCGCTGATCGCCATTTGTCTAAATTGCGCGCCAACTTGTTTGACAACGGGCGGCAGCCAACGCAAAATCGCAACGCCATCCAACACCATCAACTGATCTTGGATGCGGTACAAGACCACATTTGCTTTTTCCGAATCTTGAATTTTTTGCGCGTCCCGAATTTGTTTCAACGCCGCGTTCAATTGTTCGCGCGCTTGAACTTTATCGGGATTCACTTCGGCAGTCTTGACCGTGTTCTCAGCTTCCGCAACGAGCGTTTCAAATTTTGCGTTCGTGTTGCCCACTTCCACCATGAAACGCCCGACAGCGAGCGCGATGAACAATACGGGCAATACCAATGCCAATGCTTTCAGCCAAACGGGATCGCTCGTCGCGCGACGCGGAATGAGTGAGGTTGCGCGCGGCGTCGCGCCGGGCAGCACCAAACGCACGAGCAATAAAAAGAAACTGATCAGCGCGCCGACGGCGATATTGAGTCCGCGATTGGTTTGTTTGCCAATGCCATCCCAATTTACCAAGCTAAATGCTTGCGAAAACACACCGCCAATCGCCGCCGCGATCATCATCAACGTTCCCGCCACACCGCCCACCGCGCGCGACATGGTTTCTTTTTGAACCGTGCGCCGCGCCGCGCGTTCCGCGCGCCGTTGTGCGAGTTCCGCTTCCCATTCCTCACGCGTGGGTTGTCGCAGCGCGAACGCGGGCGCGTTGATCATGGGCATCGCCGCGGCGGCGGACGCGTATACGGGTTGCGGTTCGCTCTCTACTTCCGTTTCCGTTTCTTGTGCTTGCTCTTGCTCCGCGTCATCGTCGTCATCATCCCAAATCAATTCGGGTTCAACGCTCGCTTGCACCAAAGGTTTGTTCGATGCAAGTTGAGGACTTGCAAGCGGTGTCGGCGCATCGTCCCACTCGAGCTCATATTCATCCTCGACATTTTCACCTTCCAGCGGCGGCTCGGATTCATCGAGCGAGACGAGCGAATTGAGTGGCACGGGCAGCGATTCAATGTGCGGCGTTTTGCTTTCCGTGATCCCACGCGCGTCATCCTCCAAATCAACAGGCGCATGTTGATTGGAACATTCCGCGATCAACGCGGTGAGATCGGCATCCTCGCCCAATTCTTCCAAATAACTTGCAATCTCTTCCGCGCTGCGTTCCGTGAACGCAATCGCGAGCTCATCCGTGGACGCGAGCTGCGTCAACGCGCGCGTCGCCAACACAAACACATCGCCCGCGCTCACCGACGCGTGCGCGAGATCGGAAACAAATTCGCGGCGAATTCCCAACGGCGCGGACGCGCTGCCTTGCGGCGCGATCATGGGCGCATCTTCGACAAACCAATCCGATTCGTTTGGATAGCGCGCGAGTTTTTCACTCGCTTCCACATACACCACAATCGGACCTGCTTCGGCAATGTACAAATCATTCCCGCGCAAAATCACCGCGCTCACGCCCGCCATGCGCCGCGCTTCGCGCGCAACTTGGCGATTCAATTCGTACAGATGCGTGTTCGCCGCGCGCAACGCTTCGGACATGGCAAAGCTGATGCTGCCGCGACTCTCGGCGTAGGTGTCGCGGATGACTTCGATCAACGCGCGTTCGATCTCGCCGCGTCCCTCCATCTCACCGCTGACATCGAGACAAATGTACAGATTGCCGCGCCCGCGCGCGAGTTCACCCAAACGCGCTTCCACAAAGGCGGCGACGTTATCGGGTTGATCTTGCCAGATGCCGTCCACCATGCTCACGGTGGCGAGTTCCACTTCGAGCGTGGGGAACATTGGATCGGCAGGGGGGGGTGTTTCCACAGCTGACGCGTTGGCGTCAAGGATGTCCATTGCGCGAATTATACAACGAGCGCGCGCGGTTGTAAATTGAAATCCGCAAAAAAATGTAGGGGCGGGGTTACCCCGCCCCTACTCGCCCTCGCGTTCCATCATCTCGCGCAAGGTCTGAATCGTCTCGATCTCGTGCGCGGATTTATCGGGACGAAACGCGACGATGCGCGCGTGACGTAATGCGACGCCAGAGGGATACGTGGGGGAACGTTGAATGTTATTGAACGCCACTTCAACGACAACTTGCGGGGTGACAAAAACAGTGCCGCGCGTTTGATGCGTTTTCAATTCCAATAATTTTGGCGTGAGCGTCTTAAATTCCGCATCCGTCAAACCTTTGAACGTTTTGCCCACCTCCAAAAATTCGCCCGTTGTTTCATCGCGCGCGGCGAGATGTTGATTCGAGAGCCAGCCGTGGCGGCGTCCATAACCCCACTCGGACGCGACGATGACGAGATCGAGCGTATGCACGGGTTTGAGTTTCAACCACTGCTTGCCGCGTTCGCCGGGCGTGTACGGCGACTGCAAATTCTTTGCCATGACGCCTTCATGTCCAGCTGCGCGTCCTTCGCGCAAAAATGTTTCGCCGTCAGAAATTGTTTCGACCACGCGACGCGGCACGCGCGCAATGTTCCCCGCGATGTTTTCTAACGCCGCCCAGCGCGTTTCGTTCGACGCGTCGAGCAACGTTTCCCCATCGCGGTACAAACAATCAAACAAAAATAATTGCACAGGAATTTCCAGTTGCATCGCCTCTATATCGCGTTCGCGTCCCACACGACGCATCAGAATTTGAAACGGACGCGCGCGCCCACGCGCGTCAATCGCAATCACTTCGCCTTCGAGAATCGCGTCGTGAGCGCGAATTTCCTTGCGGACTTGGTTCGTGATTTCGGGCAAGGACGCGCTAATGTCGGAGAGATGCCGCGAAAATAATTTTACGTCGTCGCCGCGTTTGTGGATTTGCAAACGCGCGCCGTCCAGTTTGTACTCGAACGCGAGGGGGGGCGGAATTTCCTCCAACGCGTCCGCGACCGTTTCCGCGCTTTGTGCCAGCATTGGTTTCAGTGGGCGTCCGATTTGCTGCGCGAGTTGGAGTAAAGTCCACTCCCTCAATCCTTTTTCGCCCAACGCGATTGCCGTGTATGCCACCGCGCCCACATCGCCCGCGAGTTGATTGGCGCGGCGAATTGTTGCAGCTGGAATGTCCGTGTTGCGCGCGAGTGCGTCAAGCAGCGAACCCTCACTCACGCCGACGCGCATTTCGCTGCTGACCTGTTTGGTGATGTATTTGGATTCAACGATAGACGCGCGTTGAAACAACGCGGCGAGCAATTCATCTTTGCGCGTGCGTGAACCTGCGCCCGTCGCGTCTGCAATTTCTTCGTACGCGTGATACACGTCCAAAATTTCCAGCGGCGCGCCGTGCCGTTTCCATTTGCGCGCGGTGAGCCATTGTGCCACTGCGTCGCCAAAATCCACCGCGCTGCCCGACCATTCGATTTCCGTGCCGACCACATTTTGCAATACGCGATTCAAAGCTGCGCCGCTGATATTGACAATGCGCGCGTCGCTCTCTGGAAAAATGCGTCCGATCAACAAACGCGACGCGGGCGCGATTTCATCCGGCGCGAGCTGTTTCAGATACGCGCCGATGAGCGCGCTGTGTTCGAGTTTCTTTTTTGTCGCGGCGAGGTGTTCGCCGAGATTGGCAAGGTGGAGAAATAATGACATGGTGGTTGGGTGGTTAGGTGGTTGGGTGGTTGGGTGGTTAGAGATTGCGAGAAACGAGAAACGAGATACGATTTGCTATTTGCCATTCGCGATTCGCGATACGCCATCCGCGATTTGCGATACGCGAACAAGGCGCGTATAATGCCTTTGTAATTTCGGGGCGTAGCGCAGCCCGGTAGCGCACAGCGTTCGGGACGCTGGGGTCGGAGGTCCAAATCCTCTCGCCCCGACTAAGTCTAAAGAGTAAAAAGTAAAGATTACTTTTTGCTCTTTATTTTTTGTACGAACTCTTTACTCGCCGCGTTCAACGCGCGTTCGGCATCAATGCCGTGATGTTCCGCGAGCGCGGCGAGTTCCAATAGCATTTCTCCCACCACACGCTCACGATTTCGCGAACGCGCGATTTTTGATTCCAAATTTCCATTTGCTCTTTGCCAATGCCCTGCTCGCAGGGCAGGCTGTTTCACGTTTGACGTTTCCCGTTTTTTGCGCCGCGCGCGTTCGGCGATTTTTTGCGCGCGGACGAGCGCAGGCAAATCGCGCGGGATACCCGCATCGAGCGCGGTGGAATGAGGGGCTTGACCTTTGCTGTTCTTTTCTTGCTGCTTTATTTTTTCCCAATTCTCCAGCACGACGCCCGCATCTGCCGCGTGTTCGTCTCCGAAAACGTGCGGGTGACGGCGGATCAATTTCGCGGCAAGTTCCGCCCCGACCTCGCTTAACGCAAATTCATTTTCGTCGCGCGCAATTTGCGTTTGAAAGAGGACATGGAGAAAGAGATCGCCGAGTTCCTCTTTCAAGTGTGCGGTGTTCTTGTTCGAGATTGCTTCGATCACTTCGTATGCTTCTTCGACAAGCGCGCGGGTGATACTTTCATGCGTCTGCTCCAAATCCCACGGACAGCCGCCGACAGGCGCGCGCAAACGCGCCATGATGTTGGCGAGAGTAAGAGGGGAGCTGGGATGCGCGAGGGGCGGAAGATATAGAATTGTGTGGCGCGAGAGTTTCGTGACAGGCGACAAAGTGTCAAGTGTCAGATGTTGGACACGTGTGTTTTGAACGAGAGAGATGGAATGTGACGCGGGATAGTTGACGCGCAGGGTACGCGCGATTTCTTTAAGGTGAGTGGCGTTGAGATGAAAAATCAGCGCGGGGCGATCCGTGTCCACCCGCGGAAACGAATCGCGCGCGAGTTCATTCGCGTCAATGAGTTGCAAGCCGCGCGCAAAGGGATCGAAATCGAGTTGAAGCGTGAGTTTGTTAAGGTCGGGGAGGGCATGGGTGGTTAGGTAATCAGTCATCAGTGCTCAGTATGCAGTAGTCGGTGATGCAATGATTTGCGATGCGCGATTTGCGATACGCCATTTGCTATCTGCCATTCGCCATCCGCTATCTCCGCGAGACAAAAAACGCGGTGGCACCGAGCAGGAGCGCGCCGACAAAGAGCACGACGGCGAGGATGAGCAAGAGCGCGTTGTTGTTTTGCGCGGGTGGAGGGATGATCGTTGGCACGCCGCCGAATACGCGCGTGCGCTGCGGCTCTACTTCTTCACCCGCAGGATTGGCAATGAGCGTTGCATCAGGATTTTCCGCAATGCGCGTGGCTTCGGCGGGCGCGAGGGTTGGAATGGGATTCGCGATGGTGGGAATGATCAAGGGCGTCGCGGTTGGCGGGACACGCGTGCGCGTGGGTGGCGCGATGGTTTGTGTGAATGTCGGTGTGAGGGTCTGCGTCGCGGTGGGAGATGGCGTCAAGGTTGGGGTGATGGTGGGCGGCACGGGAGTTGGCGTTGCCGTTGCCACATTGCCCGCGCCGCTGCCGCTTAACGTCAAAGAGGGCGCGGGCGCGGGAGGATGGAGCTCGTTGATCTTGAATGTTTTGCTCGCGGTGCCCTGCGCGCCGACGGCAATGATTTGGACGCGATCCGTTTCAGGATTAAACGCGTATTTTTGGGATTGGTTCTGCGTGCGCGCGTGATCGAGATCAATCGTGAAAAAATTTCCACCGTCGGCGACAACGATCAAGGCCGAGAGATGCGCGGAACGTCCTGATGTGCCTTGATCATCGCCATCGCGGATTTGGGCAAACACAATCGCGCCGTCGGCGTCGCTGCCGTCGGGATTTTTGACGCGCCCTAAAATCGTGTACGGGTTTGCAGATTGCAGCGCGGGACCCATTTTCACAGACCAATGCGCGCCATTGTTGGTGAAGGTTTCACCACCGGAGAGAATGTCAAAGGTGTAATTTTTTTTCGCGTCGAGATTGCTGACGGCGATGTAATGGGTGATGCCTTGATAATTTGCCCCGCGCACATCGTCGTACGTCGTGCCTGACGAAAGCTTGACTTGACCTTTGACCGCTGTTTGGCTGCGCCACGAGACATAAAATTGATTGTCGGGGCTGACGCCATTAAAGGGAATAAGGACGCGCGAGATGCAAACGGACGCGGTGGGATCGGCAGCGATGGGCGCAGTTTGGCAGTTGGTCGTTTGGAGATTGGGCGCGGCGAGGACGTTCGGGGCGAGTGAGAGCAACGGCGCAAACACCAAACTAAGCAAAATGAGGGCGACGCGAACCTTTTTGAATGAGTGCATTGCGAACAAAATGTAGAGAAACGAGGGGTTGACGTGCCACGCACTTAAACAGTGCGTGGCACGTCATCCCCGCGCCTTTTTCAATTGGTTTGTACCATCCTTAAGGGGCTTTGTCAAAGAATTTTTGACGCTCTTATTCTGTGTGTTATACTCGCTAACCGTGCGCCCTTGGCGCGCCTCATCCCCAAATCCGAAACCATTTTCAAATGTTCTTTTCGCGCTCTAATTTTTCCTTCACCTGCTGCCTCGCTCTCTTGATCGCCCTCCTCGCTGCGTGTGGTCAGCGTCCGCCGATTGAAACGACGATTCTGCCGACGAATGAAACCGCCACACCGTTTGCGAACGTCCAGGTTGCGGGCGCGCAAACGGAATTGACCATGACCCCGACAGTCGTGGCGGAACCGAGCAGCGCGCCAACGATTGCGCCTGCCGTTTTTTCCACCGAATTACCCACGGCGATCCTGCTTGTCATCCCCACGCTTGCGCCGACATTAACCGTCAGCGCAACGGAAACGATCTCTGTTTCGGAAACAATCTCACCCATGACGCCCACGCCAACCGTTTCGATCACTGTAACGACGATAATAACGGCGAGCGCGACGCCGTGTTTCGGATCGATCAATGGGAGCGTGGTCGCGGATTTGAACGCGAATGGGCAAGCGGAATCGGGCGAACCGGGCGTGTTGGGCGCGAAATTATTTTTGTATAACGCATCGGGCGTTGTCGGTTTGTACACAACAGGCAACGGACAATTTTATTTTCCCGGGCTCGTTTCAGGAAAATATACGCTGACCGCCGCGCCGCCAATAGGATATACCCCCGCAGGTCCGCCTTCGTATGATCTCGAAGTTGGATGCGGCGCGACGATGACGCAAAATATCTTGTTGAATGTTGGCAGCGCGATCTTAACGCCGACCGTCACGCCCACCGCGCAAAGCAAAAGTAAAATCACGCCCGTCGCCAGCGAACAAGGCACCCCGCGCGCGAGCAAAAGCGGCGCGGGCGCGAGCAATTTCAAACCGTTCACCGTCGCAGCGGTGTACGACATTGCGGGCTGCGGCGCGATCAATTCCCCGGGCTTGTATCGCCTGACGACTTCGTTGACGAGCCAATGGGACTGTATTCAAATTTTTAGTGACAATGTGATTTTTGACTGTCAGGGCTATTCTCTGAACGGACGCGATTTGAATGGTTATGGCGTTGTCGTGCATCAGATCGGAAATGTTTTGAGTCAACGCCCCGCGCGCAATATCGAAATTCGCAATTGCAAATCGCAAAAACACAAGTACGGAATTTTTATTGACGCGGCGGACAATTTATACATTCACGACAATACCCTCACCGATCATTTCCGCGATACCGACACGCGCAATTTTGGAATTTTTCTCGGACTTGCGGAAGGCGGCGGGATGCGGATCGGTTCAACGACGAACGCGTTGATTGCGGACAATCGCGCGGACGGCAGCGCGACGGGAATTGATGTGCGTAATTCGAGCGGCATCACGGTGCGCGGAAATGCGGCGAACGGCAATACCGCGTGGGGCGTACATTTTTACAATGTGCAGTACAGTGAAATCTCTGAAAATACGACCAGGGATAATTTGCGCTACTGTACATGGGGCAATGGCACAGTTGGACCGGGCTGTGACGCGGGCGGCATCATGCTGCAAAGTGGTTCGAGCCGCAATGTGATCAAGAACAATACGATCACGGGATCGAACGGCAACGGTATTTTTGTCAAAGCGCACGGGACGCCGTGTGGCGACGGCAACGTCATTTCGGGCAACACGATCAGCGGCTCGTTGTATAACGCGATTGAACTTTCGTTTTGCCGCGACAACAAGATTGAAAACAATCGCATCAGCAATTCGCTCGACGGCATCTGGCTCGGTTTCGCGGTCAAGAATGCGCTCGTCGGCAATCAACTCCAAGACCTTGCGAATCACGGCATCATTTCTTGGAACAGCAGCGACAATAATGTTTCGACGAATACGATCATCAACAGCCGCGAAGGGTTGTATTTTTATTCGTCAGAGTACGACCGCGAACAATTTTTCTTTGTGCAAGGTTCGCCCGCCGATCACACCTCGCGCGGCAATTGTCTCTGCGATAACACGCTTTTGAACAATGTGGCGGCGGCGATTCATCTCAACAATTCGCTGAAAAATCAGATCACGCAAAATCGCCTCACCAACAACGGCGTGAATTTTGTGATGGAAGGCAACACGGCGGGGAACATTATTCAAGACAATGTGATTCAGGGTGGTTCGTACAACATTGACGCGCCGCGCGGGCAGTACGCGTCCCTGTCATTGCGAGGAGCGCACTTGGCGACGAAGCAATCTCCGCGCGGGACAAACGAGATTGCGGCGATGAATTCCATCGCATCCCTCGCAATGACAACGCCCCGCGCGTTGACCGCCTACGCTTGGAACGGGCGCGCGTTGACGCGGGATGAGTTTGTGCGCGCGATTGCGACGGCTGATGGAGGGGATTCGTGGGATTTGCGGTGGTTCAAGTTAAAAATGAGGTGGTCGTTGGGGTTGGAGGGGCATTAGACCACGAAAGCTGCGAAAGGACGCGAAAACCGCGAAAGGGGCGCACCCTTTCGCGGTTTTCGTTTTATTTCGCGGTTTTCGCGGTTACGCGCGCATGCATCAGAAAAAAGATCAGCGTCGCGCCCCACACCGCGCCTTGTGACAACATCAGCGCCACTTGGACCGTTTGAGATTGCCCGCCCAGATTTCCCGGCGGCAGCATCACCAACACATTCAGCGCGAGCAGAATCGCTGCAGCGATTTTTTGATTTGGCTCTACCGCCTCGCATTTCAAAATTTGAATGAGCGCGATTTCGGGAATGATCAGGAGAACATTGTCATACATCCAGTGAAAACCCCAAAAGCGCGTCACCAAGGTTGTAACAGCGAGAAGTCGCCACAGATTGTCTTGGCGATGACGATAGACCCACACACCCAACGCGCCAAGAATGATGGCAGATGCGGGCAGTGCAAGGTGACGGAGACCTAGCTGGTCAAAGAGAAAATGAACATTGGGGTCAAGGAAGGTATCTCGATGCGCGATGCGGGTGGCGAGGAATTGTTGCGCGAGGTCGAGCAGCGGCGTGCGAAGAACCTGTGCGGCAAAGAGGGACAGAGCCGCGTAGCCCACGCTGATTAGGATGATAGGACGCAAATGAATCGTGTTTGGGAAAAAAATGAGCAGCCAAACGAATGGCGCGGACAAATTTGGTTTGACGAGCGCGCCAAGAAAGAGCGCGGAGCAAACGAGATCAGTTTGCCAACGGATCGGACGCGGATGCAAAATCAGAATGGCAGACAAGAGGAGCGCGAGAACATGAAGCGATGCTTGTCCATTTCCATAGGTGACACTCGTGCCGTTGATGAGGAGCAGGAGGATAATGATTGCCGCGCGCGCGCGCCAATTTTTCGCGTCCGTTGCATGGAGCGCGATTGCGGCGATCACGATAAAACTCGCGATAGTTGTGATTGCCCACACCCAACGCGCTTGCGGCATTGTCAACCATCCGATCAACGGATAGAGCATGACGATGCTGGCAGGCGGATATCCTTGCGGGGTGCGGTTGGCGAGATAGACATTGATCCCGCTAAACCATTGCTGCGTCCAGCGATGATAGAACCCGAGATCAATGCCGCCACTGTCGGACACGAGACCTAAGATGCGTTGAGTCTCGTGTCCATATTTTAGAGCAAGGGGAATGAACGCGAGGGCGATGGCTAACGATACAAGCGCGTGACCATGCTGGCGCAAGAGAGCTTGCAGAGTTTCGCGATGCCGCCAAAGCTGCGTGTCCATTTTATTGGATCGTCAAGATCACAATTTTTCCATCTTCCACAATCACGGAACTGTTGCTGTATGTTCCCGCGCCGATGCCTGTGACGGTGGTTTTGAAGGTGACGATGCCACCAAGGTCTTGGATGCTGCTGGCGGCGAACGTTGTGCCTGCGCCAATCGCGAGCTGCATATTTGATTTCAATGATGACGCGCCGATGCCGCTTGTCCCCGCAATGTTATAAATCACATCGTCGTCAAAATAGACGAGCGCGCCGTCCACATCTTTTTTGGCGAGCGCGGCGAAAACATTGGTAACAACTTGCGCGGCATTGACGCTCGGCGCATCGGTGGCGGCTGCTTCGACAGTGGGTTCTTGCGTTGGCTCTACAGTGGCTTCGGGAGTATCGGGCGACGAAATATGTTTTGCGGTCCAGGTCAATTGTTCGTCCGCGTCCCCGCAAAAGGTTTTGCCCTTGATCGAGAGTGTGCCTGCTGCTTCGTTGTTGGAATTGAATTTGCCTGCGAACGTAAATTTCACCTCGTCGCTGTTGGTCAGCACGAACAAAAATGCTTGATTTGTGATTGGCGCTTCAACCGAAGTGCCATACGCGCCGCTGGCGGAACAGCCCCCGGTGTTGATCGCGTAATTGAGATTCGCAAACGTGATGACATTTTTTTCGACGGTGAACGAAATCGGACTGTCGCTCGAACTTTTGCCTTCCCATTCGCCTTCGAGCGTCGCAAAATTTTTGGCGGGTCCGCTCGCGGTCGGTTCGGGTGTCGGCTGCGCGTTCGTTGTGTCTTTCGGAAATGGGATCGCATCGGTTGGCGCTTGAATCACAATCGCGCCGCCCAGATCGGACAGATGCACGGCAAAGTCGAACGTTCCTTCTTCGGTCGGTTTGGTTTTGGGAGTCGCCTCAAGACTGTAGCCGATACGGTGCGGCGCGCCGTCGGGACACACGACAATTTGGAAATCAAATTTCTGAATTGCCGCCGCGTCGAGTTCATTGCCATTCAAGAGCGCGGCTTGAGTCATTTGGGACAACACGGCATCGAACGCTGCGCGATTGCCCGCATACACATCACAGGTTTGATTGTCAAGCGATTCGGTCCCCGTTTTGGAAAACGAACCGGGAGGCATCTCAGTCGCAGTCACAGTTGTCACCAAATCTTTCGGCTCAAAGCGCGTATTCGCGGCTTCTTCAGGCGACAACACGTACCAACGCGCCGTCGTTTCCCCTGCCAATATCCCACGCCAATACAATTTGCCTGCGACGGAGATGATTTCCAACGATGGGTTTTTCTCGTCAAACCCACTCAATGCTCCGATAAAGGACGCCAGAAAACCGCCGATGGTGAAATGCTGGTCGGTGTCATTTTGTTCGCCCTTGATGGTAAAGAGGACGATCTTGTTCGGGTCTGTGCCAGGTGATGCGCCGGGCGGTCCATCAAACAACGCGGGACTCGTGTCGGCGGACGCGTCCATTCGAAACGCGGTCGCGGCAGAAAATTTTGCAAACGCGTCGCGAATTATTTTGTCCGCGCCGCTATCGCCTGTCGTGGACGCGGGCGTACTGGTTGGCGCGGTGGTTGCGGTGGGAGCAGTGGTGGGCGCGATGGTGGGCGCGATGGTGGGCGGGACTGCGGTTGGGGTTGGGCTGGCGCTGCAGGCGAGCAAGAGTGCCGCGCCGAAAATCAAAATTACTACAAGTGTGATGGTGTGAAATGGTTTCACTTTTTCTCCTTGCGACAATTATACTTGCACGTACTCAAATAAACGAAATACCATTCTTCACCCTTCATCCCTCATCCTCATCCCTTGTTCATCTATGCTATAATCGTCGCGAGCAGCATTTATGGCACACGTTATCGCGATCACGAATCAAAAAGGCGGCGTCGGCAAAACGACAACCGCGATCAATCTCGGCGCGGCGCTGGCAGAGATGGGACATTATACCTTGCTCGGCGATCTCGATCCGCAAGGTGGCTTGTCGCTGGGTCTCGGTCTCGCCGCGCACGATCTCGATCTCACCATTTACAACATCCTCACCGATACGCGCATCCCCGTCGCGGGCATCACCCATCACATTCGCGCGCATCTCGATCTGTTGCCCTCCAACATTGATCTCGCCGTCGCGGAATTTCAACTGATCGCGCAGATGGGGCGCGAATATATTTTGCGCGAAGCATTGCAGAGCGTTCGCAATCAGTACGAATACATTGTGTTGGATTGTCCGCCGTCGCTGAATTTGTTGACGGTGAACGCGTTGACGGCAGCGGATGCGATTGTGGTGCCGCTCCAAGTCGAATACTTTGCGATGCGCGGGCTGGAACAATTGATGGATGTAGTGACGCGCGTGCGGCGGCGTTTGAATCCGAATTTAGAAATCATTGGCATCGTGCCGACGATGGTGGATGTGCGGCGCACGAATGATCAACAAATTTTGCAAGAAGTCACGAAAGCGTATCCAGGGATGCTGCTCGATGTGTATGTCAAAGAGAGCATCAAATTCGCGGATGCGCCGCGTCACCAGCGTTCGATTCTGGAACTCGATCCGCGTCACGACGGCGCGCGTTCCTATCGCCAACTTGCGCGTCTGGTGTTGAAACATTACGGCGATTACGTCGAACCCGAACCCGCTCCGTTGCCCGATGCCGCGCCCGAAACAATGGCAATGAACCCCGCGTCAATCGAAGCGCCAAGCGATGTGTTTTCTGCGAACGGCGCGCACGCGGAGGGCGAAGGGCAGATGGCAGATGGCGGATCGCGAATGGCGGATGGCGAAGGGCAAATCGCGGAGCGCGAATCGCAGATCGAAAACCAGCAAGCCGAATCTGAAAATTTCAACCTCGAATCCTTCGATGCAACCCAGAACATTTCTTCAATTTCTAATCTCTAATTTCCAACTGCCCAAGACGTTTCACCGAAACGTCTCTACTCATCCCTCATCCTTCATCCTTCACCCTTTAAGGAACCCGCATGTCTGAAGAACTCACTCGCGCTCCGCGCCGCCGCCCGGTAGATGTGTTATTTGGCGAAGAGGTGCAACTAAAACCGACTGCGCCCGAAACGGACGCGAAACAGGCGACGCCCGGTTACATGGTCGAACCGCCGCGCCCGGTGACGAATCTGCGTCCCCCGCCGCCCGAGTATCCAAATGATTGGCGTGTGAACGCGCCGCCCGAACCTGTAGCTGTGATCGAATCGCCCAGTGTCGTCGCGCTCAAGCCCGATCCAATTGTGCCGCCGCCCAAACCCTTTACGCCCGCATTGCCCATTACCGAAACGGTTGTCGCAGCTGTCACATTCACACCACCGCCTGTCCTACCCGCGCCCGCCTTTGTTGCTCCTCCTCCCGTTACGCCAATGGCGGTTGCGCCCACGTCCCTGTACGGACAAACGGAATTGCTGGAACTTTCGCAATTTGTGGATCAACTGTATCAAAATGTCGCGGATGAAACGAGCGACAGCGCGAAATTGAACGGGGAATGTTTGGCGAATCTCAACGCGGCGCGCGCGGCGATTGAAAAAGGCGAATACGCCAAAGCGGAAGCGGCGGCGGAAATTGTCAAAGCGCGTCTGTTGCGCGCCCGCGCGAGTCGCACTACCGCGTCCGCGCAAACGACGCGGTTACTTTTTGCAGGATTGATTTTCGCCGCGCTCGTCGGCGCGGTTTTGTTTATGATTCCGGTCGCGCTGCGGATTGTGCCGATTGTAATTCCACTGTTGCGCGGCGCGGGCTTGGGGCTGTTGGGCGGCGCGGCGATGGCGTTGTATCAGTTGACGCAGCATATTGCGCGACGCGAATACGATGCCGCGTTCAATGCCAAATACGCGTTGTCGCCGCTTTTTGGCGCGCTCATTGGCGCGGTGGCGTACTTGTTATCGCTGTTGGGGATTCTCGCCGCGCCGAACGCATTGGGCATCTCGGGTGAACCCGCGTTGATGTATCTCGTCGCGTTTCTCGGCGGCATTTTTAATGAAGCGGTCTTTGACACATTGCGCGGGCTTTATGAAAAACGGAAACGTGATTCGGTGACGCGTTAGTTCGGAGGAGATTGCACCATGCCGCAGTCGAATGAAGGCGTGCTGCTTGTCATTGGCGCGCTCTTTTTGTTGCTCGGACTCTTGGGCGGTGGCTTTGAGGTTTCTGCGCTCAAATTTCCGCCGATTGGGAAATTTACACGCGCCGCGGCGGTTGCGATTGGCGCGGTGGTTTTTGGCGCAGGGATGTTCCGCTTACTTTTTCCACTGCCTCCCGCTGCCCCGTTGAGCGTTGTTGTTCTCCAACCTACTGCCGTGCCGCCATCGCCGCAAGCGCCCACGAATGTCCCCGCGCCCCCGACAGCTTTGCCTCCCACAGCTACATCTGCGCCCACACTCATTCTGCCAACGTCCGTCGCGGTGGTGACCAAATTACCGATTAGCGCGCGCATTGATGATATCAATGTTGAATACGATGTGACGCGCTTTGAGCGTGTGGGCATGGTGATTCAAGTAAAGTTGCGGCTGACGGGCTTGAAGGATGTTCCCTGTCAAGCCGTCGCGTACTTTCATGATCGCGCAGGCGCGCCGTTGGTTGACCAGAATGGGACTTTTACGACCGTGGATGGAAACGTAAGCACTTTTACCAACTTCACGCCCGGTTATGAAGATACAGAATACAATCCCTTGGAGATATTCCTGCCGTATGATGAACTCGAATTGGGAACGGGCGTCCACGAACTAAAGTTTGACGTCAACATCTTTGATACGCGCGCGACAGACAAGGCGCTGGCGGTTTCCCCCTATGTAGATTTTGATTTCAGGAAATAGCGCGCCCAAACCAAAAATTGGTTTGGAAAGCAAACCTTCGCCAATCGGAAAATGCTCGCCAAAAAACCCGTTTTCGTCAAACGAAAACGGGTTTTTGGCGATGGTATTGGAAATAGAACGCGCGCAAATGAAAATTGCCGCATCCTGCGTAATATCTCACGAGGACGTTTGTCGAATTCCGAAAGCGGACGGGGGGCTTGCCCGCTTTCGGAATTCTTTTGTGACAAAGGGGCGCAGAGATGCTTCAAAACAAAAACGCGCGTGCCGCAATTCTTGTCGCGGTGATTTTGATCGTTGCGCTGATTCTGGCAAGAGGAATGATTCCGATGCAAGAAAAAAATGTGCAAGCGATGGCGAACTCAACTACCGTTGTAGAAAATTCATCCCCGCGCTTGCGTTATCTCGCGCTCGGCGATTCGTACACGATTGGCGAAAGCGTGAGTCCGCTCGAACGCTTTCCTGCACAACTCACAAATCAAATGCGCGCGCGCGGCATGAGTATGGACGACGCGGAAATTATTGCGCGCACGGGGTGGACGACGGACGAACTCGAAAATGCAATTCGCGCGCGCGAACCCGAAGGGACGTACGAGCTGGTGACGCTGCTCATTGGTGTCAACAATCAGTATCGCGGACGCGACGCGGAACAATATCGCCACGAATTTGTAAAATTGTTGGAGCGCGCGATTCGCTATGCGGGCAATCGCCCTGAACGCGTGATCGTCGTTTCGATTCCCGATTGGGGTGTGACGCCGTTTGGGCGCAATCGTAAAAATGTTGGCTCCGAAATTGACGCGTTCAATGCGATCAACCACGCGGAAACGTTACGGTTCGGCGCGCGCTATGTGGACATTACGCCCATTTCCCGTGAGGCGCTGCACGATCCTGCTTTGATTGCACATGATGGCTTGCATCCCTCGGGAAAAATGTACGCGCGCTGGGTGGAAGTGATTTCGCCGTTGGCGATAGAAAGCATGAGCGCGTTGTGATAAAAAACAACAAACCCGTACGCGCCAGTACGGGTTTGTTGTTTTTTATCCCACATCAACTTTTTTCAAACGCAGATTCGAGGTGGTCCCCGGCGTGAGTCCGCGGCGCGCCAAAGGTTTGCTATCGCTCTCTTTCAATTCCACCCGAAAGGGAATCGGCGGTGCGATGGCGATGGTTTCCCCTGCGAAATACCCATCCGCCGGCGCTTGCTCTTTTTTCCAAAGTTCCAGCGCGTCCGGTGTCACATCGCCGCCCACAAAAATTTTTACGCGCGGAAAGCCCGCGAGATCAAGTTGCGCGCGCACGCGTTTAAGCAAATCGGGCGAGACGATGTTGCGTTCGGTCTCGTGTTCCATCACAACGCCCGACAATTTATCGCCGAGCGCGAGCGCGACGCGCACCGCTTCATCCGCGTCGTCGTGATACGTGTCCACGTACACGAGGCGCGGCACGTCAAGCGGGAGAGATTGATCCAATGCGTGAGCGGCGCGCACGGTATCGCCCATCAACAAAATAAGCGCGCGTGAAATCAAGCCGCGCTGCCAGGGCGAATCAAAAGCGACACAGCCGCCCGTCACCGCCGCGTATTCAAATTGAGTAAAGGTATCCGGGTACAGCGTCTGCGCGGGCGAAACGATCACGGGAATGGGTTGTGCAGCTTGGGCGAGCGCACGCGCGCCGGTTGCCCATCCGCTTGAGACTGCCAAAACCCCTGTCAGCGCATTGATGTTGTCGGCATACTCTGCAAAACGACCTCGCACGCGTAACGCCACTTCCCCGCGCACCAACGCCGCGCCTTCCTCGAGCGCCCATATTTGGAGCGCATGTTTTGTGACCACGCGCAGTTGGGTGACGATTTGCGGGATGCCGCACAGAATCCCTTCGCGCTGCGGCGTAAATTCTATGGTCGCAAGGGGATCGATTTGAGTTCGTTGGAGGAGATTTTTCATTTCTGGCGGTGATTGGCGTCGCGTGGACTTGAAATGGCGGTAGCGATCACAGACACTCTTTTTTGAGTATAATCATTCAACTCGCATTGTCAACGAAAAACGGTTGGTGAACACCCACAACGCATAGAAGGCGTTCTCTAACGCCGAGTCGGTCGCGTTATCAAGTGAACTGCACTTGCGAACGCTCCCTACGCGAGATGTGGGTAATCACCAGAAAACGGTTGTCAACGAAAAATCAAGGGGGCATCATGGCAAAAACATTGGTGGTTTTGAACCCGATGGCAGCGCACGGGACAGCTGGAAAAAAGTTTCCGCAAGTGGAGCAAGCATTGCGCGCGGCGGGAGTGGATTTTGATGTGGCGCATACGCGCGCCGCATTGCACGCGGTCCAACTCGCGCAAGAAGCGCCGAGTCAAGGATACGAACGCATCATCGCCGTTGGTGGTGATGGGATCGTGCATGAAGTTGTGAATGGTCTCTTGCGCGCGTCGAACGAGGGCGAAACGATTGCGCTCGGCATCATTCCGCTCGGCACGGGCAACGATTTTATTAAATCCTTGCCGCCCGCGTTGACACCGGGGCAGACGCGTGATGATTGGAAACTTTCGATCCCGCGCGTCACGTCGCCCAATACCGCGCTGGTGGACGTTGGAAAAATTACGGTGGACGTGCCAAACGCGGGCGTGCCGCATCCGCAGTATTTTACAAATGGCACCGATGTCGGATTCGGCGCGCTCGTGGCAAAAGCCATTCGCGGCATTCCAATGACGGGCATTGCAGCTTACTTGGTTGCCGTGATGCAAGTGCTGGTGGATTATGGTTTGCCGCGCGTCAAATTGACGATTGACGATAAAGAGGTGATCGAACTCAACACGACATTGACAGCGGTGACGAATGGGCGTTGTTTCGGCTCTTCGTTTTGGCTGACACCAATGGCGGAAATTAGCGATGGGGAATTGAATGTTTTTATCGCGCAAGCATTGGGGCGCGTGGGCATCTTGCAAATCATTCCGCTGCTGATGAAAGGCACACATCTCAATCATCCCGCGGTGACTTTCAAAAAAGCGCGCAAGGTGGTCATTGAATCCCCTGACCCGATGATCATGGAAGCAGACGGCGAGATGCCGTTCAATCTGGCGCGGCGGATGGAGATCGAGATTTTGCCAAAGAGGTTGCGGGTGATGGTGTGAGGGGAAAGGATGAGGGATAAGGGATGAAGGATGAAGCGGTTCAACGCATAAAAAAATTTCGTGCAGCGCACGAAATTTTTTTATGCGTTCAACTCTTTTTCAAACTCCAACACCCACGCATCCACCTCCACCCCCAACGCATCCGCGACGCGATTGATATAATTGAAATACGCAATCACTTGCGTCGCATCATGCACATCCTTGTCGCTCCAACCCTCCGCGTGTAACGCATCTACATCGCCCTGATTCATCGCACTTGGCGTCTCTGTCAACTTCACCGCGAACGCGCACAACGCTTTTTCCGCATCGGTGAGCCGCGCCGTTTTCCAATCACGCAACACCCCGCGCACGTATTCTAAATCACCAAAGACCTCGGCACGGAGATCGTATGCGTGCGACAAGGTTCAGTAGTGACACCCATTTGTCTGCGAAACAATCACCGCCAGCAATTCGCGCTGCGCGCGTGTGATGCCGCAATCGCCGTGCATCGTCACGCTGTACATTCGCATCGAAGCGCGCAGTGTATCTGGGTTCTGTGACATGATGCGAACAATGTTCCAAACGCGCCCCGCGCGCGAAATCGCGGCATCGTATTCGCGTTTCAGCGCGCCGATGGCGTCGGAAGGGGAGATGGTGTGAATAAAGGACACAAAACGAAATTTGAAAATTCAAAATTGGAAATTTTGAATTTTCAAAGCGAATGCAAAAATGCCATCGCTAAAACCCACGAGCCGACTCAAATCATCGCCCGGATCGGCATCGAGGTCATCGAGAAAAGAAGGTTCGTGAGTGCGTTCATCGTCCATACATGAACGAGAGGATAACACGCGCGCGCGAAAAATTCAACCTTCAAAAATATGAAACCCGTTTTTTGCAAAAAAAACGGGTTTCATATTTTTGAATTCCTATGGCAATTTCCCCACACACGCCTCCGCCGAACTTTGCATCGCGCGCGCCGCATCATTCACAGGCGTATTCGCGTTCAACACACCGAGTTGATTCGGGCGAATCGCTTCCCAGATGCAGGTAAGAATAATCGAGTCGGGTGGGGCAATGCCAAGCAGCATTTGGTCGCTCAAACCTTTCAACACCGCGTCGTTCGTAATTGCCGCGTCCTTGAGCGCGTCGTTCAACACGGGCAGGCGGCGAAATTTTTTCGCCATATCAATCTGAATTGGTTTCGAGGTGACGAATTG
>Ga0247727_10005628_pt1 | contig 25245 bp, 19 predicted proteins | sample WisWelCaveWW1625_FD_202498 | JGI IMG/M metagenome (GOLD analysis project Ga0247727, IMG submission 202498) | Biofilm microbial communities from Wishing Well Cave, Virginia, United States - WW16-25 | ecosystem: Environmental > Aquatic > Deep subsurface > Groundwater > Cave microbial mat | place...
GTCCGCGAAGGTCAAGTTCCGCTCGGCCCATCGGATGCAGTCCTCGTGCAGGTCGGTCCCCGTGAACCGCGGTTCCCGATCGCGCAGCCAGATCAACGTCCGACCGCAGCCGCAGCCGAAGTCGAGGACCCGCTCGATCCCGGCCCAGGTCCGTCCGCTGTCGATCAGCGCGCGGTCGAGATCCTCCGCGCAGCGTCGTCCGATGCGTACGTAATCCGCGGGACGCACCGAGCCGACATGGAATCGCAACCGGGCCGGAGGAAGGAAGCGCTGGCCGGTCCGCGCGACGTAGCGGCGGTCTCCCCGCCCCTGCCAGGCGCAGTAGGCGGCGCGCACAACGGGTGCCGTCCAGGCCGGCAGCGCGTGGAAGGCGCGGCGCGTCACGCTCCTGCTGCTCGGTTGCGCCACGGCGAATCAGCTGCGAATCACGCCGACTGCTCCTTGAACTCGCCCGCCAGCTTGCCGAAGAGCCAGAACACGAGCGCGGCGACGACGGTGTGCAGGCCCATCACGTACCAGACCCACTCGGGATGGCCGCTCTTGTCGAACATGCCGTAGAGCGTGGTGTAGACGACGCCGCTCGTCGTGCCGCCGATCGCCACGGCGAGGAAGTTCGAGCCCATGTACAGGCCGGCCTTCTCCTTCGGCGCGATCCAGGTGATGTACTCCTGGATCCGCGGCGAGGTGATCATCTCGCCCACGGCGAAGAGGGCGATGCCGAGAAACACGAGCGCCGGCGCGCTGGTCCGGGCCAGCCCGAGCACCGCGAGTCCGCCGCCGGCGACGACGAGGCCGAACATGAACGACGGCATGGGCCGGAACTTCTCGAAGATCTTGGAGACGAAGATCTGCACGAGCATGATGATCCAACCCGTGTGCGCGATCGTCTCGCCGAGCACGCGCCGCACCCCCTGCTCGTCGGTGTGCGACAGGAAGCCCGCCACGCCCGGGCCCAGCACACCGCGCAGGTTCTGGTACAGGCGCGCCGTGTCGAGGTTGCTGTCCACGTACAGCGCGCACAGGTTGAAGAAGGCCCAGAACGGCAGCCAGAAGAACACGCCGAGCAGCACGAGGAACACCGAGAACTTCACGTCCGACAGGGCGACGCCGATGCCGCGCAGCTTCTGGCCCAGGCTCTCGCCCTCGAGCTTGCGCTCCGGCTCCTTGTAGAACAGGATCGTGATCAAGAGCATCATGCCGATGGCGATCGCCGAGGCCAGGAACGCGTAGTTCCAGGAGATCGCGCGCAGCCGGCCGGCGACGACCGGGCCGAACGAGCCGCCGATGTTCACCATCGCGTAGAAGATGCCGAAGCCGAGCGTCTTGTTCGTCGCGTCGCTCGTCACCCGCACGGTGCCGGCGATCAGCGGTTTGAAGATCCCGGCGGCGAAGCCGATCGACAGCATGGTCAGCGCGATGCCGGAGAACGACTGGGTGAAGATCAGCAGCAGAACCGAAGGCAGGTACGCCAGGTAGGAGACGATCAGAACCTTCTTGAACCCGTAGCGGTCGGCGAACGTACCCGAGACCACGGGGGTCACGTAGGACAGGAGCAGGAACAAGCTCTGGATGAAGCCGAGCTGATCGCGCGAGTACCCCAGGCTCGTCATGTAGATGCCGAAGCCGAAGTAGATCCCGTAGTACGCGAAGCGCTCGAGCACCTCGATCCCGTTCGCGATCCAGAACACGGGCGGGAACGCGCGAACCTGCTGCAGGAACGATCGATCGCTCATGGACACCTCGGCCCGCGATTGTACGGCAGGGAATCCGGGGACAGCTAGCGAGTTTCGACCGAGTTTCGGTTTTTTTGGCGCGCTCGCCGTCCCCAGAATTCCTATTCGTAGCGGAGGGCTTGGATGGGGTCGAGCCGGGCGGCCTTGCGCGCCGGGTAGTAGCCGAAGAAGATCCCCACGAGCGCGGCGAACCCGAAGGCGATCCCGACCGCGTCGGGGAGGATGACCGTCGGCCATCCGGCGAAGCGCGAGATCAGCCGCGCCGCCGCGATCCCGAGCAGGATCCCGATCGCTCCGCCGGCGACCGACAGGGTCACCGCCTCGAGCAGGAACTGCGCGAGAACGTGCCGGGCCTTGGCCCCGATCGCCATGCGGATCCCGATCTCGCGCGTCCGCTCGGTGACCGACACGAGCATGATGTTCATGATGCCGATCCCGCCGACGAGCAGCGAGATCGCGGCCACGCTCCCGAGGAGGATCGACAGCGTGCGGCTCGTCTCGGCCGCGCTCGATGCCATCTCGTCCTGCGAGCGGATCATGAAGTCGCTGTCCTCCCCCGGACCGATCCGATGGCGCTGGCGCAGCAAGGACTCGATCTCGCGCTGCGCCTCCTGGACACGGTCCGGGGCGGACGCCGCGGCCATGACCATGCGGATGCGGTTCTGGCCCAGGAGGCGCTTCATCACCGTGGTGTACGGCGCGACGACCTGGTCGTCCTGGTCCTCCCCCCCCATGCTCCCGCCCTTGCGCTCGAGCACGCCCACGACACGGAACGGGACGTTCTTGATTCGAACGACCTGCCCGACCCCGCCACCCTCCGGGAACAGCGCGTCCGCCACGGTCTTGCCGAGCACACACACCTTGATCCCGGCTTTCACGTCGGCCTCGGTGAAGAAGCTGCCGGCCTCGAGGTTCCACGAGCGGATCAAGGGCCAATCGACGTCGGTGCCGAAGACCTGCGTGCCCCAGTTCAGCTCGCCGGCCACGATCTGAGCCGAGCTGCGCACGCCGGCGGCGGCATAGGCCACCGCCGGGCACTCGGCCCGGATCGCAGCAGCGTCCTCCGCGGTCAGCGTCGACTGTCCGGTGTACAGCCGCGCACCCGACTGGGTCACCGCTCCCGGGTGGATCATCAGGAAGTTGGTGCCGAGCGATTTGATCGTGGCCTGGACCGACAGCGTCGCGCCCGAGGCGACCGCGTTCATCGCGATCACGCAGGCGACGCCGATGACGATCCCGAGCATCGTCAAAGAAGAGCGCAGCTTGTTCCGCAGGATCGCGCGCAGGCCGACCCGGACGATGCTCACAGATCGCAGCAGCACGACCTTCATGCCGGCGCTCCCGCGGGAGCGGTCGGCGCTCGTCCGACCGCCCGGGTCTGGGGCACCGGCCGGTCTTCCACGATCCGGCCGTCCCGGAACACGACCTTGCGGCGCGCGTACGCGGCGATGTCCGCTTCGTGCGTGATCACGACGATCGTCTTGGCGGCCTCGTTCAGCTCCTGGAGGACCGCCATCACGTCGATCGACGTCTTGGAGTCGAGGTTCCCCGTCGGCTCATCCGCGAGAACGACGGCCGGATCCGTGATGAGCGCCCGGGCGATCGCGACGCGCTGCTGCTCGCCGCCCGAGAGCTGGGACGGGTAGTGTTCCTCGCGACCGGCCAGATTCACGCGCGCGAGCGCGCGACGAGCCCGCTCGTGCCGCTCGGCGGCGCCGAGCGCGCCGTCCCCGTACAGCAGAGGAAGCTCGACATTCTCGATCGCCGACGTGCGCGACAACAGGTTGAAGCTCTGGAACACGAAGCCGATCTTCGCGTTGCGGATCTCGGCGCGATCGTCGGCATCGAGCGCCGACACGTCGATTCCGTCGAGCCGGTAGGTGCCGGACGTCGGTCGGTCGAGACACCCGACGATGTTCATCAACGTCGATTTCCCCGATCCCGACGGGCCCATCACGGCCACGAACTCGCCCTCGGCGATCGTGAGGTCGACGCCGTCGAGCGCCCGAACGTCGACCTCGCCCGTGCGGTACACGCGGACGAGATCCGCGATCTCGATGAGTGGCCGGCTCAAAACCCCCTCATGCCCCCGCCCGGCAGGCGCACGTTCCCCTGGGACCGGGTCGTGGCGAGCCCCACGACGATGCGGTCGCCCGGCGCCAGGGATCCCTCGAGGACCGCGGTGTGCCGGCCATCGCTGATTCCAGGCCGTATCGGCACGGGCTCGAGGTCGCGCCCCGAGCCGAGACGAAACACGACTTGCCGCCGCATACCGGCCGGCCGGTCCGTCACGTCGCCGAACCGCTCGGCCGCAGCCGCGAAACCGCGATCGGGACCGCGCTCGCCGCCCGCTGGTCGACCGCCTCCCGCCCGCGCCGGGCCTCGCGCGTCGCCGAGGAACCGATCCGGCGGACGGAACCGCAGGGCCGCATTCGGTACGCGCAGCACGTCGCGGAGGCGCTCCACCTCGACCATGACGTCGGCGGTCATGTTCGGTCGCAGCTTCTCGTCGGGGTTCGGGACCTCGATGATCACGGGATACGTGATCACGTTCTGGTTCACGGTCGCGTTGAGCCGCACCTGCGCGATCTTGCCCTCGAACACCTGCTCGGGATACGCGTCGACGGTGAACCGCGCGGTCTGTCCCACGGCGATGCGGCCGATATCCGACTGGTCGACGTCCGCCTGCACCTGCATCTTCGTCAGATCCTGGGCGATGGTGAACAGCGTCGGGGCCTGGAACGACGCGGCCACGGTCTGCCCCACGTCGTACTGCCGGGCGACGACGATGCCGTCGATCGGCGAGGCGATCTTGGCGTAGCGCAGGTTCGTCTCGGACTGGCGCAGCGCGGCACGTGCCTGGTCGACCTGGGCCGCGGCGACGTCGTGGGCCGCTTTCGCTGCGTCGTAGTCGGCCTCCGCGGCGAGCGCCTCGGCACGCAGGCGTTCCTGCCGGCGCAGACCGACCTCGGCGTTGCGGAGCTGCACCTCGACCTGCAGCAGGTCGGCGCGCCGCTGCTCGACCTGCGCCTCGAACGGCGTCGGGTCGAGCTCGGCCAGGAGCTGGCCGCGCCGAACGCGGCTGTTGAAGTCGGCGTGGAGGCGGGCGATGATTCCCGAAACCTGGCTCCCGACCTGGACCGTCGTGACGGCCGAGATCGTCCCGGTCGCCGTGACGGTCATGGCGACGTCCCCGCGCTCGACGGTCTCGGTCTGGAACTCGCTCGCCGGATGCGCGCGCTCCGGCCACAGCGCGTAGCCGGTCCCGACGCCGGTCCCGACGAGCACGAGCACGACGACCAAGAGCCAGCCCTTCTTCCGCCTCGCCGCCATGCGAATCCCCCCGCGCCAAGCGAAGGGTAGCCGCTCGGTCCGACCGCCGCTACTCACCGGCGGCCCCCTGCGATGCCGTGCGCGAGGGTCGGCTGTGCGGTGGCGAAGTGCCGGTCGCCTTGTCGTCCGATTCTCTCCCGGGGTTGCTATGCTGAGTCCGGACCCCATGGACCTCGCCGACGATCTGCGCGCGATCCTCCCGCGAGAGCGGGTTCTCGCACGCTGGATCGATCGCATCGCCTTCGCGAACGACGCCAGCGTGTATCGCCTCGTCCCGCGCGCCGTCGTGTTCCCGACCACGATCGCCGAGGTGCAGGCGCTGTTCCGCTTCGCGCGATCGTGGCGCGTCCCGCTCGTGTTTCGCGCAGCCGGCACGAGCCTGTCCGGGCAGGCGGTGACCGACGGCGTTCTCGTCGTGGTCTCCCGCCACTGGCGCACTCTCGAGGTGCTCGACGAGGGCCGCCGCGTTCGCGTCGAGCCCGGCGTGATCGGTGGCCTCGTCAATCAGCACCTGCGGGCCCACGGGACGAAGATCGGACCCGATCCCGCGTCGATCGAGTCGTGCACGATCGGTGGGATCTTGGCCAACAACTCGAGCGGGATGTGCTGCGGGGTCGAGCAGAACGCGTATCGGACCCTGCGGTCGATCCGCCTCGTCCTGCCCGACGGCACCGTCGTCGACACGGCGCTTCCCGACGCCGATGCGCGCCTAGGGCGCGACGCCCCCCACATCGCCGAAGGACTGACCCGGCTGCGCGACCGGATCGGATCGAACGCAACGCTCGCCGCACGGATCCGGACGAAGTACCGGAGCAAGAACACGATGGGCTACTCGCTCAACGCGTTCGTCGACTTCGACCGGCCGATCGACATCCTGGCGCACTTGATGATCGGCTCTGAGGGCACGCTCGGGTTCATCGCCGAGGCGGTGCTCGACACGGTCCCGGATCCGCCGCTCAAGTACACGGGGCTCCTGTTCTACCCGGATCTCGAGACCGCCTGCGCCTCGATCGGCGCGCTGCGGGAGTCGGGCGCAAGGACGCTCGAGCTGATGGACCGTGCGTCTCTGCGCGCTGTCGCGCGCCAGCCCGGAGTCCCGCCTCAGGTCCACGGCCTCCCCGACCGGGCGACGACCCTGCTGGCCGAGTACCAGTGCGCCGACGCGGACGCGCTCGCCTCGATCCGCGACGCGGTCGGACGGCTCGCCCCGACGCTTCCGCTCTTGCACCCACCGGAGTTCACACAAGACACGGCGCGTCAGGCCGCGCTGTGGCGTGTGCGGCGCGGGCTCATCCCCTCGGTGGGCGCCGTACGCGCGCGCGGCACGTCGTTCGTGATGGAGGACGTCGTGTTTCCCGTGCCCCGCCTGGCCGATGCGGTGGGGAACCTGAGGGAGCTCCTCGACGCCCGCGGGTACGCGGACGCGATCGTGTTTGGCCACGCCAAGGACGGCAACCTGCACTTCGTGTTGACGCAGGCGTTCGAAGAGCGGCGCGAGGTCGAGCGCTACGACCGGTTCATGCGCGATCTCGCCGACCTCGTGATCGGCCGGTTCGATGGCGCGCTCAAGGCCGAGCACGGCACCGGTCGCAACATGGCGCCGTTCGTCGCCGCCGAGTGGGGCGACGAGGCGTACGCGATCCTGCGCGAGATCAAGGCGCTGTTCGACCCCGACTTGTTCCTCAACCCCGGCGTGATCCTCAACGACGACCCGCAGGCCCACGTCCTTCATCTGAAGGATCTGCCGGCGGCGCAGCCCGAGATCGACGCGTGCATCGAATGCGGGTTCTGCGAGCGGACCTGCCCGAGCCGCGACCTGACGCTCACGCCACGCCAGCGGATCGTCGTGCTCCGCGAGATCGCGCGGCTGCGCGTGACCTCACCGCGCGGACCGGTCCTGCGCGCCCTCGAGCGGGAGTTCACGTACGACGGCCTGGATACCTGCGCGGCCGATGGCCTGTGCGCCCTGGCCTGCCCGGTGGGAATCGACACCGGCGCACTCGTGAAGCGCCTGCGCCACGTTGCGCACGGGGCGGTGTCCGAGGAGATCGCGCTCGCCCTCGCCGTGCGATTCGGAGCGGTCGAGCGCCTCGCGCGCGCGACGCTCACCGCGGGACACGCTCTCGCGCGCGTGCTCGGCCCCGCGCGCCTCGCGACCGCGAGCCGGTGGATCTCCGGCCGGCTCGGACGGCGCTTGCCGGTGTGGGATCCGGCGCTGTCGCGCGCGGCTCGAAGGCCCGAGCGGACCCCGGCCGGGGCCGCGGGCGCCATCCTCTTCTCGAGCTGCGCCTCGCGCGTGCTCGCCGCCGAGGGCGATCGGCCGCTCGCCGATATCGTCGCCCGTGTGTCGCGCCGCGGCGGCGTCCCGCTGCGCGTGCCCGACGACGCGGCCGGGGTGTGCTGCGGTCTGGCGTTCGGCTCGAAGGGATACGAAGCGGCCGCGGCCGCGGCGGCGAATCATGCGGTCGAGCGGCTGTGGGATTGGTCGGAGCTCGGAACGCTTCCGGTGGTCGTCGATGCGAGCCCGTGCGCCCTCGCGCTCAAGACGGCCGCGCCGCTCCTGACGGCACGCAACCGGAGCCGGCACGCCACGTTACGGATCCTCGATGGGATCGAGCACGGGGAGGCTCTCGTCGCGGCGGGGTTGCGGCCCGTCGTGCGACACCGCAGCGTGGTGGTCCACCCCGTTTGCTCCGTGCGCAAGCTGGGGCTCACGGGTGCGCTCGAGGGCCTGGCGCAGCGGTGCTCGGACGTCGTCGTCGTGCCGATCGCGGCGGGCTGCTGCGGCTTTGCGGGCGACCGGGGCCTCATGGTTCCCGAGCTGTCGAGCGCCGCGCTCCTGGCCGAGGCGGACGAGGTGCGGAGGGGTCTCCACGACGACTACGTCAGCTCGAGCCGGACCTGCGAGATCGGCCTCACGCGGGCCACGGACCGGCCGTTCCGGAGCTTCTGGCACCTGCTCGACGCTCCCGCGGCCGAGCCGCCGACCCCGAGGCTGGCCACGGATGGTCCCTTGGTAGGTTGATCTAGCCTCGCCGGCCTGTTTGATCGTATAACCGCACCGCAGGCGAGTACGCGACGAGCACCGGAGGGCCGATCGATGTCGATCCGCAGAGTTCCGAGGCCGTTCCGCTTCCTGGCCGTGACGACGCTCCTCTCTTGCGCGGCGATGGCGCAGCAGGCGCCCGCGCCGGCCGCGGATCCTCCGTCCGACGAGCCACGACCGAGCCCGGTGTCCCGAAACGTGGGAGGTCTGACGGTTTCCATCGACCCGGCCACGGGACGGCTCGTGCCGCCCACGACCGAGCAACAGCGCAGGCTGGCGGACGCGCTGGCGACGCTGCTCGACCGGCGGACCGACGACCTGGTGATCGAGCAGCACCCGAACGGCATGCGCATGGTCGACCTGCGCGGTGGGTTCCAGAACGCGACGCTGCTGCGGGTGATGCCGGATGGAACGATCGCTCTGCAGTGCATCACGGACCCCGAGGCGGCGATGATGCTCCCGGCGACGACGGGAAGCGCGGGAGAGGATCGATGACCCCGCGGCGAATCTCTCGTTTGCTGGCGGCGCTCGCGCTCGCGGCCGCCCCCGCGTGGGGCAACGCGACGATCACGATCGTGAACATCGACGGCCCGGGTGAGGGGTTCAACGATCCGACGGTGGCCGCGCCGGTCGGGGGCAATCCCGGGACCACGATCGGCGCGCAGCGGTTGATCGCGTTCGAGTTCGCCGCCGACCTCTGGGCGGCGGCCCTCGACAGCAACGTCCCGATCCGGATCCAGGCGAGCTTCGACCCGCTGTTCTGCGACGAGATCTCGGCGGTCGTCGGCAGCGCGGGCGTGACCGTGCTCATCGACGATTTCGTTGGCGTGCCCCCGTTTCCGGGCTCGGAGTTCTCGGCCGTCTGGTACCACTCGGCCCTTGCCGACAAGCGCGCGGGCGTAGACCTGAGCCCCGCTAACCCCGACCTGCAGGCGCGCTTCAATTCGAACCTGGGCCAGCCGGGCTGTGTCACCGGACTCTTCTTCTACTACGGGCTCGACAACGAGGCCGGCGGCCTCGTCGATCTCGTGGCCACGCTGCTGCACGAGTTTGGCCATGGCCTCGGCTTCTCGCAGTTCGCGAACGTGACCACGGGGGTCCAGACCGGCGGCCAGACCGACGTGTACGCGCGCAACCTTTTCGACCAGACGACCGGCCTGTACTGGGACCAGATGACGAACGCGCAGCGCATGGCCTCGGCGATCAACGCGCGGAGACTCTCCTGGGACGGAGCCAACGTGACCGCCGCGGTGCCGAGCGTGCTCGCTGCGGGGACGCCGCTCCTGCGCGTGAACACACCTCTGACCATCGACGGCGACTACCCGATCGGCGCCGCCCAGTTCGGCTCGCCGCTCACCACGACAGCCGTGACCGGCGCCCTGGTCCAGGCGCTCGACGCCGCGAACGGGACGGGGCCGGCGACGACCGACGCCTGCACCGCGCTGACCAACGGAGCGGCGGTGAGCGGCAAGCTGGCGTTCGTCGATCGCGGCACGTGCAACTTCACGGTCAAGGTCAAGAACTGTCAGAACGCGGGAGCGATTGGCGTCGTCGTCGCGGACAACGCGGTCGGGGCGCCACCCCTCGTGCTGGGCGGCGTCGACGCGACGATCACGATCCCGTCCGTTCGCATCACGCAGCCCGACGGGAATACGATCCGCGGAGCGCTGGGCGTCGGTGTGAACGCCTCCCTCCTGGTCGACGCCTCGATCTACCTCGGCGCGGACGCGTCCGACCGCATGCTGGTCTACGCGCCGAACCCGGTCGCCACGGGCTCGTCGGTGTCGCACTGGGAGCTGCTCGCGACACCGGACCTGCTCATGGAGCCGATCCTGAGCGCGACGCTCTCGCACCAGGTCGAGGGCACCGACGTGACGCTGGCCCAGATGCGCGACGTCGGCTGGTTCCCGGATGCCGACGTGGACGGGCTCGACAACGCGGCGGATCCCGACGACGACAACGACGGGACGTCGGACGGGGCCGACTGCGCCCCGCTCTCGGCCGAAGCGTTCACCGTCCCGGCGGCGGTCACGGGCGTGCGGTTCGACGCCGTCGACACGATGCTGATCTGGAACTCGGCAGCGCCGGGCTCGGGCAGCGGCACCGTCCACGACGTCGTGCGCGGCTTGCTCGCGGAGCTTCCGGTCGGTGGGGGCCCATCCGAGACCTGCCTCCAATCCGGATCGGCCTCGGCCACGGTCACCGATGCGTCATTGCCCGGTCCCGGCCAAGGCTACTGGTACATCGTGCGGGGCAAGAACATCTGCGGAGTCGGACCGTACTGCATGGCGACGAACGGGCCGCGCATCAGCGTTGTCTGCCCTTAGGAGTGAGTCAGGAAGGCGTCCCCCGGCGCGTACCCGTGGCGTAGAGACCAACTCCCACGGCGAGCAGCAGCACCGTCCCCCCGACCACTTTGCCCACCGCGAGCGCTGGGTTCGGGTCGCCGGCTGGGGGGACGCCGGCCAGCACGGTCGATGCCGCGGTCGTCACGAGCCCGAGCGTGGCGAGCAGTCGCACCATCCGGGCGCCGCCCGGCACGCGGATCACATCGGGCCCGGCCGGCTCGCGCTGGATCCGGATCCACGCCGCGAACAAGAACAGGAACGGGAGATAGGTGGGGATCAGACACATGCCGACCAGCACGGCGTACGCGCCCGCGACCGTCGTGCCGGCCTGCCCGAGCACGACGAACACCAGCCCGGCGAGCAACTGGACCAGAAGCGCCACATGCGGCGTGCCCCACCGCGGGTGGACCCGACTGAACGCCGCGGGCAAGTAGCGATCGACGCCGGCAACGTACGGGAGCCGGGACGCGGTCGCGACCCAAGCGCCGCACATCCCGATCCCGCCCACGGTCATCAGCAGGGCGACGATCGGCGCGATCCCGTCGAGGCCGAGCCGCCCCTCGACCCTCGCGATCATCGTCAGGATCCCGTCGAGCGCGCCGATCTCGGCCTGCGGCAGCGCGAGCAGCAGGCACACGGTCGCGAGCACGTAAGTTCCCGTGATCACGGGGCCCGCGAGGAGCAGGGCCCGTGGCACGTTCCGGCGCGCGTCCCGGATCTCGTCGCCGAGGAACGACGCGGCCTCCGCTCCGACCAGCGTGAATACCATCGAAGCCAGAAACACAGCGCCGCCGAGGTCGGTTCCCGGCACGAGGCTCGGCGGATCGAACGACGTGGCCGATCCGAACCGGGCCCACGCGATCCCACCCAGGACGATGACGGCGACCGCGGGCAGCCACGTGCCGAGCGCCCCCACGTTGTGCAGCCACTTGCCGACGTCGAGACCGACGAGGTTGAATGCGGTCGCGACGACGAGACCGGCGACCGAGAAGCCGAGGAACCACGCCGGCTCGTCGCCGAGATGGCGCAGGCGATCCCCGGCGACGAACAACGCGCTCCCGGCAGTGAAGTACAGCAGCGTCGCGAAGTACGGAGCGTTCGACGTCCAGTAGGCCCAGCCGGTCAGGAACCCGCAGAACGGCCCGAACGCCCGCTTCGTCCACATGTACATCCCGCCCTCTTGGGGATAGCGCGACGACAGCTCGATCACGCAGGCCACGAGTGGGACGTAGAACGTGCAGCACGCGAGGATCCAGACGGCGATCGTGCTCGGGCCGGCGGCCGCGGCGGCGGCGACCCAGCGCACGTGGAACCCGGTGACGACGAAGAACAGCAGCAGGTCGCCGGGCCCGATGGCCTTGCGAAGCCGTGGCGATCCGGGCTCTGTCATCCGTCGACGATCCGAGCTGACGTCCCTATCGCGCGCTCTCGCCGTTCCAGCGCCGCAGCTTGGGGATCCGTCGCACGAAGAGACCCGCTACGAAGCCGGGAATCCCGAACTCCTTCAGCTTCCCGCGCACGTGGTCCTGCATCTGTTGCGCCGTGAGGTCGGGTCGGGTGAACCTTCCGCGGTTGTAGCAGTGGGAGCAGTACATCGTGCTCCGCGATCCGTCGTGGTTCGTCCCCCCGCCGGCTTCGTCCTTCTTGAGCGGCATGCCGCACGATTGGCAGTTCTTGAACGTCCCGTTTCCGTCCATCGTCCCCTCCCCACCCCGAGACCGGGCCCATTCTATGCGAGCCGGGCTCGGCCGGGAGCACGTCGTCCCCGATAGTCCCGAGGCTCAGATCCCTTCCACCAGGATCATGTTCGCGACCGACGCAGCCTGCCGGAGCACCTTGGGGCCGTGATAGTCCTGAGACGACCACCACTCCCTCGCGCGCCCGTACGTCGGGAACTCGAGCACGACGACGCGCTTCGGCGTCCAATCCCCCTCGAGCCGCTCCGCTCGCCCGCCACGCACGATGTACTTGCCGCCGTAGAGGGCGATCGTCGCCGGTACGACCTTCACGTACTCGGCGTAGCGCTCGGCGTCCCGGATCTCGATGTCCACGATGAGGTAGGCCGCCATTCGATCTCTCCTTATCCCGCGAGCGGGTCGCGGAACACCCTGCGATCGGCGATCGTGAGCGAACAACCGTACGCCGCGAGCGCCGCGGGCACAACGATGTATTGGCTCGTGTCCTTCCTCATCCTGCAGAACCTCGATACCTACTTGACCACCCTGACGCAGATCCGGGATCAGGTCTCGCCGAAGACGAAGAAGTAGCCTCGTGTCCGGCCGACGCACGGTCGGGCTCGTGTTCGTGCTAGCCAAGGGTGTAACTTCGGCCTTCTTCCGTCGCGACGGCGGTTTCTACGTACGCAATCGCACGGGCTGCAAGCCGAGCACCGAGTCATCGAAGTGTTCTCAGCCGATCGCCCGTGGCGACCGCGACCGGAAAGTACCAGCCCTCACGGACAGCGGCCAGAGTCGTGTCCCTTGGGCATCGAAGTTCCGGTTGCTTTCGGCGATCGACTGTACGAAGCTTCGGCCCGCGGGTTTCCGCACTTTTCGGAGGACGATCCGATGAACCCACGATCCCTCGTCGTGCCGCTCGCGCTCGTCCTGCTCGCCGCCCCGGGCCTGTCGGCCGCGAGGCAAGCGAAAAAGGGCGGAGAGTTGGGCTTCCAGCTCGGAGCCTTCCTGCCCGACGAGGACTTGAGGGGCGCCCCGGGCACGCTCGAGAGCGTCGAGCCGACGTTCGGATTCCGCGGGGACCATTTCTTCGCACCCCGGTGGGGTTGGTTCGTCGATGCGCTCTATGGCTCGGTTTCGCTCGAGGGCACGGATGCCGACCAGTACACGGCGCGTTCGGGACTCGAGGTGCTGTCCGCGCCCCACGGCGACGACTACCAGACCTTCTTCACGTTCGGCGGCGGCTGGACGATCCTCGATAGCGCCGGGTCAAGCGACTTCGATCGTGTGCTCGCATCGATGAGCGTCGGACAGCGGTTCGGATACCGGGGCAACACGATCCTGCGCTGGGAGCTTCGCGGGGATCACACGCTCTCCGACGAAGGCCTCGGCGGCGAGGATCTGACCACTGCATACGCGCTGTTCGGCGTGAGCTGGGGCATGCCCTCGCGAGCGCGGGACGCGGACCGGGACGGTGTCGCCGATCGGAAAGACGACTGCCCGGGAACTCCCGCGGGAGCCAAGGTCGACGCCCGCGGCTGCCCGATCGATTCGGATGCGGACGGTGTGCCCGACGGAATCGACGCTTGCCCCGGTACAGCCCCGGGGTGGCCCGTCGACGCACGCGGTTGCCCGATCGACTCGGACGGCGACGGGGTCCCCGACGGAGCGGATCGATGCCCGGGAACTCCGGCCGGAACGAAGGTCGACGCAGCGGGCTGCCCCGTCGACAGCGACGGGGATGGGGTCACCGACGATCGAGACGCCTGCCCGGATACCCCAGCGGGAGCCCGTGTGGACGCCAAGGGCTGCCCGATCGACTCGGACGGCGACGGTGTGTACGACGGCATCGACCGCTGCCCGCGGACGCCGGTCCATGCGCACGTCGATACGCACGGCTGTCCTCTCGACGGGGACGGGGACGGAGTCCCGGATGGCATCGACCGCTGCCCGACGACACCGGCCGGTGTGACCGTCAACCCGGACGGTTGCCCGAAGAGCGCGCCGTTGTTCCAGGAGGCCCGCGATACGCTCGTGCTCGAGGGCGTGCACTTCGAGACCGCTAAGGCGGTGCTGACCGAGAACTCGAGGACGATCCTCGAGATCGTGGCCCGATCGCTCGCCGACTGGCCCGATGTGCGCGTCGAGATCGCGGGCCACACCGACGCGAGAGGCACGGAACCGTACAACCTCGACCTGTCGCAGCGGCGGGCCGAGGCGGTGCGGACGTACCTCGCGGAGCGCGGCGTCGCGGCGGATCGGCTGACGGCGAAGGGCTACGGCGAGTCGAAGCCGATCGCCAACAACGGGACGGAGGCCGGACGAACGAAGAACCGCCGCGTGGAGCTGAAGCGGCTACCGTGAGCAGCGGATCATGCCGACGAGTACGGTCGAGGATTACCTGAAGGCTGTCTTTCACGAGGAGCAGCGCTCGCGCAGCAACCTCGTGCCGACCGGACGGATCGCCGCCGCGATGGGTGTCGCGCCGGGGACGGTCACGGCCATGATGAAGGCGCTGACCGACTCGGGCCTCGTCGGCTACGAGCCGTACGCGGGCGTGCGGCTCACCCCGGCCGGGCGCCGGCTCGCCGCACACGTCCTGCGCCGCCACCGGCTGGTCGAGCTGTTCCTCGTGCGCATCATGGGCATGGATTGGAGCGAGGTGCACGATCAGGCCGAGGTGCTCGAGCACGCCGTGTCCGACCGGTTGATCGAGCGCATGGACCAGATGCTCGGACGCCCGGCGGTCGATCCACACGGCGACCCGATCCCGACCGCGGGAGGCAACATCGACGAGGCGGACCGCCCGAGCCTGCTGACGTGCCGCACGGGCGAAGCGGTGCGGATCGCGCGCGTGACCGATCAACGACCGGAGTTCCTGCAGCTCCTCGAACGCCACGGCGTGATGCCCGGCCGGAACGTGGTCGTCGAGTCGCACGACGAGCTGGCCGAGACGATCGGCGTGCGGACCGAGGACGGGCCGTCGTTTCAGCTCGGCTTCCCCGCGGCGTCGCGCATCCTGGTCGACGCCTTCCGGCCGGAGTGATCGTTCCGAGCTAGAATCGCCGCCGTGAACGCGACCCGTCCGGACGAGCCGCGACTCCCTGCGTCCATCGCGGAGCCGTTTCGCACCGCGCTCTCGGTCGGGTGCGGCGCCTGGGCAGGTGCGCTCGGAAACCGACTGGTGTCGCTGGTCCTGTTCGGCTCGGTCGCTCGGGGTCAGGCACGTGGTGGCCGACGGGTTCCCGCGTAGCCTCGCAGAGCGCAGGCGACCCCTCGTCGCGGCATGGGACCTGGCACGTGCCGAGGCCGATCTCGGCGCGGTCGTGTGGAACCTCGTCACCAAGTCCCGCGAGGAGGCGCGGTTCCACAGCCCGCTGTACCTCGACATCGTCGAGGACGGGGTTCTGCTCCTCGACCGGGACGGGTTCTTCGCCAGCGTCCTCGAGGGAATGCGCTCGCGCATGCGCGCCCTCGGAAGTCGTCGCGTGTTCCTGCCCGACGGAAACTGGTACTGGGACCTCAAGCCCGACTTCCGCTTCGGGGAGGTGGTCGAGATATGACGACCTCCCGGATGGGCCGCGCATACATCGAGGAAGCGCGAGGACGCTTGGAACTCGTCGCGGTCGAGCCGGCCCGTGTGCACGACGTCGCCGAGCTGCTTCGACGGGAGGCCCATCGATTCCCGGCGGAGTTCCGCGCCAACGTCGAGCACCCGGCCGGGATCTCGACCGAGATGGCCGGCGATCGTGGCATCGCGTTCTACGGCGATGAGCGACAGGGGGATCGGTCCGCAGGAGCTGTTCGACGAGGCCGACGCCGTGCGCGCGTTCCGCAACCTCGAGTTCGTCGCCGAGCGGTGCGCGATGCTGCTCGGCCCGTGAGCCCACGACGCGCGGTCAACGGAGCTTCCGGCGGACCCGGTCGCAGATCCTCGCGGATCCCGCGTTGCCGGGGAGGGCGCACCGCCGCTACCGTGCGTACAGATCGATGATGCGCTCGATCGCCCGGCGGCAGACCGGACAGAAGCCCACCGGGTCGCGTGTGAACATGATGCAATCCGCCGACGGGCGGTACAGACCGCGCGCGGAGTAGAGCGCGCCCTCGAACGCCCCGACCGCCCTTGCGTGCGGCTCGGCCGCGAGCATCCCGGTGAACAGCGTGCGCTCCTCGGTGAACAGGCGCTCGAGGTCCTCCTCCGGAGCGCTCGATTCGCGCAGGCGCTGGCGCTCGGCCTGAAACGCCCTCGAGCGCTCCTCGAACGCCTCCTTGCCCCATGGCGTGGGGAGCGGAGTCGACCCCGTGACGAGGTCGCTCCACTTGAGCGTCGAGGGATCGAGAAGCGCGGTCACGTTGGGCTCCCACGGCTCGATGCGCGGACCGTCTTCGGTCTCGTACGCCACGGGAGAGGTGAAATACTCGTCACCCAGCGCGCCGAAATGGTGCCCGAACTCGTGCACCGCGAGATACTCGGAGAACGCGGAGCGCGCCGCCGCCGTCGCGTACAGCTGATAGATCCCGCCGCCGCCGTACTGGCGCTCGTGGACCAGGATCAGGACGAAGTCGTACGGCGCCGCCGCGGCCCGGTCGCGCCAGCGGCGATCGTCGAGCGTCAGGACGTACCGCTCGGAGTCGAAGATGTTGTACCGCGTGCCGAGCGGGCTGTCGTGGAAGATCCCCGATCGCGGACGGGTCACGCCGCTCCGCTCCGACGGGGTGTCGAGCGCACGGACGTTGAAGTCGGTCTTTCGCGACGCGAACGGCTCCTCGGCGAAGAGCGCGGCCGCGATCCGCCGCGCGTCGGCATGAAACGCCTCCATGTCCGTCGCCGTGTATCCGTCGCCGAGGATGAGCAGGTCCACCTTGACCGCCGGGTCGCCATGCTCGGCGATCGACCACACGCGACCGACGGGCGGCGGGGCGCGATCGACGAAGCGCGACGACGGGTCGAGCGTCACGCTCCAGATCTCGCCGAAGCTCCCGTCCGGGCCACGCTTGCGTAGGCGTACCTGGAACGGCCGGCGCGGCTCGGGCACGCGCACCGCCTCGGGGAACACGCGCCAGGTGCCGTCCGCGGCCTCGCCGGTCGTCTCCCACTCGCCGTAGATGCTGCCGAAGCCGCGTGTGTACATCACGCGGTTCGTCGCCCGATCCGCGACCTCGACCAGGTATGCGCCCAGGTTCGTCGGGTCGAGGAGCTGCGTGCGGCTCCCGGGCCACGGCCCCTCGATCCGCGCCCGATCGAGCGCGACTTGCTCCTCGCCCGCTGTCCCGGCGTGGAAGGCGTCGACGCGCAGCGTCCTTCCGGTGAAGTCGTCGTCGAAACCGGCGCGTGCTGCCGGAACGAAAGCGCCAGCGACCAGGATCGAGATCGTGCAGAGGCGGCGCATCACGGCTCCGCGGGCGGCCGAGGCCGCGAGTGCGGCCTCTACCAGCTGTAGCTCACGATCCCGAGCGCGCGCCGTTCGAGGAGATCCCCGCCGAACGACTCCCAGTGCTCCTCGTCGAGGAGGTTCGAGACATTGATCCCGAGCGTCCAGCTCTCGCCGAGCCGGTAGTTGACCACGAGGTCGACGGTCGTGTAGCTCTCCACGTCGCCCTGGAACGGTCCGACGACCCAGCGGAAGTCGTCGACCCAGCGCCCGGAGATCCCCGCGTCGAACTTGCGGTTGCGGTACTGGATGCCCAACGCGCCCTTGTCCTCGGGCGTGTTCGGCAGCAGCAATTGATCGAGCCCCGGCGCCGACTGCTCGATCTCGTAGTCGAACCACGAGTAGGTCGCCGATGCGCTCCACTGGTCGGTGAAGTAGTAGTTCAGGCCGACATCGACACCCTCGGTGTTCACCTCGCCGGAGTTCGTGTAGGACACGGCGCCGAGGATTGCCGATCCGTCGAGGTTGTTCGTCAGGATCGGCGGCGCGTTCGCCCGCACACAGTCGGCCACCGACACGAGCGGGTTCAGGACGCACGGCATGCTCTCCGCCGCCGCCGATCCGACCCACGGGCCGAAGTTGGAGTTGATCCGCCCGAGGGGGGTGCCGAGCTGCGGGAGGAGGTCCGTGATGAAGCTCGTGTTCTCGCTCGAGTAGTAGTCGATCGTCAAATACGCCTTGCGGCCGAGGATCCCGCTGTACCCGATCTCGTAGGTCGTCGTCTCTTCCAGTTGCAGATCCTCGTTCCCCAGCGCGAGCACGGGCGTGCCGCCGCCGAGGCCGCAGTCGGTCACGCCGCTCGCCAGACACAGACCTTCCAGCGCGCCGAGGTTCGCCGGCGGAGCCACCGGCGCCTGCAGGAAGAACTCGGAGTAGTTCGCGACCTGGAACGCCTGGTTGTACGTCAGGCGCAGGGTGTGATCGGGCACAAAGTTCCACACGAACGCGCCCTTGGGCGAGAACTGCGCGTCGTACAGCGAGCTGTCGTCGTAGCGTGCGGCGAACACGAGCTTGATCTCTTCGCTGAGCTGCCAGTCGAGCTGCCCGAACACCGACTGGAACTCGGCATCCACCGGCTCGAACAGCAGCGTCTGTTGCCCCGTGCTCGGGTCCGCGCTGTCGATGTCGTCCTTGTCGTAAGCCGCTCCGGCGACGATCCGGAGGTCCTGGCTGAGGTCCCAGTGCGTCTGGACCTCGAGCTTCGCCTTCCACGTGTCGAGGGCCAGATTCGCTCCCGAGGCGAGCGCGAGCTGCTCCGGCGCGTCACGACCGCTGTACGTCGCGAGGAAGTTCCAGTGCGGCAGGGCGAAGTTGACCCGAGCCCACGGCCGCTCGACGTCGACGAGCTGCACGCGGCCGATGCCGGTCTGGAACGCGGGCCCCGCGACGTCGGACAGGCCGGCCTCGAGGGTCAGGTGCGACTCGTCGCCGCCGAAGTACTTGTCGAAGCGCAGGCTGCCGAAGTAGATGTCGTCGTCGTCCACGCGCGCGAGCGGCACCGCCTCCTGCGGCAGGCAGTCGGTGGCCGCCCCCTGCGGCACGGGACACGGCACCGAGTACTCGGCCGCGCCGTTGCGCGACACCGTGAAGTCGCCGCTCGTCCGCGCGCCCGCGGTGACCTTCCAGTACCAGTCGCTGCCGATCCCGCCGGCGTAGCGGAAGTCGCCGTTCAGCGTGCTCAGCTCGCCCCCGCTGAGCCGCACCAGGCCCCCCTCGCTGTACTTCGGCTCCTTGGTCGTGAGGTTGAGCACCCCGCTCGACGCGTTGGCGCCGTACAGCGCCGCGCTCGGCCCGCGCACGAACTCGAGGCTCGCCACGTCGTCGAGCGGGAAGGACAGCGAGGACCATTCCTGCGCGCCGAGGAACGGCACCGACGGGTCGCGGCCGTCGATCAGCGTGGCCACTCGCCGGTTCAGCGAGCTGTTGAACCCGCGCGTGTTGAAGTTGTAGTCGTACAGGCCGCTCTGGGTCACCTCGGCGCCGGGCGTGAACTCGAGCAGCTTCGGGAGCTGCCCCGTCGCCGCCTTCTCCGCGATCTCCGACTCGCTCACGACGGTCACGGCCGCGGGGGCCTCGACGACACGCTCCTCGCGGCGCGAGGCCGAGTAGACGGTGAGGCTCTCGGCGAAGGTCAGATCCCAGTCGGTCGTCACGTCGACAACCGTCGCCGACCCCGCGACGACCACGACGTCCTTGCGCTCGACGGACTGATCGCGGTGCACGAACGTCATCGTGTACGTGCCCGGCGGCACCCCGTTCAGCTCGTACCGCCCGGCTCCATCGGTGAGCGCGATGAACACGCTGCCCAGGATCCGGACCTCGATGCCTCCGTGCGGCCGGCCGTCGGCGACCGTGACCTGGCCTTCGATGCGTCCCTTGTCCGCGGCGGTCGCGGCGAGGGCGAGCGCGATTCCCAAGAGGGCGAAGCACAAGAGCCATCGCGAAGATCCTCTGCGCATGTCGGCTCCTCGGGTCGCCAGGGGGGCGACGGTCGTTCTCGCCCGCTTATACCGGCCCCGCGAAGGCGCAGTCAAGAAGAACAGAGGAAAAAGGAGAAGGTCGGTCTCGATCTGCGCCCAACGGAGAGTGCCACGAGATCATCGCCCTGCGCCTCCGCCGATCGGCTACCGGGAATGGAGCAACGCCGACGGACCGCGGCGTGGCGACCACGTGTGGCGAGAACTAGATTCGGAGCGAAGGAGCCGCGGCCGTGAACCCCTCGCCGTCCCAACGCCGGCTCCGTGCCGCGCTCGTGGCCCTGCTCGCGCTCGTGGCGACCGACGGGCGCGGCGAGGGCGAAGCGCCGGCTGAGGTCGGTTCGTGCTGGCCCGGCACGCCCGGGACCGATCCAACGCTCTGCCCGCCGAACGACCCGGACCACCGCGGCCGGTGGGAGCTGCGCAGCGACATCCCGAAAGAGATCGACAAAAAGAAGATGCACCCGGCCGAGGCGGCGCTCGGCGCGATCGGCATGTCGGTCGACACCGCGTGGCAACTCACCCTGGGGCGGGACGACGTGGTCATCGCCGTTCTCGACAGCGGGATCCGCTGGCGCAACCGCGATCTGGCCGACCAGGTCTGGCTGAACGCGGGCGAGCTGCCCTGGCCTCTCGGCGCCGCGAGCCACGACGCCGACGGGGACGGAGCGCTGCGTGCGCGGGACTACGCCACGGACCCGCGCGTGGGCGACCGCAACGGCAACGGCTTCGTCGACGCGGGCGACCTCGTGCTCGCCTTCTTCGACTGCACGGACGGAGACGGCAACGGCTACGCCGACGACATCGCGGGCTACGACTTCTTCGGAACCGGCCACTGCGGCAACACCGTCGCCGACAACGATCCCGGCGACGACACCGACTTCGGCCACGGCACCGGCATCGCCGCGACCGCTGCCGGCGCGACGAACAACGGGATCGGCGGCGCCGGAGTCTGCCCGCGCTGCCGCATCCTCCCGGTGCGGGTCGGCGACAGCTTCGTCGTCGATGCGAACCGGTTCGCGCGCGGCCTCGAGTTCGCCGTCGAGGCCGGCGCCGCGGTCGTGGCCTCGGCGCTCGGTAGCTACAACGACACCCCCGCGGCGCGGCGTGCCGTCGACCTGGCCTATGAGCGCGGAGTGGAGCTGATCGGCTCGGCCGCCGACGAGTACTCGTACCACCACAACTTCCCCAGCGTGCTGAACCACGTGCTCTACGTGAACGCCGTGCGCTTCAACCACGCGAGCGACTGGCGCGAGGCCTCGACGTTCTGGGGCGTGAACCCTTGCACTAACTTCGGCGCTCGCGTGTGGGTCACCGTGCCCGCCGTGAGCTGCTCCTCGGGCGCGACGTCGCGACTGGCCGGCGTGGTCGGCCTCGTCGAGTCGGCGGCGCGCGACGCGGGGCGCGGCCCGCTCCACGCCGAGGAGACCTACCAGATCCTGCGCGCGACGGCGGACGACCTCGACAACACGAAGCCCGACTGGGGCGGACTGCGCTGGGCCGCGCGGCCCGGCTTCGACCAACATTACGGCTACGGGCGCGTCCACGCGCGCCGCGCCGTCGAGATGGCACGCGACGGGACGATCCCGCCGCAGGTCGATCTGCTCGACCCGGACTGGTTCGCCGTCGTCGTCCCGGGCCATGGTCCGCTCCCGGTGCGCGGCAGCGTCCGGCTGCCACGGACGACGCGCGCGAGCTGGCGTCTCGAGTACGCGCTGGGGGTCGAGCCGGCCGAGAGCGACTACGTCGCCGTGGCGTCGGGTGACGTCGCGGGCGCCCGCGAGGGCGTCCTCGGCACGCTCGACTTCGCGCACCTGCCCGTCCCGAGCGGACCGTCACCCCGGGATAGCGACGATCGCGATCGGTACAGCGTGACGCTGCGGCTGCGCGCCGTGGACGAAGCCGGCCGTGTCGCCGAGGCCCGCCGGAGCTTCTTCGTGTTCGACGATCCGACCTGGGTCGAGGGGTTCCCCTTCGACCTCGAGGGCTCGGGCGAGGCGGGACCGACGGTGGTCGACCTCGACGGGGACGGGCGAGCCGAGATCGTCCTCCCCACGGCCGCCGGCACGGTGCACGTTCTCGGGCTCGACGCGACCGGCGCACGCCGAGAGATCGCCCGCATGACGCTCGACGAAACGCCCGCCGCGCGGCGTGGGGGCCTCGTCGCTCGCGAGACCGTGATCCGCAGCGCTGCCGTCGGCGATCTCGACGGCGATGGCCGGCCCGAGATCGTCGTCGCCTCGCGCGAGGGTAAGGTGTACGCGTTCGATCGGCGCGGCGCGCGGCGCGCCGGCTTTCCCGTCTCGATCGACGCGGCGCACGCGGGCCGGCCGACCCCGGAGCGCCCGCTCGAAGTCGGGATCCTCTCGCGGCCCGTCTTGGCGAACCTCGACGGCAAGCCGGGGCTCGAGGTGCTCGCGAGCGCGCTCGACGGTCACCTCTACGCGTGGCGGCACGATGGCGGGATGCTGGCCGGCTTCCCGGTCGGCCTCACCGACGACGGCGCCGCGGCGCCGCGGGCCAAGATCGTCTCGTCCCCCGCCGTCGGCGATCTCGACGGCGACGGGATTCCCGAGATCATCGTCGGGTCGAACGGCCTGCGCAACGCAGCCGCCCGTGCCTTTGCCGTGCGTGCGCGCGGGACGGCGCACCCCGAGGGTCCGCTGCGACCGGGCTGGGGTGCGCTCGAGCTTCCGGCGCTTCGTCCCGACCTCCTGCCGACGGTCGCCACGGGAGTCCAGATGGACCCGCTCCTGATCGACGCCGACGGCGACGGCGACATGGAGGTCGTGCTCTATGCGGTCACGGGCAGCTCGATCGTCCTCGTCGACGATGAGGGGCCGGGACCCGAGATCCTCGTGCGCTACTCGCTCGAGCCCGCCGAGCGGTCGGCGTTCCGCGACACGTACTTCCTCGGCGGAACGGGCTCGCCCGCCGCGGTGGACGTGGACGGCGACGACGTGCCCGAGCTATTCGCGCCGCTCCTCCCGTTCCGGATGTTGACGCTGCGCGCCAAACCCGGTGTCCCGCTCGACGTTCCGCTGGCGCTCGGAGGGTGGCCGCTCGTTCCCGCGCTCGCCCGAGACGCGCCCGCCGCCGCGACCTCGTCCCGTAACGGGGCTCCGCCGACGGTTCCGATGCTCCCCGGCTGGCCGCGGCGCATGGAGGACCTGATGCTGCTCTCCAAGCCCGTCGCGGCCGACATCGACGGCGACGGCGCGGACGAGGTGTTGATGGGAAGCGGGGGCTATCTCCTGCACGCGTTCCGCGCCGCAAGCGGCGAAGCAGCCGACTTCCCGAAATTCACCGGCGGCTGGATCTTCTCCGCGCCTGCTGTGGGCGACCTCGACGGCGACGGCGTGGCGGAGATCGTCAGCGTGACACGCGAAGGGTATCTGTTCGCGTGGCGCTCGCGTCCACGATCGAGTCCGGTGGCGGAGCGGCGTCTCCCAAGGTGATCACGAGATAGCCCTCGATCACGGAGATCGCCCGCGGCGCGAGCTGTGCATCGCCGACTCGCCAGCCGCCCGGGGCGATCGGCTCGAAACGGGTCTCGAACAGCGCGCCGAACACGAGCTCCTGGATCGTCGCGGCGAGCAGCGGCTCGTCGAAGTCGATCCCCGTCGCCGAGAGACGCCACGAGTTCTCGAGCGGCTCGAAGGCGATCCCGCCGATCCGGTTCACGAACGGCACGGCGCGAACGAGTCCCGTCTCGATCGTCAGCGTGCCGAGGTGCTCCGGCTCGGCCCCGGTCGTCGCGCGCAGCACGTCGAGCGCGACGTTCTCGATCTCGATCTCGACGACGGCGCGCGCGGTCGTGGGTGGCGGTTCCCGCTCGATGGCCGGCGTGGGTCCGACCTCCCACAGCGCAAGCTCTCGGAATCGTACGCGCGGGGGCGCGTCGAGCCGCATCCGGAACAGCAGTCCCTCGCGGGTCTCGAGGTTGCGCAGGCCAGGGACCAGCGCGAGCACGGCGTCGCTCCGCACCAGGCGCCGGAAGTCGCCCGCGGGCCTTCGCGCGCGCTCGCCGAGCCCCTCGAACGCGGCGCCGATCGCGACGTTGACGAGTCGCTCCGAAACCGCCACGGCCGACTCGCCCACGGGGAGGACCGGTGGCACGGCCTGAGGCTGTCCCTCGTCGACGCTTCCACCCGCGCCCGCCTCGCCGAACCCGTCGAACGCCACGGTCAGCGCTCCGTCGTCCGTCTCGATCCGACTCGCGTCGAGGCGGAACCGCGTCGAGCCGATCTCCCACTCCTCGCGCACGAGCCCGTCCTCCGCGAGGCCGGCCGCGGCATCCTTGGCTCGCTTGAGCAGCAGGCGGTCGACCTGGGCGACGTGCCGTTTCAGGTGTGACTTACCGAGCCCCCACAGCAGCCACTTCGGCAAGACGGTATTGCGGCAGCGCTCCGGCTTGACGAGGTGGATCGCCTCCCGTGCACCCGGCGAACGCGCCTCGATGGGCACGACCCGGACGTCCCCTTCCTCGACGACGAACCCGAGGTCGAGCGCGAGCGCGAGCGGATGCCCGGGCTCGATGAACAGCCCCGCGCCCTCGCAGCGCGCGCGCTGCCCGAGGATCTTGCGCTCGATCCGGGCGATCGTGACGTCGGCCTCGAGGATGTCGAAGGTCAGCGCTGCCGTTCCGTTTCGACCGAGCGCCAGCACCGGCTCGGAGAGCCGGACCTCGTAGGAGAGGCCGTGGACACCGCGTGACACACGGTCCCGACGCCCGGCGAACACCGGCCCGCCCTTCGCCCGGAACGCCCCGCGCAGGACGAGGTTCGCGTCAGCCTCGGTCAGGCGCACGACGACGGCATCGGGCGTTCGGGCGGATCCGGCCGCGGCCGGCAGCGCGACGAGCGCGGTCGCGACTGTCGTGAGGAGGACGAGTCGCACGGGGCCTCCGCGCGGGAACCGCGGGAGGGCGCCCCCCCGGGTACCCGGCTAGGGCCAAGGTACGACCACCGCCGACTGCCGGCCGGTACCAAATCCGAAACCCGTCCATCGTGGTGCGGAGGTTGTTGCTCGAGGTTCCACGGCTCGGTTCGAGGAGCGTCCTGGTTGGAGGTCCTGGGGCGAGTTCGAGGCGTGGAGGTGGGGGATCGAGCCAGTGCGTCGGTCGCTCGAGCCTCAGTAGGCCTGGCGCAGGTGGTGCACGCGGTTGACGGGCAGAACCGGGGTAAACCATTCCCGGCGG
>Ga0247727_10005629_pt1 | contig 25238 bp, 20 predicted proteins | sample WisWelCaveWW1625_FD_202498 | JGI IMG/M metagenome (GOLD analysis project Ga0247727, IMG submission 202498) | Biofilm microbial communities from Wishing Well Cave, Virginia, United States - WW16-25 | ecosystem: Environmental > Aquatic > Deep subsurface > Groundwater > Cave microbial mat | place...
CGTCAATCAAATTACCGATGCGTTCTGTGGAGGCTTTGATGCGTTCAACGAATTTTCGTTGCAACGCGCCGAGGATGCCGACGGATTCACCCAGCAGCAAATCGGTGTATCCGACAACTGAAGACATCGGTTGCCGCAACTCTTGTGAAATGGAGGCGACCACCTCTGCCTGTTCGGTGGAATGCGCGGAGGCGCTCCCTTTTTCCACTTCCATGATTCGCATGTTGGCTTCGGCGAGTTGATTTTGCAAACGGGCTATTTCCTCCAGCGTGAGGCGTAACTCGCCTTCCACTTGTTTTGAACCGGAACTTTTTGCGCCTTTTCCCGCGCGCAGATCTTCATTTTCCTGTTTGAGCCGTTCGATGGCTTTTTGAGTCTCTGCCTGCATGGTCGTCATGGCGGCAAGACTCTCAGCCTGGGCAAGTCCTTCGTGGGCGTCCGCTTTGACGGCTTCCATTTGTTTGAGCAGGTCATTGTTTCGGCGTTCGAGATCGGCGATGCGGTCCTGTGCCATACCGAGGGCTTGTTTTGTTTGTTCACCCCGTTGCTCGAGCGAAGTCATCTTATGCCCGCGCTGGATGATCGGGACAAGCGAGACCGCAATGTTGGTGACAAAGGCTTGATCTTCGGCGCTCCACAAACGATTCGAATACGGCGAGAGCAACAAAACACCGCCAAGCGAATCTTTTTCCGGCGTCACAATGGGAACGCTCAGCAGGTGTCCCGGGCTGGCGAGACCCAGCATGTCGCTCAACCCTTTGATATCTGCCGATGTACTGCTCGATGGTAATCGCAGTGGACGGCCGCGTTGCAGGGCGTTGGTAAGCATCGGAATCAGATTCTTATTCATGCTCCCGCCTTCGAGAGCCTCTTCGCGGATGAGGTCATATCCGCTGGCGATTTGTATCTGGTTTTTGTTATCGGTGAGATAAATGAGGAAGCACAAATCTGCAAGCATGGTCTGCGCAATGGCACGCGTGATTGCCTGACTCAACTTCTCCGCGCTGGATTCTCCGGCAAGCGCAAGAAGCGCGTGGAATGTCTTCGGGTCTGTGCTGTACCGCCGACGTTCATCCACAGGCGATGATTGTCTATTTATGGAGGTGGGTCCGGTTGTGGGGGCGGGGAAGCGTTGTGGGAGAGTCATCAGGATCGGGAATGCCGCCATATACGTCAGCCGCACCGCGCCGGGGAAGTTCCCATCGAAACGACCCAGCAGCATATGAAGGAGATGCCCTGCGAATGCGAGCAGGAAGACTGCGAGTCCGTAACCCCATCCGTTTGGGCGGCGAAGCGCCAAAAGGAACAAACCAAAGACCGCAACCGCAATGCCTGCCAACTGCCAGATGCCGTCATAAATGGTTCGGTTATAGGATGAAAGATCCGCTTCCTGTGCATACGTCACAAGGTTAAGTGAAAGCGCCGCGGCAATGAGCAGAGTCAACAGCCCTGTTGCCGCGTCTGCCGGGCGGCTGGGTTCGGGGAAGTTCCACAGCCAGATCATCCATACCAGGGAAAAGAGAGTGAGCGCGCGGTCCAACGGAGGCAGGATGAGCGGCAGGTTGATGATCCCCTGATTCCCGACGCCGCTCAAAATGAACGACCCGATCTGGGCAACCAGGAGCAGGGTGAGTCCAAACATCGTCCGCCGCGCCTGGGGGAATTCACTGGATCGCCAGTGAACAAATGCAGATTGTAGCGCGCCCGCGATGGAGAACACCAGGATGAGATGATAGATCAAGCTCCCCGCAGGCTCGGTGAGGACGTTGAAAATTTGATTCAGAGAAGTAACCATCTCGCTTGTGATTATATTCCACTTGGGCAAATCTGTCCTAAACCTTTGGTTACAAGACCGTTATTTTCAATTCAACCAACCGTCAGCGGCTATAATTCATTCGATGCGCCCAAACATTTTTCGCGCCGTTTTCGTTCTCTTGATTCTCCTGCTGGCGGTTGCCGTGCCTGTCATTCTTACCGGCTATTCGGAACTGAAAAAAGCGACCACTGCGAGTTTCTACATCGAAGTTGCCGGGCATTACAAGACTGCCGCGCAGCGTCTTCCCTGGCGCGCCGAACTGTACGAGTTATCCGGTCACGCGTATTACCATGCGAAAGAATATGCGCTTGCTGATGGTATGTATCAAATTGCGCTAAAACGCAGCGCACTTTCACCCGAAGGCTGGGTGGCGTGGGGTGATGTCAATTATTTGATGGACGATCCTGCGCGCGCGGCAGAAATTTGGGAACAGGGGCTTGCGCAGAAAAATTTTTCGGAAAATCTTTATTCGCGGCTCGCTCAAATTTATCAGGAGCAGGCGGATTATTCCAAAGCCGCGCAATATTTACAAAACTATGTTTCGAGTCATTTGGATGACGCGTCCGCGCATTATCGGCTGGGACTTCTTTTGACTCTTTCCGACCTGAACACGGCGTCGTCGGAATTAATTACCGCCTCACAACTGGACCCTCGATTTGATCCTGCATCCCAGACTCTTCGCACCGCCTTGAATCTTGCCTCATTAAATGACGCTCGCTCCGAACGCTTCATCCTCATCGGACGCGGGCTTGGTCTGGTGGAGGAGTGGCATCTTGCGCGCGCCGCGTTCGAATCCGCTGTCCGCGCGGATGAGGAAAATGCCGAGGCGTGGGCATGGCTCGGCGAAGCGAACCAGCACATAGGCGACGAAGGAAGCGCAGAACTTGATCGGGCTTTGCAATTGAATCCAAATTCATCCACCGTGCGCGGTTTGCGTGGATTGTATTTCCAGCGCGGTGGAAATCATCGTCAGGCATTGATCGAGTTTCAATTTGCCGCGTCGCTCGAGCCGAAGAATCCTGCGCGCTTTGTTTCTGTGGGAGATGCATATGTGAATGTAGGCGACTTGATCCGCGCATTGGAGGCATATCAAGCCGCGACAATGCTCGCGCCCAATGATGCAACTACCTGGCGCACGCTTGCAATTTTTTGCGGGCAGAATCATGTCAACCTGAAAGATGTGGGCATACCCGCCGCGCAACGCGCAGTCGTGATCGCAGACGACGCCGTAAATTTGGATGTGCTGGGTTGGTTACTTCTGCTCGACGCGCGTCGCGAGGAAGCCGAACGGATTCTTGCGGACGCATTTGAAAAGGATTCTCAGAACGCGCTTGTGAATCTGCATTTGGGGATGTTGTATTTGCAGACGGATGATCGTGCCCGCGCGTTCGATCATTTGACTCGCGCCCGCGATCAGGGAAGCACTGAAGCCGAAACGTTGTTGAGTAAATATTTTCCGTAAACATCGCGCTGAGCGGAGTGACCCTGAGCCTGTCGAGGGGGAACGAAGTCGAAGCGTATTAGCAAACGCATCCTTCGGTAACACTTGGCTCTACCTTGTACGAAACAATACCCATGATAAAATCCTTCACGTGAACAAAACTATCTATCTTCCGGTTGTTATCTTCCTTCTTCTCTCTGCCTGCTCTTCCCCCCCAACTCCCGCGGCTCCTCTCGAGCCCTCAGGTACGCTCCTCTTTCAGGATGAGTTTGACCAGAACACCACCGGCTGGGACCGCGTCGCGAATGACGGCGGCATCATGGATTACGACAGCGGCGGTTATCGCTTCCTGATTCGGCAATCCAAACTTAATTTCTGGTCCACGCCTGAAAAGGATTTCCGCGATGTACGCGTCGAAGCAGATGTGACAAAATTGAACGGTCCGAATGAAAACCGCATGGGGCTGATGTGCCGCTACCAAAGTGGGAATTATTATTTCTTCATCATCACAAACGATGGTTATTATGCAATCGGAAAATTTATCGGAGGTCAAACCGTTTTGCTGGGGCAGAGTGAGATGCAGGCATCCACAAACGTTCAGGTCGGCGCGTCCTTGAACCATTTGCGTGCGGATTGCATCGGGGATTCACTCACGTTTTATGTGAACTACCATCTGGTTGCAGGCGCAAAAGACTCTGATCTGCAATCCGGCGACGTGGGCTTGCTCGCGGGTTCCTTTGCCGAGCCGGGCGTGGATGTGTTGTTCGATCATTTTGTAGTGATGCAACCGTAAATATTTCGTCATTGCGAGCCGCCGAAGGTGGCGAAGCAATCCCCTCGATCGTTGGGATTGCTTCGTCGGGCTTAAGCCCTCCTCGCAATGACATATACGAAGTATGAAAATCTACCTCGATACCATCGGCTGTCGCCTGAACCAGGCTGAAATCGAAAGCATGGCGCGTGGATTCCGCGCGGCAGGGCATGATATCGTCGCGACGGCTGACGTGGCGGACATGGCAGTGGTCAACACCTGCGCGGTGACGAACGACGCCGCGTCCGTTTCGCGCAGAAAGATCCGTCAGATCGCGCGCGCGGGTGTGAATGAAATCGTCGCAACGGGATGCTGGACAACACTCCAGCCTCAACGCGCACTCGAACTGCCAAATGTCACTCGTGTTATCACAAATGACCGCAAAGATCATCTTGTCCCCGATGTTTTGAATCTTCCACAAGAGTCCTTTGATATTGAACCGATTTCGCGCGAACCTTTGCCGGGTCTGCATCGCCGCACGCGCGCCTTCATCAAAGTGCAGGACGGTTGTAATAACCAATGCACGTTTTGCATTACAACTGCTGCACGCGGCGAAGCGCGAAGCCGCCCCATTGCAGATGTAATCCTTGACATTCAGTCCGCGCTCGACGGCGGCGCAAAGGAAATTGTTTTAACCGGCGTACATCTTGGCTCATGGGGGTATGAATTCAATTCGCATCTGATGGACCTCATCAAAGCCATTCTGCACGAAGCAGATGTGCCGCGCCTGCGACTCTCCTCTCTTGAGCCCTGGGATTTGAACGCGGATTTTTTCTCACTCTGGACTGATTCACGCCTCATGCCTCACCTGCACCTGCCTCTGCAATCCGGAAGCGAATCCACGCTGAGGCGGATGCGGCGTCACACCACGCCTGATTCATTTCGTGAGTTGGTTGCGTCGGCGCGTGAGGTGATGCCTGATGCCGCGATCACAACGGATATCATCGCGGGCTTCCCCGGCGAGACCGAAGAAGAGTTCGCACAGACTCTCGATTTTGTGCGCGAGATCAACTTTGCAGGCGGACATGTCTTTACGTATTCACCGCGTCCCGGCACAGGGGCGGCAAGGATGAAGGGGCAGGTGAGGCCTGAGTTAAGAAAGAAGCGGAATCACATCCTGCATGATGCGCTGGAAGGGTCCGCAAAACTCTATCGCGGACAATTCGTCGGGCAGGCGGTGTCCGTGCTGTGGGAGTCTACTTCCGAGATGGGGGAGCGCGGCTGGCAAATGGAAGGGCTGACGGAAAATTACCTGCGCGTGCAAGCCTTTGCGCCCGCGCCGCGCTGGAATGAATTGGATGATGTTGTGTTGCAGGAATGTTTCGGGGATAAATTGAAAGGCGTAATCTTAAACATGGGAGAATATGCATGACCGCTCAACTCATTGATGGAAAAATGATCGCGCAACAGGTGCATGACAAAGTCGCCGCGAAAGTGGCAAAGCGTGTCGCGGCGGGGAAGTCAAAGCCAACGCTTGCCACCGTGTTGGTAGGAGAACGCGTGGATTCGGCAACATACGTTGCCTCGAAGCAAAAGGCGTGCGCTGAATTGGGGATGGGTTCGGTCAGCCACAGTCTGCCTGTGGATATTTCACAGGATGAACTCGAGAAACTCATCAAGTCTTTGAATGACGACAAGTCGGTGCATGGAATTCTGGTGCAATTACCCCTGCCCACGCATTTGAATGAAGAGAGTGTGCTTCAACTCGTAGGCATCGAGAAGGATGTGGACGGTTTCTCTCCGATCAATATCGGTCGGCTGGCGCAAAAGGGGCGCGAACCGTTGTTTGTCCCATGCACGCCGCATGGAAGTATTTACCTGCTTGAGAAGGCGGGTGTGCAGATCGAAGGCGCGAACGCGGTTGTGCTGGGTCGCTCGAATATCGTAGGTATGCCTGCCGCGTTGTTGCTGATTGCCAGAAATGCAACCGTTACCGTCTGCCACTCGCGCACAAAAGATTTGCCGTCCGTGATCCGCAGTGCAGATATCTTGATCGCAGCGATTGGCAGGGCTGAATTCGTGCGCGGGGATTGGATCAAGCCTGGAGCGGCGGTGATTGATGTAGGCATCAACTCGAAGCCTGACGCTACCAGGAAGAGCGGTTATCGTCTCGTGGGCGATGTGAATTTCGAAGAAGCCAGGGAAGCGGCGGGGTTTATAACTCCCGTCCCTGGCGGGGTAGGTCCGATGACGATTGCCATGCTCATGCGAAACACGTTCAGGGCGGCTGAGATGCAGGATCCGTAAATTGGAACAGAAGCAGGTTGAAGCGGCGCACGAAGCGGGACTTTCTTTTGACAGGCTTTTGCACGGTTTGGGGGCGCGTCGGTTTTGATATACTTATCGAATATGTCTCCAGATAAAATTGGCAGGTACAAAATCAAGTCCGAGTTGGGCCGCGGCGGCATGGCGACCGTCTATCGCGCACACGATCCCATCTCCAACCGCGAAGTGGCAGTCAAGGTTTTGCCGCGTGAAATGCTGCACAACCTGCTCACGCGTTCACGGTTCAAACGCGAATTGAAAATGATCGCATCGTTGGAGCATCCTGCGATTGTGCCTGTGTATGATGTGGGGGAGGACGACAACCAGCCTTTTTTTGTCATGCGGTACATGTCCGGTGGTTCACTTGCGGAAATAATTAGAAAGGGACAATTATCACTGGAAGACGCGGCGTTGATTGTTGAACGACTGGCGGCTGCGCTGGATCATGCACATGCAAGAAAAATCATCCACCGCGATCTCAAACCCGATAATGTTCTCTTTGACGCAGGCAACAACCCCTATCTCTCGGATTTTGGCGTAGCAAAACTTACCGAGTCTGCTGTTTCTGCGACCGGTGAAGAAGTGATCGGAACGCCCGCATACATCAGCCCGGAACAGGCGCGTGGTGAAAACGTTGATCACCGCGCCGATATTTATGGCTTGGGCGCGATCCTTTACGAAATGCTGACCGGTGAGCGACCTTACGGTGGGGATACCGTCATTGGCTTGGCTCTTCAACACATTAACGACCCTATTCCTGATATTCTGAAATCGAGGCCCGACCTCCCCAAAGAGGTGGATGCCATCATCAGGAAAGCGCTGGCAAAGGATAAGGCACAGCGATATCCCACTGCGATGGATCTCACACGCGCGTTGAACCGTGCGGCGTTCGGCGATGAAAGAACTATTCCATCCATTAAACCGTTGAGCGACAGGCGTCTCGCTTCTTCACAACGAAGAACAGGCTGGATTGTGGCAGGCTTGGTGGTCTTGTTCGCTTATGTGGGAATGCTTGGTTTGCGCGGGCAACTGCCTTTTCTTTCACCCGCTTCCTCCCCAAGCCCAAGTCTGAATCCTGTTTCGACAAGCATTCAACCAACTGACACAGCCATCGCGCCGACGCTGACCCCTGCCCCCATTATGACCGAAGAAACGCCGACTGCCCCAACGGTTCCCGGCGGCGCGGATCAAATCGCATTTCTCTCCGGAAATGAACTGTATCTGATGAATATAGATGGGAGCGGCTTGGTTCAAATCCGCACGGATAACTCGCCAAAATCGAACCTGCAATGGATTGTCGGCAACCGGCTTGTTTACATGTCCCGCAATTGCGCGTTTCTCGTTTACGGAGATACCAAACAAAACGAAAAGTTGGTATGTTTCAACAGGGATGAAACGCTCGAAGGGTTCAGGGTTTCTCCGGATGGCAAACTCATTGCGATCAGCATCCAGCGCACGTTGAATATTATTTCATTCGATATCGACGCCCTGAATAAAATGGACACGAGATTCAATTTTGTGACCAGCAAGGAATACTGCTTCTATAACCAATTCTCATTTCGCGATGTGCTCTGGTCGAAGGATGGCGCTCGCCTCGCCGCGCGTGTCGTGGACACTGAGTTGACCACCTCCGACCAGATTTTCCTGCTCAGTGTGGATATTCCAAACTGTGCGAATATCGGTCCCACGCGAATTGATAAATTCCCTGGCTTGAATTTTGGCTTTTCCAACAAGGACAGTACCAAAAGAATTACAAGTTTCGATTGGAATGGTAATGACCTGTTTCTGTTGAATGACTCCATCCGCAATGACGGGTTTGGCGACCTTTACTTATACGATAGCGTGACCCGGCAGGAAAAGATCATCAACCCCATTGATGAAGTTTGTTGTTACCGTGACGCGCGTTGGAGCCCGGATGGGAAATACCTCCTGTTTGTTTTCCAGCGATTCGATAGCAGTGAAGCCATGCTGTATTATGTTCCCTTTGCTGACATTGAAAGTGGAAAACCCTTCACTCCCATCCAACTCCCGGGCGGATTTTTAACCCAACGCGATAAACCTCAACCGGCTTTGAGATCGGTGCAATAATTATTTTAGAGCCTTGGAAACCCCTCCACAGAAGGAGGGGTTTTCTATTATTACCCTTGACATAATATCAATCTACGACTATTATCAACTTCATAATAGAACTAAATCCATTCTACTGAAAGGAGTAACAGTGGTTGATACGTCCACCCTCACCAAGAAATTCCAAAAGGAGATGAACGCGGGCATCGCCTCGCTTGTCCTGTTGAGCGTTTTGGATAATAACAGGAAGCCCATGTACGGTTATCAGATTGCCAAACTGCTCGAAGAGTACAGCGGCGACGCGTCGTTTATGAAGCAGGGCGCGTTGTATCCCGTTTTACATTCGTTGGAGAACAGCGGACTGTTGGAAAGCAAAGTGGAGCCTTCCGTGTCGGGTCCGCCGCGCAGGTATTATGCAATAACGTCCGAGGGGCGCGAAACAGTTTCCATCTGGCAGGGCGTATGGAAACAAATGAAGTCGTTCGTTGACAAGGCGATTAAAGGAGCATAAAGATGATCAAGTCTATTGAAGAATATCTGGATTTGTTGAAAACCGAACTGCAAGGAAGTGATGCCGCGACAGTTCAAGATGCGCTCGCAGACGCGGAGGGACATCTCAGAGACGCGCTGGCTAACTTGCGCGAAAAACAGCCCTTAGTATCCGAGGAAGAGGCGTTGAATTATGTCATTGAGCAGTATGGCTCACCCGCCGAAACTGCTGCTGCTTATGCGGAGGTCGAACGCCGCACAGTCCCGCAATTGGCGCGTGAGAATCAGAATACCGAATCTGCGGTCGCGCGTTTCTTCGGCGTCTATACCGATGCGCGCGCATGGGGCAGCGTGCTGTATATGCTGATTGCGTTCGTCACGGGTACATTTTATTTCTCGTGGGCAGTGACGGGACTCGCCACATCCATCTCGTTTGCGCTGTTCATCTTCGGATTGCCTTTCGCGTTACTATTCTTCCTCTCCGTGCGCGGACTGGCGTTACTCGAAGGACGACTCGTGGAAGGCTTGCTCGGCGTGCGGATGCCGCGCCGCCCGTTGTTCACACAACAAAACCTGAAGTGGCTCGACCGCCTCAAAGAACTCGCAATGGACAGGCATACCTGGTTTTCCATTCTCTATATGTTCATTCAATTTGTTTTGGGAACCGTTTACTTTGTGTTGTTCACAACCATTTTGAGTCTTTCGCTGTCGTTCATCGCAATCCCGTTTATACAGGAATTCCTGCTGATTGCGCCAATTCAGTGGACAGATGAAATCCGTTATTCCTTCCCAACTTGGTCGTATCCCCTGGTAGTGTTGGGCGGCGTGATGTTGTGGACTACATTCATGAACCTGGCGCGCGGCATCGGTCAATTGCACGGACGGATGGCGAAGGCGATGTTGGTGACGGATTAGGTGGAAGGTAGACAAGTAGACACGTACACACGTAGACATGTAGAACTTGGAAAGTAGAAAGCGGAAGGCAGTTGTTTGCCTTCCGCTTTTTTGTTATTTGATTCCTGATTTACTGGACTCACCTTACGCAGGTAAAGCGCCTGCCACAGACTGCGCAAGCGCACAGAGAAAACAAGAGAGAAAACTCAGAGAACTCTGTGGTCTCTGTGGCTAAGCGCGTAAGGTTATTCACTCGAACCTGAATCTCCAAACGCCCACGCTGAAAAAGATTCCTGCAAACAGAATCAACATGCCCGCTTCGGGGAGAATCTCCACGACGCCCGCGCCGCGCAGAAGTAAATCGAGTAGTCCCTGCATTGCCCAGGTGGTGGGAAGAATGTGCGCGATGTTTTGCATCATAGGCGGGAACAACTCCAGCGGATACCAGCATCCGCCCAACATGCCCATCATCATGCCAGCCATAACGCTTAATCCCGTTGCCTGCCCTTCGGACTTGATGAACGTTCCCATCGCGGTTCCAATCGCCGCCGCCGCGAGCGCCGAGCAGGTGAGGATGAGAAAGACTCCCAGCGGGTTGCCCCAATTGAGTTTGAAGGCGAAGAAGGCAAATACAACCAGCAGGGTCATTTGAATCAATGCCATTGCCACCTGACCAGAAATCGTCCCCAGCAAAAAGGTCGCTTTGCTGGTCGGCGTGGTGAGGACGCGGCGTAATGTTCCCTGTTGCCTTTCGTAAGCAAACAACGCGGAAATGCCGAACAACGGAATGAACACCCACGTAATCAATTGACCAGCCGAAACGTTGGCTTGCGGGTCATAATCAAAATCATCGGGCGTGTTGCCTTGAATTGTGGTCACGCGTTCAGGCGCATCTGCCTGCAAGGATTTGGCGAGTTCCAACGACTGATTGAAATACGCCTGTTCAGCCTCGGCAGATTCAAATGTGCCGCGCGCTTTGGCTTCCTCCACCGCCATGTTCGCCGCGCTGACGATGCTGCTCACGCGTCGAATGGCGGTTTGCACGGCGCGTTCCGCAATCGAAGCGTCCATGTTGTTGGGCGGCTGGCGAAAATCCAATTGAGCCGTCCCGTTTTGAATCGACTCCAAATCCAATCCAGCGGGGACGACCAACATGGCAACGACGCGGCGCGAATCGAATTCCGCTGCCGCCTCTTCCAGCGACAGGACATCGAGTCTGACCGACGTTGATTTTTCCAACTCTGAAATGATTTCCTGCGAAATCGTCGTGTTCGCCTGGTCCGCAACCACCAAACGGATGCGGTTATCTTCATTTCCAGTTGGCACTCCGCCCGCAAATATAAACGTGAAAACAATCGGCAGGATGATGAAGAACAACCATTCAGACGCGCTGGCAAAACGGACAATCACATCTTTCCATGCTATGGCAAATATTTTTTTCATTTACTAAACTCCATTTAAACACAAAGTACACGAAGGTCACTAAGGTTTAATACACGGCGCAACATGATGATTTCTGCTCGACCATCTTTCGTGAAAGTCTTAATGTTACAGCGCAAAGTCGCGCAGCGAGGTCATCCAAAATACAATCATCCACCAATCTGCGCTAATCCTCGCTAATCTTATTCGCGGAGATTGGCGAAGATTAGCGGACTCTGCGTTTTCGCCACAACCTTGCGCCATAATCTTAAACAAAGAATCACAATCATCACTCAACCAACCTTTGTGTTCTTGGTGTCCGTTGTGGTTAACTCTTATTAAACACGAAGGACACAAAGGGCACTAAGGATTTAAGGCAAAGGGCTTGGGGTCTTCGATACCGTATGTGATTGAAAGATTTAGACATTGACTGCTACGGGCTGCCTCTTATCAGATATGATACAACTACGAATCGCTTTCCTTATGTCTCGCTCATCCTCAAACAAACTCCAAAACAATTCATCTCACTCCACCAATTACCAACCTTTGTGATCTTCGTGACCTTCGTGTTTAAAACCTATTTCTGAACCAAATTCTTTTTGCCAAACAACACAACAGAAATCGAAAACAGGACAATGCCCATCGTCAGCAGGGCAAGTATCGGCGTGGAAAGAGTCGTCAGCGTCCCGCCAAAAGCGAGCGTTGTGAATCCATCCATCGCCCAGGCGTTGGGCGTGATTCTGCCGAGCGTCTGCACAGCGGCGGGCAGGTTATCCAGTCGAACAAAACTTCCGCCGAGCATCGCGAAAATCAACATCACCGCCGAGCCGACGCTTCCAACTTGCGCGGGTGTGCGAGCCAGCGCGGTAATCAACATGCCCCAGCCCGTCGCGCCGAAGACCGCGGCAAGCACAAGCACGATGACGCCAAACGCGTCGCCCCATTTCAATTGAAAGAACAACGACGACGCGCCGATGAGAATCAACATTTGCGCCGCGCCCGTGAGAAAGATGCCAAATACTTTGCCGCCCAAAACCTGCAGCGAGTCCGTCGGTGAGACGAGCAGGCGCGGCAGCGTGCCTTGCGATTTTTCCGCGAGGATGGAACGCCCGCCGTAACTGACGGTATACATCAAAAACATCAACGCCATGCCAGGCGCAAAATATGAAAGCGTGTCGAACTCAACCGCCTCGCCCGCGCTGGTTGAAGCGTTCAGTGAAATCGCAGTTGCCTCGTTGACATTGCCCGCGTCGGTTTGCCGCAGGCGCGCGCCCATTTCCTCCCCAACTTGATTCGCGTCCTGCGGCGAGATTCTTCCGCTGATGATTAATTGCGAAATCGAGGTCATGCCGCCGAGCCGCATTTCATCCAGCCGCGCCATGAATCCATCCAGGATGGCTTTGATGATTCCCGCGCTGGTGGGACGCGACGGGTTTGAATAAAATTCAATTTTGATTTCTTGATTTGACGCGGCGCTTTCGTTTTGAGGGATGACGCTTTGCGTGAAGCCCGCTGGGATGATGATTGCCGCGGCGGCTTCATCGCCATCCACGAGCAGACGAGCCGCGTCCGCATCTTCGCTGGAAGTTGGTTCGACCAAATCAGCCAAATCTTCCGAGTTGAAAACACCCGCCAGCGCGTCGCCCAATGAATCTTTATCCAGGTTGACGATTACGATGGGAATATCCGAGATGCCGCTGCCGCCGCCGCTGAACCGCCCCGTGACGAGTCCCATGCCGAGCGTGAGCAGGAATGGCGCGAGCAGGATGAGGATTAACGCGGCGCGGTCGCGGAACATGATTTTGAGGTCTTTGATGCCGATGAGGAGGAGTTTGAGCATGAGGAATTTCCTAAGAGAGAATTGGAGGAGTGGAGAATTGGAGATTAGAGATTAGAGATTGGAGACTTGCCCTGAGCATAGTCAAAGGGTCGGTAATTGAGTAATTGGTAATTCTCCAATTTCTTATTATGCACCGTCCCGAAGGATTGTGCGGCTCAACAAAGTTTTACAAGGAAACCTTCGGGACGTTCTGCGTAAGGTGAGTTGGTAAGTAGTCATTGGGTAATTGGTAATTCTCTAATTCTCTTAATCTCTTAACGCTCTTCCAGTTAGATGCAGGAATACTGCTTCCAAGTTTGGCTCGCGGATTTCCATGGTGCGGATTTTGATGCCGCGTTCGTTGGCTTTGCTGACGACAGCCGCGAGAATCTCTTCAGCGGACGGCGTCACAATCGCGACGCTGCCATCCGACACTTCGGCATGTTGCACGCCCTTCAAGCCTTTGAGAACTCCCGCCAACGTTTCGGGGTCGTCGTTTTCGCCGACGCGCAGAATCAGCGTATCGGTTTGCCCGACTTGCTTTGTGAGTTCAGCCTGTGTGCCGAGCGCGATGAGTTCGCCGTGGTCAATGATGCCAACGCGGTCGGAGAGTTCCTGCGCCTCTTCCATATAGTGCGTTGTGTAAAGCAAAGTCATACCTTGTTTGTTGAGGTCCTTCACCGTATCGAGAATCGCGCGGCGTGACTGCGGGTCAATGCCGACGGTGGGTTCATCCATAAAAAGCAGACGCGGCTTGTGAAGCAGTCCCACGCCGATGTTGACGCGGCGCTTCATTCCGCCTGAATAAGTTTTGACTCTGTTCTTGGCTTTATCTGTCAAACCGATTTGCTCCAACACTTCATCCACGCGTTGATTCAACGGCTTGCCGCTGAGTCCATACATCTGTCCCCAGAAGATGAGATTTTCGCGCGCGGTCAAATCTTCGTAGAGGGCGAGGTCTTGCGGCACGACTCCAATCACCTGTTTGACTGCCATCGGTTCCTTTGTTACCGAATGTCCGCCGATGGTCGCATCTCCAGAAGTCGGCGTGTATAAAGTTGAGAGCATCGAGATGGTCGTCGTCTTGCCGGCGCCGTTGGGTCCGAGCAGGCTGAATATTTCCCCTTCTTTGATATCGAACGAAATTCCTTTGACGGCGGTGAAGTCGCCGTAGTTCTTCACCAGCTTTTGAACTTCGAGAATGGATGGCATGTATTTGCTCCTTGTAAATAAGTCACCTTACGCAATGTCATTCTCCCGAAGGGACACCGCTTCGGGACGGTGTGAGCGAAGCGACACTTGCACCGCACGCAAGTGCAGGTGAGAATCTCTACGATTGTCTTACAGACCCTTCGCTACCGCTCAGGGCGACATGTCTAAATTACAGTTGCTTTGTTCATAATGCAGGCAGGTTGGGCTTAAGCACCATCAATACAACCGCCGCAACGGGTGTGACCAACGCTACCAATCCCCAAATTTCCCAGGAACGTGATAACGCATGGTAAAGATGCCAATCCATCTGTCCCGAGTCAATTCCTGCGCGCGCCATATTGACAATTCGAACCTGCAACGGCGCTACTTTCCAGGTGAAGGCAATGCCTGAGATTACGAAAAGCACAATTGACCAGAAAATCCAACCCGTGCCAAGAATGGGAAAGCGACCCCATATTGCCGCGCCCACCCCTGCAGCGACGATGGCTATGACTCCTGGAATTGTAAACCAACGGTCAGCGCGGATGATTCCCTCGAAGGCATGAGCAATGACTTTCGGGTCGCGCGTTCCGTCGGCGTGGAATTTCCAGAACAACCCTGTGATGATGTTCCCCAAAAACAGGATGACGGCGACCACATGAATGAGTTTGAACAAAAGATATGTCACTTTGACTCCTTCTTTCAACTGTAACATGAAAGATTTTGACTACAGGTTTTCTTCCAATGAATGAATGGTCTCGTCCAGCCATTTCACATACGTCTCTTCATACAGTTCGCCAAACCGTCGGGCGGCTTCCCAGAATACCCCATCCTTTTCAAGGGCTGGGTTTTGCTGTACGATGCCTTGAATCAAGTCGCGGGTTTTAGTGCGGTAAAAATCCGCCTGGCTCTGATGAAGATTTTTTTGCAAATGCAACAGCGCGAGTATCGTTTCCCCGTCGGTTTGCGCCGCGAAAAAGAGTTTGAGTAGAAGCGCATTTTTGTGGGGCGTCAGTTCGGTCAGAGGTTCAGCCAGCCATTTCCGCAGGCTGCTTTTGCCTTCAGATGTGATGGTGTAAATCCGCTTGTCGGGTCGCTCTGCCTGCGCTTTGATGCTGGAACGAACCCACCCTTTCTCCTCGAGAGATTTTAGCGTGGTGTAAATTTGACTGAGCTTTGCATTCCAAAAATGGGACGTGGAACCATCCATGTTCTGTTTGAGTTCGTAGCCAGTCATGGGGCGGTAGTTGAGGAATCCGAGCAGGGCAAAGTCAAGCATGGGCAACTCTCATATATAAGTATTTATATATAATAGTATATATACTTTGTTTTGTCAAGCCGGAATCTAAGGAGTCGTGTAACAATAATTTCCATTTTGGCGTGGGTGAGCGGGGCTAAAGCCGCCTGCTCAGTGCGTGGAAGCCCTTCGGGCTGATTGCGCGAGTCGGATTTATCCGACTTTCAAGAACTGAGGCAGGACTTTAGTCCAACGACCACGGACGAGAAGAAATCCAAAATCGGGAAGTTGTTTTTACATAAGTCCTAAGACTCCCCTTGTTGGTTATAGACGACTCTTTTTACTGACACCTTATAGATTTTCAATCTGCACAGGCTCGACCTCTTCCGCCAAATCGAATTTGAATATCTTTGAGTAGAAATACAACTCGCCTTCAAGGGCGCGCTTGATGGACTCGGCTTTGCGGAAGCCGTGTTGTTCGCCTTGAAACAAAACGTACGCGGTGGGGATTTCACGAGAGCGCACCGCTTCAAACATCAATTGGGATTGACTCGGCGGCACGACTTTGTCCTCGTCACCCTGAAAGAGAATGATGGGACATTTGATGTTATGCGCGAAGTTGATTGGCGAACGTTCATCGTATAAGTCTTTCCGTTCGGGATATGGACCAATCATCGAGTCCAAATATCTTGATTCAAATTTGTGCGTGTCTTTTGCAAGGGCTTCAAGGTCGCTGACGCCGAAATGACTCGCGCCCGCTTTGAAGACATCTTTGAAGGCGAGACAGGCGAGTGTTGTATATCCGCCTGCGCTTCCGCCGCGGATGGCGAGACGGTTCGGGTCGGCGAGTCCTTGTTGCACAAGATGTAACGCGGCATTGGAACAATCATCTACATCTACGATGCCCCAGTTGCCGTTGAGTCGCTGGCGATATTCGCGCCCGTAACCCGTTGAGCCGCCGTAATTGACATCTACCACGCTAAAGCCGCGGCTGGTCCAATATTGGATGCTGTAACTGAGTGTTGTTCTCGCGGCGCTCGTTGGTCCGCCATGACTGATGACCATGAGAGGCGGGCGTTCGTTTTCAGGCGCGGCGTAGTCCTTATTTTGCGGGGCATAATAAATTGCGTGCGCGGTTTTGTCATCGGTTGTTGGGAATGAAATCGGTTTGGCTCGCGAGAGGTAATCCGTATCTACTGTCACCTCAAAAGCCTGCTTGATGGTTTCCATCTGCATGGTTTCAGTGTCCATTCGGATGATTCCTTCAGGTTGTGAGGGCGAGCCTGCGAGAAAGACCCCGAATCCGTTTCCTGCGTGAGGGAAGAAGATATTTGTGTATGATGATTCAATCGGCGTGAACTTTTTTGTATCGGTTTCTAGCGAAGCCAGGAACCATAATCCGTTTTGGGTGTAGGAGCAGATGATTTTGTTGGCGGAGACAAAAGCGTACGTGGACATGCCGAATATCCATTGTGGAAAGGCGAACTCGGCTTCCATGGGATGCAGCGCTTCGGCTTTGCCATTCACCCAACGATAGAGATTCCACCAGCCGGAATATTCCGCGACGAAGTGCAGGATTCCATCCGGGGACCATTCGGGTTGGAAAATGGATTCGGAAGCCGAACCAGTTACAAGGTCCGCGTTTTGAAGAACGCCGTCTTCGGTCACATCCGCGACCCATAGTTCAGTTCCATCCCAGGGCATGTTGGGATGATTCCACGTCAGGTAGGCGAGTTTGTTTCCATCCGGGCTGAGGCGCGCGTTGGAGTAGAAGTTGTTGCCTGCGACAAGAATCGTTCCGTTGTCGTTACCGTTGAGATTTATGCTGACGATGGTGTTGACAGCTTCGCCCTCGTTGGTGTGATCTTCGCGGATACAGATGATGCAGTTGCGTTTTTCATCCACGACCAAATCGGCATAGCGATAGCCATCGGTTGGTGTGAGCAATTGAGGCGCATTATTCAATGTTTGGCGATAAAGATGCTGGTCTGTGAAATTGCAAAAATAAATGACGCCCTTGTGAACCATGAACGCGCCGCCTCCGTATTCGTGCGCGCGTGTGCGGACGTTGAACTCAGGCGGCGTACATTCCGTGACGGTTCCATCGGGCGCGCGGCGCATGACGACGTAACGCCCCTGTTCGAGCGGACGCGATTCGCTCCAGTAAATGTCTTCGCCGTCCACGCGAGTTTCAGCCAAGCCGATTGTTTTGGCGGTGATGAGGTCGGCGGTGATGGGCGATTTCCAACTTCCATAGGATGCGATTGTTTTGGTCATGGATCCTCCTGGTTGTGATGATTTCATTATACTCGCGTCAAGCGCGATTATATTGTTTCATCAATTCACGCGCCTTGTCATGCGGCAGTGCCTTGACATATAAACCTTCGCCCCTGTCAGCGATTCGTAACTGTACGCGTTAGCCCAACCCCGCTTCGCGCGCGCGCACGATTGCCTGCGCCCGGTCCGCGACCTGAAGCTTGTTGAAGATATTCGAAACGTGGTTCTGCACGGTTTTTGTGCGGAGCATCAAGCGTTGGGCAATCTCAGCATTATTGTGACCCTGCGCTATCAATCCAAGTATCTCCCGCTCGCGCTCGGTCAGTTCTGGGAAAGCCAGATTAGCCACCGTGGGCTTGAGCGCGGCGAAATAATGGATCAGTCGTTGGGCAATTGCCGGGCTGAAGATCGCCTCGCCCTTATGCACCGCTTTGATTGCCCGAATCAATTCCTCCTGGTCGGCATCCTTGAGCAGATAGCCGCGCGCGCCGGCGCGCATGGCGGCAAAAACTGTCTCGTCGGCTTCGAACATGGTAATGACCAGCACCGCAACGTGAGGACTGGAGCGCATGATATGACGTGTGGCTTCAATACCCTGAATGCCGGGCATTTTCAAATCCATGAGGATCACATCGGGTTGAAGGGATTCCACCTGGGCAATCGCCTCCTCTCCGCTCGCAGCCTCGCCGGCAATTTCGATATCCGGCTCGGCATTCAGCATCGTACGCACCCCTTCGCGGTAGAAGGGATGATCGTCGGCGATCAGCACGCGAATCGTATCCATAATTCATACCTCCTCTGAAGGCAGGGGCAATCTCACCCATACCCTCATTCCACCCGCCGCGATCTTTTCAATGCGGTATTCGCCGCCGAGTTCCGCCGCGCGTTCGCGCATGGAGTGATGTCCCACCCCCGCCCTGTATGTTGGAGGCAGCCCCTTTCCATCATCGCTGATTTCCAGGCATAGACCATCGGCGACCGAAAAACGGATAGAGCAGTGGCGCGCCTGTGCATGCCTCGCAACGTTTGTGAACGCCTCCAACACAATGTAGTACGCGGCCACCTCAACAGCCGCCGGCAAGGGGAGCAAAACATCCGGCGCTTCCAATGACACGCTCAATCCATCGGGCTGATCGTATTGCGCGATATGTTCGCGCAGCGCTCCAACCAAGCCGAGTTCATCCAGCGCAGGCGGGCGCAGTGCATAGACGAGACGACGAATTTCAGCGATTGTCCCTTTGACCTGTTCCTTGAGGTCGCCCAGCAACGCGCCAGCCCTGTTTGGGTCGCGGGGGATCAAGTTGCGGGCAGCGTCGAGCCGCTGGGATAGGCTGGCAAGAGTCGGACCGAGATCATCGTGCAGGTCGCGGCGCAGCCGGCGGCGTTCCTCTTCACGTGTGTTGACCAATCTCTCGCGCGCGCGTTGTAAATCGGCGGTAAGGCGTACCGCATGAGCAACCACGCCTGTCTGATGCGCCAGATTAGCCAGCAGGCGGCGGTCAGCCGCGCTGAACAATTCGCCGGGGCGCGGCGCCACGATCAACTGTCCAACGATCTCCGTTTGGTAGACAAGCGGCAGACTCATCGGATCAACAGCAGGTGATCCGTAAGCCGCGGCGACGGTAAACGAATCATGATTTGACGAATGATCCTTCGTCGCCAGTGTGATTGCCGCGTACGAAAGTTTGAGCGTTTGCGCAACTGTCTCAACAATGATGGGTAACACAGCATTGGGCGCAAATGCTGCTTCCAAACGTTGACCCAGACGCGAAAGCACCACATAAGGATCGTCGCGCTCGCCGTAGACCAGATGGTTGACGCCGCGTTGCAGGCGGTCGCGCAACGGCGCAAACAGGACCGCGACGAAGCCAGCCGCAAGGATTGATATGACAAAGTTATTTCCTACACGGAACAGTGTGCTCAGATAACCTACCACGAACACGTAAGTCCCGACAACGATGGCGGTCAGTAAGAGATAAACCAACGTGCGGTTGATGAGCATATCAATATCAAATAGGTGATGGCGCAGCACGGCGATCCCGACCGACAGAGGGATGAGCAGCAGCGCGCCGTTCATCAGAGCAGCCCCGACCATGAGAGTCGTTAAATCGCCTGACGAGGCGGGCACCGGCACAGTCGAAGACACTATGATGTTCACAATAATAAATAGAGCCAAGCCTATAGCGATGCCAAAGACCACCCACTTGGTCTGTTGCCGCTGAACCCGATCCGATACTTTTCGATAGCGATAGACCTGTGAATACACTGCAGAACCCAGGGCGCTCAACCAGACGATCAAGTTGGGCCAGGCAAGCCAGGTATCGGAGCCGGAGGGGGGCCAGTCCGGGAACCAGTAACGAGGCAGCAGCCAGGCGATCCAGACGAACGCTATCCAGCGCGTCCAGCGCGGCATAAAACGACCATCTGGAAAGATGAACAGGAACAGACTGAAGGAAGCCGAACCCAGAAAGTGCAGGCTGTCAACCAGCGGTCCCCAGCGAGGCTGTACTTCAACCAAAGCCGATAATGCATAGGATTGTGTCGCCGTCCCAAAGAGCAGCAGCGCGAAGGATACAAACAGCGCCGGACGATCGGAGAATTTTCGCCAGAAAATAAGCGCTGCGACTCCAACGAACGTCAGGGCGAAGACAAGTTCCAGCGCGATGCCATACGCCGCGAAGAATTCGGGGGAGATACCAAACTTCTCCAATAAAGGCAGTTCGACCGGCGCGATTCCTCCACTGCTTGCGCAGGAAACGGTTGGACAACCAAACAGAAGCTGTCTGTATTCAGCCGGAATGCCCGCGACAAAGAGACCGACTGCCAGCGCGCCCACCACCAGCCAGGCGGCGCGAGCGACGATAAGCCATCGGCTATGCAAGATCATACTCCGGGTGCTTTCGAGTTTCATAGGCGGGCGTTGGTTGGCAATGAGCCGCTTGAAGTGGGGGAAGAAGAGGTAATGAACATTTTACGTCACATGCTGACTCGATTATCTCACAAACCATTTGGGACTGAGCCTATCCTTCGGCTAGATATAATGTTACTGAGGAATACGTCGTTCTAACGTGGCTGTGCCTTCAGCGCGCGCAATGAGTTGGTCACCTTCCCAGATGTCCAGGTCTCCCACCAGCGTGTTGGCAATCCCATCGCCTAGGTCGCCATATTCACGTGCTTGCGCTTTCAAAGTGATCGTCTTTGCTGCAAAGTGCTGGAACTGAATTTCAAAATTTTCTGGTGTACCTGTCACCCGCGCTATCACAGGTGGTGCGATGATAAACTTGCGCGAGTTCGCATGACGCAAATAAAGGTAAGACAGCGGCAACCGGAGGGGCATACCCCATACGCTGGTTCGTACCACTGCGCATTCAACCGCGACATCTTGCTGGTCGAACTGATTGGCAGAGATCCACCACCATTCGTGTGGCAGTTGTCTTCCCCAGTAATGCGCGATCATACCTGGGGCGTGTTGAAGCGCAACATGCAGTGGCCCATGCTGTATCCAGCCACTGAATTTAGCAAGCGGCGCGCCGAGGAGAGCCAGATCGGTGATCTGCAGGAGTTTGTCGAGGCGGAAGTTGGGGTCAACTCGATCATTATCACATGTAATGTCTAATGCCCAGGAGATGTCGCCGAGCGATCCTTGAGTGCGCTCGGTGGTCATGAAATTTTGTTCATCAATCATCGGCGATGGCAACTTATCGAACAACACGACCCGCTGTTGAGGTGAGTGAATGCTCACGCGCAGCACATTCTCGTTATGCTTGCGGCGTGCGATCCAATCGACCAGGAGCGCGACCGATCCAGCGTTTACTTTGAAGAACCAGTATTCCAGGTCTGTGGAGGGATGAGGAGAAAGTATGTTCGACATGTCTGACACCTTCTTATAGGGACAGAGTTGATGGACTTTGAGTCAGTTGAGATCTTCACGGGTGACCCCCTCCGCTTCCAGAACGAAATCAGCGCCATAGGCCAGAGCCGGGGTCTGAAATCCAGGCGAGGCGTTGCCAGCCAATACTTTTTGCACCGCCGCTAGCGCGGCCCGCGCCGTCCAGATGACCCCGGCCTCTGGACCATGCAGCCGCGCGACAGCGCTTCGACCCTGGTCATCTTTGACCTCGCCCCATACGTGGGTAAACGTCTTGGCTCGCTTGTCAGCTGTCGGACCAGACTTCACTCCGAGCTTGAAGAAGCCGCGGATCGCTGCCACCTTGAATAAGGGGCGCAGAGAGGCCATCACGGACAACTGTCGGCGCAGCCCTTCCGGCAGCGCCGCATATTCTTCAATGTTGGGAATGCCCGTACTGTAATAGGCTGTGAAGACATCGCCCCAGGTTAGTCTGGTTGCCTGTATAGGACCATGGCCAAAGTCAATCATGCGCGTTTTTCTGCCGCGCTCGGGCGTCTCTAACCGTCCATTGCGTCGCACTCGGTTACCATAGGGAATCAACTCAATTGCTGTACGCTGGGTACCGGGTGGAGGGCCCGCTGGACCTTCAGTATAAAAGGCAAGGGTCAGGCGTGTGGCGGCCGGCAAACGTTGCTTTAGATGCACGGCAAGACAATCAGTTGGTGCCACATCAAAGCCTGCCCCAGGCAGAAGCATGATGCCGCGCGCTTTGGCTTCCGCATCTCGGGCGGCGAGAGCCTCATAGACTGGTATTTCACCAGTCAGGTCCAAGTAATGAGCGCCGGTTCGCAGGCAAGCGTCCACCATTGGTTTGGAGGTGTGGATATAAGGACCAGCACAGTGCAATACGACCGTAACATCTTTGAGCGCCTGGTCTATTGCGATGGAATTATCGAGACTAAAAACTCGGCACTCGACACCCAATTCTGTAGCCTGACTTGCGAGTTTGTCCGCATCGCGCCCAGCAAGAATAGGTCGGATACCCTGCTGGACGGCTAGGCGAGCAATAGCGTTACCGACAAACCCGTTAGCGCCATATAAGAGAAAACCGTTTGGCATGCAACTATCTCCTTGTTTATGTTTGCTTCTCAAGAAGCGTCTTGATGTTTTCTAAACCACCCCGGACTTGTGCGCGACCAAATAAAGGCCAGAGGATGGCCGGCTGCAAATAGCGGAGGATCCACGGGCCGGAAAGTTTCTCCATGCGCTGTGTGAGGCGTATACCATTTCCTTCCGACGCGACGGTGAATGTCCAACGATAACGCCCCGAGGGGTCATGCGTTTCAAAAGCAAACTGGTTGGGAGGCTCGTCCATCACGACGCGAATTTGTCCCTGAAGCGTTTCAACGATGCCCGCTACGCGGCGGGCGACAGAGGAGAAGGTCGCGCCCACACCTTGCTCGGGTCCGGCAATATGATGGAGTTCCAGAGGATTGAAAGCCCATTGTGGATGGCGGCGAATATCTGACACAAGCTCATAGACCTGATCGGCTGGCGCATTCACAAAAATGCTCATCTCTCGGCTGAACATATTTCATCGCTCCTGGAGCGAAGTGAGTCGGGTGCAATTCGTAAAAGACATAACATCACACTCCTTTCGAATGTTATTCAACGCTGACTGTTAAACCAGCGCGTCACTGTTCGCTAGCCGGAAGCTGCTGTTTCAGGCGCATGGTTCGGCTTGTATGAGAGGCGGCCCCTGGTGAGGATGATGATAAGCACAGCAGCCACAGCGACAACGCCGCTGACAATGAAGAACCAGGACTCGGCTGGCACAGGGATGAACCCGCGCGCATACATGTTGATCGTTGTGTTAAAGTTAGCGTGGAATAACCCTGCCAGCAGTACGCTGCGATTGGCGCTGTTGTACAGCCACATGATGACGAACCGTCCGCACAGTTGAAATATGGCAAGAATGCCTCCATAGATCAGCGCGAGGGAAAGCTGTCCGCCAGTGTCGCCCAGCAGTCCGGGCAGATGCCACAATGCAAAAGGGATCTCGACGAGGAGACAAGCCTTCCATGGTCCGTACTCATCCTGGAGCCTCGCCTGCAAGAATCCCAGCCAGCCGATTTCCTCAAGAGTATTAAGAAATACGAAACGGATCAATAGATCTGGCAATATCAGGGTGAACAGTAACTGTTGCTTGTCCACCAGCGCATTCAACGGCGCAGCGCCATAGATCATGCTGGCTAAAAACATTGACGCAACAGGTATTCCAAGAAGCGCGACAAGATACCAGCGGGCATTGACACGCCATCTCAGACTCCGGCGCGCCAGATCGCGTACGCCATCCTTGCCTTGTATAGCCGCCACAACAAGGAAGGCTGGCAGCGCCACACTGAAAAGAGATTCGAGGAACCCTAAGCGATACTGATATGACGGCGATTGGATGGCGCCATTTGTTTGCAACCGCATGAACGCCATCGCAACCGAAACTGTATAAGCCATGATCAGGAAAGCCGCCACCGGATGGCGCGCCACCAGACGCTTGAGGGCTGAAGGGGAAGCGGATTGTTGTATTGCAGTAGGTGTAGTCACGATCATTCTCCGTTCTAAGTTCTAATAGTTGAAATTCAGGGAGCGCCAATGTTGCACCTTACCCGGCTGGCTGTCATACCATCTTTTCATTGTACGACCAGGCAAGATCACAAATAAATTGCGCACAGATTTGTTGTCCCTCGCTTCAGAACGGCTTGGCCAACATTAGCCATGTGATGATCGCGAAGCCTCCGTAACCAATGATCGTGAGCAGGACTGGATTACTCTTCTCCAGGATTGCGAAAAGATCCTCGTCACTCTTCGGTAACTCAGCCGGAAATAGCTTTCCCCTGGATCGGTACGGAAGTCCTGCGACTTTTCTGGCTTTGCCATAAACCTCAGCGCCAAGCAGTCCCATGAATACGCCAATGACTACCAGCAGGACAATGGAAGTCCAGATCCAGCCGAACCGCCACCAATTCAGTTGAAAACCCGCGATGACGCCAAACACAAAGGTTGAAACCAGAGTCCAAATCATCCATGGATGGGATGCCATTGAAAGGTCGAGCAGGGTTCGTATCTTTTGTGGATCACGCTCGCGCTTCAGGGCAAATGCCACGCTGGCAGCGGCTCCGTGCGAAAGCAGGAACGCGAAAGCGGAAATAACATGCAGAAAGACGATAAGTTTGTAAAGCATTCTTTTTTCCTTTTGCAAATAGGGCTTCATCGTGTTGAAGGATTGGTTTTGCGGCGTGCTTGCCGCCATGACATTATGGCTGCAAAAGCGGTTAAGAGGGGAATGATGAATAAGGTCATCCACAGGAGAGTTCGAGAGCAGTCGGGACACGCGCCGCTCGCTTGTCCAAGCAGCGTGAACGGCAAGTAGATCAGCAGAAAGAGGATAGCGGAGCCTAAGAGGAACAACGCGCCTGTTATGGCGCTTTCTGTGCTCGGCGCAGCGCCAGCCCTGCAAGGATCACGACGGCAGCCGTGAGGAGCACGTAGGGCGCGAGCCTCCAAAGAGCTAGGGGGTCATCGCTGTTCGGATAGTAGATAAAGATTATCGCCGCCAGTTCGAACGCGGCCAATATCAACAGAATAATGATCGGAGCGCGGCCACC
>Ga0247727_10005630_pt1 | contig 25237 bp, 21 predicted proteins | sample WisWelCaveWW1625_FD_202498 | JGI IMG/M metagenome (GOLD analysis project Ga0247727, IMG submission 202498) | Biofilm microbial communities from Wishing Well Cave, Virginia, United States - WW16-25 | ecosystem: Environmental > Aquatic > Deep subsurface > Groundwater > Cave microbial mat | place...
CGCACTGTTCTTCACCCTGCTCAAGAATGGTTCCTGCTACGACCCCAACCGGCGCCAAGCCCTGAACCAACCGGAGGGTACCCCTCCTCAAAAATGCCTTGACTAATGATGGGGAGTCCCACAACGCCAAAACGTGGGACAGGCGTCCTCGCCCAATGCCACTTAGTTTTCGTGGCACCACGCAAGACGTTGATTCCATTGTGGCGCACGCACTCTTGCGTGCCGCGTCGGCACTCGTGCCGACGCCCGGCTACGCACCGGCTACTGATTTCGCGCAAGCGCCCAGGCCTCTGCCAAAACCATAACGCCTTTAGAATGTTCCGGCTCCCTAAAACCAAGTGACATTGGGCGTCCTCGCCTGTCCAGACCTGGCCCCAGCTACGAGGGGCGAGCCGGCGGTTCGAGAAGAACTTCCTCGCCCTCTTCGAGGCCCGAGAGGACGGCCACTTGGATGGAGTTGGCGAGCCCCAGCTCGACCACGCGTCGCTGGGCCGACTGCCCCTGTCGCACGTAGACCACCCGCCGGCCCTGTTCCTCACGGACGGCGGCCAGGGGAATCCGCTTGACCTTCTCGACGCGGTCCAGGATCACGTCCACCCCGGCCGAGAGGTCCGGAATCAGCCGCGGATCCGAGCCTTCGATGGCGATCCGCACGGGTACGTTGCGAATGTAGAAACCCTGGCGGAAACCGCCGCTGGCCAGCGCGCCGATACTGAAGATCTTTCCTTTGAACTGGAGGCCGGGAAAGGCGTCCAGGTTGATGCGGGCCGTCTGGCCGATGCGGAACAGGCCGCTCTCGGCCTGGTTGATGGTCGCCTCCACCTGCATGCGCTCGGGGTTGACCACCTTCAGGAACAACTGGCCCGGAAAGACCTGGTCCCCCTGCTGAATCAGCGACCATTCCCCGCCGCGGAAAGTGGGCTGCACCACGGCCAGCCCGTCCAGCGGAGTGGTTATGGTGAAGCGCTTATGGTCGTTCTTGTGGCGGCCATCGTGGCGCACGTGCCGGTCCTTGGTGATCTCCAGGATCCGTATCTCCGCCTTCTGCGAGATCTGCTTGAAAGCGACATCCGCCTCGATCTGCTTGAAGCGAGCCTCGGCCTCTTCCACGCCGAGTTTCAGCAACTCCTGGTCGATTGAGGTGCGGACTTCGGCCGCCGAGGCGTCCAGCTTCACCTTGTTCAATTCCGCCCTGGCCACGCGCAACGTCTGCTCCAGGTTCTCCCAGTCGATGGCCTGTTCGGCGCGGCGCTTGCGGATATCGGACTCCGCCTGCTCGATGGTAGCCTGCAAGTCATCGAGGTGATCCTGGAGGCTCTGCGCGTCGATCTGGGCCAGCATTTCCCCTTTCTTCACCCGCACGCCGGACTTGATCAGAAACAGAAGGATCAGCTCGCGGCCGGATTCGGGCCCGCGCATGATTGGCGCGGTGATGTTCTGGAACTCCGACGAGGAAGTCTGCCCGCTGATGCGCAAGGTCCTCTCAATCGGGCCGATGGTGACCTTGGCTGTACGCACCGAGGCGACCGAGGCGCCTTGCGGAGCGCGGTTTGTACCGGAGGCGATCCGGAGCCCTAGCCATCCGCCCAAGGCGAGGATGGCCACCAGCGCCAGCAGACGCCATATGGAGGAAGAATTGGGATTGCCCGGTGCCGACATCGCCATCTCCAGGATACCGTAGGACAGGCCTCCCGGCCTGTCCTCCCTTCTATCAAAAGGAAAAGGCGCATCGGGGCCCTTGCTGGTTACCGCGCGGTTAGCGCTTACGACAACCGGGCCCGCACCCGGTCGCTCAACGCCTTTCCGTCCACGCGCTTGCCCGCCAGTTTCGCCTGGGCGGCCTTCATTACCTGCCCCATCTGCTTGAGCGCGGTCGCGCCGGTCTCGGCGAGCGCCCCCCGGATGGCCGCCTCGACCTCCTCCTCGGAGGGCGCCGCCGGCAGGTAGTTTTCGATCAACCGGCCTTCGGCCTCTTCCTTATCAGCCATATCTGGGCGGCCGGCCTTGCGGAACGCCTCGGCGGCCTCGCGGCGCTGCTTGAGCTGCGAATTGAGCACCTGCATTTCGGCCGCCTCGTCGAGCGGGGTGGCCGAGTCCGCCTGGTACTTCTGGAGCGCGCTCTTGATCATGCGCAGCGTGCTCAGGCGGGTCTCGTCGCGGGCCTTCATCGACTCGACCATTTCCTTCTGAACTCGTTCGAGAAGCTTCATCCTGTCTGCTATTCTAAGGAATCAGGCGGTTCCCATGCACATCCGCAAACAACGACTGCTGACGCCCGGTCCGACGCCCCTGTATCCGCCGGCGTTGCAGGCGATGATGGCCTCCGACATCCACCATCGCACCGAGGATTTCCGAAACCTCTACCGCGCCACCATCGCCGGCCTGAAGGAGGTGCTGGGAACCTCGCGCGACGTGCTCCCGCTGGTCGCCTCCGGCACAGGCGCCATGGAGGCGGCGGTTTCGAACCTCTTCCGCCGCGGCGATCGCGTCGTGGTCTGCTCGGCGGGCAAGTTCGGCGAGCGCTGGGTGGAGATGACCACCGCCTACGGGCTGAACCCGCTGGTGCTGAAGGCCGAATACGGCCAGGCCGTGTCCGCCGAGGCCGTGGCTCGCGCGCTGGCCTCCGAGCCGGGCGTGCGCGGGGTGTTTGTGCAGGCTTCGGAAACCTCGACCGGCGCCGCCCACGACGTGCGCGGCATGGGGCTGGCCGTGCGTTCCACCGACGCCATTTTCGTGGTGGACGCCATCACGGGTCTGGGCACCATGCCGCTGGACATCGAAGGCTGGGGCCTGGATGTGGTGATCGGCGGCTCGCAGAAGGCGTTCATGGTTCCGCCCGGGGTGGCGTTTCTAAGCGTCAGCGCGAAGGCGTGGGAGTTCGCGGACTCCTCCGATCTGCCGCACTACTACTTTGACTTGCGGAAGGAGCGAATCAGCGCCGCCGGCGGCGAATCCACCTGGACTCCGGCGACCAGTGTGATGCTGGCGCTGCACGAGGCCCTCGTCTACATCCGATCGATCGGCATGGAGAAGCTGATCGAGAACGCCCAGTGCCTGGCCCGGGCGACGCGCGCGGCGGTGGTCGAGCTCGGCCTGGAGCTGTTCGCGCCGTCGTCGCCCAGCGCGGCGGTGACCGCCGTGCGGCCGCCGGCGGGGATGGATTCCGGCGTGATCGTGAAGGAGTTTCGCTCCCGCTTCGGCGCCATCATCGCCAACGGCCAGGGCTCGATGAAGGGGAAGATCTTTCGCATTGCGCACCTGGGCTACTTCGATTTCGCCGACCTGTTCGCCGTCATCGCCGGCCTGGAGATCATTCTCGCCGCCCACGGTTTCCCGGTGAAGCTCGGCGCGGGCGTGGCCGCCGTCCAGGGCGTTTACGCCGAAGCAGCCGGAATTCGCGAAGCGGTGCACGCCTGAGGGAGCCGGAGTTTTCCCGCCGATGAAGATCCTGGTGGCTGAGCCGCTGGCCGAGGCAGCGCTGGCCCTGCTCCGCGACCAGCCCGGCTGGGAAGTGATCGTTTCCAATCCGCGCGAGTATCTCGACCACCTGCCGGAGGCCGACGCGCTGGTGGTCCGCAGCGCGGTTCGGGTGACCGCCGAAGTGCTGGCGCGCGCGCCCAAGCTGCGCGTGATCGGCCGCGCCGGCGTGGGCGTCGACAACGTCGACCAGGAGGCGGCCACCGCCGCCGGCATCCCGGTGATGAACACGCCGGGGGGCAACTCGATCTCGGTCGCCGAGCACACGCTCGCGTTGATGCTCTCGCTGGCCCGCGCCGTGCCCCAGGCCAGCGCCTCCACGCGCGGCGGCAAGTGGGAGAAGCAGAAGTTTCTCGGCAGCGAGCTCGGCGGCAAGACGCTGGGCGTGCTCGGCCTGGGAAGCGTCGGCCGCGAGGTGGTGCTGCGCGCGCGCGCCTTCGAAATGCGCATCCTGGCCTGCGATCCGTATGTCAGCTCGCAGCGCGCTTCCGACCTGGACGTCGAGCTGGCGGACCTAGCCCGGTTGTTGGCCGAAAGCGACTACATCACGCTGCACCTGGCGCTTACGCCGGAGACGCGGAAGGTGCTCTCGCGCGAAGCCTTCGCCGCCATGAAGCACGGCGTGCGCATCGTCAATTGCGCGCGCGGCGAGCTGGTGGACTCCGACGCGCTGCTGGAGGCGATGCGCTCCGGCAAGGTGGCCGGGGCGGCGCTGGACGTGTTCGATCCCGAGCCGCCGGGCGCGGGGAATCCGCTGCTGGCCGAGGAGAACCTGGTGGCCACGCCGCACATCGGCGGGGCGACCGAGGAGGCGCAGGAAAAGGTCGGCGTGCGCATCGCCGAGCAACTGGTCCAGTACCTGCGGGATGGCGTGGCGGTGAACGCCGTCAACCTGCCGGCGCTGTCCCCGGAGCAGTATCGCATTCTGGGTCCCTACATCGCCCTCGCCGAAAGGCTGGGGACCTTCGCCGCTCACCTGGCCGCCGGACAGCCGCGCGCCGTGCGGCTGACCTACCTGGGCAAGATCGGCGAAGGCAACACGCACCTGATCCGCAATGCCGGCCTGGCCGGCGTCCTCAGCCGCTCGCTGGCGCAGAAGGCGAACCTGGTGAATGCCATGCCGATCGCCGCCCAGCGCGGGCTCGACGTCGCCGAAGCGCACCTGGCGCGCGGCGGCCACACCGATTCGATTCGCCTGGAGCTGGTGACCGACGCCGGAACCACTTCGGTCGAAGGCGCGCTGGTGCTCGACAAGCCGCGGCTGCTGCAAGTGGACGGCATCTACTGCGAGGCCACTCTGGCCGGTCACCTGACGTTCATGAAGAACAAGGATGTGCCCGGCGTGATCGGCCACGTCGGCTCGGTGTTCGGGCGCAACCACGTGAATATCGCCAACTTCTCGCTCGGCCGGCGCGAAGGGCCGGCGGTGGCCGGCGAGCCGCTGGACGCCGTGGCCGTGGTGGAAACCGACGATCCGGCGCCCGCGAGCGTGCTCGCCGAATTGCGCCGGCACCCGGCCGTGATGCTGGCCCGATCGGTGGAGTTTTAATCAGCGCTTCCGAGCCGCGACCAAAGGGAGCGGTTCTCGCCGGACTACGAAGCAACTTTTTGCGCCTTATGCAGCTTCGGAGTCCGCTGCACCACGTTAAGAAAACCGCGCATCGCCGCGTGGACGTACTTATCGCCGCGGTGGATCACGCCGGATTCAACGTGGAACTCCATCCCCGGGACGTAGAACTGGCGCAGCTTGCCCGACCGCAACCGCTCGCTTACCATCGGCCTGGCCTGGAAGGAAACCCCCAGCCCCAGCTCCACCAGCCGTGCCTGTAGGTCGTGGTTGGAGGTCTCCACGGCCAGCTCCACGCTCTTGCCCCGCTCGCGCAGCCGGTTTTCCAGATAGCCGCGCGTCGGGCAGCCGCACTCGCACAGGATCCACGGCAGCTCTCCCAGCCGGTCGAGCGTCAACTCGCGCTCGCTGACCAGCGAGCCGTCGCCCGGAGCGATAAAGATCATCTCCGAGGAGAACAGCGGCAGTACCGTCAGATGCGGCGCCTGGCGGATCGCGGCGTCCAGAACCACCAGTCCCAGATCGACCTCGCGGTCCAGCACGCTCTGCACCACCTCCTTCGGCCAGCCCGTCTTCACCGTGATGCGCACGCCCGGGTGTTTCTGCCGGTAGCTCTCCAGCACGTGCGGCAGGTAGTGCACGGCTAGTACGTGGTAGGCGCCGATCGCCAGCCGGCCGACTCCCTGCGTCCGCAGATCCCCGATCTCCTCCCGGGCGACCTCCACCGTCTGGGCCACGCGGTCGGCATGCCGCAGAAGCACTTCTCCGGCCAGCGTCACGCTCACCTTCCGGCCGCGTTCGAGGAGTTTTTCACCGAGCTCTTCTTCGAGCGCGCGCACCTGCTTGCTCACCGCGGGTTGCGTGATGTGCATGGCATCGGCCGCCTGGCGAAAGCTCTTCAGCCGGGCGACGAAGCGGAAGGTAGCGAGCTGGTCCAGGGTCATACATTCCTTTGCGTCATGGAATCAGTGAAATCAATTCAATTGAATTATACAGGCAACGCCCCCAGAATACAAGCATGAGCTCCATCCTGACGTTCACTTCGGTCGTCCTGCTGGCGGGCGGAGCCCTCGCCGGGTCATCCGCCGAGGTGGAGGGGCTGTTGCATGCCGAAGAGGCTTACCGGGAGGCGATTGCCGCCGCGCGGGCTGTCGATCCCGCCGGCGCCCTGCTGGCCCGGAGTCTGAACGAACTGGCCTGCCTGTACAACGACTTGCGGCGGCCGCGGCAGGCCGAGCCGCTGCTCGAGGAGGCGGTGAAGCTGCTGCGGCGTGGACCCTCCTCATCGGGGGTGCTGGCTACGGTAATCAATAACCTGGCGGAATCGCTTCGATATCAGGATCGACTCGCCGAAGCGGCTGCGCTGTATCGGGAAGCGCTCGCCGCGGCCGACAGCGAAGCCCTGCGCGGGGTGATCCTGGAGAATCTGGCGAACCTCCACGCGGCGCGCGGCCAGTGGCCGGCGGCGGAGCGCCTGTTGCGGCGGGCGGTCGCGGCACACCGCCAGGCGCCTGAGGCCGGCCGTGTAACGTTGGGGAGAACGCTCGGCGCGCTGGGCGCGGCGCTGGTCCGGCAGGGACGGCCGACGGAGGCAATGGCCTGCTATCGCGAGGCTATTGCGATTGGGGACGATGCGCTAGGCGCCGAGCATCCGACCAACGCCTCGTTGCGCAACGAGCTGGCGCTGCTGTATCGCCACGAGGGTCGGTTCGCACAGGCGCGGGCGCTGCACGAGCAGGCGCTGGCGGGATTCATCCGGTCCTTCGGACCGCGCCATGCGCTGGTCGGGATCGCCTGGAACAACCTCGCCATGGTGTATGAAGGCGAGCGGCGCTTCGCCGAAGCCGCGGAGCTGCTTCGCCGGTCGTTGTCCATCCTCGACGCGGGCGAGGAGGCCACTCCCGTCGTGCACGCCAACTACGAGCGGCTGCGCCGGCGGCTGCCGCCCTAGCGGCGCGGGGCTGCTAAAACATCAGCCGTAGCGTGTATTGCAGCTCGCGGCCGCGATTGCCGGTCGCCTGCCCTGTGGAGCGGCCGAACAGCGAGCTGGTGACGCTCATGTTCGGGTTGGCCCACATCAGGCTGTTGGTGGTGTTGTAGGCCTCCATGCGGAACTCGAGGTTGTACCGCTCGCGCACGGGGAACACTTTGGAGAGCGTCGCATCGAGATTCCAGAAGATGGGCCCGCGGATGCCGTCGAAGAAGTACGGGTTGGCGCGGATGGTGAACGGCGCCGAGTTGCGAAATGCCCGGGTGTTGAACCAGCCGTTGGGGCCGGGATTGTCGATCTTCGGGTCGCCGATCACGTCCATGGCGCCGAACTGGAGCCAGGCGCCGGAGCTGAACGTCAAAATGCCGCTCGACTGCCAGCCGCCGAGCAGCGCCAGCAGGACCGGGTGGGCGCTGGAGAGGAAGCGGCGGCCCTTTCCGGCGGGCACGTCGTAAACGCCGGCGATGGTCATCCGGTGGCGCTGGTTGGAGCTGGGCTGCCAGAAGAAGTTCTCGCGGAAGGTCTCGATGTCGTTGAAGAACGCCTCGTTGCGCTCCTGGTTGTAGTTGTAGGCGAACAGCACGCTGGCGCCGGCGGTGTAAGTACGCTGCACGCGGAGCTGCAAGGCCTGGTAGCGATTCCGCGTGCGGCCGACGAATTCCTCCGTGAGCCCGCCGTAGTGCGGATAGGGCCGCAGCAGGCTCCCGCGGCTGACGCGCTCCTGGTTGCGCATCGGGCCGGGGAACAACTCGGTGTTCAGGTAACGATAGAACGGGTTGGGCACCGTCTGGGTGAGAAAGCCCTGGTGGGTGTAGCTGAGCATCGGATCGGAGAGGTTACGCGCCTTGTTATAGGGCTGGAAGCGGCCGAGGTTGGTGAAGTAAGTGGCATCGACCTTGAACTGGCCGGGCAGCTCGCGCTGGATGGTGAGGTTGATGCGGTCGTTGACCTGGCTGTGGAAATCCTGCTGCCACCAGGTGGCGCCGCCGCCGAGGTTGGTGTAGCGGCCGAGCGCCTTGCCGGTGATCGGGATCAGCGGGTTGCGGCCGGTGGGGAACGGGTTCGACAGCACGGCCTGCGGCACGCCCTCGATGGCCGGCAGCGGATTGCTGGTGGCGTTGAAGCCGGGGAAGGTGAGCCGCTCCAGCGTCCGCGAGATGACCAGGGGCGGCACGACATAGCGTGCGAAGCCGACGGTGACGGCGGTGCGGTCGTTGATGCGGATGGCGACACCGGCACGCGGCAGCAGCAGCGCTTTCTGCGTGTGAAACTGCGCCCGCTCCTGGTCGCCGGTGAAGATCCAGGCGCCGTTGTAGACCGGCGCGGTGCGCAGCGCCAGCACCTCGGAGGGCAGCCGCGGCGGGGCGTTCTGCATCTCCGGGATGGGGTTGTCGAGGTCGAGGTAGCGCGAGTAGCGGTCGCGCTCGTCGACCGGCGGGCCCTCGTACTCGTAGCGCAGTCCGAGGTTCAGCGTCACGCGCCGGTGGATCTTCCAGTCGTCATGAACGAACAGCGAAAAGAAGGCCACCCGGACCGATTGCCCGGCGATGAAGTTGGCGTTGGAATCCGAGGAGATGGCGCCCAGCAGGAAGGTGGCGTTGGCGTCGCCTGAGAGCCGCGTGTCCGGGCTGAGGAAAGTGTTCGACGTCAGCGCGGGGCCGAAGCTGAAATTCATCAGATTCGGATAGATGCCGTCGCCGATGTGGTGGCGGGTCTCGCCGCCGAGCTTCACGTAATGCGAGCCGCGGCTGCGCGACAGCTTGCCGCTGAAATTGTAACTGCGCGGGTGTTGGACCCAGTAGCTGCCCTTACCGTAGCTGGAGCCGGTGATGCTGACCGCCGGATAGTAGATCAGCGGGATGTCCGCGAGGTAGGGCTTGTACCAGGGATTGCCCGGCCAGAACTGATCGAGTCCCTTCTCGCCGACGGCATTTCGGGGCGCGTTGTAATCGTCCTCGAGCGAGCTGAAGCTGCCGCGGAAATTCAGGATGGTGTGTCCGGACCATTGGTAGACGGCGTCACCGGCGATGTTGCGCGCGTTCATGATGCCGCCGTTATCGTTGGGCATGGCGGGCGACTGGTTGGGGGTGTAGTTGAGCTGGTCCAGGTCGGTGCGCAGGCGGCTGTAGCGGCCGAAGATCTTCCAGCGGTCGCTGATGTTCCAGTCGGTGCGGTTGGAGAAGTTCCAGTCGTTGAGGAACCAGAAGTAGCTCTGCTTGTAGTTGTTGACGCCGGTGATATCGTCGCCGGGCCCGTTGGGGAGCCAGATGTCGTTCATGATGCGCCGGGCGGTGGGGTCGACGCGGTTCTGGGGGATGAGGTTGCCGGCGAAGGGCATGCGCGTGGCGGTGTTGTTGGCGGCGTTGAAGCGCGTGGTCCAGGGATCGTAGATGGTGCGCAGGCCGCCGGCGGCGTTGCGCGATAGGGAGAAGTCGCCGCCGCGCTCGCGCTCGGTGGGCAGGGTGCGGATGGTGTCGCGCGGCTCCTTGGTCCGCCACAGTTCGTAGGCGGTGAAGGTGAACAGCTTGTTTTTGCGGACCGGTCCGCCGACCGTGCCGCCGCCGATGTGGTTGCGGATGAAGTTCGGCGTGCGGGTGATGGGGTTGGTGACGGCATTGAGCGCGGGGTTACGGCCGAAATAGTAAGCCGTACCGTGGATCTCGTTGGTGCCCGACTTCATGGCCACGCTGAGGATGCCGCCGGCGCTGTGGCCGAATTCGGCGTCGACGGAGTTCTGCTGCACGGAGAACTCCTGCACGGCGTCCATGGGCGGCGCGTAGGATCCCTTGGGGCCGAGCTGGAGCGGGGCGCCGTCCAGCAGCAGGTCGTTCTTGCGCGAGGTGTTGCCGCCGACGTCGATGGTCGAGGAGGACCACATGAAGAACGGGTTGCGCTCGGCGGTGTAGCGGTTCACCACCGCCGGATCCAGCAGCGCCAGCGTGAACGGGTTGCGCGCCTTCACCGGCAGATCCATCAGCATTTTACGGTCAATGGTCAGCTCGCGCGTGGAGGTGTTGAACTGGATGGAGACGGCCGAGGCGGTGACGGTCACCGACTCGACCACCGCGCCGGGCTGTAACGTGAAGTTCACGGTGACGTCTCCGCGCGTCTGCACCAGCACGTTCTCCTGGACGGCGCGGCTGAAACCTTGCAGCTCGGCGGTCACCGTGTAAGTGCCCGGCTCGACCAGGTCGAACAGGTACTGCCCGGTCGGCCCGCTCTCCCGCGTCTGGGTGATGGCGGTCTGCCGGTTGCGCAGAACCACCCGCGCGCCGGAGACAGCGGCGCTGGAAGCATCGGTCACGAAACCTTGCAGGCGTCCACGATAATCCTGGGACCAGGCCGCCGCGGCGACCAGCATCAGGCAAATGGCGTAGCGCATGATATCCCCCATTCACGGATGGCCGCCCGGGAAACGGCGGGCGGCGTTGCAGACAGTCTACACCCGCGGGCGGCGAACAACAAGGCCATTCGCGGAGGTGATTGCCGGGTGCTAGAGTGGTGGTCAGCAGTGTCGACGCAACCCAAGACATTCCTGACGCCCGAGGAGTATCTGGAGCTCGAGCGCAAGGCCGAGATCAAGAGCGAATACTACCGCGGCGAGACGTTCGCCATGTCGGGCGCCAGTCGCGAGCACAACACACTGGGGGTCAACCTCGTGTCCTCTTTGCATCAGCAACTGCGCGGGAAGCCTTGCGAGGCGTACAAGAGCGACATGCGGGTCAAGGTCTCCCCTACAGGGCTATACACCTACCCGGACGTCATCGTGGTGTGCGGCGAGCCCCGGTTCGAGGACGCCGCAGTCGATACTCTGCTGAATCCCGCCTTTATCGCCGAGGTCCTGTCGCCTTCGACGGAGGCATACGACCGCGGGCGCAAGTTCGAGCAGTACCAGGCGGTGGCGTCGCTCCAGGAGTATTTGCTGGTCGCGCAAGACCGGATGCACGTTGACCTGTTCACGCGGCAGCCCGACGGGACCTGGCTGCTGCGCGGCTTCACGCGCGCGGAGGACACCATCGAGCTGGCGTCGATCGAATGCCGTGTGACGCTCGGCGAGCTGTACGAAAAGGTCGAACTGTCTTGACGCCCGAGGAGTATCTGGAGGTCGAGCGCAAGGCCGAGAACACAGTGCGAGATCTACCAGAGCGATATGCGCGTGCTGGTCCCCTCAACCGGACTATACACCTACCCGGACGTCATCGTGGTGTGCGGCGAGCCCCGGTTCGACGATGCTGAAGTCGATACTCTGCTGAATCCCGCATTTATCGCCGAGATCCTGTCGCCTTCGACGGAGGCATACGACCGCGGGCGCAAGTTCGAGCATTACCAGGCGGTGGCCTCGCTCCAGGAGTATATGCTGATCGCGCAAGACCGGATGCACGTCGACCTGTTCACGCGGCAGCCCGACGGGACCTGGCTGCTGCGCGGCTTCACGCGCGCCCACGACGCCATCGAGCTGGCGTCGATCGCATGCCGTGTGACGCTCGGCGAGCTGTACGAAAAGATAGAACTGTCCTGAACTAAAGAACCTTCTACAATAGGACGAAGGTACCCATGAAGGCCCGCGTCTACGTTTCGCTAAAGCAGAGTGTCCTGGATCCGCAGGGACAGACGATCCGCTCGGCCCTGGCCGGGCTCGGTTACGATGGAGTCCGGGAGGTGCGCCAGGGAAAGTACTTCGAAATCGCACTTTCCCCTGAGACGGATCGCGGCCGCGCGGAACAGCAGCTAGAGGAGATCGCCCGGGAAGTGCTGGCGAACCCGGTGATCGAGGAATATCGTGTGGAGCTGATCGACTAAACATGTGCGGCATTGTCGGCTATGTGGGGAATCGCAAGGCCGTGCCCATCATCCTGGACGGGCTGCGGCGGCTGGAGTATCGCGGCTATGATTCGGCCGGGCTGGCCGTGCTCGACGAGGCCGGGGAGCTGGTGGTGCGGAGGGCGTCGGGGAAGCTGCGCAACCTGGCGGAGGCGCTGCGCGACCAGCCGGTGGACGGGGTGTTCGGCATCGGGCACACGCGCTGGGCGACCCACGGGCGGCCGACGGAGGAGAACGCGCATCCGCACCGGGACTGCTCGGGAAACTTCGTCGTCGTGCACAACGGCATCGTCGAGAACTACCTGGCCCTGAAGCACCAGTTGCAGCAGGAGGGGCACACCTTCGTCACCGAGACCGACACCGAGGTCATCGCCCACCTGGTCGAGAAGCACTACGATGGCAGCCTGGAGGAAGCCGTGCGGCGCGCGGTGAAGGAGCTGACCGGGGTGTTCGCGCTGGCGATCATCGCCCGCAACGAGCCGCACAAGATCCTGGCGGCGCGCTCGGGCCCGCCGGTGGTCATCGGGCTGGGGGAGGAAGAGTATTTCCTGGCTTCCGACGTTCCGGCCATCCTCGGCCACACGCGGGACATGATCTTCCTGGCCGACGGGGACCTGGCGGTGCTGACGCGGGAAGGGGTGCGGCTCACGGATTTCGACGGGCGGCCGATCAAGCGGCCGGTGTCGCACATCCTGTGGGATCCGATCATGGCCGAGAAGGGCGGCTACAAGCACTTCATGCTCAAGGAGATTTTCGAGCAGCCGCGGGCGGTGCGCGACACCCTGATCGGCAGGGTGAGCCAGGAATCGGGCCGGGTCTTCCTGGACGAAATCGAGATCGGCAGCGAGGAGTTCGCGGGGTTCGAGCAGGTGCGAATCATCGCCTGCGGGACGAGCTGGCATGCGGCGCTGGCGGGCAAGTTCATGATCGAGAAACTGGCCCGGATACCGGTGGAGGTCGACTACGGCAGCGAGTTCCGCTACCGCGACCCGATCGTCTCCGCACGGACGCTGACGGTGGTGATCTCGCAGTCGGGTGAGACGGCCGACACGCTGGCCGCCCAGCGCGAGGCGAAGCGGAAAGGCTCCAGGACGCTGGCCATCTGCAACGTGATCGGCTCGATGATCACGCGCGAGGCCGCCGGCACGCTGATGACGCACGCCGGGCCGGAGATCGGCGTAGCCTCGACCAAGGCGTTCACGTCGCAGTTGACCGCTCTGTTCCTGCTGGCGATGCACCTGGGACAGGCGCGAGGGACGCTCGACGAAGGCAGCTCGCGCTGCCTGGTGCAGGAGCTGCTGCGGCTGCCGGGCAAGCTCGAGACGGTGCTCTCGGACGGCCACGGATACGAGGAGCTCACCCGGCGGCTGTTCCGGGCGAACGGCTTCCTGTTCCTCGGCCGCGGAATCCACTTCCCGATCGCGCTCGAAGGCGCGCTCAAGCTGAAGGAGATTTCCTACATCCACGCCGAAGGCTATCCGGCCGGGGAGATGAAGCACGGCCCCAACGCGCTGATCGACGAGAACCTGCCGGTGGTGGTGCTGGCCACGCGCGACCCGTCGAGTGAAGAGAGCCGCGTGCGGTACGACAAGACGCTCTCCAACATCCAGGAGGTGAAGGCGCGCGGCGGCATCGTGGTGGCGGTGGCGTGCGACGGCGACGAGGAGGTTTCCCGGCTGGCCGACCACACCGTCTCCATTCCGCCGACCAACGAGCTGCTGCTGCCCATCCTGGAGATCGTGCCGCTCCAGTTGCTCGCCTACCACGTGGCCGTGCGGCGCGGCTGCGACGTGGATCAGCCGCGCAACCTGGCCAAGAGCGTCACGGTCGAGTAGCCGGCCGCCGCATGCGGCAGTTCACCCACACGCTCTCGGTTCCCACGCGCGGGCAGGGCCTGTTCGAAATCACGGCCGAGGTGAAGAATTGGGTCGAGCGGTGCGGAATCGGCACGGGCCTGCTGACGGTCTACATCCGGCACACCTCGGCCTCGCTGCTCATCCAGGAGAACGCCGACCCGGACGTGGTGCGGGACCTGCGCGACTTCTTTGCCCGGATCGCCCCGGAGGATGCCGCACTCTACCGGCACACCGTCGAAGGCCCCGACGACATGCCGGCGCACATCCGCGCCGCCCTCACCGCGACTCAGGTATCCATCCCGATCGTCGAAGGCGCGCCGGCGCTGGGCACATGGCAGGGCGTCTACGTGTTCGAGCATCGCAGCCGTCCGCAGCGGCGGAACGTGATGCTGCACGCGGTGGGGGAGTAGTTGGCGGCATAGCCTCATACCCAGGTATCATGTCAGGTGCATTGTGAGGCTGACCGCAACAGCAGGGTGACAAGCGTTTAGGCGGCTATGGCCGAGCGATTCGAGGGTTGGCTGGTCCTGTGTTGGGGGGTGAGCGTGAACGGAAATCCTGAAGTGAACACTTCGGCTCTATGATCAGATCTCCGGCGCTGCCTTTGGCTTGATTACACTCTTGCACATTGTCAGGATCGTGAGGGGCTGGCCGGTACAGGTAGCCGGCTGGACTGTACCGATGTCGGTCTCATGGATAGCGGCTCTCGCGGCGGGGGCCCTTTCCGTCTGGGCGTTTTGGCCGCGGATCATCCTCCGGATGGGTAGGGTCCGAGCAACTTCATGACGGAGTCTCTCACTCGACGGGCTAACTCGACCGCTACGGACTCCCCACCGGGCAGCATTTCTGCCGCATCGCCCGGGTAAGCGAACTTCGACCCCGAAGGGCGTCAGCAGGTCAGCATCGCGCAATGCGCCTGCTGCGGCCGAGTCGATTGTCGCCACCAGATCGAGCAACTCTTCGATGTCGTGGGTTTTCGGGAATTCCACCCGATGCCGCACGAGCAAAGCCTTCAGGTATTTCTCAGCGGCCTGTTGTGAATGAAAGCCGACGATCTCGCGGAATTGGTCGCCCTGATCGAGGAGCCGAACGGCCGCCTGGAAATCCTTGTCGGCCTTGGCAACCCACTCGGCCACCAGGCTTCGGAGAGCCTCCTCAGGCGGCTTCATAAAGAACGCGTCCGTACTTGTGCGCCGGGTAAGCGATGCCGCCGAAGATATTCTTGGTTTCCTCAAAACGCTCGGTGGAGATGACGATCACATCGACCGGATACCCTATGTTTCCTATCGCGCGCCTGATCTTGACGCTCTCCTCGTGCCTGTTGGCCGGCGCCGGCTCGACGATCAGCAAGTCGATGTCGCTGTCGCCGGTCATCCGACCCGTGGCCGCGGACCCAAACAGGATGACGCGGTCGGGTTTAGCCGCGGTCAGGACCCGTCGGACGACCTCCTGAGTCAACCTGTCGTCGATCCCCATCACCACACATGATACCTGACGGCCCCGCAGTTTCGATCCCGGAATCGGCAGCGAGGTATGATGTCAGGGACCGATGACGGACTGTAGGCTTTCGCATATCTTGACCTTCGCGCTGGCGGCATTGGCGACCTTGCGGCTCGCGCTGCCTTGCACGGGGCAGCAGCCGGAAGCCGGGGCTTCATCCGGCGCGCGGATCCGCTCGGCGCGCGTGCTGATTCTTTCCACCATGCTGGCCAGCGCCGGGGTGGGGGAGTGGGGCTTCGCCGCGCTGGTGGAAGCCGACGGCCGCCGCATCCTGTTCGACACAGGCGCGCGTCCGGAGACGGTGCTGGCCAACGCGCGCGAGCTCGGGGTGGACCTGGCGGGAGTCACCGACGTGATCCTCAGCCACAACCATGGCGATCACACCGGCGGGCTGCTCACCCTGCGGCGCGAACATGCAAAGACAAACCGCGAGGCGCTCTCCCGCGCGCACGTCGGCCGCGGGATCTTTCTCAGCCGCGCACGCGATGGCCGCGAGCGAAACCCGATGATCGCCGCCCGCGCCGCCTACGAGCAGACCGGCGGCACGTTCGTCGAATACAGCCAGGCGACCCGCCTGTTTCCCGGATGCTGGCTGACGGGCCCCGTCCCGCGGGCGCACCCGGAGCGCAACTGGAGCGGCACGGGACTGCTGCGGATGCCCGGCGGCGCCACCGCCGAAGACAACTTGCCGGAAGACCAGTCGCTGGTGCTCGATACCGAGCGCGGGCTGGTGGTGGTGTCCGGGTGCGGCCACGCCGGCATCATCAACACGCTCGAGTACGCGCGGCGGCAGATCCGCCAGGCGCCCGTATGGGCGGCCCTGGGCGGCTTCCACCTGTTCGAAGCTTCCGAGTCCCACCTGGAATGGACCGCGCGGAAGCTGCGCGAGATGGGCGTGGCGAACTTCCTCGGGGCGCATTGCACGGGGATCGAAGCGGTGTATCGGCTGCGGCAGTTGACGGGGCTGGACCGGCGCACCTGCGCGGTCGGATCGGTGGGGGGCGGGTTTCGGCTCGAGTCGGGGCTCGACCCGGGGAGCATCGCGCGGTAATCAGCGATCCGGCGGCATCGCCCGGAGCGGGCTGGCGCGCAGCGCCTCGATCTGTTTCAGGATGCCCTCGACCATCGCGGTAGCGACGATGCGTCCTTTCTCGCGCGTGGCCAGCGTGGCATCGCCGAACACGCCGCTCGCCGAGTAAGTTCCCGGGGCTTTCGGATCGCGAGTGAGCCGGCCTTGTCCGGAGGGATGGTAATCCTTGACCGCTTTCCGCATATCCACCGACGCCGGGTCCATGAACAGGATGAGCGAGGTCTCGATCTCGTCGGCGTGGGTGCCGCCTTCCTGTCGGCGGACGGCCTTTTCGGCGGGCCCGGCCACTTCGAGGATGTCGGTGTAGTGGAGCAGGATGCCCTCCTTGGCGAGCAGTTCGGCCGAGGGCCGCAGCGCGCGCAGGGTCGAGACCCCTGTGTTCAGCGCGTAGAACCGGCGAGGCCCGTGGCGAGCCAGGCTGCGGCAGATGTCCGCCAGCAGGTCGCGGGCGGTTTCGAGCGTGAGCGTGGTGGAGCCGGGATACTCGACGAAGGCGGGGTAGAAGTGGTAGTTGACGGTCGGGGCAACCACCACGTCGGATGCGGCGAGTACGCGCCGTTTCAGGTACTCGGCCAGGATCCAGTCGTTCTTGAGCTTGAGGTGCGGGCCGTGCTCCTTGGACGCCGCCCCGATGGGGATCACCACGACGGTCTCGGGCTTCAGGATCTTTTCCGCTTCCTGCCAGGTGAGGTCTTCGAGAAGCACGCCGCGCGGCTGACAGAGACCGGCCGGCGGCAGAACCAGGAGCGCGAGGATCGTGTACAGGCGGGGGGTCGGCATGTTCCACAGGATACGACGCGAGCGCTTTTCATGCTGGAATAGGGGACATGACTCGTCTATTGCGCCGGACTCTTTGCGCTGCGGCTGCCTGGCTGGCAATCTCCGGCCTGGTCCGGACGCAGGAAGCGCCCGCCGCCGGTCAGGTGGAACTGATTCGCGACCGCTGGGGCATTCCGCACCTGTTCGCGTCGCGGGAAACGGACGTATTCTTCGGGCTCGGTTGGGCGTCCGCCGAGGACCGCCTGCTGCAAATGGAGCTGTTCCGGCGTCGCGCCCGCGGCCGGCTGGCGGAGGTGTTCGGCGCGCGCTGGGTGGAGACGGACCGCCGGTTCCGCATCGCGGGCGTCGGCCAATACACCGCCGAGGCCGTCGGCCGCCTGCCGGAGGACCTGCGCGAGTATCTCCGCGCTTATGCCGCCGGCGTGAACGCGTTCGTGGCCGCGCAACCGGACCGCGCCGCGCGCCGCCTCTCGCCGCTCGGGGTGGCCTGGGAGCCGTGGACGCCGGCGGACTCGATCGCCGCGTGGATGGCGGTGGCCGAGGTGTTCGACCGGCTCTACGACGAGTCGGCCGTCGCGCAGTATCGCGACTTCGAGCGGCTGGTGAGCGAGGTCGGCGAAGTGGAGGCGCTGCGCCAGCGCGTGATGGTGATCGACGACGCGGCAGCGGTGGTGGCGGAGGGCGAGATGGCGCGAGACGCCGCTCTCTACTCGCGGCTGAAGGCGATGCCGCCCACTCCCGGCTGGCTGATGCGCAGCCACCCGGACGAGTCCATCCGGCTGAGCCACGCCTGGGCGGTGGACGGCAGCCGCTCGACCACGGGGAAGCCCATCCTGGAGAGCGATCCCCAGACGTCGGTGAACAACCCGCCGCTGTGGTACGAGTTTCACCTCAGCGCGGGAACCTACGACGCGCGCGGCATCGGCGTGGCGGGCTGCCCGGCGATGCTGGTCGGCTGGAACCGGCGGATCGCATGGGGCGCAACGGCGCTCGGGGCGGGCTCGACCCTCACGTTTCTGGAGCGGCTCGGCGCGGACAACGTCTCCTACTTCTGGAGCGGCGAGCGCGTCCCGTTCGAGCGGCGCGTCGAGCGAATCGATGTGAAGGGCGGCGAGCCCCTCCTTCAGGAAGTGCTCACGGGCAGGCATGGTTTTGTGTTCAATTCCCTCGTGCGGAGCGTGCCTCCCGGGGAGGCCTACGTGAGCCACGTGGCGCAGATCCAGGACGGTGCCACTTCCGCGGAAGCGATGATGCAGTGGATGCGCGCGGCGAGCTGGAGCGACTTTCGCGCCTCCATGGGCGCCTGGTATTCGCCGGGCCTGCACGTGGTCTTCGCCGACGTGGACGGAAACCTCGGCTACCAGACGCTGGTACGGCTGGGGCGAACGCGCCGCACGCCGCGCATGGCGCTTGAGGGGTGGACGGGGCAGGACGAGGTGGGCGGCCGCATCCCGCTCGAGGAGATGCCCTACCTGTTCAACCCGCGCGCCGGCTTCATCAGCCACGCCAACAACCTGCCGGTGGGATCGTGGTACCCGCACGATTTGGGAATTTCCACCGGCGGAGTCGGCCACACGGCGCGCTCGCTGCGGCTGGTGCAGTTGCTGGAGCCCCGGAGTCGCTGGTCGCCGAACGATTTCGAGAGCCTCCTGCATCGCGACGACACGCACGCCGCGGTGGCGGCGCTGCTCCCGGCGGCGCGGCGTGTGGCGGCCGAGGACGCGCCGTCGGAGGCGGCCGTCACGGGAATCCTCGAGGCGACGCGGGACTGGGACCTTCGCTTCCGATCATCGCAACCCACCTACCGGTACGCACTGGCGCTGGCCGGCGCCCTGCTGCCCGCCTATCGCCGAGCAGGGCTGAACGAGATGCTCGGCGGCGGCGAGGGAGGCATCACGCACCTGGCGCGGCTGGTGGCGGCGCGCGGCGACGAAACGCCGCAGACCACGCGCGTCCGCGAGTACCTGGTGAACTGGCTGCGGACGGCCTTCGACATGGCGCGGACCGGCGGTCCCGAGGTCCACGCCATGCCCTACCAGCAGAATGGGCCGCTCGGATTCCCGTCGCTGGATCCGGCGGCGGACCTGGTGTCGCCGCCGCTGGAATGCGGCGAAGTTTCCACCATCTGGTCGCAGAAGGGCAACTCCTACACGCAGATCGTCGACCTGGCCGACATCGAGAACTCACGGTCGATGCTGCCGCCGGGCATCTCCGAGGACCCGGAAAGCCCCTTCCACGCCGACCAGGTTCCACTGTGGGTGGCGGGGACCACGCATCCCGCGCCATTGTCGCGTGCCAGGGTGGTGGAGCTCAGCTCGTCCCGCGTCCTGTTGCAGTCGCAGCCCTACGAAGGCGTCGACAGTCCGCCGCCACGGTTGGCGAAGGCAGCCGATGCCGGCCGGCGCCAGGCGGCGTTGCGCTAAGCTTTCCCAGGTCACGCGCCTTTGAGAATTCAGGCGCGCGTCACCAAAGATTGGCGATTCCGGCGGAGTTGTCTGCGGGGCTTTCCGAGTGGGTACGACTTCGAGGTCGTCAATCACTTCATAGTCCCGAAAATCGGCCGTAACCAAGGGAATGCGCCATTGCAGGCAGTCGAGGCGATCCAGGCGTCGGCGGTAGGGGTCGGCTTTCCGGCGCGACGGGACGCTCCCCAGTTGTTCGCGGCCGGCCAGATCAGGAGCTCGGCGAGGGTCATGAACGAAATTACACATTCACTTCGGTTCCGGTTGGACGGCGGAGTTCTGATCGCGAAGCTCGCGGATCATCCGATTGAAGGCGTCCACTTCGGAGGGATCGCCGTCGTCAACAGGCGTGAAATCCCGAACCGGCGGCTTGAGCCCCGGAATGGTAATGCCCGGCTCAGGCAGCCTCTGCGGATCGACCACTTTCGCCATCACCTCAGTTTACCGAAATCCGCTGCAAGCGCTAGAATTGGCGGTGCGATGGCCCATGATCCCGTTGTCTTCATTTCTTCCACCTCGGACGACTTGAAGGAACACCGCGAACAGGCCGCGAAGGCTGCGGCTTCCAGTGGATTCTCTCCGCGCATGATGGAGTACTTCCCGGCCAGCGGACACGCGCCGACACTGCCGGCTTGCCTGGAGAAGGTTGCCGAAGCGGAAGTCGTGGTGGTCATCGTGGCGCACCGCTATGGATGGGTGCCGGATGATCCGGCAAACCCGGATGCGAAGAGCATTACCTGGCTCGAATGCGACCACGCGCGGCAGGGGAAGAAAGAGGTGCTCTCATTTCTGGTGGATCCGGACTACACTTGGCCGGCGGAATTAAAGGAAGACCACCGCCTGATACAAGGAAAGAACGAGCCCGTTCGAAAATACAACCAAATCCGCAAAGAGGTCAATCGCAACGAAAGGAAGCTTGCGCAGTTCAAAAAGGAATTAAGCGGCTACCCGCGAGTCAAATTCACCGACGCCGCCAGTTTGCGCCCGCTGGTCTCGGAAGCGCTCGCCGAGTGGCGCCGGCGGCAGCATCCAACGATCGCGACGGCGCCCTACCGGGACCCCGAAACCTACTGGAAAGCCCTCGAAGATGAGACGCGCCAGATCCGCATCACCGGCTTGAAAACCAAGCGGGCCGAGCCGTACTTCTTCAGCATCGACGAAATCTACATTCCTCTCACCACGCTCGCGAGCCACGAAATGTCACGCAAGGGCGCAGTCCAGGACATGGAACAGCAGCGGCGTATCGTGCTGGAACAGGCGCTCTCCCAGCGCAAGGTGGTGATCATCGGGGACCCCGGGTCGGGCAAATCGACGTTCCTGAGACGGGTGGCGTTCGAGTTGTGCCGCGCTCTTCGCGGCACGCTGCCGCCTGGCGCGCCACCATTTCTGGCCGGGAACGATAGACGCTTCCCGATCCTGATCCGCGTCGCGGACCTGGCGACACTGCTGGCGGCGGACAAATCACCCAAGCCGCCCGACTCGCCGGACTGGATTCCCTACTTCCTGGGGAAGCAGGGCGAAGAGTAGAAATGGGGCGCCGATGAGACATTCTTCCGCCACAAGCTCGATCACGACAAGTGCCTCGTGATGATGGACGGACTGGATGAAGCGCCGGAACGCCGCATGCGGGAGCGGATTGCACGGCTGTTGGAACGCGCCACACAGGCCTTCCCGAAGTGCGATTTCCGGTAGTGGTCAAGTTTGAGTGACCACTACCCGATTTCCTGGTGAGCACACGTCCGGGAACCAATGTGGGGGATTCCGTGATCGGGGATTTTCACCCGGTCCGGATCGGCGAGCTGGAGCCTCCCGAAATCCGGACTTTCTTCGATCACTTCGCGCGAGCTTTGGCGTTGAACGACGCGGAATCGAAGAGTTTCAAGGAAGGGTTGGAGACGGCGCTCGACAGCCGTCCCGAGATTCGTGAGATGGCCGGGAATCCGGTGATGCTGACCGCGCTCGCCGTCTTGCAACATAACGACCAGCGCCTGCCGGAGTATCGCGTGGAGTTGTATGGATCCATCCTGGGTTGGCTGGCTTCGGCCCGGGAGCAAAAGGAAGGCCGCCCGCCGGCCGAAAAATGTCTGGAATACATGCGGAAGCTGGCTCTCAGCATGCAGGACGCCCCGGCCGGAGCCCGCCTCGTACAGGTGAACAAGCGCTCGGCCGCGGAGCTTTTCGCCCGCGAGTTTGGCGGGAGCGCGGACACGAGCGAAGATCTGCTGGAGCGCGAAACGCAAGACAGCGGCATTATTTCGTCCGCGGGCAACGACCTGAAGTTCTGGCATTTGAGCTTCCAGGAGTATCTGGCCGCGCGTGAAATCGCGAGCCTGACCGAGAGGCAGCAGATCGAAAGAATCGTGAAGAGCGGCAAACTCTACCACCCGGAATGGCGCGAAACGATGCGCCTGCTGGGCGGAGTGCTGCGCCGGCAAGGCGAAGCCAAGATCGAAGGGCTCTTTCAGGCGATTCTGGACCAGCTCGGGAAACGGCCCAAACTCGTGGAACAGGCACGGTGCGCGGCCCTGCTGGGCGTGATGATGCGAGACCTGTCGCGCATGGGGTATGAGCCGAAGACTCCCGACTATGAGAGGACGGTGAAGGCGGCGATGCGGATCTTCGACGCCGCCGGCGAAGGGATCGACCTCAAGACCCGGATCGAAGCCGCCGATGCTCTGGGCCAGGTGGGCGACCCGCGATTGGAAGAGGACAACTGGGTCACCATTCCGGCGGGAAGCTTCCACATGGGAGCGCAGAAGCGGAACAAGAAAGGCCGGAACTACGATCGGGAGGCATCGGACGACGAGTCGCCGGTGCACGAAGTCAGGCTGCGGCGGTTCCGGATCGGGCGGTTCCCGGTAACGGTGCAGGAGTTCGGCGCGTTCATCGCGGACGACGGCTACTCGGCACGCAAACACTGGGTGGAAGGGTACGGCAAATTCAAGGAGTCTCCCTGGGATTGGAAGCGGCAGAAACAGTATCCGAACCGGCCGGTTGTGGGCGTCAGTTGGTTCGAGGCGGCGGCGTACTGCTCGTGGGCCGGGGGACGGTTGCCGACGGAGGCGGAATGGGAGCGTGCGGCGAGAGGTCCGGATGGCAGCAGGTATCCGTGGGGCAATGAGCCGCCGCTCGATGCTTCGCCCGCGAACTATGGGTTCTGGCATCCGACGCCGGTGGGCTTGTTCCCAAAGGGCAACACTTCAGAGGGGCTGTGCGACATGTTGGGAAACGTTTGGGAATGGTGCGGGGACTGGTATCGGTCCTATGACACTGGAGGTCAGGAGAATCCTACTGGCCCGACGGACGGGAAATGGAAAGTGGTGCGCGGGGGCGCGTGGAACGACGATCCTCAGTTCGTCCGCGTCTCGAGCCGTCTCTGGTTCGTGCCTTCGCTCCGGTACGGCTTCTTCGGCTTTCGTTGTGCCGGGGAATTGCGTTAAGAAACGACCGCTTGCTGACGCGCGCGTTACCGAGCCGTGACCGTCAGGGAGCGGTTCCCAGGCGAGTTTGCAGGCCATCTCAGGCGCAACTATGATGGTCACCGCGGGTTCATGGATGGTATAATCTGCGTTAACTGGAATACGTAACGGCCAGTTTGGGTGAGACCTAAATCTATGAAATGGGATCGGTTAGGGAAACTGGTAGCGGCTGCGTCCGTCGTGGCGGCTGCCGTGTGGACGGGCCCGCCGCGCCTTCCGGCCTCCGAAGAAGAAGCGACCAAGGTGGTTTCGGTGGCCGACTGCTCCTTCCAGGTGGACCCGGGGGAGTTCCTTTCGCGCCAGGCTCGGGCACGGGAAGTGGTTTTCGAGCGCCTCGAGAAGATGGGGCGAGCGCCGGCGCGAAGCGCGGCGGGTCCCGCGACCGTGCCGGCCTCCGAGATCCCGCGGCGGAACGTGATCGACGAGGAGATTTTCGGCCTTCTCGAAAAGAGAGGGGTCCGCTCGGCGAGGCTGGCGGGCGACGAAGAGTTCCTGCGCCGCGTCATGCTCGACCTCACCGGCCGCATCCCGTCGCCGAACGAAGTGCGCGATTTCGTGGCCGACTCGTCTGGGGACAAGCGCAACGCGGCGATTGACCGGCTGCTGTACTCGCCGGAATTCGTCGACCGCTGGACCATGTGGTTCGGCGACCTGTTGCAGAATACGCAGAACTCGAGCAACATCGCGCGGCAGATGATCGGCCGCAACACCTACCATGACTACATCCGCAATGCGCTGATCGAGAGCAAATCCATCAGGGATTTGGCCTACGAAGTGACGGTTGGACGCGGCAACGTGTACTACACGGAAAACGGCGCGGCCAACTGGGGGGTGGGCGCCAATACGCCGATGGGTCCGGTCCAGGACACCTTCGACACCATGCTGAGCAAGACGGCGTCGACGTTCCTCGGCCTGAGCCATTACGACTGCCTGCTGTGCCACGACGGCCGCCGGCATCTGGATCAGCTCAGCCTCTGGGCCAGGGACGTCACGCGGCTGGATTCGCAGCGCATGGCCGCGTTCTTTTCCCGGATGCGGCTGACGCGCGCCGGCAACCAGGCGGACCCGCTCTATAACAGCTACACGGTGGTCGACCAGCCTACGGGAACCTACGACCTGAACACGAACTTCGGCAACCGGCCCAATCGCACCCTGGTCGGCAGCCTGCGGAGTCTCACGCCCCAGTACCGCGACTCGGGGGCCACGCCGTCGGACGCCAACTGGCGCGTGGCGTTCGCCGAGAACATGATCCGCGACCCGATGCTCGCGCGCAATCTCGCCAACCGGTTCTGGAAGACGATGTTCAACCTGGCGCTGGCCGAGCCGGTGGACAGCCTGGACCCGGCGCGGCTGGATCCGCGCAATCCGCCGCCGGATCCGTGGACGTTGCAGGCCACGCATCCGGAGTTGCTGGAGCAGTTGGCCACGAAGCTGGCGGAGTTGAACTACGATCTGCGGGAATTCCTGCGCCTGCTCGCGCAATCTTCCGCCTACCAGCTCAGCTCGAAGTACGAGGGCGAATGGAAGCTGGAGTATGTCCCGCTGTTCGCCCGCCACTATCCCCGGCGGCTGGAGGGCGAAGAGGTTCACGACGCCATCGTCAAGGCGACCGGGGTGTTCAACAACTACACCGTGGGCGGCTGGTCGGAGACGGTGCGCTGGGCGTGCCAGTTGCCCGAGCCGGTCGAGCCGCGCAGCAACGGGGCGGCGGCGGCGTTCATGAACACATTCTTCCGCGGCAACCGCGACACGGCGCAGCGGAACCAGTCCGGATCGATTCTCCAGCAGCTCAGCCTGATGAACGACCGGTTCGTGCTGGATCGTACGCGCGTGGCGGCCTCGCCGGAGCTGCGGCGCGTGACGGGCCTGACAGGCAGCGCGCCCGTGGTCGAGGAGCTGTTCCTGCTGTTCCTCTCGCGGATGCCGAGCGAGCTGGAGCGGAGCCGGGCGATGGCGGCGCTGGACCGCGCCACGACCACCGCGGCGCGCAATACGGTGATCGAAGACCTGGCGTGGGCACTGATCAATAAGGTTGAGTTTGTGTTCAGCTACTAGGTAATGCATTTCGCAAATACGGTGACGTATCGGCGAGGAGCGTGGCGTGGCGCAGGCTCTCAGCCTGCCGCGTCGGCACTCCTGCCGACGCTTGGTTGGGCGGCCCCGTGCGCCGAGATGAGTCTCGGCGCGGCAGACACGAGTGTCTGCGCCACGTCTG
>Ga0247727_10005631_pt1 | contig 25234 bp, 17 predicted proteins | sample WisWelCaveWW1625_FD_202498 | JGI IMG/M metagenome (GOLD analysis project Ga0247727, IMG submission 202498) | Biofilm microbial communities from Wishing Well Cave, Virginia, United States - WW16-25 | ecosystem: Environmental > Aquatic > Deep subsurface > Groundwater > Cave microbial mat | place...
GGGTAAAGCTCAGCATGCCGTGGAGTAAGATTCACCATGTACTGGTGTAAGATTCACCATATGCTGGTGTAAAATTCACCATTGCATGGTGAATTTTCATTATAGAGACTATTGATTTTACTTGTTTCCATGGGGTAGAATGGGCTTGTGACCCGGCGGAATCTCACCCCCGCGATCCTGGAGGCCCTCTCCGATACCCCGGTCGTGCTGCTGCACGGCGGCCGGCAGACCGGTAAGAGCACCCTGGCCCAGTGGCTGGCCGCGGCAGGCCATCTCAGCCGCTACCTCACCCTGGACGACGCCGGGGCGCTGGCGGCGGCCCGCAACGACCCGGCCGGCTTCATCGCCTCCCTGGAGGGTTCCGTGGTGATCGACGAGGTGCAGCGCGCCCCGGAGCTGTTCCTGGCCATCAAGGCGGAGGTTGACCGAAATCGGCGTCCGGGCCGCTTTCTGCTGACGGGGTCGGCCAACGTCATGACGCTGCCGCGGCTGGCCGATTCCCTGGCCGGGCGCATCGAGATTCTCACGCTGTGGCCGATGGCCCAGGCCGAGCTGACGGGCGCGCCGCCGGAGGCCAACTTTCCAGATGCCGTCTTCGGCCGCACCCTTCCGGTGTTTGCCGGGCGCGGACGGGGCAAGGCGGCTCTGCTGGATCTGGCCCTGGCGGGCGGCTTCCCCGCGGCGCTCAGCCGGAGCGATCCGGCCCGCCGGAGGGCCTGGTTCGGCGCCTATGTGACGACCATTCTGCAGCGGGACGTGCGCGACCTCGGCAATGTCGAGGCCCTGGCGGCCCTGCCGCGCCTGCTGGCGCTGCTGGCGACCCGCGCTGCCTCCCTGCTGAACCTGGCCGACGTCTCGCGCGCCATGGCCATGCCGCACTCCACCCTGGCCCGTTACGTAACGCTGCTGCACTCGACCTTCCTGATCGACACCCTGCCGGCGTGGTCAGCCAACGTCGGCAAGCGGCTGGCCAAGGCCTACAAGCTTCTGCTGTGCGACACGGGCTTGAACGGCTATCTGCTGGGCCTGGACCGCGCGCGTTTGGCGGACGATCCGGGCCTGGCCGGGCCGTTGCTGGAGAACTTCGTCGCCCTGGAGCTGTTGAAGCAGGCGGGTTGGAGCCGCACCCGTCCCAGCTTCTGCCATCTCCGCTCCCATAGCGGCGACGAGGTCGACCTGGTGCTGGAGGACCGGGCCGGCAACCTGGTGGGGATCGAAGTGAAATCCGGCGCCACCCTGTCGGCCGCCGATTTCAAAGGTCTGCGCTCCCTGGCGGCCATGGTCGGCCGCCGCTTCCGAAGGGGCGTAGTGCTCTACACCGGGACCGAGGCGGTCGGCTTCGCCCCCAACCTGCACGCCCTGCCCGTGGAGGCCTTGTGGTCCTGGGGCTCCAAAGGGGCTTGAAAAGCGCACCCCGGTAGTGGCACAATGCCAGGCAGGGGTGGGCCGAGTTTCCGAAAGGCGGGGTCTATGAGAGTTGCGTTCCGGTTGGTTGGTGTGGTGGTGTGTGCGGTGTGGCTACTGCCGGCCGCCCCGGTGGGTTCCATCAAAGGTTATGTGAAAGACAGGACCGGCGCCGTGGTGCCGCGCGCCGCGGTGATGCTGGTGAATGAGGAGACGGCCGTCTCCCAGCAGACCGCCAGCGACGAGAGCGGCTATTTTCAGTTCTTGCAGCTGCCGCCGGCCCGCTACCAGCTGAGCGCCGAAGCGGCCGGCTTTCGCAAGATCTCGGTGCGCGACATCGCGGTGGCGGTGGACCAGATCGTCTCGCTCGACGTGGAGCTGGAGATTGGCCAGGTCACCGAGGTTGTGGAGGTGAGGGGTGGGGTAGTGACCCTGATCGAGCCGGAGAAGTCTTCGACCGGGCTGGCGTTCGACCCCACTCTGGTCAAGGCCCTGCCTTTCGGGAATCGGTCCTTCCTGGACCTGGCGCGCCTGACCCCAGGCACCGTGTTGCAGGCCCCTGGCAGCCAGGCGGGGGGCTTTTCTTCCGCCGGGATGCGCACCCAGTCGAACCACTTCCTGCTGGACGGGATTGCGAATATGGACCCCCAGGTCAACGGGGCGCTGAACTTCCGCATCGCCGACGCGGTGCAGGAGTTCAGCGTCATCACCACGGCCGCCTCCGCCGAGTTCGGCCGCGGCTCCGGCGCCCAAGTCAACATCGTCACCAAGAGCGGCGCCAACCAGTTTCACGGCACCGGTTTCTGGCTGCACCGCAACGATGCCCTGGAGGCCACCGATTTCTTCACCAACAAGCTCGGCGGCGCCAAGAACGTCTTGCGGCGCCACCAGTATGGCGGCACCCTGGGCGGGCCGATCCGGCGCGACCACACGTTTTTCTTTTACAGCTGGGAACGGTTTTGGCAGAACAACCCCAGCCCGACCACGGCGGTGGTGCCCACCGCGGGGGAACGAGCCACCGTCACCGATCCGATCGCTCGCAACCTGCTGGCGTTTTGGCCGCTGCCCACCGATCCGTCGGCGCCGGCCGGCCGCACCAACTTCGTCGGCAACATTCCGCGGGGCACCTTCGACAACACTCACCTGGCTCGCCTCGACCACGCCTTCGGGGAGGGGGACCGGCTCAGCGGACGTTTCACCAGGGTGGGGGGCGACACCATCGGGGTCGGGACGCTGCCGAACCTCGGCGGCAACACCAACCGTCCCGGCAGCCAGTCGCACGTGATCAACCACGCCCACCTGTTCAGCCCCACCTTCTTCACTGAGCTGCGGGCGGGCTTTTCGCGAAACAGCACCGACTTCCGGGTGCAGGACCACGACTTTAATCCGGCGACGGTGTTTCCGGGGGTGCCCGGGGTGGTCGACACGGCCCGGCTGGGGCCCGAGAACAGCGGCCTGCCGCGAGTCACCGTGACCGGGTACGCGGCCCTGGGTTCGGCCACCAACCTGCCCCAAGGGCGCATCACCACTACCTATGAACTGATCGGCAACGCCACCAAGATCAGGCCCTTCGGCTTCTCGCGCCACACCCTGAAGTTCGGGTTCACCGGACGCCGCGACGAGGCCCGCCGCTTTCTCAACGGCAACATGCGGGGGTCGTTCACCTTCCGCAACTTCGCCGAGTTCGCCGGCGCGTGCGGCGCCTGCGCCGGCCGCTCGCTGGTGAACAGCTCCGTCATTCGCACCGGCAACACCCTGGGTCACTGGTATCGCTACGCCTGGTATTTTTACGTCCAGGACGACGTCAAGGTGTCGCGCAGCCTGACGCTGAACCTGGGGCTGCGCTACGAGGTTCCCTCGGCGATGGTGGAGAAGAACAACCGCGCCACCAACTTCATCGAGGGCCTGGGGCCGGTGCTGGCGGGCGCCAACCGGCTGCTGGATCTGGATCTGGGCAAGCGCGGCCCGGACTCCTTGGTCTACCGGCAGGCGCCCTTCACGCTGCCGCGGGCCGGCTCCACCACCGACCGCAACAACCTGGCGCCGGTCTTCGGCTTCGCCTATACGCCCCGGTTCGGTCCCGGACCCCTGGGCGACCAGAAGACCGTGATCCGCGGCGGCTTCCGCGTCGCCTACGACGACATCTTCAACAACATCCCGGTGAACCAGACCCTGAACGCCCCCTGGGCCCTGACCACCACGCAGCGGGCGGGCACCACCCAGCCGGCGGCGGGTTACCGCTGGGAGGCGGCCTTCGACCAGAACGTGCCGCTGGTGGCCCGCGCTACCCAGGCTCCGGGGGCTCCGGCGGTCGGGTTGATCACCTTCAACGGTTACGACAACCACGCCCGCAGCGCCTACGCCTACAACTGGAACTTCGGGCTCCAGCGGGAGATCGGCGGCAAGTCTTCCGTCGACATCAGCTACCTCGGGTCGGCCGGCCACAAGCTGGGGATTCTGGTGGACGCCAACGAGCCGGGGGTGGTGGTGCGCAACCCCGGCTACCGCGGCACGGCGGCTCCCAACGAGCAGATCTTTCCCTTCCCGCAGTGGGGCAGCGCCAGCCGGGGCTCTTTCCAGGGCAACTCCGCCTACCACGGCCTGGTGGCCTCCTGGAAAACGCAGTACCGCAACCTGCTGAACCTGGGCGGATCCTACACCCTGGGTCATGGCATCGATAACAACTCCTCCTTCTTCGGCTCAGACGACGATCTGGGAATTGCAAATACCCGGAAGCGGCTCGACCTGGAGCGAGGCAACAGCGGCAACGACCAGCGCCACCGCTTCATCAGCTACTGGGTCTTGCAGGCGCCGGTGGGCCGCGGCCGGCGTTTCTGGTCCGGCGTTCCGGCGGCCCTGAACCACCTGGTCGGAGGCTGGGAGGTTTCCGGCATTGTCAACTCCTTCACCGGCCAGCCGTTCACGGTCTACGCCAACACCGTGGTGGACTTCAGCGGCTTCAACACCCTGAACGATCGGCCCGATATCATGGGCTCGGGGCCCCTGAAGATCAACCGCTCGGATCCGGACAACTTCTTCGACCCCGCCTACTTCGGCAAGGTAGGGACCACCATCTGCCCGGGTTACGCGGCCGACAGCGCCCAGCGGGTGACGGGCGGCTGCGCTCCGGCCGGCCGGGTGGGGACTTCGCCTCGCAACGCCTACTATGGCCCAGGCCTGAGCAGCTTCGACGTCTCGCTGCAAAAACGCTTTTCGATCTACGAGCGCCTGACCCTGCGCTACCGGGCGGATTTCTTCAACATAGCCAACCACACCAACTTCGGGCTGCGGGTTGGCAACCGCGCCATGAGCTCGGGCGAGTTCGGCGCCATGACCTCCACCTCGGAGCACATCTACGGGGGACCGCGGATCATTCAGATGACATTGCGGCTGGAATTCTAGCGAGGTCCTCGGGGCGGCCGATATCGGCCCACCAGCCGGCGATCTCATAGAGGCGCGCCAGCGCCCCGGAGGCCACCACGGCGCTGACGGCATCCGTCAACTCGTATTCACCACGCGGGGAAAGCCGGACCTCCTCCAGACGGTGGAAGATGGACGGTTCGAAGCCGTAGATGCCGGCGCTGTTGAAGGGCGTGGTCGAGGTCCCCGGGGGCGGCTTCTCGATGACGCAGGTAACGCGGTCGCCCTCGGCATAGACGGCCGCGCCCTGGCAGGGGTCGTCGACCCGCTTGACGGCCACCACGGTTTCGGCGCCCTCCAGGCGCTCCGCCATGCCCAGATAGGTTCCGGGCGCCGCCAGGATGTCCCCGTAGGTCAGCAGGAAGGGGTCGCGGTCGATGAAGTCTTGCGCCAGCAGAGCGGCCCGCGCCGTGCCGTCGGGGTGGGCCTGGCGGCGGAAGACGATGCCCGGCTGGTTGGCAAAGTAATTCTCGACCTGCTCGGCCCGGTAGCCGGTGACGATGAGGATCTGAGCGACTCCGGCCCGGCGCAAATGGCTGACCAGGTGCGCCAGGATGGGCCGGCCGTGAGCCTCCAGCATCGGCTTGGGCGCCGTGTCGGTGAGCGACTGCATCCGGGCGCCTCGGCCGGCGGCCAGGATGACGGCTTTGTGGAGGCTCACGGCTTCATTCGGGTGCGCGACATGAAAGTGGCGGCAACCGCCGGCCCCGCAATTGTCATCCCGAGGGCAGCGAGGGATCTGCTGTCACGGCGGGGCGAGAGGCCTCGCTACGCTCGGGATGACACAGGCACCGGCCCCGCCTCCGAGCGTAGCAGTACGCTCCGTCAGGCGCGAGATTGCGGTACAATCAAGTCGATGCGCGTGTTGCTGGCTTTGGCAGGTGTAGCCCTCCTGGTGGCCTCCGATCCGGTAGTGCTCCGCGGGCGCCTGAAGCAGCAACCCGGCAAGGAGCCGGTGATCGAGACCCCGGACGGGAAGGCCTACACCGTCTCGGGCGACGAGTTCACGCGGGGCCAGATGCGAGACCCCAAGCTGAACGGCCGCCAGATGGAGCTGGAGGGCCGCTTTGCCTCACCGGGCCACTTGGAGGCCGCCCACATCTTCACCGTGAAGGACGGCAAGCGGCACAAGGCAACCTATTGGTGTGATATATGCTCGATCCGCACCCATATGCCCGGCCGCTGCATGTGCTGCCAGGCCGACACCGAGCTGCAGGAGCTGCCAGTTCCATGAAGCTCGCCGCCCTGGCGGCCCTATTGGCCTTGATGCCCGCCCGCGCCCAGTACGCCGCCCGCCGCAGCGGCGAGGCCCTGTTTCTGGAGGATCGCAAGAACCAGACCACCGTCGCCATCGCCCCCTCGGTCGGGAACATCGCCTTCGAGATGACGGTGAAGGGAAAGAATCTCTTCTGGTTTCCGTTCGCCTCTGTGGAGGAGTTCCGCAAGAAGCCGGCGCTGTGCGGCAACCCCCTGCTGGCCCCCTGGGCCAACCGCCTCGATGAGAACGCCTTCTACGCCAACGGCAAGAAATACACCTTGAACCCGGGGTTGGGCAACCTTCGCATGGACGGCTTCCAGCACCCCATCCACGGCCTGCTGCTGTTCGCCTCCGACTGGCAGGTGACGGCCCTGAAGGCCGACTCGAAAGGCGCCTGGGCGACCAGCCGGCTGGAGTTCTCGCGCCGTCCGGATTGGATGGCGCAGTTCCCCTTCGCTCACGCCATCGAGATGACCTACCGGCTCTCGGGAGGCGCTCTCGAGGTCGCCACCCGCGTCACCAACCAGAGCGCCGACAGCATGCCTCTGTCGCTCGGCTACCATCCCTACTTCCAGGTGCACGACGCCCCGCGGGACGCCTGGACCGTCAAGCTGGCCGCCGCCTCCGAGTGGCTCCTCAGTAAGGAGCTGATCCCCACGGGCCGGACCCGCCCGATCCGGGAGCTTGTGCCGGACCCCGACGCTGTTCCCCTAAAAGGCCGGGCCCTGGACAACGTCTTCGGGGAACTGTCCGACCGGGCCACTTTTTCGGTTCAGGGTAAGACCCAGAAGATCGAAGTCGTCTATGGCCCCAAGTACCCGGTGGCGGTGGTCTACGCCCCCCAGGGCCAGAACCGGGACTTCATCTGCTTCGAGCCCATGACGGGCATCACTAACGCCTTCAATTTGGCCCACCGGGGCGTTTACAAGGCGCTGCAGACCATCCCGCCGGGTCAGAGCTGGCAGGAGAGCTTCTGGATACGCCCCAGCGGCTTTTGACGGCAAGTCAAAAGGCAAAAGGCAAAAGGCAAAAGGCAAAAGTGAAAAGTGAAAACCTGCTTCGTTCGGCATTGCGGTCACTCCCAGGCCGGTCGTGAGGAGCTTCCGCGAGAGAACCTAGTTACCTCACGGAGGCAGTTCATTGTCACCGCCGCCGCACCGCCCCTGAACTGTTACCTTCGCTTTGCCTTTGGTGGTGGCCACAGCTTTTGACAGAATGGCGATCAGCTGCGCGGATTCGTTCGTGATTGGGAGAGCCGCCTCCGCGATAGCGTTTCCGCCTTCGCCAGAAGGCTGAGCCAGTAGTAGGATTCGCGCAGCTCTTTCAATGCCAGCTGCAGCTTGTGAACGAAGTCGCTTCCCGATTCAGCGGCCCGCGCTTCCTCGTAATTGGCTCCTACTGCTGTCCCGGATCGCAGAAGCTGATCTCCGATGCGCCGGCCGACGAGGTTCTTCGGCAACGCCTCCACAACCTTGATGATCCTCGCGGCGTAAGGGGTTCGGCGCTAGTAGGAAGCCGGATCCCCCGGGTAGAACACCACCCCCCCGGCCAACTGGTGTCGGTGGAAGTGGCGCAGCAGTCCGCGATCGAAGTGGTAGAAGGCGTAGTGATAGCGGGCCACGGCTTCCAGGCGCGGGCCAAGCCTGCGGGCGAGGGTGAAGCCGGCGGCGGCGGTGGAGGCGTCGTAGAGCAGGGTGTCGAGGGAGCGGTAGCTGCGGCCGGCCAGCAGCCCGCTCCAGCGCCAGGATCGGGCGGCCGGCATGGCGACCGCCAGCGAGACCTGGTTCTGGCGCGCCAGGCCCGACAGTCCCCCGCCGTCGGAAACCATCCGGGCGTATTGGACCCGCAGGGCGCCGCGCCCGAGGCCCCGCGTCCATCCGGCCGCCAGGTGGGGCATCCAGGTGCGCAGGCGGAAAACCTCGGCGCCGCGCGAGGTCCCCAGGATCCTGGCAATCTCGGGGTCGAGTTCGACGGAGCGAACCCCGGCGCTGCGCAGCAGCCCGGCCCCGGCCAACAGGTCGAGTTCCGAGCGTTTTCCCAATCGCGCCGAGTGGCCGGCGGCGTAGACGGCGTACTCCGCCCCGCCGAAGGATCGGGAGTGCTCGAAACGGGTGAAGCTGTAGGCGGCCGAGAGCGTCTTGCGGCGCCCATAACGGTAGGCGAAGTCGGCGCGAGCGCGCCAGCCGGCGACGTCGGCCAGGCCGCGATGCTGCCGCTCAACCAGGAAGCCGTCGCCGCCCAGCGAGATCGACGCCCGCGCCGTGGGGAAGTACGCCACGTCGACCAGGGCGGTATTGGCGATGGTGCGGGCATGGAACACCTCCGGGCCGCCCTCCGGAAAAAAGCCGGCGCTGGGCGAGGGATCGGCTTCAAGCGAGCCTCCGAACGAGGAGCTGCTCCCGACGTCACGCACCGCCAGCGCCCATCGGCGGGAGAGGCGGAAGCGGGCGTCGAGGTTGACGGCCTGGTTGGAACGGTCCAGGCGGCTGAGGTGGGGATAGTGCCTCAGACCGAAGCGGTAGTCAAGGCGCAGGCTGGCGCGGCGGCCGCTATGGACCAGGTCCAGGCCGCCGTCGAGTTCCTGAAAGGCCCCGCCGCCTGCGCCGGCCACCGGGGTGAGCGGGGCGCTGTCGTATCCGGATATAACCCCGGCGAACGGCCGGAAGATGGTTCTGGCGGTGGCCGCGGGAAACTCCATCCGCTCACCCCGGCTCAGCAGGGTGGGGGCCTGTCCCCAAGCGGCTGCCGCCCCCAGCAAGAGACACAGCCGGATGCCTTTCATCGATCCCCCCTTTACGGAACCAGGATGGTGTCGCCGGGTTCCACCAGCAGGCTTTGCTGGGGCCGTCTTCCCTTCATGGCGGCGTCATAGTCGAAGCGCAGCCGCCGGCCGCCCTTGAGAACCTGGATTTTGCGGGTGTTGGCGAATTCGCGGAAGCCGCCGGCGGTGGAAAGGGCCTGCAACACCGAGATGGGCGCCAGAAGCGGGTAGGCGCCCGGTTTCACCACCTCGCCCATGACGTAGAACTTTTTGCTGTTGACTTGCTCGACCAGCACCGAGACTTCGGCCTGGGTCAGGTGCAGCCGGAGGGCCTCGGCCAGCCCGGCCGCCAGCCGCACCGGCGTCAGCCCGGCGGCCTGGACATCCTGCACCAGCGGCAGGGTGATCTTGCCGTCGGGGCGGACGGCGACGCGGCGGGTCAGCTCCGGCTCCTTCCAGACGTGAACGCTGAGCACGTCCTCGACGCCGATGAGGTAGGTCTGGGGATTGACCGCCGGCGCCGGGGCGGCATCGGCCAGCAGCAGGACCAGCAGGGGGGTCAGCGGAAGCATGGCTCTATCTCACGGCGATGTAGACCACGTTGCTGGCCGATCCCAGGTAGCGGACCAGCACCGGCACGCGGGCGGCGGGCACGGTGGCCTCCGGCACCCGGGCGTTGATCTGCCACAGGCCGACGAAGCCAGGGGCCAGGCCGCTGAATTCAGCCGGCACATCGCGCTGGCTGGAGGTCCCGATGGTGACCAGGGGGCGGGAAGGGGTTTCCGACAAGGGCGCCGCCAGCGCGGGGCTGCCGTCGGGCGGGGGCCGCTCCACGAGGCCCTGCCCGGTGGCGAAAATCTGGATCAGCGACCCGCGCGCCGCGGGGTTGGAAGCGGTGTTGGGCGATCCGTCCTGGTTGAGCAGCGCAAAGATGCCGGCGGCCGCCGGGGCCACCAGCAGCGTCCCGCCCGCCACGGCGCGGCCCGTGGAGGCGCGGGTCACCTCGACCCGCGCCACCGTGCCGGGCTCCAGGGAGGACGGGACCTGGTAGTTGATATGACCTGGTGAGACATATAGGAGCGGCGCCGCCGCTTCGTTGATCCGAACCTCGGTGTCGGCCAGCGTGACCGGAAGAGGCAGAGTGGCTTCCCTGGTCTGGTCCCCCAGAGCCGGCCCGAACAGCGAAGCCAGCATGCCCGGCGCCAGCGGCGCCCCGGCCAGGAAGGTTGCGGCGCTCACCGATACCGCTTCCGGAAAATACATCGTTACCCGGGCGTTGCCGTCACCCACCAGCAGGTTGCCGGCCCCGTCGAGGGCCACGGTGTTGGGCAGGTTGAGCCCCGCGGCCGAGGCCTGGCCGGCGGCGGACGCTCCCAGGTTGGGCGTGCGGGCGGTGAAGTTCAGCTGGCCGAACAGGCCGCCGGCCGGGTAAGCGGATCCTCCGTTGAGGGCCAGCACCGCCAGGGGAGGGAAGCGCAGCACGCGATGATTGCCCGTATCCGCCACCCAGAGGTCTCCGGTGGGGGGGTGGACCAACAGGCCGGCCGGGTTGCGCAGCCGGTTGGCGGCGGTGGCGCCGGCGGAGGTGACAAAGTCCGGCTGCCCGATGGGCGCCGGGCCGCTGGCCAGAGCCGCCGCCCCGGCGGAGGGGAGATCCCGCAGCGGGCCGAAGACCAGGATGCGGCTGTTGCCTGTGTCAGAGACATAGATGTGGTTCTGGCTGTCGAAGGCCACCCCGGTGGGCAGGCTCATGGCGGCGCTCGACAGCCCCCGGGCGCTCTCGGTGAATCCGGTCTGCCCCAGGACGCGGGTCGCCGCCATGCCGGAGAGCAGCGGGGCGGGGAAGTACAGGACGCGGTGGTTCAGGGTGTCGGCCACCAGCAGGTCGCCGCGCTCCGGGTCCACCGCGATGCCGGTGGGCCGGTTCAGCAGGTAGGCGCCGGCGCCCTCGACGCCATGGCCGATGACCAGGTCGGCCCGCAGGGGTTGGCCGCCGGCCTGCTCGAAGGGGCGGGGGAAACGCAGCACGCGGCTGTTGCCGGTGTCGGCCACCAGCAGGTTGCCTTCGCCGTCCAGGGCCAGGCCGGAAGGGCGGCTCAGATTCGTCCGGGTGGCGGGACGGCCATCCGGGGCCGGGACGCCGAAGTTGGCCACCGCGGTGGCCAGGTCGGGCTGTCCGATGACCAGGTCGGCGCTGGCGCCTTCCCGCAGCGATCGCGCGTCGCGCCAGCCCAGCACCCGGTGGTTGATGGTATCGGCGATGTAGAGATGAGGCGGCAGGCCGCGGCTATCCACCACCATGCCGCCCGAAGCGGCCAGGGGGCCCTGCGGGGTGGCCAGCAGGTTGGCGGTCGAGACCTCGCGGCCCTCCACCAGGTTGGCTGCGTTGGCGCGGAAGTTGTCCTGCCCCAGGACGCGGGAGGCCTGCTGGTAGCGGCCGTTGGAAGATGGAATTACCAATACTCGATGATTCCCGCTGTCGGCCACCAGCAGGTCCTGGTTGGGGCCCCAGGCCAACTGGGCCGGCGACCACAGGGACTGCCCGGAGGCCAGCGGTTGGGAGCGGCTCAGCCCGTTGGGGAGCGCGGTGAAGAAGTCGGGTTGGCCGAAGAGGGCGTCAGCGGCCGGCCGAGGCTCGCTCGATCGGGTAAGGCCGCTGAAGCGAAGCAGGCGGTGGTTGCCGGTATCGGCGATCCACAGATCGTCGCCGGAACTGGCGACGCCGGCCGGACGCAGCAGGGTCTGGGCGGTGCGCGGCGCCGTGGCGGGGTTGCCGCCGAGGATCCGAAGCGGGTCGCGGCCGCCCGCCCAGGGGGCCGCAAACTGCACCACCCGGTGGGAGCCGGGACTGGCCACCCAGAGGCGTCCGAGAGCGTCAAAGCTGATTCCGGCCGGGGCGTTCAGGGCGGCCGGGGTGGTCTCCAGAAAGCTCGGCTGGCCGAGAACCGAGAAAGCCGCCAGGCCGCTGGAGGCCGGCGTCGCTGGGCCGAACAGCAGCACGCGGTGATTGCCGGTGTCGGCTACCGCCAGCTCGCCGCGCGGGCCGACGGCCACCGCCCCAGGAGAGCTCAGGGTGAACTCGCTGGCGGCTGCCAGCCCCATGTTGCGCTCCTGACCGGCGGGGCTGGATTGGCCGATGACCAGGTCGGAGGCCTGCACGCGCTGCTCGAAGGGGCGCGGGTAGCGGACCACGCGGTGATTGCCGGTGTCGGCGATGTAGAGGTTGCCGGAGGCGTCGACCGCCAGGCCGGAAGGTTGCCAGAGTCCGACGGCTGTCCCGCCGGCGTTGGGAGTGGCGCCGAAAAAGTCCGGCTGGCCGATGACCAGGTCGGCGGCGGCCCCGGATGCGAAGCGCGCCGCGTCGCGCCAGCCAAGCACCCGGTGGTTGCCGGTGTCGGCCACGTAGAGCCGGGCCGGCGCCGAGTTCAGATCCACGGCCAAGCCCGACGGCGAGGCCAGCTCTCGTCCTTCCACCAGGTTGAGGCCGTTGGCGTGTGGTTTCAGCTGCCCCACGATGCGCAGCGCCAGGGGGCTCAAGTCAGCGGCCGGCAAGGCGGCGGCCGCCAGGACCCAGGCAAGCATCCGCAATGGCTTCTCTCGATGTTTGGAATTCCGACCCGATCGGCGCGAGCGGCGAGTGGCGGCGGCGCCTGCCCGCCAACCCGTGGATTTACCCTATCACAGAAATCAAGAAAACAGCAGAAAAATTTTTCTTGAGAAAAATTTCACGCAGAATGCACTACAACTTTATGTGGGCCCCCATGGAAGCGGAAGTAGTGCGGGTGGTGGTGGCGGAGGCTGATCCGCTGCTGTCGGAGTTGCTGGTGAGCAGCCTGAGCCATGCCAGCCTCGATGTCCGGACCGCCGCCGGCCCGCCGCAGCACTTGCTGGAGTTGTGCCGCCAGTGGAGTCCCTGCGTGTTGCTGATGGACCAGGACCGGCTGGAGCAGATCGATGGGCGGTGGATCGTCGAGCAGACCGAGTACGGCCGGGCGGTGCAAGTGCTGGCCCTGGGCGCCGCCGCCGACCCGGTTGCGGAACTGCGCTGCCTCCGGCTGGGCTGCGCCGGCTACCTGAGCCGGCGGGAGGGCCTGGCCACGCTCCGCAAGGCCATCCATAGGGTGGCCGCCGGAGAGCTGTGGGCCGGGCGGCGCGCGGTGGCGGGCCTGATGCGCGAGATGCTGGTGGAGCGTCACGCCGCGCCGCAGCTCACCGGCCGGGAGCGCCAGATACTGGGTCTGATTCAGACCGGCGCCAGGAACAGCGACGTGGCCGAGCAGCTGTTCATCAGTCCGGAGACGGTGCGGTGGCACGTGCGGCGGTTGTTTGGCAAGATCGGCGCGCGTAGCCGGGCCGAAGCCGTGGAGTTCGCCCGCCGCCATCACATCGGGCCGGAGGGTTGCGGCGGCCGCCCGGTTCCTCTGCCGGTGGATATATCCCACCATTTTGCAAGAAAAGTGGTGGTAAAAAACCATATTGCCTGAAGGTAAGGTGGGAATGTAATCTGATTTTCCACAAGATTCCATCCTGTGGAATTCGTTGCCATCGGCAAGTCTTCGCCGGAGCGGCGGGCGGGCGTGAACGTCGGGGATCGCCCCTGTCGCTAATGGCCGGCCGAGGGCCGCACGATGTCGACGCCATCCAACTGGGGATCGGACCTCGTTCCGGTCGCCACCCCCGTCTACCGGCTGCCGGCCGGAATCACCACGCGGGATGTGGCCGCAGTTCTGTTCCGCCGCCAGCGGATCATTGTGGCGGTGCTGGTTTCGGCGCTGGCGACCCTGGGACTGGGCGCGGTGTGGCTGCGCCCCTGGCTGAATCCCCCGCGCTACACCGCCGGCCTGAAATTCCTTCTGAAGAAAGATCGCTTCGACGCCGTGGTGACGCCTTCGGATCGCTCTGTACCTGGTATCAATACCATCGTCAGTCCCCAGGAAATCCTCTCCGAGATCGAGCTGCTGAAGGGATCTGACGTTCTGGACCGGCTGGCGCGGGAGAGCGGCGCCGGCCGCGAGCGGTTGAGCCGCGACCTGGTGGCCGAGCCGGTGGCGGCCGGCCGAAACCTGACCAACCTGATCGCGGTGCGCTACACAGCGCGGGATCCCGCCGAGGTCAGCCGGGTGCTGGACCGCCTGCCGGAGGTTTATCTGGACAAGTACTTGAGCGTGAACCGGCAGCCGGGGGCTCTGGAGTATTTCCGGGGCCAGGCGGAAACCTGCGGGCAGCAGTTGGAGGAGGCCGAGCAGGAGTTGGCGGAGTTTCAGAAGCAGTTGCCGCAGTTGGCCGCCGAGGGCCGCCGCGAGGCCGCCCTGGCGAGGGTGGGGGAGTTGGAGAAGCTGCGGGTCGAGGCCGACGCCGCCGTGCGGGAGGCCGAGAGCCGGCTGGTGGAGTTGGCCAGGCAACTGGGCGCCCTGCCGGCGACCATCACCCGGAGCCGGGTGATGGAGGAGCCGGCTTCGCTAGCCCGCCTGAAGGCCCAGCTGGCGGACCTGGAAAACAAACGGGCCCAGGTGACGTGGAAGCCGGAATTGTCGCGGCTGGAGGAGCGCATCGCCGCGACGCGGCGGGTAGTGGAGTCCCACAGCCAGGCGGCGCCAGGCCGGGTCGAGGAAAGCCTGCCCCACCCCATGCGGCAGCCGGTCGAGACCGAGCTGCTGCGAAGCCAGGCGCTGCTGGCCGGCCTGCGGGCGCGGCGGGCGGCGCTGGCCGAGCAGGAGCGGACGGGGCGAGAGCAGTTGGCGGCAGCCCGCCTGATCGCCGCCGAGAACGGAGTGCAGCTGGCGCAGCTGACTCGGGCCGTCAAGACCGCCGAGGAGAACGACCACTTCTACCGCAAGAAGTACGCCGAGGCCCGCGAGGCCGAGTCGCTCGACCAGAAGCGGGTGCTGAACGTCTCGGTGGCCGAGCGGCCGGGCCGGCCGGCGCCGGCGCCGGCGGGACGGACCGAGTATTACCTGCTCATAGGCTCGCTGTTGGCCATCTCGGGCGCCCTGGGGGCGGCCTTCCTGGTCGAGATGCTGGATCACTCGGTGCACACGCCGCGCGAGCTGGAGCTGTGCTCCGCGGTGACGGTGCTGGCCGCTATTCCGGAAAACCGGCGGGGGTGAACGATGTACGAGAAACACTTCGGCTTTCGCGAAGATCCTTTCGGCCCCACCCCGGATCCCAGGTTCTTGTACTGCAGCCGGGAGCACGCCGAGGCCCTGGCGGCGCTGCACTACGGCCTGGTCGAGCGGCGGGGGCTGCAGGTGCTGGTGGCCGCCCCGGGGATGGGCAAGACCACCTTGCTCCATCACCTGCTGGAGCGCTGGAAGCACCGGGCCCAGACGGCCTTGGTGTGGCGGCCGCCGGAGACCCGCGAGCAGATGATCGGGATGGTGCTGGAGGAGCTGGGGATCGAGCCGCAGGGGGATTACGGGGCCAACGTGCGGCGGCTGGCCCAGCGCGCCCTGGAGTGTCGTGGCGCCGACCGGCGGATGCTGCTGTTTTTCGACGAGGCGCAGCGGATCCCGCCGGAGGTGCTGGAGGAAATCCGGCTGCTGTTGAACCTGGAGAGTCCCGAAGAAAAGCTGATCGAGATCGTTCTGGCGGGGCAGCCGGAGCTGGCGCGGCTGCTGGCCGGCCCGCTGCTGGGCGCCCTGGGCCAGCGGGCGGTGATCACGGCGCGGATCCGGGCGCTGGACCGCGAGGAGGTGCGGCGCTACGTGGAGCACCGGCTGCGGGTGGCCGGGGTTCGGCGAAGGAGGCTGTTGAGCCAGCTGGCATATCATGCCCTGGCGCGAGCTTCGCAAGGGACGCCGCGGCGGATCAACACCCTGTGCTTCGAGGCCTTTTCGGCGGCTTTCGCGGAGGCGCGCCGGAAGGTATTTGCCAGGCATATGTGGTGGGCGGCAGCCCCGGAAGCGGCGCCGCTCCGGGCGAGCCTGCCGTGGAGCCTGCGGCGGGCGGCGGGGGTGGGTTTCGTATTGCTGGCGCTGGCGATGGCTGCCACCGGCGCCTGGCCCAGGCGCGGTCCGGCCGCAGCCCGGGCGGCTTCCGCGTCGCCGCCCGTGGCTGCGGTCGAGGCCGCGCCGGAAGCCCACGCCAGGCCGCCCGATCCGCCGGCGGCCGCGCCGGAAGCCCCAGCGAAGCGGCCGCTCCCCTTGCCGGTCGCGCCGCAGGTAGTGGTGCTTCCCAAGGACACCCTGCGGCAAATCGCCCTGCGCCGCTACGGCCGCTGGGATGGCGGGATCTGGAGGTTGATCCGCCGCGCCAACCCGGCGCTGACGGATCCGGGCCGGCTGCCGGCCGGGCAAGTGCTGGCGCTTCCTGAGGTGGAGAACCCATGAGCGTACACCTGGCCATGCTCAGGCGGGCCCACTTAGACGGAGAGCTGTTCGGGGGCCGCAGCGCCGCCGCGGCTCCACCACGGGCGTCTGGTGGCGCCGCCGGCGCCGGCCCGGAGCCCTGGCCGGGGCTGTTTCATGAACTGTTCCTGCGGGCCGGCGGCCGGCAGGCTGTCGGTTTGGCGGCCCCCTCCTCCGGGGAAGGCGCCAGCTATGTAGCAGCTCGATTAGCGGCGGAGGCGGCTCGGGCCTGCGGCGGGCCGGCTCTGCTGCTTGAGGCCAACCTCCGCCGCAGCTCCCAGGCGCAGCTTCACGGCGTGGAGCCGGAGCCCGGGTTGAGCCGGTTTCTGCTCGACAAGGGCCTGCCCCTGGAGAGCTGCCTGCGCCAGACGGCGGCCCCGGCGCTGTGGGTTCTGCCGGGCGGCCCGGCCACCACCGAAGCCCCGGACTGGACCCGCCTCGCCGAGGCCGTGGCGGGGTTGCGCCGTCGCTTCGCCGCCATCGTCGTGGATCTGCCGCCGGTCAACCTGTCGCCGGAGGTGGCCATCGTGACCCCGCTGCTGGATGGAGTGGTGCTGGTGGTGGAGGCCGACCACTCCAGCCGCGAGGTGATCCGGAGCGCCGAGGAGAAGCTGCGGCGCGCCAATCCCAACCTGCTGGGCGCGGTGATGAATAAGAGAAAGTTCTTCGTTCCGGAGCCGATTTACCGGCGGTTGTGAGGCCGCATGCATCGATTGGGGCGCAGCTTTCTGCTTCCGGGGGTGATGACCCTCGACCTGGCGCTGGCGGGGGTGGCGATTCTAATGGCGGCGGGCGAGCCGCCCGAGGCGCTGTGGTCGGCGCGGATCGGCCTGGGACAGGCGCTGGCGGCGCTGGCCGCGGCCGGCTTCACTCACGGGGTGTTCCGCCAGGCCGGCCTGTACCGTTCGCAGCGGCTGGGCTCGCTGCGACGGCTGTACCAGCGGATCGCGGTGGCCGCCGGGGCCCCGGCGCTGGCGGCAGCAGCCACGGGCTGGGTGCAGTGGCCGGCGGCGGCCGCCGTCTGGGTCGGGACGGCGCTGGCCATCATCGCGGCGCGGGCCCTGGTCTACCAGGGTCTGGAAGCGCTGCGGCGGCGGGGCCGCAATTTGCGATATGTCGTTGTCGTGGGTGCAGGGGCTCGCGGCCGCCGGTTCGCCGCCGAGTTGGAGGGCCGCGTGGAGCTGGGCTGTCGCGTCCTCGGCTTCCTGGATGAATCGCCGCCCGCCGGGGAGCCGGACCGCTGGCTGGGGGGCCTGGACCGGTTGGCGGGACTGCTGGAGTCCGGGCAGGTCGACGAGGTGGCGGTGGCGCTGCCGATCAAAACCTTTTACGCAGCCCTGGCCCGGATCGTGACCTTGTGCGAGGAGCGCGGCGTAGTGGTGCGGGTGCCAGGCGACCTGTTCGACGCCCCGCTGGCGCGCGTGGAATCGGAGCAGTTCGAGGATCTTAGCATATTGACAATATTTACTGGCCGCGGCTCGCCGCTCTCCATGCTCGTGAAGCGGATGGTGGACCTGGCGGTGTCGGCCGCGGCCCTGGCGGCGCTGGCGCCGCTGCTGGCCCTGATCGCCCTGGCGGTGCGGCTGGATTCGCCGGGGCCGGTTCTGTTCCGCCAGGTCCGGGTGGGCCACAACCGGCGGCGCTTCCGGGTGTGGAAGTTCCGCACCATGACGGCCGACGCCGAGGCCCGCCAGCCGGAGCTGGAGGCCCGCAACCAGGTGCGGGGTGCGGCCTTCAAGATCCACGACGACCCGCGGGTGACCCGCCTGGGGCGCGGGCTCCGCCGCGCCAGCCTGGACGAGCTGCCCCAGCTGGTGAACGTGCTGCGGGGCCAGATGTCGCTGGTGGGGCCGCGGCCCCTGCCGGTGCGCGACGTCGAGCGCCTCAGCCAGGACTGGCAGCGGCGCCGCTTCTCGGTGCGGCCGGGCCTGACCTGCCTGTGGCAGTCCGGTGGCCGCCACCGCCTGGCTTTCGACGAGTGGATGCGGCTGGACCTGGACTACATCGACAATTGGTCGCTGCTGCTGGACCTGAAGATCCTGCTGCGGACAGTGCCGGCGCTGTGGAGCGGGGCGGGCGCCAGCTAATGGTCGAGACCTGCGTCCTGGGAGTCCGGATTCGGCGGCGCAGCCGCCTCCAGGCCGTGGACGAGATTCGCCGTCTGCTGGCTGGGGAGAAGGCCCGCAGCGTCTACTTCGTGCATGCCGCCTCGGCCAACCAGGCCTTCGAGGACCCTGCTTTTCGCGAGACGCTCAATCGCGGCGACCTGGTGCTGAACGATGGCATCGGGGTCCGGCTGGCGGCGCGGGCCCAGGGCCTGGAGCTGGAGGAAAACCTGGTGGGCACCGATCTGGTGCCGGTGCTGCTGGCCGAGGACCGGGAGCGGCCGCTGCGCGTCTATCTGTTGGGGGGCGGGCCGGGGGTGGCCGGAGAGGCGGCGCGTTGTGTGCGGGAGCACTATCCGGGCGTCGAAGTGGCCGGTTGGGCGGATGGCTTTTTCGAGATCCAAGACGAGCCGGTAGTGGTGGAGCGGATCAACCGCAGCCGTCCTCATCTATTGCTAGTTGGCATGGGGAGCCCCCGTCAGGAGCGGTTCATCGATCGCCATCTGGGCCGCGTGGACTGCCGGGTGGCGATGGCGGTGGGCGGCCTGTTCGATCATTTCGCGGGACGGTTGAGGCGGGCCCCGCCGCTGGTGCGGCGGCTGGGCCTGGAGTGGGCTCAGTTGCTGTGTCAGCAGCCCCACAAGTGGCGGCGTTACCTGCTGGGCAACCCCAAGTTTCTGTGGCGGGTGTACGGCCCGCGGCCGGCGCAGTTGGCTCAACGCTCGGCAGTGGTGGCGCTGAGCCTGGCGGCGGCCCTGGCAGCCGCGGAATTCATGGTGCGTCACGCCCGGCCCCAGATCCTGGAGCGCTACCCGGAAGGGTTGTACCTGCCCTCGCCGACTCGCCAGTACCGGCTGCGGCCGCACTTCCGGGGCCAGTTCCGGTACCCGGAGTTTTCTACCGAGGTGCGCATCAGCGGCCAGGGTTTGCGAGAGGACCGGGAGTACGGGGCGCCGGGGCCGGGCCTCCGCCGCCTCCTGGCAGCCGGCGACTCCTTCACCATGGGCTACAGCGTGGAGGCCTCCGAAACCTGGGTGAAACGCCTGGAGGGGCTGTTGGGTCCCGGCTTCGAGGTGATCAACGCCGGCACGCCGGGATACTCGACCCGCCAGGAGCTGGCCTACTTGGAGGAAGAGGGCCTGGCGCTCGGCCCGGAGATTGTCTTGCTGGGGTTTTTCCTGGGCAACGACCTCCGGGACAACGCCCGGCCGTTATTGCCGGTGGAGCTGAGGGACGGCCGGCTGCTGGCGGCGGGATTGGATGCCGGCGCCGTACCGCTGGCCTTCCGGCTGGCCCTGGCGCGGCACTCCCACTTGTTTCACCTGGCCTGGCGGAGCAGGCGTGCGGGGGGGCCGGAGCCGGTCCCGGAGACCGGCTGGCAGGCGACCGCAGAGTTGCTGGAGCGGATGGCTGAAAGCTGTCGCGCCCGCGGGGGCCGCCTGATTGTAGTTCTAATACCAGAGCGGGAGCAGGATCCGCGCGTTCCCCGCCGCCTGGAGGAACTGTGCCGGCGGGCAGGTCTGGAAGTCGTGGATCTGACGGCGAGAATGCCCGACCGCGCGGCGCTTTACTTCCCCCAGGACGGCCACTGGAACCGCCGCGGCAACCAGGTGGCCGCGCGCACGCTTTACGAATACCTGGCGCCATGACACGCCCGGTGCTGCTGGCTTCCTTCACCGGCGCCGCCCTGGGGCTGGCCGGTCTGCGGCTGGCCGAGATGCCGCCGAGGTGGGTGGCGGGCGCCTTGGTGGTCGCCTGGGTGACGGCGGGGGTTCTGGCCACCCAGCGCGTGGCGCGGGCGACCCTGGCGGTCTTCACCTTCAGCTTGCAGCTGGGCCTGGCGCTTTACCTGACCGAGCCGGCGGCTTCTTCGGTGGGTTTTTCGTGGCCCAACGCGGTGGCCCTGCCGGTGGCGTCGTTGACGGCTCTGGCGGCGTTGGCGACGGCGGCAGCGAGCCGGCGAGGGCCTTGGCTCTGGGGCGGAGGGGTGGCGGTGACGACCGCCCTGCTGGCGTTGACGACCGCGGCTTCGATTTTGGCGACTCCCGTTCGGCGTATCAGCGTGGCTCACCTGGTGCTGCTGGCGGCGTACTTCGTCATTTTCCTGGCCGCCGCCAACGCGGTGCAGGAGGCCCGAGACCTGCGGCTGGTCCTGGGGGTGCTGACGGGGTCGCTGGCCCTTCAGAGCCTGGCCTACTTCGCGCAAGGTTGGACGGGAGCGACCTTTACGCTGAGCGGAGATTGGGTGGAGCCCTCCGAGGAAGGCTGGGCGCGATTCGGGGGGACGGTGGGGACGCGGCCGGCGGCGTTCTCGAGCTTCCTGCTCCCGTTGCTGCTGCTGGCGGTGGCGGGGCTGCTGGCAGCGCGCCAGGGATGGAGCCGGCTGCGGCTGGGTCTTGCTGCCAGCGCCGGCCTGGCGGCCCTGATCCTCACCTACACCCGGGCCTCCTGGGCGGGCTTCGCTCTGGGCTTTGCCTATCTGCTGGCGGCCGGCGCCCGGCGGCGCATGTGGAACCGGCGCAACACCGCGGTGGTGGTGGCGATGCTGCTGGTGGTCAGCCTGGCCCTGGCCCCGCGCATTCTGCGCCGCGTCACGGTGGACCACGCGGCGGCTTTTGAGGAGCGCTGGGACCTGATTCGGATGGCGCTGCGGGTGATCGAGGCTCACCCCCTCACGGGCGCCGGCGCCGGCGCCTATCCCTATGTGTTCCGGAACTACCTGACGCCGGAGCTGGCCGATCGCTGGTTATTCGTAGTGCATAACGCCTACCTGTTGCGGGCGGCTGAGACGGGCCTGCCGGGACTGGCGGCGCTGCTGCTGTTCCTGGCGGTGATCTTTCGCCGGGCGTCGCCCGAGCGGCTGCCAAGCCGGGCGCGCCTGCTGGGACTCGGTTGCCGGGCCGGGATTCTGGCCATGGCCTGGGAGATGCTGTGGGACATCTCTCTAGGTCCTGCTGCGATGGGGCTGATGTGGTTTCTGGCGGGGATCACGACGGCGGCTAGGAAGCTGGAAGGGACCGAGCGATGCTGAGCCGCCGGGTGGGGGTCAATGCCGCCGTCCTGGCGGCGCTGCGCGCCGGGGCGCCGCTGGCGTCGCTGCTGCTGGTGCTGGCGCTGTCGCGCCGGCTGGGAGCCGATGGCTTGGGGCGCTACAGCCTGGCTTACGCATGGCTGGGGCTGTTCGGGCTCCTCGGCCCGCTGGGCCTGCCTGCTCTCATCACCCGGGAAGGCGCCCGCGACCGGGAGGCTCTGGGGCGGCTGCTGGCCGGCGGCATGATCCTGGGTGGCTGTCTATCGCTGATCCTTACGTTGGCCATGATAGCGGCGGCCGGCTTGCTGGGCTACGACGCCGAGACTCGGGCGGCGATGGTGGTGACCAGCCTGGCGCTGGCGCCGGCGACCTGGCTGAGCTACTTCGACGCGGCGCTGCTGGCGATGGAGCGCTCCGGACCTATCGCCGCCGGGGCCTTGGCCGAGCACGTTCTCAAGGTCGGGCTGGGGCTGGCGCTGCTGGGGGCGGGCCTGGGGCTCGAGGCGGTGCTGGCTGCGGCGGTGGCGGGCAAGCTGGCGGCCTCTGGCCTCTCGCTGTGGTGGCTGCGGCGGCTGGGAGTGCGAGTCGCGTTCCCGGCGGATTGGGCCTGCCTTCGGCGGCTGGCCGGGCAGACGCCGGTGTTCGCCCTGAGCTCCATCTGCGCCACCCTCTACTGGCGCATTGATGTCTTCCTTCTCTCGCGGCTGCGCGGGATGGCCGAAGTGGGCTGCTACACCGCCGCCTACCGGGTTCTGGAGATGGCGATCCTGCCGTCCCAGGCCCTCAGTCAAGCGGCGCTGCCGCGACTGGCGTCGCAGGCAGCACAGGCATCCCTGCCTGTCCCGCCTGCGCCGCTGGGCTGGCTGGCCGTTCTGACTGCCCCGGCGGCGCTGGGGGTGACGGCCCTGGCTGGCCCGTTGCTCCAGGCCCTCTATGGGGAAGGGTTCGCCGCGGCGGCGCCGGCGCTGGCAATCCTGATCTGGACGGCGCTGCCCTACGGCTGGTACCGCTATCAGGCTGCCGTGCTGGTGGCCGCGGGCCGCCAGCGGGTTGATCTGGGTATCAACGCTGCTCTTCTGGTCCTGAACGTCGGGCTGAATATAGTCTTGATCCCACGCTACGGGGCTGCCGGCGCGGCCGCCGTGACTCTGGTCACGGCCCTCGTCTATGGCGCGGCGCAGCGGATCTGCCTGAGGGGGAGGCCATGCCTGCTGCCGATACCTTGCTGAAGTGGCACAGCCGGCCGGCGGTGGCCCGACCGCTGCGCTACGCCCGGCGGCTGCTCGACATGAGCCCTCGGGAGATCGCCGCCCGGATTGGCCGCGACTACCGGGTTGCCGCCCGGCCCCTGGCGCCGGAGGGCTGGGAACCGCCCGAGCGCCGGCTTCTCGAAGCGTGGCTGGGGTCCCGGTTCCTGTTTGGCCCGACCGGCGCGCGCCGGATTCTGGACGCCTGGCGGCGCGACTGCCCGGCGGCTGCCCAGAGCCTGGTGGATTCCGCTCGCCAGGGGTTGAGCCGCTGGGAGGTCTTCGGCGTGCCGGTGAGGCTCGAACCCGGCCTGCTCGACTGGCACACCGGCGACGTTCGCTGGACCTGGGAGCTGAACCGCCACCAGTTCGTGTTCACCTTCGCCACCGCCTACGCCCTGACCGGGGAGCTGGAGTTTCGCCGCCGGATCGTCGCCCTGCTCGAGGACTGGTGGCGGTCGAACCCGGCCGGCCGGGGCGTGAACTGGTCGAGCGCCCTGGAGGTGGCGCTGCGGTCCATCTGCTGGCTGTGGACCCTGTCGCTGGCGCTCGACTGGCCGGGGCTGGAGGAACGATTTCTCCGCCGCTGGCTCGTCTCCCTCTATGAGCATTACGGGTACTTGAAAGACAACCTTTCGCTCTGGGTGGACGAGACCAACCACCTGATCGGGGAGGCCGCCGGGTTGTGCCTGCTGGCCTCGGCGCTGCCGGACCTGCCCGACGGGGAGAGGCAGCAGCAGCGGGCCATCGCGATTCTGGCCCGGCAGCTCGGCCGGCAGGTGACGCCCGACGGCGTCAGCCGCGAGCAATCCACCGGCTACCAGCGGTTTGTCCTCGATTTCTGCCGGCAGGTGATGGCCCTGGATCTCGACCTGCCGCCGGTGTTTCGCCAGCGGGCGGCGGCCATGCAGGATTTCCTGGAGGCTCTCGGCGGGCCCGACGGGGCGCTGCCTTCGATCGGCGACAGCGATGAGGCACGGGCGGCGCCGGTGGAGGACCTGGATGCCTGGCTGGGCCGGGCGTCCAGAGTTCCGGTCCCGGAGACCGGCTTCCGAACGTTCCGCGACGGCGGCTACTGCCTCTGGCGGTCGGACGACCAGCGCCACCGCATGACGCTGCTGTTCGACTGCGGCCCCGTGGGGCTGTGGCCCAACGCCTCTCATGGTCACGCCGACGCCCTGAGCGTGCAGGTGAAACTGAATGGCCGCTGGGTGCTGGGCGACCCTGGAACCGGGGGCTACGCCGCGGCCGGGCGGGTGCGGGACCTGCTGCGGTCCACCGCCGCCCACAACACTGTCACCGTGGATGGCCTCGACCAGAGTGACGCCCTGGATCTGTTCAAGTGGCTGCACCCGGTTCCGGCGCGCCTTCTGGACGCTTTCTCGGACGGCCCCTGGGACTACGCCCTGGGTATGCATGAGGGATACCACCGGCTCCGCCAGGGGGTCACCCACTACCGGGCGGTGCTGTTCGAGCGGCCCCTGGGGTGGCTGGTGGCGGATCGCCTGGAGGGGACCGGCCGCCACCGAGCCGCTTTGCGGTTTCACTTGCCTCCCGGAACGGGAGTGCGTCTCGAGGATCCCCAAACGGCGGCGGCAGCCGGCCTGCGGCTGTGGTTCAGCGAGCCGGGTGTCAAGGTGCAGTCCGGGCTGTGGTCGCGGCGTTTCGGCCAGTGGGAATCGGCCCCGGTGCTGGCGCTGGAGAAAGAGACTGAGCTGCCGCTGGTGTGGTTCACCTGGATCAGCCCGCACCAGGCGGAGCCGCCGGCGCTCGACTGGAGCTTCGACGACGGCTGCCACCGCATCCGCTACCGGCGGGCAGGACGGTGTTTCGAGCGATGACGGCGCTGCACGTAGTCTACAACTCGGCGCCGGACACCACCGGAGCCGCCATCCGGACGCGCTACCTGGTCGAGACCCAGGCGCGGCTGGGGGTGAGGCCGGTGGTCGTGAGCTCCCCGTTCCAGCCTCCCGCGGATCCTTCCCAGGCTGGCGGATTTGAGTATTGCAACGACATTCGCTACTATCGATGCTACAACGGGGCCGACCCGGCGCGCTTCATGGCCGCCGGCAAGCCCTGGTGGGAACGGGCCGCCCGGCTGGCGGCCCTGGGCGGCTTCATCGGCCGGATCCGGCAGGTTGCTCGCACGGAGGGGGCGCAAGTGATCCACGCTCACAACCTCTTCTTCTGCGGCCTGGCCGCGGAGGCGGCCGGCCGGGCGCTGGGGCTGCCAGTCATCTACGAGGTTCGGTCGCTGGTCGAGGAAGGCATGGACAACATCGGCTGGCTGCTGCGGCCCGCCTGGAGGGGGCTGGAAGGGCTGGCCTGCCGCCTGGCGTCCCACGTCACGGTGATCTGCGAGGGGCTGCGGGGGGAACTGATCCGGCGCGGCCTGCCCGATCACCGCATCACCGTGGCGGGCAACGGTGTGGATCTGGAGGCCCATCGGCCGGAAGCGGAGCGCGCCGCCGGGGGGTTGGTGGCCGGTTACATCGGCACGCTGGTGGACTATGAGGGCGTCGAGACGCTGCTCGACGCCGCCGCCCGGCTGGCCCCGGCCCACCCCGGCCTGCGCCTTGTGATCGTGGGAGACGGCCCCGCCCGGCCGGAGCTGGAGAGGCGCGCGCGGAGCCGGCGCCTGGATAGTGTGGTTCGATTCACA
>Ga0247727_10005632_pt1 | contig 25233 bp, 19 predicted proteins | sample WisWelCaveWW1625_FD_202498 | JGI IMG/M metagenome (GOLD analysis project Ga0247727, IMG submission 202498) | Biofilm microbial communities from Wishing Well Cave, Virginia, United States - WW16-25 | ecosystem: Environmental > Aquatic > Deep subsurface > Groundwater > Cave microbial mat | place...
AACAGATAGGCCCGGCAGGCTTGGTCCGTAGAAAACCGTTGCTCCAACTCCATCAGCGTGCGCGGATAGTCTTCCATTCAACGCGATACTACAGATGGGGTCTGGTTGAGTCAAAGGGATAGGCCTTCGCGGCCATTCGATCATGATAGCCGGCATCACGGGCGTCCGCTTAACGGGTTACTTCTCTTTTTGTAAGCCTTCATAATGAGACGATTGCAAAACAAAATGGCTGTGAGGGATTTGAACTTCGGGAGTTTCCCCTACACCATGTCGAGCCATGAATTCCGGCCGCTACGTTCTCGCGCAAGTGCTCGACCTCCTCCATTGGGAAACGCTCCGGCGCTTGGTGCGACGCTACGATGCCGAGGTGCGGGTCAAGCCTTTCGGGTGTCGGCAGCAACTCATCTGCATGGCCTTCGCGCCGTTGACCTGGCGCGAGGGGCTGCGCGACATCGCGACCTGCTTGAACGCCAAGCCCGAGGCGCTTTACCACTTGGGCTTTCGCGAGCCGGTCGCCCCATCGACGTTAGCCGACGCCCACGCACAGCGGGACTGGCGGTTGTGGGAGGATCTGGCCAAACGCCTCCTGCGCCAAGCCCGGACGCTCTAGGCGGGCGACGACTTGGGGCTGGAGTTGGCCCACACCCTCTATGCGCTGGACTCCACCACCATCGATCTGTCGCGGACCCTGTTTCCGTGGGCCGACTTTCGCCGCACCAAAGCGGGCCTCAAGCTGCACACCCAGCTCGATTTGCGGGGCCCGATTCCGACCTGCCTTTCCATCACCGGCGCACGCCCGCACGAGGTGCTCTGGCTCGACGAACGGCGCTTCGAAGCCGGCGCCTGCTACGTGATGGATCGCGGCTACATGGACTTCCGGCGTCTGCATGGGATCGCCGGTGCCGGGGCCTTCTTCGTCACGCGCGCCAAAGACAACTTGCGCTTTTCGCGGCCGCATTCGCGGCCGGTCGATTCCCAGACGGGATTGCGCAGCGACCAGGTCGGCAAACCCACTCTGGCCAAAGCCCGCGCGGCCTTCCCGGGGCTGCTGCGCAAGGTGCGCGACTGCGACGCCGAGCGGAAACGCGATCTGGTCTTTCTGACCAATCCTCTCGAGATTCCGGCCCTGACCGTGGCGGGGATCTACCGTCTGCGGTGGCAGGTCGAACTGTTCTTCCGCTGGATCAAAAGCCACCTGCGCATCCAACACTACTTCGGCACGAGCCCCAACGCGGTGAAGACCCAGATCTGGATGGCGGTGGCTGTTTACCTGATGGTGGCCATCCTCCACTAAACAACTGAGCCTGCTCGGAACATTGCACAGAACGTTGCAGTTGTTGAGTGTTCACCCGTTCGAGAAAGTTCCTATCCATGAGCTACTTACGGAAAGTGACTTCAACCCCATGGATTCATTAAACCATAACCAATTGTTGCTATGGCCTTTATGAGCGGCCACTCGTGATGTGCTCCAAAAAAAATTGTTAAAGATTGTTCTTGCACAGAGAATAAGAATTTGTCATAAGATTGCAATCAATAAGAAGCATACATGTCATCAAGCATACAACTTAGGAAACAGCGAGTTCACGACGGCTTGTTCGAAGACATCCGCCGTCAAATCCAGGACGGAGTTCTGCGCGCCGACGATTATTTGTTGCCCGAACGCGAGTTGGCCACGAAATACCGTGTGAGTTCCCGCGCGGTGCGCGAGGGCTTGGCCCGCCTCGAAGCGCAAGGCCTGATCCGCCGCCACCAGGGGCGGGGCACGCTGGTTCTCCGCCGGGAATCAAAAATCGAGCCGGCAAAGCTCAAGAACGTCGCGGTCATTTACCAGGGTCGCGTGCGTGACACCTCGACCGCCGAGGATTTCGACAGTCTCCAACAGGCGCTCCAGCGCGAAGGCTACGGCACGACGCTGTACGTGGCCGATGGGTCGCCGGAGAAGGAAACGCAAATCGTGGAGCAACTGGCGGCCGAGGGTGTGCCGGGCTTGGTGTTGTACTCGGCCCATCCATCCACCAGCTTCGACCATCTGCAAGCTGCCCGGCAGGCCGGGATGAAAATTGTGGTGTACGACCACGATTACCCGGACCTGGACTGCAACTTCGTGGGCATTGACGATCAACTGGCTGCTTGCGAGGCGACCGAGCACCTGATCCGGCTCGGCTGCCGGGAGTTGTTGTTCATCAATTCGGAGCGCGATTCGACCACGAACGTGCTGCGTCAGCGCGGTTTCGAGGAAGCCGCAGCCAACTGGGGCAGCGGTCTGCCGCGGCGGGTTTTGCGGCTGCCGAGCCGTGGAACTCTCGCGGAGTTTGGCGATCATCTTCGGCGCGAACTGACGCCGCTGTTGAGCGCGATGCAGCGACCCTTGGGTGTCCTGGTTTGGTGGGATGAGGTGGCGCTGCACGCAATCGAGTGTTTGCGCGAGGCCGGTTGGTCGGTGCCGGCCGACGCCGCCGTGGTGGGGTTTGCGAACGACCTGAGCGGCGCGCTGGCGGAGATTCCGATGACGACGGTGGCGATCCCGCGGGAAGAGATCGCCCGGCTGGCGGCACTGCTGCTGATCAATCAGATGCGCGATCCCACCCGTCCGCCGCAGCGCATCCGGCTGAAGGCCCGCCTGATCATCCGCGAATCCTGTGGCGCGTACCGGCGGCAAGCCGGGCGCGTCCCGACTTCCGTGGCCGTGACGTCATGAACCACCCCACCCACAAACAACGGACCGGTTTCACGCTCGTGGAGTTGCTGGTGGTGATTGCGATCATCGCGTTGCTGGCGGCGTTGTTGTTGCCGGCGCTCAACCGGGCGAAGGAAAACGGGCGGATCGCCGTCTGTCTCAGCAACCAGCGGCAACTGGCAACTGCGATCCTGTTATACGCCGGCGACTACTGCGAGGCGCTGCCGGCCTACGGCCACTGGATCGCGATCAACAGTGAGGACCCGGACCGGTCCTGGTGGCGGATGATTGCCCCGTACGCTGGCTCCGGCACGAACCATCTGCTCGGGATCAATGTCATGCGCTGCCCGACGCAGCGGGACGCGACCCGCTTCGGGACGTACGGGCTGAACTACGGCAAGAGCCACAACGCGCCGTTCACGTACAGCTCGGTGGGCGGCAGCTTCTGCCCGGATTATTGCGGCTCGATGCGCCTGGGGCAACTCCGCCCGAGCACCTTCATGACGGGCGATTGCGTGCATTGGGTTGCGCAAGGCGACCTGGCCATTTACAACCCGGCCGAGTGGCCTTTGAACATGAACGCGGACGGCAGCCCCGGGCCGCCGTATGACACCAGTTCGCTGGTCTATCCGGGAGGACCGACGCCCTACAATCATTTTGATCCGCGGCATGCCGGCGCCGCGGTGTGCAGTTTTGTGGATGGTTCGGCGCGCCAAGTCAAGTTGCGCGACTGGGCCACGAATAAAGACGGGATGTGGGGGCCGTAGCTTCCCGCGTCCGAAACAAAGAAACCCATAGGGAACAAAGGAAAGGAAGGAAACACAATGAAACGCATCAACTGGATGATCGCAACGGCGGCGACCGTGGTCGCGCTGGTCGCGCCGTCCGCCGAGGCCACGATCTTCACGGACTCGTACGAAGCGGACGCCTTGCCGACGGCGAGCACCCCGGCCTGGACAGAATTCTTCAATCAGGGTACCGAGTCCGTCGCGGGGGGCATTCTGACGCTTTCCACAGCGGCGGGCGACGATAACCTCTATCGCCTCGGTGGCGGAACGGGACTCGATTGGGATCCGACCGGAGCCGGTAGCACCCTGGAGATTCGCTTGAAGGTGGACAGCCAGCTCGGAGCGACAGGTGCCGGCGACTTCGGCATCCTTACGGGCGCCAAAGTCTGGAAGTTCTCGTTCGCCACAAACCAGATCAACGAAGTGGTTGCCGGCGGCACTGTGTCCATGGACACCAGCGCCGCCTTCCACGTCTATCGGTTCACCGTGGCTGGAACCGGCGGTCCCCTCAACCTGTACGTGGACGGCGGCGGATCGCCGGTGGCGACCTTTGCGGGAGGCGCGACTGGGAGCAATCGCTTGGATTGGGGCGATGACCTGGGCGCCGACGCTGGCCAGGTCCAATGGGATTACATCCGCTGGACCAATCTGGGCGCGTTCGCGCCCGTGCCCGAGCCGTCCGTGGTGTGGCTTGCGGCGGTCGGTCTCATGACCCTCATCCGGGCGCGCCGCGCTGGCCGGAATTGAACAATTGCCCGCCGCAAGGCCGGGCCGTGCTGGCCCGGCCTGGTCGCGCGGGCGGAGCTTGCCGCGTGTTTGGAAATTGGAGGGACGCGCTCCGTCGTGTCCGTTGTCACCCGACTTTCGGCCACGACGGAGCGTGGCCCTCCAGCACGACCAATGTCTGACTGAATTTCCAAACACACATAGTCGCTGCCGATGGCTTCGCGCCGTGCCTTCAGATGAAACCAGCAACTCCAAAAACCGGACCCCAACGATCAACGAGACGGCACAAGGCAGCGATCGGGATGTCCCGATCTGGTCGGTGGCTGAGGTCCTGTTCCGTGGCCTGTCTGGCGTGCTTGTCCGCCAATCCGATCGGCGCGCGGGCGGAGACAGAATTATTAAAGAACCCCGGCTTCGAGCAGGCGGATGTCGGCGGGATCAACGACTGGGACGCCTCCGTGCCCTTCGCGGTGAGTTCCTCCACGGCGGTTGCTGCGGCAGGCCAACGCAGTGTCCGCATCCGTTCCGCGCGCGACGACTTTCACCCGTATCTCGGCCAAGACGTGACGCAGTTCGCGCGCGACCAGAAATACCGCCTCCAGTACGAAGTGCGCACCGCGAAGTTCGGCCAGGAGTATTGCGCCTATGTCGGGGTCTGGAAAGGGACGAACTGGCTGACGGGCGTGGACACGCCGTGGCGGCAGGGGGCTGAGGCCTGGCAGAAAGTCGCGGTGGATTTTGCGCTCGAGGGACCCGCTGCGGCAGCCGATCGGTTGCAGGTGGTGTTGCAGGTCAAGGGGCCGGGGACGGTTTGGTTCGACAACGTGTCGCTGCAGCCCGTCGTCAACGAACAGCCAACGGCCCAGCCGCTCCCGCCGTTCCGCGGCTCGGGGCAATTCGTGCAGATCGCGACGGACCGGACTTTTCGGGTGCGGGGCCAACCGTTTTTCCCCATCAAAATCTGGGGCGTGCGGATCGAGACCGAGGAGATGTTGGCCGCGGTGCGCGACTTCGGTTTTAACGTGGTGACGACGGGACATGCCGAGGCCTTGGGTCCCGCCGGCGCGCGGCTCTGGCTGGACATGGCGGAAAAGCACGGCCTGAAGGTCATCCTGACGACGCGCGTGGAGTTCTCCGACCGGCAGGCCGCGGAGTTTCTCCCCGGCAAATTGGAGCGACTCACAGCGGTCATCAACGCGATCAAGACCCATCCCGCCTTGCTCGCTTTCAGCCTGGCGGATGAACCTGCCTGGAGCGGCAACAGCCTCACGGCCTTCGCCGCCGGGGCCAGAGCGATCCGCGCGCTCGATCCCCATCATCCGATTTACGTCAACCATGCGCCCCGCAACACCATCGCGGAGTTGCGACGGTACAACCAATACGCGGACATTGCTGGCAGCGATATCTACCCGGTTTGGAAAGATGGACTGGACCATCATTCCGACCTGCCCAACAAGACGCTCAGCGTCGTGGGCGATGAGACCACCAAGAACCTCGCCGCCCTCGACCCGCACCAGCCGGTGATTCAGACGTTGCAGGCGTTTTCCTGGTCGGACGGCTATGGCGCGAAGGACCGCAGTGGCGACCCGTTCCCGACCCATTTCCAATTGCGGTTCATGGGCTACGATGCGCTGGTCTGTGGCGCCACGGGGCTTGCGTATTATCAGGATAGCCGCTACCGGGAACTGCGCCCGGAACTGAAACCCATCATCCGCGAGTTTTATGCCCTCCACGATGTGTTGGCGGCCGGCCCATCGTTGCCGGTCGACAGGGTGTGCGCGCAACCCGGAATCAAGTTGCTGGCCAAAAAACATCGCGGGCATCTGATCCTGATCGCCGTCAATCGCAGCGCGCAGCCGGTCGAGGCGACGTTTGACCTGGCTGGACTGCTCCCGAAACCACCCCACGTCCTGCCCGTCCTGTTCGAAAAGCGCAAACTCGCCAGCCGCTCGTTTGAGTTTCGCGACCGCTTCGAGCCATTTGCGGTGCATGTGTACACCGATTGCCGGAAAGAGACGGCCATTCTCCGCCCGTTCGTCCGGCTGCGGGTTGCCCGTCAGCCGACGGTGGATCATCAGGCCAAGCACGACGCGCTCGTGCCGCGGCAGGGACGGAATCTGGCCCTGGCGTCGGCCGGCGCCAAGGTCTTCGCTTCGACTGAACTGAGCCACATGAAGGCCCATGTGGTCAACGACGGCGACCGGTGGGGCAGCCAGTGGAACGATGCCACCGCCTACGAATACCCCGATTGGGTGGCCCTGGAATTTCCGCGTCCCACGCGCCTCAACAAGATTGCCGTTTTCACCCGCCAAACCCCCATCTTCGGCCAGTGGTTCTGCGAGGGGCTGCGCGATTACGATGTGCAGATTGAACAAGACCAGGCGTGGAAGACGATTCACTCTGTCCGCCACAGCCGGGCGTTCGTCGAGGTCATCGAAACTGAGCCGGTGCTCACCGCCAAGCTCCGGCTGTGGATCACCGCCACCAACGGCGCAGGCGATTACTCACGCGTCATGGAAATTGAAGCCTATGGACCCGATTGAGCGCATGCACCGTGAAATGAGACCACCCACACCAGTGACCATCGAATCCGTGGTTGCGAGCAGGTCGGTCGGGCGAGTCGGTCGAACCTCTCCGAGGCCGACCTCTGGGTTTTTCCGGAGTGAGCCACGCTCGGAGGGCGTTGGCCTACTTGGTCGGTGGCTGCGGTTCTGTTCCGTGGCGTGTCTGGTGAGCTGGTCCACCGCTTGGGCGGAGGAGCTCGCCTCGCCCCATCCGGACTGGGTCAATCTGGTTGCGGGAAAGATGGTGCAGTTCACCACCGCGCCCAACTACCCCGAGACGACCGACCCCGACGACGCGAAGCAACTCGTGGATGGTCGCGTTGTGGACAAGTCCCCCATCTGGTATGACCGTAGCGCCGTTGGCTGGAGGATGGTTGACCCGACGGTGTTCACCGTTGATCTGGGCAGCGTCCAGCCCATCCGGGGCGTGGCGTTGCACCTGGGCGCTGGCCAAGCCGGCGTCGAATGGCCAACCAGCGTTCAGATCTATGTCAGCGAGACGGGTGATCATCAATTCAGCCTGGTCGGCGACCTCATGGAGCTTCTGGCCAAGCGTCCGCCGGAGAAGGGTTACGCGGCCTTCTGGTTGGTGGCGGACAAACTGGAGACCCACGGCCGATACGTGAAATTCGTCGGCAGGCCCACCAACCTGGGAAATGGCGCCTATATCTTTATGGACGAAATCGAAATCTATCGCGGGGATGATGCCTGGCTGAAGCGCCCGCTCAGCGCCGTGGACGCGCCCGAACAGTGGCGCGCCGCCTGGCAGGAAATCGAGTGGCGCGATCATGCCGGCGCCATTTCCGAAAAGGAGCGTCCCACCCGCCTGCGATTGGTGGACGGCCCGGTTGAGTTGGGTGGGGATACGCCGTTACAGGAGGCGGTGGTCGCGGAAAGCGGAATGCGTTTTACGCTGAACGGGGAGGCCGGCAGGCCACGGAGCATGTCGTGGACTGGCAAACTCGCCAAACTGGTTTCCACCGAGAACTGTCGCTATGCGCTTCTCATCTTCCGCGCCGAGGGCATCCGCCGGGTTTTTGGAGCGCATCCATTGGTGATGCTGCAAGGGGTCAACAACCAGACCGCTGACAACGCGGTGACGCTCCTTGAAGCCAATCAGGCGCTCAACGATGGCTTGCGCCATACCCTTGTCAAACCACTGCCGCCGGGCTTCACCCTTCAGCAGATCAAGGTCGCGCTCGTCACCGAAGACGATGCGCCCCGTCTGACCTTGGAACGGTTGGAGTTGCTCAATGAGGCGCCGGCAATTTTCAACTCGGAAATTGTCGCGGATGCGCCACCGCTCCCGGCGGGATTCGTCCCGGTGGACCTGGGCGCGACGCTAAACGGAACACTTGGCGATTGGCACGAGAAGGTTCTTTCCAAGCACAAAACAGTGGGGGATGGCGCACGCTTGTTGAAGCCGGGAACGGTCACAGTTTCCGGCGCGCCGTTCGTCATCGCCGCCGGGGAGAAAAATCTGGCGCTGATGCCGGAGTCCGGGCCGTCAACCAACAAGGTCAAATTCCTCGGCCAGATGGTGGAGCAGCGCTTCTTGGAGCCTGAATCCCGCCATGACAAGTTGAGCGTGGCGGTGGACATCCAGGCGCGCGAGGTGTTCCTCCTGCTGGCGCTTTCCGCGCCGCCCGTGCAGGTGCGCGGCGCACTTGCTCCCGGCCCGCTGCTGCTGGACGATCTCGAAGTCCTTTCCATCGAGCTGGCCTATGACCGGGGCGACACTGAGCTTGCCTTCCCGTATTCGCTCGCCGACAAGGGCTGCTATGTCCCCGCCCGGGAGCTGGGGGCGTATGCGGTGGCGGTGGACCCGACGCGGCGGCTCAGGAAAATCACCCTGCACAACCGTCACTTCGGCCCGAGCTTTGCCCTCGCGGGTCTGACCTGCAACACCTCGGAAACAGCGCTCGTGCCGGAACTGGCGACGATTCGTGCCCCGGAACAGACCCGGCAAAATCCCGAACCCGCCGACCAACCCGTGGCCGTCACCCGCCATGGCAGCCGCCTCACCTTCCAGAACCGCTGGTATGAATGCGGCTTCGACCTTGCCCAGGGCTTTGTCCTCGACCGATTCGTTAACCGCTGGAACGAATCCGCCAAAATCCGGCTCGCGCCCACGAGCGGCCTGCGGGTGCGGGTGGGCGATACGGTTTACACGGGGCGCTGCTTCCAGAGCGAAGTCGTGCGCATGACGGAGACGGAAGCGGAATTGAAACTCACGAGCACGCAGGTGGAATTGCCGCTCGAGATCATCGTCACGATTACCGCTAACGATTCGCCAGAACTCGCTTTTGCCGTCCAGATGGCGAACCGCGGCGATCACCCGCTCGCCGCCGAGCTTTGCCTGCCCGCGCTGGCCGGCCTCGTCCTCGGCGACATCGGCCAGACCCGTTTGTTCTTCCCTCAATATCGCGCGGTGGACACGGCCGAGACTATCGCGCTGCGCGCGCCGTACGGCCCCGAATTTACCGGCCAGTTCATGGATGTTTACAGTCGCCCCTCCGGTATTGGGTTGATGGTGCGCGCCGACAATCGGGAACAGCGCATGGCCGACTTCACGTTGCGCAAAGACGACAGCGGCGTGGCCGGTGGCGTCTGCTTCCCGGCGGATTACAACCAGCTTGCTCCGGGAGAAAACCGCGCCTATCCCCCGGTCTCACTCATTGCCCACGGTGGAGACTGGCACACAGCCTTCAACTTCTACCGGGACTGGGTGCGGAGCTGGTACAAGCCTTTCAAGGCGCAGGACAAGGATTTCTTCTTGAACGCTTGGGATCTGAATTGCTACCGACCGAGCGACAAGATCAGCTGGCTCGAAAGTCGTTTTCCAGCAATCATCACTCCGGATCGGAAACAATTCCTGCTCGAGGAAACCTTTGCCTTCGAAAAGGAACACCTCGGACACGTGTCGGACTTCATCCACTTCTTCAATTGGAACCACAACGACCTGAAGGATCGCAATGAGTATGGCGTCCACGGCACCCCGTTTGCTTATGAGCAGGTTGGGGGACTGGAGTTCTTCCGCCGGGGCATCGCCGATATCCAGAAAAAATGGAAACGGCCCGTTTCGCTTTATACGATATTTGACCGTTTCCGCATCTCCGCTTTGCCGGATCAGGCGCTCGCCCAGGAACTTGTCGCCGCTTCCCGCTATCAGCAGTTGGATAATGACGCCAGCGCCATCGTACGCGCTTCGGGAAAGGCGGATGGGATTATCTATCCCCCAATCGGCCATGACCGCTGGATGGATTTCTGTGTGAAGGACATCGCCAAGATGCAGCAAGACACAGGCTGCAATCTGGTCTATGTGGACGTCTTTCCGTTTTTCTCGCATCTGGGAAAGGGATACAAAGGGATCAGTCCCCGTGAGGCCGATCTCAAGATATTGAAGCGTTTGCGGGAAGCGCTTCCGTCCGATGTTGTCCTCTGGACCGAGTACAGCTTCACCGATGTCACCTCACAATATGCCGATGGGTCCCTTACCTATTACTTCCTCGACCTTAATCAAACCTTCGCCCGCCAATACAACCGCTCCGACCGGGGCGACGACCTCTTTACGGAAGCGCCCATCAATATCGGGCGCTACGTCTTGCCACGCTACAAAACGATCGGCTTGCCTGTTTACATCGAAGCGGGCAATAAACCGAGCCAGGTGGACGCGGTGTTCGTCAACGGCGAGGCGTTCCAGGAGGATACTTGGAGATTGCACCACTCGCGCATCCGGGTCAAACTCAATCGCGCCTACAGGGTCAAGCATGAGTACAGCGACTGCTTCAACAGCGACAACCCCATCCCGCAGGTGGACACGGCGGCGCGCGGGCTGGCGGCCAACTTCTTCCCGGGCCGGAAGCGCAACCTGTGGACGCTCTACAACGGCCGGCCCAAGACCTACAGCGGCGTGGTGCTGGCTGTGCCCCACCTGCCGGGCGCGAAATACCGCGACGCCTGGAACGACGCGGAACTCAACCCCGCTATCGCAAACGGGCTGGCGAAAATCTCCCTCACCCTCGACCCGCAACAACCCGGCTGCATCGTGCAGGACTGGAACTGACCTCAGTCAAAGGAAACTCAATGCTCGAAACCAAATCTAAAGCCAACGTGGCGGAGTTGATCGGCGCCGCGTGGATCGGCGGGGCGGGCAACGCCTTCTGCCGGCATGAGTTTTCCCTGAGTGCCCGGCCGCGTTCGGCCACGTTGAAAATCGTCGCCGACCCGCACACCTATGCCATCGAACACTGGCAGATCCTGCCGTCGCCCTACAAGTACGAGATGTGGCAGCTCGGCGGCAGTTTTCTGAAGTACCGCGTCTTCGTGAACGGCGCGCTCGCCGCCGTCGGCCCGTTCCGCCCGCTCGAAGACGGCACGCCGGTCGTGCAGCAGTACGACCTCACCCCGTTGCTCCACCAGGGCCGCAACGCGCTGGCGGTGCTTTCGCGCGGGGAGCAAAAAGGCTTTGCGCTGAGCCTCGAAATCCTGCTCGCCGACGGTTCGCGCCAGCAGATCCGCACCGGCCCCCACTGGAAACAACGCGAGGCCAATACCGTCTATCGCCCGGTCTGCTGGGAGTGCCAGGCCATTGCCCAATTCTACAAGGGCGACCCCGGCCCCGGCGAATATCACGAGCATCTTGACGGCACGGTCTGGCCCCAGCGCTGGCGCCAGCCGGGTTTCGACGATTCGCAGTGGGACTTCGCCGCCTGCGCCGGATTGGTCGTCGAGGAATGCGAGCTGTGCCGGACGCCGCCCTATCGGTTGACGCCCTGCCGGCCGCAACGCATCCAACGCTTGGGCGAAGGGAACCACCTGATTGATTTCGGCCACGCCCTCTTCGGCGGAATCGAGCTTTGCTGTCCGCCGGGGGGCGGGGTGATCGAACTGCGGCTCGCCGAGGAACTCCAGCCCAACGGCCACGCGCGCTACCAACTGCGCACCGGTAACTGCTACCAGGAACGCTGGAAGTATGCCGCCGGTTCAGAACCACTTTCCCACCTGGGCTTGCGCATGTTCCGCTACGCCGAGGTCCTGGGCTGGCGCGGCAAGTTTGATCCGGAACGAATTTCTGCCACCGCTGTAAACACGCCATTCGACCCGGATCGCTCAGAGTTCCAGTGCAGCGACCAACGCCTTGAACGGGTCTGGCAACTCTGCAAGAACTCGGTCGCCTACACCACCACCGACGTGTACATCGATTGCACCCGCGAGCGCCTGCCCTACGAGGCCGACAGCTACGTGACGATGCTCACGCACTTCTGCACCGAAGGCTCGGTCGCGACGGCCCGGCGCACGCTTGCCTATCTCGTCCGGCATCCGACCTGGCCGTGCGAGTGGTGGCAGTGCATGATCCCGCTGTTCTATGAATACCTGCTGCAGAGCGGGGATGATGAGTTTGTCGCCGCTCATTACACCTATCTGCGGGACGAGACCTCGTTTCATTCGCTGATCAAGGACGGGTTGATTCGCCAGTTTCCCCGGGAGTGCATTGTTGATTGGCCAACCAACTGCCGGGACGGCTACGAATTCGGCGAGGCCAACGCCGTCGCCAACGCCTATGCCTGCTGGGACTTGGACCTCCTCGGCCGGCTGGCCCGTTGGTTGGACAAGGATCAGGAGGCCAAGCAGTTCGCGGAAATCGCCGCCGAATTACGCGCCGGTTTCAACCGCGAACTGTTTGACGACGCGACCGGACTCTACCGCGATTCCCTGGGCAGCCGGCACAGCTCGCTGCATACGAACCTGTACGCCCTGCGCTTCGGTCTGGTGCCGGCGGAGCGGGTGGGCCGGTGTCTGGAATTCGTCAAGGACCGGGGCATGGCCTGCAGCGTCTTCACAGCGCAGTTCTTACTGGAAACGCTCTTTCAATACGGCGAGGACCGGGCGGCGGTGGCGTTGATGACCAGCGACGGTGAACGCTCCTGGCTGGACATGCTGCGCCACGGCGCAACCGTTACCACCGAATCGTGGCTGGCCGACAACAAACCCAACATGAGTTGGGCGCATCCCTGGGGATCGAGTCCCGGCAATGTGATCGTCCGCTATCTGTTTGGCTTGCGACCAACTGCCCCGGGTTGGAGCGAGTATGCTTTCGAGCCTCGTCCGGGCGGAATCGAACGCGGCCAATTGGCGCTGGCCACCCCACGCGGCCGAATCATTGCCAGTTTCGAATTACAAGCGGGTCAATACCGGTCCGCGATCAAGCCTGAGTTCCATAGTCCTGACCGGGAGATTTCGGCCTTGCGCCGCCTGCCGCGCTCCCGCCCCGTCCAACTTCATCCTTCCCATGCGATGCTCCCACTAGCCCAGAAGGGGACATAATGAGCCTGCGCAGCACACCGGCTGGCGCCGGCAAAAGAGTCGGCTCTTTGCGGGCCGGGGTGGCCAAGAGCGACATTACCATCCGCGCCAACAAAACAAGAATCAAAGACCCGCTCTACGCCAAGGCGTTGGTGTTGGACGACGGCACAACGAGGCTGGTCATTCTGGCCATGGACGTGACTGCCATCGGCGCCCGGCGAATTAGCCAAGGGATGCTGCCTGATGTGGGGGAGCAGTTTCTGCCGAGGCTGCGCCGCCGCATCCAAAAGGAGTTGAACATCCCGGCCGCCAACATTCTGGTCAACGCTTCGCACACCCACCCGTTGGGCCGTGTCTTGTGTGACGACAATGAGCAGGTTGACCGAGCGTTCGATGCCGTCCGTCGCGCGATGCACCACCTGACAGAAGTCAGAGTCGGCGCGGGCATCGGTCACGAAGACCGCATCACCATCAACCGCACCCTTCGACTCAAGAATGGCCAACACTGGACGATCCGCCACGCCTATCCCTGCCCGCCGGATGACGAGGTGGCCGGGGTTGGGCCAATTGACCCGGAGATCGGCATCCTGCGCATTGACCGGCTGGACGGCCGACCGCTGGCCGTGGTTTATAACTTCGCCTCGCATCTGCTGTTCGCCGACCTGCACGGACGGATCACCGCTGACTTTCCGGGGCGCGCCTCCCAACTCATCGAGGAAACCCTCGGCGAAGGCGCGCTGGTGCTGTTCCTCCAGGGCGCGTTGGACGATGGTTTCGATGTCGGTTTCTTTCATGGACTCGCGCACTTCCCAGTGCACGATGGCGCGGCTGTCGCCGTCCAGCAGGGAGCAGAGGTAGTAGAAGGTGCCGCAGATGTTCAGGTAGGACACGTCCACATGCCAGTGTTCATGGGCGCGCCGCGGTTGGACGAAACCCTGGCCTTTCTCGGAGGGCTTGGTTTTGGGTCGGCCGATCAGGCCGGCTAACTGGAGCACGCGATAAGTGGAGGAGGGACTGACGGCGACGACATCGCGGTCCAGCATCCTGAAGGTCAGTCGCCGATAGCCTTCCACGGGATATTGCTGGTGGAAGTTCGCGATGGCCTGCGACTCCCAGCCCTCCAACCAGTGGTCGCGCGGGACGGGCTGGGGGCGTTCGATGGCGTGGCCGTAATGTTGCCGCCAGTGCAGGCCGTCGTCCGACCCGAACAGATAGCTGCCGTAGCCGTGGGACTCGAACTCGTACAGTGGCGCGTCGGGCGTGACGATGGTGAGCGCGAGAAATTTGCAGCCGGCGCCCGGCAATGGTCGCACCACGCTCATCACGCAGCCCGGCAGCTTGAGCAGGTTGTTGCCGGGCCAGCGCTTTTGCTCGACCAATTTGAGATCTGGCTGGCGCCAATGAATCCCGTCGTCACTCTCCGCGTAGCTCGTCAGCCAGATGTCGCAATTCTGCGTGAGGCTGCTGATCCCCGGCATACAGCACGACCAACTGCGGAACTTTCCTTCATCGTACAGCACCGATCCCCAATTCGCCGCCACGCGCGCGTCCCACGAACCGGGCGGGCCGCACTCCAGCCCGGTCGTCTCGACGCGCTCAGGCTTGGGGAAGTGTTGATAAACGCTGGAGTCCCATTCGACGAGGTTGTCGATGTCGAGGAACGGATGGCGTTTCGCGTAGGTGGTCGGACCGAGGGTTTGGTTGTTGATCAGGTTCATGAGCTAATCCCAGCAAACGGACGGCGTTGTTGAAAAAGATGTCGCGCACTTCGGCTGCGGAAAGCCCGCGCGCGTCACAAGCTTCCCGCAGACAGAGGAGCGATTCAATCCCGATGAGCGTGAGGTTCGGCGCATCGTATAGCCAGTGGAAACCGTCCCCGGTCGTGACGCACTTGCCGCGCATCTCGCTCACCGCAAAATCCGATCCGTACAACACGCGCCGGGGACCCAGCACACGGATCGCTTCGTGCAGGGATCCTGGCTCGGTCACAGCCGAGGTGTCCACCCAGGCGTTCTCCAGCCCGGCAATTTCGCGCAGGCCCTCCAACGCGTTCCGGTAGTTGAACGACCGCGCCACGTGCGCCAGCACCACCTGACACCGCGGGTACGCCCGGCACAGTCGCCGGAGCGAACCGAGATTCGCCGCGTCGGCCATCGCGCCGTCGCGGACGATGTGCAGCATCAAGACGCCGCGGATTTCGTGGCACAGCTCCCACATCCAGTCCGGGGCAAATTCCTCGATCGCGGCATTCGGCGTATCCGGGCGCGCCGCGAAGACATGATACACCTTGAGGCCGGCAAACCTCTCGCGGCGCAACAAGCGCGCGATGGTATCGGGATTATCATCGGGTGCGGCCAAGGCGAGGGCGCAATTGGGAGCCAAGGGTGGTTGGTGGGAGCGACATTCTTGTCGCGACCGGCTTGTCCGCCGTAGGCTTGGCGAAGGCGGATCGGGGCAAGAATGCCCCTCCCACGGGGAGTGTTGCCGGACCTCCTCCATCACCCATGCGTTGATCGCGACACGGTCGGTGTTGACGCGGGGCAAACCGAAATAGAGCCCGTGAATCTCACGGCCGGGGAGGTAGCGCTGCAGCGTTTCTCGATGCTGCCGGCAGCCCAGCACGGGTTGTCCCTCCAGCCACGGATAGGGGTTCTGTTTGAAATGTTCGGGATGATACGGGTGCGCGTGAATGTCGAAGACCTGTTGCGGCACGAAATCGCACAGGTATTTCTCCACCAGCACCCGGTCAGCATCGTCAAATGTCGTCGCGATCTTCACGGCAAGGGAATGTGGTAGCGGAACTCGTCGAGACCGAGGATGCCTTTCGCGCCGACGCCGTGAAATTTCGTTCCGCACAGGCACATCAGGCCAATGAAACCGACTTGGGACAAGACGGTGTCGAGGGGACGCTGGTGGCTGTAACGGACCCAGAGTGATTCGTCGTTGAGGAGGTCGAGCTCATTGAATGTCCAGGTTGTGCCGACCCGCAGCGGCTGGTTCACGTACCAGCCGCAGTAGCTCTGCGTCTCCCCGCAGTAATCATCAATGAAGAGATACGGTTGGTAGCCTTCGTTCACCGTGAGTGGTGTGATCGCCTTGAGATACAGCGCCGCGCGCGTGTCGCGCAGGTCCAGCGCCGCGCGCGGTCGATACCAGCGCGGCGTGGCTTCGACGTAGAACTGGTCGGAGTTGACCCCGCGCAAGGCGAGATACCGGCCGGTGCCGGCCGCGCCGCCGCCGCGGGTGCCGATGTGCATGTTGCCGACCGGACTCTGCGAGGCATAGTCGCCGGTGAAGTCCACTTTCGAATCAATGGGCCAGTATTCCGGCCAGGCTTTGCGGTCTTCGAATTCCTCATGCGTCATTTCGAAGTCGTGATGAACGAGGCGGGTTGTCGTCAGCATGATGGGTGATTCTCCCGGGCGCAGCGATCACCACAAGCAGTTCGATCAGCGTAAAGCCGGGGCGCTATCGGCCTATTTCCGCCGCCGCCATCGCAGCACCAAACCACCCGCGCCGAGCAGGACGACGACGGCCGGCTCCGGCACGAGGCCGTATTCATTCAGCAGGTAATTCTCGACCAGCAGCCGATCGCTCGCCGTCAGCGCGTTCGTATAAACCAAGTACAGGGCGATGTCGCCGTAGAAGGTCTCCGAGATATAATCAGGACCGTTGCTGACCGTCCAGTTGCGCCCGCCGCCGATGCTGCCGCCCGGTGCCGTGCTGCTGCCGTCGAGCGCGCCGTTCACCCGGAGCGTGTAGGTGCCGCCCGACTTCTCCGCGTAAACAAGATACCACTGGTTCGTGTCGAGGACCGCGGTGCCAGTGAATCCTCCGAGGTTGTACAAGCCGAGCGAGCCGTTCTGCACGAAAAACTCAAGCCCGGCTCCGTTGCCCCCGCCGTAATTGCCCGCGATGTAGCGCGCGCCGACTGTCCGTTCCAGACGGATCAACGCGAAGAGCGAAAAATCCGTCGTGCCGGTGAGCACCGGCGTGCTGGCCTGCAGCCGTTCCGTATCCCTGTCAATGCCGAACTCCACGGCCGAGTGGCCGTTGGCGATTCCCGTGCGATACGTCGGCGTGTCAGTGGCCACGGGCGCGTTCGTGACCACGTGATTGGCCGCGCTGCTCTGATCGAGCCAGCGGACAACCCCGTCACTGTTTTCCGCAGGATCACCGATGGCTTCCTCGACATCGTCGTCGCCCGACAACCACATCACCAGCCCGCTCGTGACCGGCAGTTGCGCGCGGGCCGGAGCCAACGGCACGAACGGTAGAACCAATCCCAATGCATAAACCGTATGTTTCATGGCATCTGACTCCCTTTGTACGGGGAACTTTACGAATTCACCCGGCCCAAGTACACCGTGGAGGACTGGCCGATTTTTTGGGCCGCGATTAGCGGACCATCTCGACGGGCAGCATTTTCCGAACGGGCGGGACGGCGCCGGTCTCGAAATAACGCAGGATCGTTTCCGTGATGGCCTTGAGAAACCGTGGCCGTGAAAACGAGTAGTGGACCGGCGCCGGATCGACCTGCAGCGACGCTGGCGAGTGGAACAGCGACACCAGTTGCACCTGGTCCGGCATGCGCAGCCCGCGCTGCAGCAGCAGGGTCTGGATCAGCGCCAACGGCACCGGCGCCACCACCAGCACACCGCGCCGGCCGGTCACCTGTTGCGCGTACCGTTGGAGCGCGGTCCGCAGCGAAGGCGCATCCAATGGCAGCAGAATCGTCCGACCCGCACCGGTTGCGGCGACCACTCCCGGCAGGCCGCGGCGAACGCCGCCGCGACACGGGCCGTGCCCGCTGACGGAAATCGAAAGTTCAACAAATCCAATTCGCCAAACCCCTGCCGCAGCAATCGTTGCGTCGCGTGGCGGACCGCCGGCTCCTGATCCACGGTGATGAACGGCAGCGGCGCCTGCGCCGATGGCAGACCGATCAGCAGCGCGGCCATGCGCCGGTCGACGAGCAGCCGCTGGTATGTCTCGGGCAGCGCGCTGAGAATCAACAGCTCGTTCCGATTGGTCGGGGCATGGGTCAACGCGCGCAACCGCTTCGCATTGCAGCGTTCCAGCGTCAGTTGCACCTCGTGACGGTGCAGCGACTCCGACAGCGACTCGATCCAGTCGAGATCTTCATGGAGGGAAGGAAACCCGTGGTAAATGACCCGCACCAAGCGCGGCCCGCGGCCTGCCGGTGGGCGCTGACGGACCGGATTGAGCCGCACGCCGTTGCGGTGGACGGTGATCAACCCGCCGCGCTGCAACACGCGCAACGCCCTGGCCAGCGAATCACGACTGACCCCGAGTTGTTGGCTCCACGGCCGAATCCCCGGCAACGGCTCGGCCAGTTCCCCGCTCTCAATGGCGTCGCGCAAATGCTCCGCCAACAACTCGGCCGTGGAACGCAGGAACCTCATCGACGAAAGGATTAACCGAACGGCCACAGGGGTTCAAGCTACTCACGGTCCTGGCGTGGCCTCGCCGTGGGTCACGAATGGTCACCATGGGGAAAGTGGCGGGAGTGACGGGGCTCGAACCCGCAACCTCTGCCGTGACAGGGCAGCGCTCTGAACCAATTGAGCTACACCCCCGGCCGCTTCGCGGAAATCCGAAGCACCAAATCCGAAATCCGAAACTAATTTGTTTCGAATTTCGAAATTCGGATTTCGAATTTCCCCGCTCCTGGCGGGGACATGGGCGCTAAAGGACTCGAACCTTTGACCCCCTCGGTGTAAACGAGGTGCTCTGGCCAACTGAGCTAAGCGCCCGACGCGCGGTATCGTTACAGGCAAACCCGCCCCTTGTCAACGCGGCGGTGTTGTTGGTGTGGCGGAACGCGTGTGTTAGGATGGGCGTCGATGCGTCAAGACTGGCTGCGGTTTGATCGCAACGAACTGGCCGGGGCGTTTGGCGATCTGGGGACGGACCTGCCGCTGGTGGTCGGGATGATTCTGGCCGCGGGGTTGGACAGCGCCAGTGCGTTGATCATGTTCGGCGCGATGCAGATTCTGACCGGGTTGGTGTACGGGATGCCGATGCCGGTCCAACCGTTGAAGGCGATGGCAGCAATCGTGATCGCGCAGAAACTCAGCGGCGACGTCTTGTTTGCGGGCGGGTTGGCAATCGGTGTGATCATGTTCATTCTGGCCGTGACCGGTTTGATCGATTGGCTGGCGCGGGTGGTGCCGAAAACGGTCGTGCGCGGCATCCAGTTCGGGTTGGGATTGCAGTTGGCGGTGTTGGCGGTGAAGGATTACGTGCGCGCGGATGGTCCGTCCGGATACGCACTGGCGGCGGTGGGATTCGTGATCACGGTCGCGCTCATGGGGAATCGCCGGTTTCCGGCGGCCCTGTTCGTGGTGGCAGTGGGTGTGGTGTACGCGTTCGCCACCAAACTTGATCTCGCAGCGGTGCAAGCGGGGATTGGATGGCGACTCCCGGAACTTCACGTGCCGACGCGCGACGCCCTGCTGACCGGGCTGGTCGTCCTGGCGATCCCGCAGATTCCGTTGTCGCTCGGCAATTCAATCCTGGCCACCCGGCAGGTGGCGGAGGATTTCTTTCCGGAGCGACGGCTGACGATTCGCCGACTGAGTTTCACGTACTCGCTGATGAACCTACTCAATCCGTGGTTTGGCGGCATTCCCACCTGCCACGGCTCGGGCGGCATGGCGGGTCATTACACGTTTGGGGCGCGCACAGGAGGCTCGGTGGTGATTGAAGGCGCGTTTTATCTCGTGCTCGGGCTGCTGTTCAGCGGCAGTTTCGCGAGCGTGATCGACGTGTTTCCGAAACCGATCCTCGGCGTGATCCTCGCCTTCGAGGGACTGGCCCTCGTGATGTTGGTGCGCGACATCGCGGCCGCGAAACGCGATTTGCTCATCGCGGCGCTGGTCGGGTTGATGGCCGTGGGACTGCCGTACGGGTACGCGCTGGGATTGATGGCCGGCTGCGCGCTGGTGTACTTGTGGCGTGATCGCGAGGAATTGAAATGAAACCCGTCATCGCCATCACGCCCGAGTCGATCACGCTGAAACACCGCTGGGACGGACGCGGCGCGTTCTGCGGCGTTTCGTATTCGCAGGCGGTCGAACTCGCCGGCGGGGTGCCGCTGATTCTGCCGCTGACGGACGACTCCGCGGTGCTGGATCATTTCCTCGCAGCCTGCGATGGTTGGGTGTTCGCCGGCGGCGGGGATGTGCATGGCGAATTCTACGGCCTGCCGCGAGCGGCGTGGCACCAGGTGAAGGACGTCGATCCCGTGCGCGACCGGATGGAGATTTATCTGCTGAAACGGCTCGCCGAACGGGATGCGCCGGTACTCGGCATTTGCCGGGGCATTCAGGTAATGAACGTCGCGTTCGGCGGCACACTGCAACCCGACATCTCAGGCCACCGCAATCCGAAACCCGATGCTTTCGCGCACCGGCTGGAGTGGACGACACCGAGACAGATGCCCGTATGCCTCCGGGTCAACACCAGCCATCATCAAGCATTGGACAGGGTCGCGCCCGGCTTCGAAGTTGTCGCGCACGCCCCGGACGGAATCATCGAGGCCGTCGAATTGCCGGGCAAACGGTTCTTCTGCGGCGTGCAGTTCCACCCGGAGCGATTGGTGAAAAAGTCGAAGGCCTGCCGGCAACTGTTCGCGTCGTTGGTGCGTGCGGCGAAGCGCTGACGGCTCCTTCTGGTGGGAGCGGCGTCCCCGCCGCGATTCGTTGCGCCCGGTCGCGGCGGGGACGCCGCTCCCACCACGAGGTACTACAACCACCGCGCCAGTTTCTCGCGGTTTCTGGCGTAGAGAAAGGCCAGCACCAGCAGGATCGCGCCGAGGGCGATGAGCGACAGGATCCGGTAGGGCGTGGACAATTGGCCAAGGTCGTAGAACACCACGCGCAGCAGCGCGAACCCGAGCGCCACCAGTCCGCCGATCCGGTACGGCCGCTCTTTTGTGAGGAATCCCACCACCAAAAACCCAAAACCGCAAATCGCCCAGCCGACCGACTGGAATGGTTGGTCCACCAGATACCGAATCGCGAAGATCGCCTGCGCGGTCATGATCCCGATGATGCACGCGCCCGTGCGGCGCACGGCCGTCTCGCTCAGTCCCGCACGGCTGCCGCGCCACTCCAGCAGGTTCTCGACGCCGCCCAGTATCCACAGGCTGCACGCCAGATTCAGCCAACCGCTGTAGCGCGCATCAAACACCTCGCGGTAATCGCCGAGATATTTTAGAAAACCGATCAGGGTCGCCACCAGACCGAGCCAGACGAAGACGCGTTCCCGCGCCATCGCGCCCGCGCCCACCAACACGGCCGTTTCCACCGCGAACGCCGTCAACTGCCACCGCTCAGGACAATACTCCACCGTCGTCGCCACCACCGCGACCAAGCCGGCAATCCCATACGGCAAAAGCATCCGCCGACTCCGCGCCCACGCCACGACGCCGAACCCAAAGATCACCGCGATCAATCCCAGCGACTGGTCCAGCGGCCAAAACCGGTTGTCGCCTGCCGCCGCGAGGAATTTTATGAACGCCCACAGCAACGGCAGGTTCGCGGCCCAGACGATCTCGCGCGTGCGCATTGCTGCGCCGAGGCCGGCAATCAGAACCGCTTCGGTTATCCACGTCCATGGCCAGATGATCCTATCGAATTGTGCGGTCGCGGTCACTACCGCCAGCGCCGCAGCACAGAATGCCAAACATAGCCCAGCGGCTCTAATGGAGCGATCTGTTCGCTTGTCTATCGAGGTACAAAACAGACCGGTTGCCGCTGCGAACCACGCCGATGGGAACACCCTACTGTTCAAATCCACCAAGTCGTCCAACGCAATGAAGAAGGCGATGAGATACACCGCGCGCCCGATCCATCCCACGCCGGGCGACTGCATCGCCCGCGCCAGCAGCAGCAACAGCAACGTCTCCACCGCCAGCGCCGCGACGAGATGGACACTCTCGAAATAGTCCATCACACCCAACGTGGCGACGATCACGCCCTGCAAGAACAGCAGGTCCATCGTGCTGCGGTCGGGCGCGAACCGCCGATTTGCCAGCGTCGAAGTGACCAGCAGCACGCCGCCAAAACAGAAGAAGAACACCCATTGCCGGTCGGCGTGCGCGTGGTGCATCAGCAGCGCAAACAGGATGAAGAAGAACGCGTTGTTCAGCGTGAGCAGACCTTTGCGTTCCGGCAATTCCATCGCGTCGCGATGCACGATCAGCCCGCCGGCGGAAAACAACAGCCAGTACAACGACAGAAACGCCGCCCGCAACCGGAAATCCTCCACCGACAGGTAATCTTGGTCAAAGAGCAGTTTGCCGAGCTCGACGCCTTCATTCAGCCGCCAGACCCAGAGCATGTAGGCCAGATAGGTCGCCAGCACCGCGAGGTAGGAGATTGGCACCCAGCGGTTGCGCCACAGGAAGAACAACGCCGCCACCGCCAGCAACGCATTGGCGGCAAGCGTGAACGTCGCCACCTCGCTGATGATCGAGGTATAATAGCCGAAGAACAAAGCGAGACCGGCCAGCAGCGGCGACTGGCGGTTTTGTGCGATGACGATGATCCCCACAACCACCACCGAAAGCAGCGCCAGTCCCACTGCCGGGTTCTGAATCACACGGAGCGCCGCGACGTGATGCGCGGCGTACGTCACGAAATAGGTCAGCGCCAAACCGCCCGCGAACAATACCCGCGCCAGTTGCATCGTCCGCTTCTCCAGCCACACGCCCAGCGCGCACAAGATGGCGCAGCACGCATAGCTCAGCGCCACCTTGTGCCCCTTGCTCAACCGCGGAAAATAGTACATCGCAAAGAACACCATCCCCATCAGCAACAGCGTCATCCCGATGCGCGGCAACCACACCGTGCCGAGCCGGACTTCGAAGGATTCGGTTGGTGCTGTGGGCTGTGGGCGATGGGCAATGGGCGGCGGTGCGGCGAGGATGGGTGGTGCGGCCGGTAGGGGCACAGCATGCTGTGCCCCTACGCGAGGCAGATCGGGCAGTGGCGGCGGTGCTACTGGAGGGACGAACTCCCGTGAGTCCGTTTTCAAAAGCCCTTCCAACCGCCGGCTGACATCCTCCAGCCGGTCGCGCAGTTGCCGGACCTCCTCGCGCAACCGTTGGAGTTCTTGCTCGTGGTTCATGCGGGTTGCTACACTGCCGGTCGGTGAACGCGCCGCGAGCCTATCAGGGATTCGTCCCACTGCCAAGCGGCGATGCCACAAAGTAGGACGGGCATCTTGCCTGTCTTTCGTGAGTGCATCCGCGCCAGCCGAACGGGACAGGCAAGATGCCTGTCCTACTTTCTCCGCGCCTGTCTTTATGACACACAACCCACTTGCCTCGCGGTCAAACCCGGGTATGATGCACGCGATCACTTCATTGGCGACACCATGACATAACCAATCAAGCCTCCGATCTGACCGTTAGGACAGGCATGAAGTCTGTCCGTAACCCGGAGGAATCATGGTGCATCTCAGTCTTGAGTGCGTGCGTTGTCGCGCAGCAAAGCCGTTGGTCGAGTTCCAACCCGTCGTGTTCGACTCCGTCATTCTCCGTTCCGACACCTGCGCCGCCTGCTGCCGCGAAATCAATCATCTGCGCAGAACGCCGCGTGAAGTTCTGAGGAAAGGAGGGGCCAACGACCATGCCCAATAGCCGAGTCGGGCGCGCGACACGCGCTCCAATCCCAACCACCATCTGTGGAACAATAACGGGACGTGGTGGCTGCACTACACAACGCACCTGCCGGACTACACCAAGCGTCGTGTCCGTTGCTCCCTGAAGACCAGGTCGCTACCACAAGCGCGGCTGCGCCGCGACCGGTTGCTGGGCGGGCCACTTTCCGCCGTGGCCGCATTCGCATTGGCCGCGTGACAGTGGCTGACAATGAACACTCAACCAATGAGCCAAGTCCGCACGCATACCGGCCACACCGACGAGCTTGAATCGAAGTTCATCCGGCTGGGATTGAAACAGACCCGGCCCGGCGTCTGGGTGTGGACCGGCAACGACTGCCGCGTCACGGTCACGGGGCCGGCGGGCACGACTGTTCCGTACCTCAAAGCGGTCTGGACTGATGGTCACTGGACAGACGTCACGTTCTTTGACTGCGACACCAGCAACCTGCGCGACCTGACCATCTGGCTGAACTTCTACCTGCGCGGCGGCCGGCTGAACGAGCAAGGAACAATTGGTTTCGCGAACGGTAAGCCCTAGCTCGATTCATCACAACCATCGAGACGGAAAGCGTACCCGAATGCAGTTGTTCACCATGTCTGAGGCTACTCAACAATCTGGCCGCAGCTACACTTGTAGTGGGGCGGCCCAAGGCCACGATCTTGCGGCTCAATGTGTTTACCGCATTTCTCGCAGCGCCTGGTCGCCAATCCGCACAGGGGATTTGTACACATCCATTCACCGCGAAGTTGCCCTAACTGAGCCACAAGCCGCACCGGCCAACCACATTTATGTATCTTCATCATAGTTACTCCTTTTGGCGATTATCGTTCACCGTAAATCTTTACACGCAGATAAGAGCGGCCTGAGAAAAAAGTGAGAATCGCAAACTTCTTTCTCCCAAAAGGCTGGAAAAAGTGTAGCAATCGCCATCAAGCCGAAATGGCTCAACTTGCATCTGAGCGCTGACCAGCTCAACGATAAAGATCATAACGGTAAGTGCATCAACATACCCAAACAGTGGAAACGATCACCGTTGATCACGAGAATACGAACGCTCACAAGGTGAAAACCGGGATTCCTGGCCGCACCATTGCAGGCTTGTCGTGGAATCTCTGAAACCGGTACACTGCCACTGGACTATGGAGAGATCGCTCATTTACAGGTTTTTGGGCCGGGGGTTCGCCGTAGGTTTTATCCTGCTGTTCTTAAGTGCTCCGCTATCACACTTCATTTTTGCTGAACAGACTAATGAGCCAGTCGGCTACGCATCACCCAACCGCGAACTCCACATTCTCGACAATCACCGATTACTACTCAAAGCGCCCGTAAGAGGGTTCACCTGTTCACTGTTAGAGAAGGCAGATAATGGCTATCTAATCCTTGCGCAAGATGCCAATGGGCAACCTCGACCAGCGTTGCTCCCATTTCGCGATGCAATGGGTGTAGTGGACCCGGTTTTCTGGGCACCGTTTTAGG